>Ga0210384_10003907_pt1 | contig 16946 bp, 12 predicted proteins | sample IncBWH2MmetaG_FD_160574 | JGI IMG/M metagenome (GOLD analysis project Ga0210384, IMG submission 160574) | Forest soil microbial communities from Barre Woods Harvard Forest LTER site, Petersham, Massachusetts, United States - Inc-BW-H-2-M | ecosystem: Environmental > Terrestrial > Soil >...
ACGCCGGCGGCGAAGACCACGTTTTCCTCGATCAGGATGCTGCCCACATCGTCGGCGCCGAATTGCAATCCTACCTGGCAAACCTTGATGCCCGGCGTGAGCCAGCTGGACTGGATGTGATCGATGTTGTCCAGATAAAGGCGGCTGATCGCCAGCGTCTTCAGGTAATCGACGGCGGTGGCCTGCGGGATTTTCTTTCCGAGCGGCGTATTGTCCGGCGCGAACATCCACGGGATGAACGCGGTGAAGCCGCCGGTATCTTCTTGGATGCGGCGCAGGCGCTCGAAATGATTGACGCGGTGGCGGTACTCCTCGCCGCAGCCGAACATCATGGTGGCGGTGGTGCGCATGCCGAGCGAGTGGGCGACGCGGTGCATGTCTTCCCATTCGTCGGAGGTGCACTTGAGCCGGGAAATGCGCGCGCGAATTTCGTCGTCGAGAATTTCCGCCCCGCCGCCCGGGATCGAATCTAGCCCCGCGGCCATGAGGCGCGCGATCGTTTCGCGCACGCTCAAGCCGGAAACTTCCGCGATGCAGCCGATTTCCGGCGCGGAGAAACAGTGCAGATGGACTTGCGGGAAACGCTGCTTGAGCGAACGCAGGAGATTTTCGTAATACTCGACGCGCAGGTCCGGGTGCAGGCCGCCCTGCAGCAATATGCCGGTGCCGCCCAGCTCCAGCATTTCCTCGATCTTTTCGTAGATCGACTCGAATGAGAGCAGGTAGCCTTCCTTCGACCCCAGCGGGCGGTAGAACGCGCAGAACGAGCAGTATTCGGTGCAGAAATTGGTGTAGTTGATGTTGCGGTCGATCTGATACGTGACCACGCGCGGGTCAGTTTTTTTGCGGCGCACTTCCATCGCCGCCATGCCGATGCCCACCAGGTCATCGGAGCGAAACAGGTCGAGCGCTTCTTGTTGTGTCAGTCCCATGATTGTCTCAGCCCTGAAAAAGCATTATTTTTGTCATTCCGAGGTCGGCTCGGCGACCGAGGAATCTCTCTTGTCTTCGGTGCCGAGCAAAGAAAGAGAGATTCTTCGCTTCGCTCAGAATGACAAAACGAACGAAGGCGGCCTCGAACTAACCGGCTACTCCCAGGCGACTGGCTCGAGGCGCAGAAACAAATTCCAACTCCCGCGCGCGCGGAATCAACCCGGCCCGCGCGCACTCCTCATAATACCGCCGGAGGCCCGCCAGATTCTCCTCATCCAGCGAAAAATCAATGTTCTCGGTCAGGTAGCGCTCCAGTTCGCGCGGCGGAAGTTCGAGCTTCAAGGCGGCGCCTTCGGCGATTTCGCCAATGCGCGCCAGGCCGTATTCGCGTGACGCCTGAAAATCCGCGGCGATTTCCGGCGTGACCGCGCCGCGCCGCGCCACCCAAATCGCCAGCACGGAGGGAAGCCCGGTCATTTCGCGCCACTGCTGCGCGATGTCATACAAAAACAAAGTTTCGATGCCCTTGATGGGCTGCTCATCCTCTCCGCCGCAGCATCCGCAATCTTCCGCCTGCGGCACTTTCGCTTGCAGCGCATCCACCTTGAGCCGCAGGCGCAGCGCGGGGTCGCCGATCACAAGCGCCGCATCGGCGCGGGCCAGCATCTTGTCCGGATCGGGCGGCATGTCGATGAATTCAGGATCGATATTCCAGTGGCGCCGGCTGAGAATCCGCGCGAGACCCACCGAGCTGCGCGAATTCGTGTCCAGCGCAAAACTTTTCGCCATCTCGATTGGCACTTTGGAAACCACCAGGAGGCTGCGCACTTCGTTCTTGGACGCGATCGCCATTCCCGGCAGGGCCACGACATCGTCCATGCGCTGGTACTCGATGGACGGAATGATGCCCACATCGGCGCGTCCGGCGCGCAAGTCCTCCGCGCACTGCGAAGGCACGGCAAACAAAAGTTCATACTTGCCCGCCAGCGGCCCGTCCGTGAAGCCCCAGACCAGCGGCGCGGTGTTCAGGAATTCCACGATGGAAATGCGCAGTTTGCCCATATTCACAGATGCCAAGGGTCAATTGAATATAGCACAGCCCGGGACGCGACCCGTACGTCCGGGAATGACAAAGGATCGTCCTTAATTGGCGGTGTTTTGGCTCAGCTTCCGGCCAGCCCGTTAATTGGGAACTGGTAGCCGTGAGAATGGATATTGGTCTGCTCTACGTCAGCTTTGTGTTCTAGTACTTCCAGTCCCGATAATTTCTCTTGACGACGGCACGCGCCAAGTGTAAAAGCCAATGGAATCACTTCGGTCACCTTTCGTGCCCCAGGGGCCGCTGTCTCGCGAACACCAATTCAATCCGTGAAAGGTGGGATTCGTATGGGAGACTACCCTGGCCATTTCATTCCAAAACGCCTAAGAATCAAGCTTCTGATGAGTCTGAGAAGTAGGCAAAATATCGCTCGACGCATCCGGTACGCCTCAATCGCCGCACTCCTCCTCTCGGGCGCCACCGGACTCGCGATTGCTCATAGTTCAAACGATTCAGTGCCAATCTTTCAGGAATTCTCGGACCCGGCGGGGCGCTTTGCGAACTTCAACACTGCGGGACCAACCGATATGGCCAGCAACCCCTTCTTCCAGGACCTGGGCACAAATGGGCGCCGTTGCGTGACTTGCCACCAACCCAGCGATGCTTGGTCCGTAACACCACCACACATTCAAGAACGCTTCAACGCCACCCATGGCACGGACCCGATCTTTCGGCCTAACGACGGCTCCGGCTGCCCGACGCAAGATGTATCCACAGAAGAGAAGCGTCGCGAGGCATACAGCTTGCTGCTTCACAAAGGACTGATTCGCGTCGAAGTGGCTGTTCCCGACAATGCCGAATTCACTGTCTCGGGTGTAGAGAATCCCTACGGATGCACCAACCCGCAGGCCATCTCGATGTATCGCCGCCCTCTGCCGTCTACCAATCTAATCTTCTTAAGCACCGTCATGGCGGACGGCCGCGAAACATTCAAAGACAGTAGCGGTAAATTCGAGCCCCTCACGTTCGATCTCGCTCACCAGGCGATGGATGCGACCACCGGCCACGCGCAAGGCAAGGCGCCTAAACCTGAACAGGTGGAGCAGATCGTTGATTTTGAGACCAAGCTCTTCACGGCCCAAATCCGGGACCGCGAGGCCGGGGAATTGGACGAGGACGGCGCCCAGGGCGGGCCCGTGAATCTCTCGAATCAGGAATTCTTCCTGGGCATCAATGATCCCCTTGGGGGGAATCCGACCCATGCTCCTTTCTCTTCAAAGATCTTTGATATTTTTCGGAAGTGGGAAAAGATTGACGACAGGAACTACGACGAGAATACCGCTGCTCGCAGGTCTATCGCTCGCGGCGAGAAACTGTTCAACACTTTAAGCATTACCATCACCGGTGTCGCGGGTCTCAATGATGTTCTTTGCCAGCGGGACCCGTTGCATTCGATCACTTGCGAACCCTGTCAGAGCAATCCGGTTGCCTGCGGGCAACCGATCCACGGCTTTTGCGGCACGTGCCACGATTCCCCGAACGTGGGCGATCATTCCGTGTCCGCCCCCCTCAACATCGGCCTTGCCGATCTGTCGCGCCGTACGCCGGATCTCCCGCTCATTACGCTCGTGAACAATACGACCGGCGACATTTTACGGGTGAGCGATCCGGGACGCGCCCTGATCACCGGAAAGTGGGCGGATATAGGTAAGTTTAAAGGACCAATCTTGCGCGGGCTTGCTGGGCGCTCGCCTTATTTTCACAACGGGTCCGCGGCGACGTTGTTGGACGTCGTCAACTTCTACGACACGCGATTCAATCTCAATCTTTCGGGGGAGGACAAAGACGACCTAGTCGCTTTCTTGAAATCGCTCTAGCGAATTCGAGAACGTAGGCCGGTTTTCGACTTTACCCATGTCCGGAAAAGTCCTTATCTCAGAGCCTGACCGATTGCCATCGGCTTCCGTTTCTTGACTTCGACCTCGCTAAGGGGTTTACTTACGGCAAATCAATCAGCTAGAGATGTGGGCTGACCCATATTTTTTCGATGCTCCCTGCAGGCGGAGTCTCCATGAGCCGCCCACATTTCGGTGAAAATGGAATGGAGCGAAGCATGCGAGATCGCAGGGATTTCTTGAAGACCGTCGCGGGCGCGACAACCGGAATGATGTTGACGCGACGCACGTTCGCCGAATCCGCACTCCAGGGCGCTCCTGCCGGTCCCGGAAAGCGGCGGGAAGTTTTCATTGGTGGGCGCCGCGTGAAAGTCGTGGACGTACATGCTCACTGCCTGATCCCCGAAGTGGGGGATGCCGTGAAGGACACCAGGCTTGCTTCGAGCGGGGTGGCGCGCGGGCAAATGCTCATGGGACCGGATCGCATACAGTGGCTGGACGACCATGGGATTGATGTCCAACTCCTGACCATCAACCCGTATTGGTATTACGGTGCGGAGCGTGAACTCGCCAGCCGGATTGTGAAGGTTCAAGACGAAAAACTCGCGGAATGGTGTGCCAGCCATCCGGATCGTTACGTGGCGATGTCCGCCGTGGCGCTGCAATTTCCAGACTTGGCAGCGGAACAACTCGAGCATGCCGTCAAGAATCTGAAAATGCGCGGCGCTTCGATTGGGGGGCACGTCGAGGGTGAACCGTTATCTTCGCCCAGGTTCGACCCGTTCTGGGCCAAGGTGCAGGAACTGGATGTCATGGTGTTCATGCACCCTCAAGGCGCTGACAATATTATTAAAAAGGGCGGGCTCGATGGACGAGGGGATCTGGGCAATATCATTGGGAATCCTCTGGAAACCACCCTTTTCCTCACGCACATGATTTTTGACGGCACGCTGGACCGCTTTCCCCGCCTGAAAATTTGCGCGGCGCACGGGGGGGGCTATCTGGCGTCGTATCTGGGACGAACGGAAGTCGCCTGCCAGGTGCGCCCGAAATCCGATTGTGAGAATAAGAAACATCCGAGTGAATACATGAAGAGCCAGATTTTGGTCGATACGATCGTTCTTACCGAAGAGGGCCTGCGCCATCTCGTGGCGGAAGTGGGCTCCGGACAGGTTGTCTTCGGAACCGACGAGCCATTCAACTGGCAATCGAATGTGGACCTGGTTCTGAACTCGCCGTCCCTGAACGATGCCCAAAAGGAAGCCATCCTCGGCGGCACACTGGTCAAATTGCTTCGACTTTGAACGAACCGAGCCTTATCAGCTTGCGGAAAAACTCAAATTTTTGTCATTCCGAGGCGCGCTGCGCGCCGAGGAATCTCTCTTTTCCTGGGTTTAAATCAAAGAGCGATTCCTCACATCGTTCGGAATGATAAAATAAATACTTTTTCTGCAGACTGTTATGCCAGCCGATGTCTATCTCCTCAAACTCCCGTAGCGTCAGGATGCGGAACACGAAGTTTTGGTGAATGTTGCCCATCCGCCTGAGATAGGCTTCTGGGATACAATTCAGAAGAAGCGAAAGCTTGGGATTTGAAGCCATGGCGAAGATTTGCCAAACGGATGTGCGGAGCAAGACTTCGGAGAACTCCTCCGGTCAGCCGTCTGATCGCGTGCAACGTGCCCCAGTTCGATTTCGATGCGGTGCGGCGACGCTGGCATTATTTTTACTTTCCTGCCTGACGGCGAGCGTCTGCCATGCCCAAAGCCGTAATGTGGTCTGCCGTGAAGGCGTAGGCTTTTTCGAAGCAGAGTTCCCCACAGGCGTTCGAGTGCATGTTGGAGCGTCAAGGATCGGGGAACTGGAAGCGCGAGTCTGTGAGGCGGGGCTCAGTTGGGGCGATCAAAATTTGGTGATCTCGGACGCGGCTTCGCACCTGGATATCGATGCCTTCGGCGTGGATTTGGGCCTGGGCGTACCGGTCGTCGCAGTTCAATTGAAAAAATCAAAGGCCGAATGCTGCATGGAATACAGAATTTATTCCCTGCGAGAACCGCCCGTGATGCTTCGCAGCATTACGGGCGGAGAATTCTTCAGCGCTGCGGACACCGATCTGGATGGCCGGGTGGAAATCTGGACGGACGATGCCGCCACGATGGACGGCTTCGAGAATTTCCGTTTGCGCGATCTGGATTTTGCGCCACCGATCGTCCTTCGTTTCGCGCGCGGCCGGTTGCTGGACGCCAGTTCCGAATTCCAACCCTTTTTTGACCAGAAAATCGCCGACGCGCGGGCCAAGCTCAATCCGCAGGATTTCGGCGATTTCAAAAGCAGCGACGGCAAACTGGCGATCGCCTCTGCCGTTCCAGCGGACCGGCTCTTGCGCCTGCGAAGCGCGAAAATAAAAGTGTTGGAAATCGTTTGGTCCTACCTTTACAGCGGCCGTGAACAGGAGGCTTGGCGTTCTCTCGCCGAGATGTGGCCCGCCGCGGATTTAGACCGGATTCGCGCCGCACTCTTGAACGCGCGGGCTCACGGGATCCGTTCCCAGGTGGATGGCGTGTCAACCCCGATTCCCGCGGGCCGCGAACTACACGCGAAGATCTTCGACGGGACAACCACCGTGGCCCCAACGCCAGGACTGACACCCAAAGATGTAAAGCCCAAACCAGAAATAGTCCCGCCCAGAGCCATCCTAATGGAGCGGCAACCTCCAGCGACCGAATTGGAGATTGAGTTGGCGCAATCGGAGTCGCTCTTGAAACTGGTGATTGATTCCGCGGGCAAAGTTCGGTCCGTCGAAGAGATGGGAAAGGTGGAACGGATTGACGAGGGGCTCATCAAGTCAACTTCGAATTGGAAGTTCATTCCCGCGTTCTTCGCCGGCGAGCCTGTCGCCAGCGAGATTTTCCTGGGCGTCTCCCTGAGACGATGAGTTTCTTGCTGGTGGGAGGCAGTTGAGTAGCACAGCCACTCTTGGCTGTGCGGTTTTGTAGGTCGCAAGTACAGGCTATCCAACCCGAGTACGATCGCAAAACCCGCACAGGCAAGAGTGCCTGTGCTACTAAATGCCTCCGGACCGATTTCCTCCGCAGCTCAAGTCATCTTGCGGCTACAGAAGAGGCGAGGTAGACTTTCGCGCTTGAAGAAGCGAAGCCGGTCAACACACGAGGTTATAAATCGCGCCGGACTTAACACAATCAAGGGCATTGCAATGAACTATTCATACTAGGAGAGCCCCATGGCCAAAGGATATTGGATTTGTTTCTACCGATCGATCTCGAACCCGGACGCGCTTGCCGAGTACGCGAAAATGGCTGGTCCCGCCATTCAAAGCGGCGGCGGCCGCTTCCTGGCCCGCGGAGTGCCCTCAAAAACATACGAGGCGGGAAAGAACCAGCGAACCGTAGTCATCGAGTTCGAGAGCGTGCAGCAAGCAACCGCCACCTTTGAGAGCCCTGCTTACCAGGCAGCGTGCCGCGTGCTTGAGGGCGCCGCCGAGCGGGACATTCGAGTTATTGAAGGGCTCGCTTAATCAGGATTTATCGCAAACCACTTGCAGCACGTCCTTACGCGCGTTGAATGCAACCTCCGTGTGGCGGCGGGACGAGTAGCGCAGGCTTCAGCCTGTGGGGTTTGGTCGGGGCAGGGTCACACTTGCTGCCACCAACCCCGCAGGCTGAAGCCTGCGCTACCTGAGTTGCGGCAGTAACGGCTTGACACGATTGGTGACAAAGTAGTAGCGTCGCAGTCAGCGTGGAACTGGATGCTTCCCTCGATTGGCTCTCACTCTCGCTGACGCCGGGCCTTGGCTCGCGTCTCACCGGGAAATTGCTGCGCCAATTCGGATCGCCCGGGGATATTTTCCGCGCCTCTCTCACCGAACTCGAGGCGTGCCACCTGCCCTCCGCGCCCGCGCGGGCCATCCAATCCAAACATGCGCACAAGAATGCCGAAGAAGAACTCGCGCAGGTTCGCAAGCTGGGCTGCCGCTTGCTGAATTGGGACGAGCCCGAATATCCGCAGCGGCTGCTGGAAATTTACGATCCGCCCCCGCTTCTTTACGTGCGCGGAGACGCCGGCGTGCTCAACCGGCATTCGATCTCCATGGTGGGCACGCGCCGCCCGACGCCCTACGGCAATCAAGTGGCCGAGCGGCTTGGGCATGACCTGGCCGCGCGCGGCCTGACCATCGTCAGCGGCATGGCGCGCGGCATTGACAGCTTGGCGCATCAAGGCGCTTGCCGGGCCCCCCAAGGTGCGCCGGTCGGGGTGCTTGGCACGGGCGTGGACGTCATCTATCCGAAGGAGAACCGGAAATTGTTCGCGGAAGTGGAAAAGCGCGGCGCCCTGATCAGCGAATTTCCGCTGGGCACCCATCCGGCGCCCGAGAATTTTCCGGTGCGCAACCGGGTTGTCGCGGGGATATCGCTGGGCGTAATCGTGGTGCAAGGCGCGCAGTATTCCGGCTCCCTAATCACCGCGCGGCTGGGGATGGAGTTTGGCCGGGAAGTGTACGGCGTCCCCGGAAATGTCACTGTGGACGTCAGCTTTGCGCCGAACCAGATGATCAAGCAGGGCGCCAAGCTGGTGACGTCCTGGGAAGACGTCGTCGAGGAACTGCCCACGGAAATCCGCGCCGAGCTGTTCCCCGTCGAGGCGACGACCCTCGCCGAGCGCGCATCCCTGCTTGAGAACACGCTCTCTCCCGTGGAGAAGAAAATCTTTAGCCTGCTGGGAACGGACGAGTCAACTCACGTGGATGAGCTGGTGGAAAAGGCGGAATTGAACTCCTCTGAAGTTCTGGCGGCGCTGTGCGAAATGGAAATGAAGGGGATCGTAAGGCAGATGCCAGGGAAGCAATTCCTCAAAATCCTTTTGTAGACGCGCCTTCAATCCTGAATCGGGCGCTAAACATCACATTCAGGGATCGCCGCTAACTTACTGAAATTGCAAGCTCCTACGCAAATGTGCCGCGGCGTATAGAATCGAAAAGGACACAAGACGCATCTATCAGGCGTTGACAAACAGTGGGAACGAGGGCCACGCTAGGGAACGGAAAGGGAAAAACGCTCGCCACGGCGAGCGTTCAGGTTTAGAAAAAATTCATGGGAAGATCGCTGGTCATCGTCGAATCGCCCGCAAAAGCGAAGACGATCAACAAATATCTGGGACGCAATTATACGGTCAAGGCCTCCTACGGGCACATCATGGACCTGCCCAAGAAGGTGCTGGGGATTGATATCGCGCACGGGTTTGCGCCAACATATGAAGTTAACCCGGACAAAACGAGCGTCGTAAAGCAGCTTCAGAAAGCCGCGGCCACCGCCGATGCCGTCTATCTGGCGGGCGATCCGGACCGTGAAGGCGAGGCCATTTGCGCGCACCTGGCCGAGGTGTTGAGCGGGCCAAAGCTCGAATTCCCCACGGAAGAAGAGAAAGCAATCGAAGAAGCGAACGGGAAGGGCAAGAAGAAGGCCAAGAAGCCTGCCAAGAAAGCCGTCGCCAAGGGCAAGCCCGTCATCGCTCGAAAGAACATCTTCCGCGTGATGTTCAACGAAATCACGTCCAAGGCGATCAAGGCCGCGTTCGAGCATCCCGGCGAGATCAACGAAAACCTGGTAGATGCACAGCAGGCGCGGCGGGTGCTGGACCGCCTGGTCGGCTATAAAATTTCGCCGCTGCTCTGGGACAAAGTGCGCCGGGGACTTTCCGCAGGACGCGTGCAAACCGTGGCGCTGCGCCTGATTGTGGATCGGGAGGTCGAAATTCGCGCGTTCGTCCCGGTGGAATATTGGACGATCCACGCCATTCTGGCCGCCGGCGAGCCGCCCGCGTTCGAAGCCAAGCTCACCAAATATAAGGGCGAGGACATTGAAGTTCATACGCAGGCCGAGGCGGACGCCATTGTGGCCGCGGCAGGAAAAGCGCAATGGAAAGTGGCCGGCGTCACGCAGAAAGAAAAGCGCCGCTTCGCGCCGCCTCCGTTCACGACGTCCAAGCTCCAGCAGGCCGCCTACAATCGCCTGCGATACACAGCCAAGCGCACCATGGGCCTCGCGCAGCGTCTCTATGAAGGCGTGGAACTCGGCCAGGAAGGCTCGGTTGCGCTGATCACTTATATGCGCACGGACTCGGTGCGCGTTTCAAATGACGCGCTGGACCAGGTGCGCGGCCTGATTGGGTCCAGATATGGCCAGCCGTACTTGCCCGAGAAACCGAATTTCTTCAAGTCCAAGAAGGATGCGCAGGACGCGCACGAAGCGATTCGCCCGACGGATGCCGCCCGGACGCCCGAGGACGTAAGACCCTTCCTGAGCGACGATATGTTCAGGCTGTACCAGCTCATCTGGCAGCGGTTTGTCGCTTCCCAGATGGTGCCGGCGGTATTCGATCAGACGACCGTCGATGTGACGGCAGGCGATTACACGTTTCGCGCGTCGGGCTCGGTGCAGAAATTCGACGGGTACCTGGCCGTGTATCAAGTGTCGGCCGAGGATGACGAAGACGCCGATGTGGACGCGAGCAAAGCCTTGTTGCCGCTTATCAGCGAGGGCGAGACGCTGCGTCTCGAAACGTTGCGGCCGGACCAGCATTTCACCGAGCCGCCCCCGCGCTATACCGAAGCAACCCTGGTGAAGGAACTGGAAGAAAAAGGCATCGGGCGCCCTTCGACTTACGCTTCCATTATTTCGACGATTGTAGAGCGCGAATATGTCACCAAGGACCAGGGGCGGTTTGCTCCCACGATGCTCGGGGAAAAGGTGAGCGTCCTGCTGGTCAAGAGCTTTGAGGATATTTTCGATGTGGGCTTCACGGCCCTCATGGAAGAGGAACTCGACGAAATCGAAGAGGGGAAACTTCCCTGGAAGAAGGCCGTCAAGGAATTCTATGGCCGCTTCGCGGTAGACCTCGAGAAAGCCAAGGACGAGATGGAGTCCTACAAAGCGGGGATTCCCACCGGACAAAAGTGCGAGAAGTGCGGGCAAGGCGATCTACTGGAACGCATCAGCCGGCACGGTTTTTTTCTGGGCTGCTCGCGTTATCCGGACTGCGATTTCATTCGCGATCTCTCGCCGGAATTGCCTTCCGAGGGCGAAGATGGCGCGGCGAAAATCGAAGCCTGCGACAATTGCGGGCGCGAAATGGTTATCAAGCGCGGCCGCTGGGGAATGTTTTTGGCTTGCACCGGCTATCCCGATTGCAAGACGACGCGCCGATTGAAGGCCGGCACGCGCCGCGCCCTCCAGCCGGACGAATTGCTGGATGAAAAATGTCCCGAGTGCGAATCGCAACTGGTCAAGAAGCACGGCCAGTATGGCGAATTCACAGGCTGCACCGCCTATCCGAAATGCAAATTCATCCGCGCCAAAACCCTGGGCATCAAGTGCCCGAAGTGCGAGGCGGGCGAACTTGTGGAGAGGGTCGCGAGGAAGGGACGCAGGCGCGTCTTCTACGGGTGCAACAAATATCCCGCTTGCGATTTCACGACGCCGCACCTTCCGATCCCCGAGACCTGCCCGAAATGCGGCGCCGCGTTCATCGTCGAGAAACGCGGCAAGCTGGGCGCGGTGAGAACCTGTATCAAGGAGGGTTGCGATTGGGAAGCGGCGATTCCGGAAATCCCCGCCGCGGCCGTTCCCGAACCCGTGGGCACAGCCCAGACATGAACGATTCCCAGGTTCGGCCGATCTGAAGCGGATCCTTTCCCGGCCATTGCCGCGTCTTCGTTTTTTTGGGAATGCGCGAACGCTGGTCGTAGCGCCAGCGCGAAACCGCAAGGCCAGCGGTCCGGCAGGGGGAAATGGATTCCGCAGCAAAACATTTTTTGATTTATTTGCGTTCGGTGCGCAATGCTTCCCCGCACACGATCCGCAGCTACGACAATGACCTCGGGCAATTCCTCAGGTTCTTGACCCCGCCGGGCACCGCCATGCCGCCTCCTCAGGACGTCACACACCTGATGATCCGCGAATTCATGGCGCAGCTGCACGATCTCAAATTGGAAAAGTCTTCGATTGCCCGCAAGCTCGCGGCAATTCGATCGTTCTTCAAATTTGCGGTGCGGGAAGGAATGGTCGTGCGGAACCCGGCGCGCATGGTGGCGACTCCCAAGCTGCCGAAGCGCATTCCCTCGGTTCTGAGCGCCGAGGATCTGAACGCGTTTCTCGATGGCGTGGTGGCGGGACCGCAGGGCGGTTCCGGGCGGCGGAAGCAGGCGTCCGGGACCGACGACAGCCGCCTGATGGTCAAGCGCGACCGCGCGATCCTCGAAATGCTGTACGCTTCCGGGCTGCGGGTCAGCGAACTCACCGGACTCAACCTTGGCGACATGGACCGGAAGGAGCTCATGCTGCGCGTGCGCGGCAAAGGCAGCAAGGAGCGCATCGTCCCGTACGGCGGCAAGGCCGAACAAGCGCTCGAAGCCTATGAGCCCTTGCGCCAGGAATTGCTGCGCAAGGCAGGGGGACGCGGGGACCGGCAGGCCGTGTTTCTCAACCATCTGGGCACGAGGCTGACACAGCGGTCCGTGGCGCGCATCGTCAAAAAATACGCGCGCCTGGCCAACGTGAATTGGGATTTGCATCCGCATTCCTTGCGGCACGCGTTTGCCACGCACTTGCTGGCCGATGGCGCGGACCTTCGCGCGATTCAGGAACTGCTGGGACACTCCTCGCTGTCCACCACGCAGCGGTACACGCATGCCACGATTCGCCAACTGCTGGAGGTCTACGACAAGGCGCATCCGCGCGCTTGAAATTGCAGCCCGGGAAACTTTATTCTTCGACGGGTTCGGCGATGGCGGGGCGCGTTTGCTTCGATCGCCTCCGGCGAAAGAAAAATGCCAAATGCCTTGCGCTGCATTGGCGGCAGCGGAACGGCCGCAGGAGCAGGAGAAGCAGGATGGTCCATTCCAGGACGCCGCGCCGGTGAGACCGCAAAATATCTTCACTTCCACATAGGGGGCATTGCCTTGTACCTGCCCCAAGCGAGATGGCGTGTGTCCTGGCCATAAATTCAGATAAATCGTAAACCGATAATCCTTCTGCGCATCGCGATTTGAAAAGGCCAATTGCCGTAAAGGTACGGGGTGAGTTATTCTTCGCAGGCTTCGCCAAGGGTGATGTTCGAGGGGAAGATGCCACGCTGCTATGACGGCGGGACAACGGCGGATCGAAGGTCGCGCCGCATTATTATGCGGGCATCGCTCGTCCATTGCCGGCCAGTCCGGAAATAAATTAAAAGGTGGGAACTGAGCCTACCGGGAGACCATGGGCAAAATGAATTTCTTTCAAAGAAATAAACTCTTCGTGTTGGTATGGATCGTTTTCGCTCTGTTCGCCGCCCCCGCGATGACTTTTGCGCAAACCGACGAGATCCAAGTTTACGACGCTGAGATTGAAAACCAGGGCAAGTTCAATATCATGGTTCACAGCAATTTTACTCCCAGCGGGAGGAAAACTTCCAATTTCCCCGGCGGCATTGTCGCCAACCACTCGTTCAACGGCACGGCCGAGTGGGCCTACGGCGTCGCCGACTGGTTCGAGCAGGGACTCTATTTGCCGGTGTACAGCATTTACTCTCCGGGGCGCGGCGGGACGATTAACGGGTTTAAGATCCGCGAACTGTTCGTGCGGCCGCACGCTCACGATCACACCTTTTTCTATGGCGTCAATTTCGAGTTCAGCGTCAATTACTTGTACTGGGAGTCTCGGCGCATCACCTCCGAGGTCCGGCCGATCGTGGGATTGCACCTGCACCCGGTGGACATTGTCTTCAATCCGATTGTGGATACGGACTACTCTGGGGGATTTGGAAACCTCGAATTCGTTCCGGCGACGCGCATCGCCTATAACATCAATGACAAATGGGCCGCCGCGCTCGAGGAGTATTCCGACGACGGGCCCCTGCGCAAATTCCTCCCCATGCGTGACCAGTTCCACGAAGTCTGGGCCGTGATGGATCACAGCACCAAGTTCCTGAATATCGAAACCGGCATCGGGGTCGGCGTGAGCCATGGAGCCGACAAATTGACTTTGAAACTGATGCTTTCGCGCGACCTGAATTAAATAATCACCGCCGCAGCCGTTCCGCAACGCGAGAAGGCCGTCGCATTTCCCTGAATTCGAGAAGGAGGCGTTATGGCAACGCAACGCCTGATTGAATACGATGACGCGGCTGCGGAAGTCCGCGCCGTGTACGACGACATTCTCACGACGCGCCAGACCGATTACATCAATAATTTCTGGAAGGCGCTGGCGAATGATCCGGCCACCCTCAAGCGCACCTGGGAGTCCATCAAGCAGATTATGGCTCCTGGCGCTCTTGATCCGCTGACCAAGGAAATGCTCTACGTCGCCGTGAGCGTCACCAACCAGTGTCCCTACTGCATTGCTTCGCACATCGCTTCCGCTCGGAGCAAAGGCATGAGTGGCGAAATGTTTCACGAGCTCATGGCCGTTGTGGGCATGGCCAATGAAACGAACCGGCTGGCGGCCGGCTACCAGGTGGAGATCGACGAGCGATTCAAAGCAACGTAATTCCGGTGCTCTTCTAGTAGCGCAGGCTTCAGCCGGTGGGGTTTTGCCAGACCTGCCCGAGACGGAACTCTGGGCGGCCGACTGCCCGGAGGACTGACGGAAATCCACAGGCTGAAGCCTGCGCTACTACTTCTGATATAATTCCGCTTTATAGAACTCACAAGTATTATAAATTTGATCTGTTTGCTGTTCCAGGGTGGAATAGGGGGAGCGGGAGTGTGCCATGGACATTGTACGCATTTTTGACACCACGCTGAGAGACGGGGAGCAATCCCCGGGATTTTCCATGTCGGTGCCGGAGAAGGTCCGCATGGCTCACCAGCTGGAATTGCTCGGCGTGGACATCATCGAGAGCGGATTCCCCATCGCTTCGGCGGGAGACCTCGAAGGCGTGCGCGCGGTTGGCCGCGAAATTCGCAGCTGCACCGTGGCGGCGCTGGCGCGCGCCCGGCGGGATGACATAGACGCGGCGCTCGAAGGCCTGGCCGGAGCGGCGCATCCCCGGCTGCATACGTTTCTCGCGACCTCGGATCTGCACTTGCATCACAAGCTGCGCCTGACGCGCGAAGAGGCCCTCGAAGCCATCTCCAGCAACGTGCGCTACGCGCGCGAACGGTGCGCGGAAGTCGAATTTTCCGCCGAGGACGCCAGCCGCACCGAAATCGGTTTTCTTTGTGAAGCGGTCGGCCGGGCGGTCCGCGCCGGCGCGACGATCATCAATCTGCCTGACACGGTCGGCTACGCGGTGCCCGAGGAGTACGGCGCCATGTTCCGCCGCGTGATCGAATATCTGGACGGCGCGGACGGGGTTACGCTGAGCGCGCACTGCCACGATGACCTTGGCCTGGGCGTCGCCAATACCCTGGCCGCGGTGCAGGCCGGCGTGCGCCAACTCGAGCTGACCATCAACGGCATCGGCGAGCGCGCCGGAAATGCCGCGCTGGAAGAAGTCGTCGTGTTGCTGAACGTGCGGCAGGCCACGCTGGGCGTGACTACCAATGTCCGTCTCGACCAGCTCTATGCGTCCAGCCGCATGCTGACGGAAATTACGGGTGCGCCTGTAGCGCCCAACAAGGCCATCGTAGGCGCGAACGCGTTCGCCCACGAAGCCGGCATCCACCAGGACGGCATCCTCAAGAACCCCCTCACCTACGAAATCATCTCTCCCGAAGCGGTCGGCGTACCCAAGCGGCAACTGGTTCTCGGAAAACATTCCGGGCGCAATGCGCTGCGCGCGACGCTCGTGGATCTGGGCTATCAGCCAACGCGCGAAGAGCTCGACGAATGCTATAAGCGCGTGGTGACGCTGGCCGATGCATCGAAGACCGTGAGCAATCGCGAGCTGCTCGCCATCGCGCATCAGGTGATGCGGAAGCGCGGGAGCGAAACCCCAGTCGGCGCGGAATAAGAAATTTGCGGATGGTCTTAGTAGCACAGCTTCAGCCTGTGGGGTTTCGTAAAGTCCAAATCCAAGCCCCTCAGGCGGAACACGCCGCGGGAATAGGGCCCCACAATTTTTGTCATTCCGAGCGAAGCGAGGAATCTCTCTTTCTTTTCATGTAAGGAAATCGAAGTGAGATTCCTCGGCGCGCAGCGCGCCTCGGAATGACAAAAATTTGAGCTTTTCCGCAAGCTGTTCAGCCTGTGCATTTTCCGCGCGCACGGCAATTACCCCCACAGACTGAAGTCTGCGCTACTTTCCGCTGGACATTTGGCTGCGAATAGACTTCCATAGCCACATCTCAGCGCTGTAAGGGGGAATTCCTATGCGTAAGAGGCTGCCTCTTTTCGTGGGCATGGCTCTGTTTGTTCCATTTTTGGGTGTCCACGCGCAGCAACCGGCGCAGAAAAAGCCGCTGGATATTTATTTCCTGGACACCGAGGGCGGGCAGGCCACGCTATTCGTTTCTCCCTCGGGACAATCGATGCTGGTGGACACGGGATTTCCGGGCAATCAAGGGGCGCTGCCCGCGGAAGCGAATGCCCCGGGCATCACGCGCGACGCGGACCGCATCATGGCGACCTTGAAGCTGGCGAATGTGAATGTACTCGACTACGTGGTGATCACACACTTTCACGGGGATCACGCCGGGAACGCGGCGGAACTCGCCCATCGCATACCCATCCGCCATTTCGTCGATCATGGTCCCTATACAGTCGAGATGCAAGCGGGGCGGGACGCGCCCATTTTGTCCTACTTGCCCGTTCGCGAGCACGCGCATGTGATGACGCCGAAACCCGGCGACCGGATTCCCGTCGAGGGACTCGATGTGCAGGTTGTTTCCTCAGCCGGCGAATTGATCAAGGAGCCGATGGCGGGAGTGCCCGGAGCAGGTGCGCCCAATCCGCTGTGCCGCGATGCGAAATTGAAAGAACAGGACGCCACGCCGGAAAATTTTGAATCGGTGGGAATCGTCGTGCGGTACGGCACCTTCCGGCTCGTGGATCTCGGCGACTTGACTTGGAATCAGGAACACGCACTCGCTTGCCCGAATAATCTGGTGGGCGCCATGACTGTGTTTCACACCACGCGCCACG
>Ga0210384_10003908_pt1 | contig 16944 bp, 13 predicted proteins | sample IncBWH2MmetaG_FD_160574 | JGI IMG/M metagenome (GOLD analysis project Ga0210384, IMG submission 160574) | Forest soil microbial communities from Barre Woods Harvard Forest LTER site, Petersham, Massachusetts, United States - Inc-BW-H-2-M | ecosystem: Environmental > Terrestrial > Soil >...
GCCCGGCACCGGGGCGCCCGAGCCCTGCGGGATCACCGCGGCCGAGCTGGTGGAGATCGTCCGACTGCTGACGCCCTGCCGGATCGTCGGCACCGATCTCATGGAAGTCGCCCACGCCTGGGACCCCTCCGGCCGCACCGGGATCACCGCCGCCTGGATCCTCCGCGAGGCTATCCTCACCTGGTGGGGCAAGCCCTGATGGCGTCCGCCAGCGACCAGCAATACTCGGCTCCGCGCTACTACGAGATCGCGTTCGACATGAACCGCCGGCAAGAGGTGAACTTCCTCGTCCACTGCTTCCGCCGCTACGCCCGTCGGCCGGTCCGTAGCGTGCTCGACATCGCCTGTGGCACCGGGCCTCACCTGATCCGCCTGGCCGCCCGTGGCTTCGCCATGTCCGGGCTCGATCTCTCGCCCCAGAACATCGCGTTCCTCCGCGAGCGTGCCGCCGCCAACGGCTTCACGCCCGATCTCTACGTGGCCGACATGACCCGCTACCGCCTGCCCCGACCGGTGGACGCGGCGATCTGCATGCAGGACTCGCAGGGCCACCTGCTCACGAACGAGGCGCTGCTCGCCCACCTGCGCTGCGTGGCTCGTGGGCTCAAGAAGGGCGGCCTCTACGTCTTCGACCGGTACATGTGCTCCTCGTGGACCGACCCCGCGCGCCGCTGGTCGTGGACCCGCCACCGCGGCAACGCCACCGTGCGGGCCACCTTCGAGGCGCTGAAAGACCTGAATCCGGTCACCCAGACCTTCTTCGAGGACATGGAGCTGGAGGCCCACGAGAACGGGGTCCGACGCGTCTACCGCCAGCGCCACGCCTCGCGGATGGTGTTTCCCCAGGAGCTGAAGACGCTCGTCCAGCTCGCGGGCGGCTTCGAGATGGTGGAGTGGTTCTACGGCTTCAAGCCGCATCTACGCCTGGACCGAGCCCACCACCCGCTCCTGATGGTCGTCGCTCTCAGAAAGCGGTAGAGTCTCCCCGCATGCCGACCCTCTCCTCGAGGGGAGAGGGAGCACCATGGCGACGCTGATCCTCAAGCGGGGCGCCGAGCGACGGATCCGGGCCGGCCATCCGTGGATCTACCGCGGCGAGGTCGCCGACCTCAAGGGCGCCTGGTCCGCCGGGGCCGCGGTGGACGTCACCGACTCGACCGGCCGCTTCCTCGGGCGCGGCTTCTACAGCCCGCGCTCCTCGCTCGTCTGCCGGCTGATCACCCGCCGCGACGAGCCGGTGGACGCGGCGTTCGTCCAACGCCGTCTCGAAGCGGCGCTCCAGTATCGACGAGCGGCGGGGCTCGTCGGCGCCGCCTACCGGCTCTGCTGGAGCGAGGCGGACGGCCTGCCGGGACTCGTCGTGGACCGCTACGGCCCGGTGAGCGTGATGCAGTGCCTCACGCTCGGCATGGCCCGCAACGCCCCGTGGGTCCGGCAGGCGCTCGAGCGGCTCTTCCCGGAGGGTGAGATCCTGCGGCTCGACGATGCGACCGCGGCGCGCATCGAGGGCTTCGATCCGGTTCGAGAGACGCGCGAGACCGAGCTGATCGTGGACGAGGGCTCGATGCGCTTCGTGGTCCCGCTCGGGGCCGGCCAGAAGACCGGCCTCTACCTGGATCAGCGCGACAATCGCCTGCTGGTGGGAGGACTCGCGGCCGGGCGCCGCGTGCTCGACGCCTTCTGCTACAGCGGCGGCTTCGCGGGTCACGCGCTCGCGGGCGGCGCGGCCGGGGCCCTCCTGCTCGACTCCTCCGCGGACGCCCTCGCGCTGGCCGGCCGTAACCTGAGCCTCAACGGCTGGGCCGAGCGCGCCATCCTCCGCGAGGCCAACGCCTTCGACGTCCTGCGTGAGCTCGAGGCGCACCGCGAGCGGTTCGGGCTCGTCGTCCTCGATCCGCCGCCCTTCACGCGCCGCAAGGACGCCGTCGAGGCCGCCGCGCGCGGCTACAAGGAGATCAACATCCGGAGCCTGCGTCTCCTCGAGCCCGGCGGTCTGCTCCTGACCTTCTCCTGCTCGCACCACGTGACGCCTGCCCTCTTCGAGGACATCTGCCGCCAGGCCGCCGGCGACGCGGGCGTCCACCCCCGGATCCTCGCCACCCTCACCCAGAGCCGCGACCACCCCGTCGTCCTCGCCATCCCCGAGAGCCGGTACCTGACCGGTCTCCTCCTCCAAGTCCCGTAGCGCGGGGAGGCGGCCGGGCCGGGGACGGGCGGGGGCGCCCGCGCCGGACCCGTGTCTTCTGCGGATTGTCGAAGCCAGCGCGGCCTATCTCGTGGCTCGCTCATACCGCCGCCAAGCGCCCGCAACTCAGCGTGGTCCGGCGCGGGCCCCTGCCCCCGCCCGCCCCCGGCCCGGCCGCCTCCCGCGAGCCTTCTAGCTCTCGCGGTAGAAGATCAGCAGCACGCCGATGAGCGCGAGGCCGACTGCCCAAACTGAGCCGGGCACGCGGCGGTTGCTGCCTTCAGGGAGGCGGAGCTCGAGCCAGCGCGCCCAGCCGATTACCAGGGCGAGCAGGGCGAGGGGCACGTGGCTGATCTCGAGCAGGAACTCGTCCTTCAGGTTCAGGGAAGCGTGGGAATGGGTGAGGAGCAGGGCACCGCCCACCGCGCAGAGGAGCGGGAAGATCAGCGCCGAGCGTCGCGAGCGCAGGCGCCCGGCGCGGACCATCCACTCGAACACGCCGAAGGCCACCACCATCAGCACGAAGAGCCGGTGCTGGAGCACGGTCGCCACCAGCCACCCTTGCCAGAACCCCTCGGGACCGAGCGGCCACGAGCCGGGATCGTTGCGCACCGCCATGAACGCGGCCAGCCCCAGGAAGACGAGCGGCCAGTGCCGCGCCCAGCGCGCCCGGCCCGAGGCGTGGAGGATCGCCAGCAGCCCCATCGTCAGCACGAGGATGCCGGCGACGTGATGGTTGAACTCCGACCACGCCCGATCGGCGTCGTTGCGGGGCGCGTCCGGATCGTCCACCGGCATCTCGGTGATCGAGGGCGAGCGCAGCGTGGGCAGCCGGGGCGTGAAGCGCCTGGCCACCTCCGCCACGGTGGCGCGGTCCTGCACCAGATCCACCGCCGGCGGCAGCGAGGTGAGCGAGGCGGCCGCGAAGAGCACGGTCAGCCCGAGGCCGACCTCGACCTCGACGAACCGCCGCATCGTGGCCTGATCGGCGTGGGGAGCGCCGTCGAGCCGGCGGATCGCGCGCGAGTTCAACGCGCCCAGCACGACGAGCCCACCCAGGATCGCCGCCTTGGTCAGCACCATGACCCCGTAGGAGGTGCCGACGAGCGCGGTCGGCTCGCCCGCGTAGTACCAGGTGAGCCCGACGCCCGCCGCCACCAGCGCGCCGACCGAGCCCAGGGCCACGTTGGAGAACCGCCGGAGCACCACCACCGCCCATGGGCGGTCGCCGCGACGGAAGGCCGCGGTGATCAGGTGCACCAGCCCGCCGATCCAGACCGCCGCGGCGAGCTGATGAACGCCGTCGAGGAAGAGCAGGATCGGGCGCGACTCGAGCCGCGCGGCGGCATGGCTGGTCCACGGGGCGACCACGGCCAGCGCCGCCGCGAGTAGCGACAACCCGACCCGGGGCACGCTTCCCCCGCGGCGGCGGAGGCGGAGCGCGTGGAGCGCGAGACCGGCCGCGGCCACGATGCGCACCAGGCTCACCTGCACGTAGAGCGTCTCCAGCGCCGCCCGGATCGGCCAGACCGCGTCGTGCAGGAAGACGAACAGATCGACGCCGACCGCCACCGCCTGACCGATCGCCACCGTGGCCGCGGCCAGCGCCATCAGGCGCAGCGAGCGGGGCACCACCGGCGGGTCGAGCCCCGGGCTCGTCGGCCCGGCGCGCAGCACGAAGAGGAGGAAGCACACGCCCCCGACGGCCACCGCCTGGCCGCAGAGGATCAGGCCGCGCAGGACGACGTCGAGGAAGCCCGCCACGTCAGGCCGTCCGGGACCGGCCCGCCCCCCAGCGGACCAGCAGCATGAACATCGGCGTCCCGAGCGCCACCAGGACGAGGAACCAGTGGGCGCGGCCGAAGCAGGCCAGCAGGACCACCAGGTAGATGAAGTCGCGATTGGCGATCGGCTCCGCCAGCCCGTTATCACCCTGGCGGGCCACGAGCCACGCCGAGGCGGCGTTGCCGGCCACCGCGAGCACGCCCACGAGCAGGGGCCAGGCCGCGTGCTCGGCGAGGCTCCACCCGATGGCCATGCAGACCCAGACCGTCACGTGGACCAGGTTGTCGCCCCAGAAATCGAGGCGGGCACCGGTTCGCGACTCGAGGAACTTGAGCCGCGCGAGCTCGCCGTCGCAGCCGTCGAGGATGGAGTGGGCCAGGAAGAGCAGGCTGCCGACCACCTGGAAGACGCGCCCGGTCGAGAGAAAGAACGAGGCGCCGAGCAGCCCGACCGCGAGGCTCACCAGGGTCATGGCGTTCGGGGTGATCCGGGTCGTCACCAGCCGCCGGGTGATGGCGAGCGATACGCGGCGCTCCACGTGCCGGGACATGAAGCCCTCGCTATCCTTGATCAGGCTCCGCAGCAGCCACGCCTCCGCCGCGCCGGCGTCGGCGGTCCCCACGAGCGGGAAGCGGCCGGTGGGATCGTGCGCCTCCGCGACGCGCGTGAGCCGCCGCGAGAGCGCGGCGATCAGGTCCTCCGCTCCCTCGGTCTCCCCCGCCGAGCGCAGCAGGTCGTGCACGGCCACGCTCTCCACCGCCGCCGCGAGCGAGCCGTCGACCGCGAGGGTCTCCGGATCGAGCGGCATGTCGCGCAGCACTCGCAGCCAGCGCGCCTGGGGCAGTACGTTCGCGGGCAGCAGCACGAGCCGCGCGGTCGGAGGCGCCGGCGTCTCCGCGCTCAGCACCGCCGCGCCGGTGCCCTCCAGCAGCCGACGGTCCGGACAGACGCGGGGGTGCACCAGGACCCGGTCGAAGCCGGCCCGGGTGGCGGCGAGGGCGAGGCGTCGAAGCAACGGAAGGCCCGCGATCACGAGCGCCGGAGAGGGCGCAGCCGCCCCGGGCGAGGCCGGGACGATCACGAGCAGGCTCGGCCCGGAGACCGCGGTAGCGGGGAGCGTCGTCACCCGATCGACCCGGCGCGGCCGGAGCGCGCGCCGGCGGGAGCGGGCAACGGGAGGGTCTCGCCCCCGCGTCGGCTCGACTCGCGGGCGCCGCACTCGACCGCGATACAGAGCGCGGCCTCGTCGAGATTGCCGCGTCGCCACGGGCCACGGTCGGCGGCCTGCATCGCGGCGACGAACCCGTCGACGACCGGGGTGAACCAGTCTGGGTGCTGCGAGCCGGCCGACAGCGGGGGCGGACAGGACCGCCGCTCCTCGCGCCCGTTCGCGGTGATCACGAGCGTGCCGTCCTGGAGCTCGATCTCCCCGGTGGTGCCGCGCACCCGCGCGTGGTTCTCGCGCGTATCCGCGGCCCAGGTCAGCTCAACGTCGGCCACCGCGTCCGGGAAGTGCAGGCGCACCGACGCGCTGTCCTCCACCGCAAACCGGTGGTGGCGTCGCGTCTCGAGCCGCGCGCTGACCGCGGTCGGCCGCGCGCCCACCCAGCGCGGGATCACGTAGGAGACGTGCCAGCCGTGATCGGTCAGCACCCCGCCTCCCGCGGTCGCCGGATCCACCCGCCAGTCGTCGCCCCCGGCCGCGGCGGCGGGCTGGGTGCGCCGGGTCCGCCACGCCACCTCGCGCACCCGGCCGATGCGGCCTTCACGCACGAGCGCGTCGGTGGCGGCCACGATCGGGGCGTGGTGCCAGTTGTGCACGGTGTGAAACACCCGCCGCGTGGACTCGGCGAGCCCGGAGAGCGCCTCGAGCTCGGCGAGCGAGCCCACCAGCGGCTTCTCGCAGAGCACGTGCAGCGAGCGGCGGAGCGCGGCGGCGATGAGCGCGGCGTGGCTCGACGGCGGCGTGCAGATGTCCACGAAGTCGAGGTCGTCGCGGGCCAGGAGCGACTCGACCGAGTCGTGCCACTGCGCCCCGAGAAGCTCGGTCCGGCATTCCGCCTGCCGCGCCGGGCTCGCGTCGGTCGCGGCCACCAGCACCGCGTCCCGGCGGGCGCGCCAGCCGGGGAGGTGGCCCTTGACCGCCACGTTGCCCAGCCCGATGACCGCCCCGCGCAGCCTCCTAGTCGCGTCCATGGCGACGCAGGACGGCCCCGAGCGCTTCGTCGAGGATGGCCAGGCCGGCTCGCGCGGTGTCCTCGGTGATGACGAGCGATGGATTGATCCGGATGGTGGGCGAATAGGTCATGGCCACGAGGCCGCGCCGCAGACACTCCTGGTAGAGCGCCTTGGTGATCTCCCGGTCGAGCGGCTTGCGGGTCTGGCGATCCTCGACCAGCTCGATCCCGAGGAGCAGGCCTCGGCCGCGCACCTCGCCGACACTACGATATTTCTCCTTGAGGTGCATCAGCTCGCCCAGCATGATCGCCCCCACCCGATCCGCGTTCTTGACCAGGTCCTCCTTCAAGATGATCTCCAGGGCGGCGAGGCCGGCGGCGGAGGCCAGCGGGTTGCCCCCGTAGCTCGACGAGCTGAAGCTCGGGTTCGCCCAGGGCTTGGAGCTGGTGAGCGCCTCGGTGGAGACCACGCCGGCCAGCGGGAAGCCGCCGCCCACCCCCTTGCCCACGGTCATGACGTCGGGAATCACCCCGTCGTGATCGGAGCCCCACATCGAGCCGGTGCGCCCGAACCCGGTGATCATCTCGTCGCAGAAGAGCAGCGCGCCGTGATCGTGGGCCACCGACTGGATCGCGCGCAGGAAGCCGTCGGGCGGCACCACGTTGCCCGCGGTGCCCTGGATCGGCTCCACGATGATCGCCGCGATCTCGCCCGCGGTCTGGTAGCGGATGACGTCGCGCACGTACTCGGCGCACGCGATGCCGCAGTCCGGATACCGGAGCTTGAGCGGGCAGCGATAGCAGTCGGCGTACGGGGTCGAGTGCTGGCCGGGCACGAACGGCCCCAGGTGATGCTTGAACTCGCTGCCGAGCAGACCGAGCACGCCGCCGGTCTTGCCGTGGAAGCCGCCCCAGAAGCTGATGACCTCGTGCCGACCGGTGGCCGACTTCGCCAGGCGCAGCCCCGCCTCCACCGCCTCGGCGCCGCCCGAGAAGAGCTGGATGCGGGTGAGCCCCTCCGGAGTGACCGTCGCCATCAGCTCGAGAAAGCGCGCGCGCGTCTCGGTGGTGAAGCTCCCGAAGGTGAGCCGCTCGGCCTGCCGCTTCAGCGCCTCCACGTAGTGGGGATGGCAGTGGCCCACGCTGCCCACCGCGATCCCCGCGATGAAGTCGATGTACTCGTTGCCGTCCTCGTCGAAGAGGGACGTGCCCTGCCCGCGCGCCATGGCCAGGCCCGAGTAGAGCGCGAAGGACTGGTAGCCCGGCGCGATGTGGCGCTGCTCGCGCGCCACGATCTCGCGCGAGCGGGGGCCCACCTCGCGCGGCCCGCTCATCGGCGGCCTCCGCGACGGCGCGCGGCGCGGAAGCGCAGCGCGAGATACGAGGCGATCACCGGGGCCGCCTCGTCTCGGTAGAGGGCGAAGCTCGGCCACGCGTTGAGGTCCAGGAGCACGAGACCCCCGTCCGCGCGCGCGATGGCGTCGCCCCCGTAGATCTCGAGGCCGAGGGCGGAGGCGGCCGCGCGCACCAGCCGGGCCAGATGCGCCGGCTCGAACGGATGGCCGGCCACCCGCTGGTCCCGGTGGTAGAACCAGCGGAACCACGACGGCGCGCCGTCAGCCCCGCCGCCACCACCCACCCCGTAGAACTTGATCAGGTCGCCGACCAGATGGGGCTGGAGCACCGCGCGCTCGATGCCGCGCGCGGCGAGTCCCGCGAGGGCGTCGCCCACCGCGTTCGCGCTCTCCGCGAAGACCACGTCGCCGTCCTGGGTGTTGTGCACGTCCGCGCGCTTCACCCACACCGGCCGCGGCGCGTCCGGGACCGCCTCCCCGGTGGCCACGAGCCGGCTCTCGATGAACGGCACGTTGGCCTCGCGGAGCTGGGCGATCATCCGCTCGCGGTAGGTGTTGAGCACCGCGAGCGGGGCGTTGACCTGACGCACGCCGTGCTCCTGCCAGGCGAGCAGCATCCGCAGGGCCTCGAGGCGCTCGCACATCAGGAAGATGCCGTCGGGCGGCGCCTCGGCGGCGGACAGCTCCTCGGGCGCCCGCAGCTCGACCTGCACGCCCTGACTCTCCAGGTGCTTGGCGGTCAGCCGGAGGATCTCCGCGTCGTCGCTCTCCCGGCCCGGCGAATGCTCGCGCTCCCGAAACAGGCCCCAGTACCTGAGCTCGCTCACCGCGTCCTCCTCGTGATCATGCGCGCCGGGCGCGCGGGTCCACCAGCGCTTCCGCGCTGGCCACGTCGAGAGCCCGATCCACGTCCACCACCGTCTCGATGATCTCGCCGTACATCGGCTCCTCTCGCGCGAGCAGCCACCCCAGATACTCGCGCAGCCGCGCCGGCTCCGGCGCGGTCGCGAGCCGCCGCGCGCGATCGGAGACCCGATACACCCCCGCGGTGACGAGGTCGCTGCCCGCCTCGCCCAGCGCGGCCACCCGCCCGCCCGCGCCGAGCGTCACCCACAACGGCTTCTCGTCGGAGACGAACGGGGTGACCGCGAGGACGGTGGCGTCTTCGGGACGCGCCGCCGCCTGCGCGGCGAACCGGGCGAAATCGGCGGCCGCGCACCACGCGTCGACCGTCGAGACCAGCATCGGCCCCGCGGGGCCGCGGGCGGTCACCTCCCGGAAGCTCGCGAGCGAGGAGGCGGTCGTCTTCACGATGAACTCGAGATCGAGCGCGGGGAAGTGGGCACGAACCCATTCGACGCACTCCCGCTCGCTCTCATTCACGATGATGGTGAGCCGGGTGATCCCGGCCGCCACGAAGTTCCGCAGGACGGTGCCGATGAGAGGGACGCCCGCCACTTCCACGAGCGGCTTGGGCGCGCGAAATCCGTCCGCGCGCAGACGGCTGCCCTCGCCGGCGGCGATGATGCCGCCTCGGACCGGTCCCGCCGTCAACACAACAGAGCCTCCACGTCCATCAGCGAATGAATCACCGCGTCGCCCGGACAGCACGGCGCGCCGGGCGCCGGATCCTCGACGAGCCAGATGTGCCGCATGCCCAGCGCCCGGGCCCCCGCCATGTCCCGGGTCGGAGAGTCGCCCACGAACGTGGCGTCGGCCGGGTCCACTCCAAGCGCGCGCAGGGCCTGCCGGAAGATGCGCGCGTCGGGCTTCGAGAACCCGGCCGGGACGGAGTCGACGACGGCGCCGAAGAGCGGCCGGACCGACGTATTATGGCACACCGTGTCGAGGTTGCCATAGAAGTTGGAGACGATCCCGAGCCGGTAGCGCCGCGCGAGCCGCGCGAGCAGCGGGTGATTGCGCCGCAGGTGACGGTGCGCGTCGTCGAGGAAGCGCCCGGCCACGCGCATCACCGCGCCGGGATCGCGCGCGGGCAGTGCGGCGGCCACCCCCGCGCTCAGCCGCCGCACCGTCTCCTCGAACGTGAGCGTGGGCGGGACCGTGCCGACCAGCGCGTCGTCGGCCGCGTAGAACACGGCATCGAACGCCTCGCGCGATCCCGCCGCGCCCTCGTCGCGCCACAGCCGGTAGAAGCGCTCCTTCCAGGTCACCCCGTCGGCGTCGAGCGTTCCCCCGAAGTCGAGGAGCAGCGCGCGCGGATGCTCAGGCAGGCGCGACCTCCACCGCCGCGTCGAACGCGGCCTGCCCGGCGGAGAAACCGAACACGTCCACCGCCTCGTCCGGGATGCACGCCGCCCCCGAGGTCAGTCGGTTGAGGCCGTCCCAGCCGTCGCGCATCCACACCGTCCGCGCGGGGATGCGATCGGTCACGCGCGCGCGGGCGCGAAGCTCGCCGCGCTCGTTGAACACGCGGATGGCCGCGCCGTCGGCCACGCCCCGCGCCGCCGCGTCGGCGGGCGAGATCCACAGCGCCGGCTCGGCCTCGAGATCCGCCAGCGACGGCAGCGCGCGCCCGTGGTCGTAGAAGCCGTGGAAGTGGGCGAGGGTGCGGCCCTGGCGGAGCGACAGCGGGTACTCCCCGGCGGGGAGCGCCTCGTAGACCGGGAGCGCGGGCAGCCCGAAGCTCTCCGCGCGCTCGGAATAGAACTCGATCTTCCCCGACGGGGTGGGGAACACCAGGTCCGGATGGGCGACGTGCGAGACGCGTAGCGCGCGCATGCCGCCCTCCGCGCGCAGCGCGGCCACGGTGGCGTGTCCGGTGGCGGGATGATCGAGGATCGCGTCGATCGGCCCTTCGGGGCCGGCCCACGGATAGAAATCGGCGAGCCCGAGCCGCGCGGCCAGCTCGCGCAGAACCCACGCGCCGGTGCGCGCCTCCGCGGCGGGCGGCAGCGCGGGCTCCATCAGGTAGAGGTGGGTGTTGGTCGCCTTGCAGCCGAGCTCCTCGAGCCACGCGGTGCCCGGCAACACCACGTCGGCGAGGCGGCGCGCGGTGTCGTTCCAGAACAGCTCGTAGCTCACGATCAGGTCCTGCCGCGCGAGCGCCCGTTCCAGACGGCCGGTGTCCGCGAACGAGGAGAGCATGTCGGTGCCGAACAGCAGTAGCGCGCGCACGCTCCCGTCTTCGATGGCCTCGGTCATGCGGGGCATCTGGTTGGGCACGTAGCGTCCGGGCGGCCGCCGCTCGGGCCGCGAGATGTCGGTGAGCCCGTGGCCGTGGCTCTTGCTGCCGTGACGCGGTCCGAGCCCTCCGCCCGGAATGCCCAGGTTGCCGGTGAGCGCGGGCAGGCACGCGACCGCGCGCGCGCCCTGCCAGCCGTTGCTGCCCTTGTGCATGCTGCTACCGCCCAGCACGATCATGGCCGGCCGGCTCGCCGCGTAGCGCCGGGCCAGGGCCACGATCACCTCTTCCGGCAGGCCGGTGACACCCGCCGCCCACGCGGGGGTGTGCGGGCGCACGTGCGCGGCGAGGGCGTCGAAGCCGACCGTGTGACGCGCGATGAACGCCCGGTCGCAGCGCTCCTCGGCGATCAACACGTGCATCATGCCGAGGGCCAGCGCCGCGTCGGTGCCCGGCCGCAGGAGCAGGACCTCGTCGGACTGGGCCGCCGCCTCCGTCCGCCGCACGTCGATGGTGACCACGTGCGCGCCGCGACGGCGCGCATTCACCAGATGTCGACCGGTATTCGGCTGGCTCGCCAGGTTCGCGCCCCAGAGCAGAATGAGATCGGCGTGAGCGCCCATGTCCTCCTTCGTGTTGGTCTCGAGCGGGCCGGTGAGCCCGATCCCGAAGCCGCCGAGGCCCCAGCAGATCATGGTGGGCGCCCACCACTGACAGCCCCAGAGATTCGCGAAGCGGCGGAGCAGCTCCGAGTTCACCCGCGTGCCGTAGTTGGTGGCGAAGAACCCGTGCCCCGACCAGAGGCCGACCGCCTCGCGTCCCACCGCCCGCATCCGCTCCGCGATGCGATCGAGCGCTTCCTCCCAGCCGACCTCGCGGAACGGCGCGTCGCGACGATCGCGCACCAGCGGCGTGGTGAGCCGGCGCGGGTTGCCGATGATCTCGCGCGAGGCGTGGCCGCGGACGCACAGGAACCCGCGGCTGTCCGGATTGTCCGGGTCGCCGGCCACCTCGATCAGACGGTCGTCCTCCACGGTGACCAGCATCCCGCACAGGGTGGGATGGCAATTCATCGGGCACATCGTGCGAACGGTGCGAAGACCGGAGGCCATGGGGATCTAGGAGAGGCCGACCGACCGGCGCGCACGGGCCACGCTGGCCTCGAGCGCCCGATGGGTATCGTCGGGGATGTCGCCCAGGTCCTTGGCGAAGCGCAGCAGCGTGCGGGTCAGGTTCAGGGCCCGGACCACGTCCTGCTTCTCGCCGGCCGCGCCGCGCTGCATCGCGGCCAGGGCGGCCTGCTCGAGCTCGCGTCCCAGCGACTCACGCGCCACCGGCGGGAGCGCCCGCGCGGCGCGGAAGATCTCGAGGGCCAGATCGTAGAGAAGATTGTGGGCGGAGGGCGCCGGCTCGCCAGCGCCGTCCGCCGCCGACGAGGGCGCGGCAGCCGCGCTGGCCATCATCTTGTCGACCGCCCGGCTCAGGTAGGCGAAGTCCACCGGCTTCAGGGTGTAGTCGAACGCCCCCATCTCGATGGTCTGCTTGGCCAGATCGAGGTCGTCGTTGGCGCTGATCATGAGGATGCCCACCTGGGTGTCGAAGCTGCGGATCCGGCGCAGGACCTCGACCCCGTCCATGCCCGGCATCCGGACGTCGAGGAGAATCACCTGGGGCTTCTCCAGATCGAGCTTGGCCAGCGCCTCGATCCCGCTGTGGGCCGTCGCCACCGTGTAACCCTGCTCGGTGAGGTACTCCCCGAGGAGCTGGCCCATGTTGACCTCGTCGTCCACGACGAGGATCTTGCCCCGGGTTTCGGCCATGCGTGGACCTCCCTCGCGCACGCCGGACGGATCGCCGCCCGCGCGTCGGCGGGTCGGACTATCCCTGGGCCATCCGCTCCACCCAGCCCGCCACGGCACCGAGAGCCTCGTCGAGCTTGGAGGGATCCTTGCCGCCGGCCTGGGCCAGATCGGGACGACCGCCCCCGCCGCCACCCACCATCTTGGCGATCTCCTGCACGAGGCGGCCGGCCGGGTAGCGCTTCATCAGGTCCTTGGAGACCGCGGCGACCAGACTCACCTTGCCGTCGGTGGCGCTGCCGAGGGCGATCACGCCCGAGGGCAGGCGGCCGCGCAGCGTATCCACCACCGAGCGCAGGCCGTCCGGGTCGAGCCCGTCGAGGCGCGCGACCAGCACCGGCACGCCCGCCACCGTCTTCGCGGCGGAGGCCAGGTCCTGGGCCTGGGTCCGGGCCAGCTTGCTCTCGAGCTGGGCCACCTGCTTCTCGAGCCGCTTCTGCTCCTCGAGCAGCGCGGCCAGCCGGCGCGGCAGCTCGAGCGGCGAGATCTTGAGCAGGCCGGCCGACTCGCGGAGCGCAGCCTCCTCGCGCTCCACGTGGGCCAGGGCGTGCTCGGCGGTGACCGCCTCGATCCGGCGGACGCCCGCGGCCACCGCGCCCTCGTCCGTCACCTTGAAGAGGCCGATCTGCCCGGTGGCGTCGAGATGCGTGCCGCCGCACAGCTCGGTGGAGAAGTCGCCGATGCGGATCACCCGTACCCGGTCGCCGTACTTCTCCCCGAACAGCGCCATCGCGCCGCTGCGCAGGGCCTCCTGCAGGTCCATCTCGGCCGGACTCACCACGATATTGGCCTGCACCTGCTCGTTCACGAGCCCCTCGACGTCCTCGACCTCGCTGTCCTTGAGGGCCGAGCCGTGGGAGAAGTCGAAGCGCAGATGATCGGGCGCTACCAGCGAGCCCGCCTGGGCGACGTGGGTGCCCAGCACCTTCCGGAGCGCGGCGTGGAGCAGGTGCGTCCCGGTGTGGTGCTGTCGCAGGCCCTGCCGCCGCCGCGACTCCACGCTGACCGCGACCTCCTCGCCCTCGCGCAGATGCCCCTGGGTCACCTTCACGCGATGGACGATGAGCTGGCTGCCCCGGTAGTAGGTGTCCTCGATCTGCCCCTGCCCTTCGCGCCCCACCATCGAGCCGCTGTCGCCCTGCTGGCCGCCCGACTCCGCGTAGGCGGGCGTACGGTCCAGGATGATCTCCACCGTCTCGCCCTGCCGCGCTTCCCGCCGCCGCTGGTTGTCGGCCACCACCGCGAGGATGCGCGCGGGCGCGGCGAGCGCGCCGTAGCCCACGAACTGGGGCTTGGTGAGCTCGGCGGAGAGCTGCTGGAAGACCGCCACCGCGGGCTCGTCGGCCGGACCGGCGCCGAACGTGGCCCCGGCGCGGGCGCGCTCGCGCTGCGCCTCCATCTCCGCGTCGAACGTCTGCTGGGTCTCGGCGGTCACCGTCCAGCCCGCGTCCTGGAACACCTCCTGGGCGAGGTCGGACGGAAAGCCGTGGGTGTCGTAGAGCGTGAACAGGAAGCGACCGTCCACGAGCTTCCGCGCGTCGGCCCGATGCGTCTCGAGGTACTCCCGGATCTTGGCCATGCCGAGATCGAGTGTCTCCGCGAAGCGCTCCTCCTCCTGGCGCACCGTCTCCGCGATGCGGGCCTGGCCGTCGCGGATCTCCGGGTAGGCGTCGCCCATCAGGGCCACCACGCTGCCGGTCACGTCCCAGAGGAACGGCGACTCGAGCCCCAGCATGCGGCCGTGGCGCATGGCCCGGCGCATGATCCGCCGCAGCACGTAGCCGCGCCACTCGTTGGACGGGGTCACCCCGTCCGCGATCAGGAAGGTGGCCGCGCGCGCGTGATCCGCGATCACGCGCATCGACACGTCGGTCTCCTCGTCGCGCCCGTAGGGCTTGCCGGCGAGGGCCTCGACGCGGGCGATCAGCGGCCGGAGCAGGTCGGTCTCGAAGTTCGACTGCTTGCCCTGCAGCACCGCCGCGATGCGCTCGAGCCCCATGCCGGTGTCGATGGAGGGCTTGGGCAGGGGCGTCATCTTGCCGCTCGCGTCCCGGTTGAACTGCATGAACACCAGGTTCCAGATCTCGAGCCAGCGGTCGCAGTCGCAGGCCGGCCCCAGGCACCGCCGCCCCGCCGTCTCCTCCGCGCACGGCAGGTGATCCCCCTGGTGGAAGTGCACCTCCGAGCAGGGGCCACACGGCCCGGTGTCGCCCATCGCCCAGAAGTTGTCCTTCTCGCCGAGCCGGAGAATGCGATCGTCGGTCATCCCCGCGACCTTCTTCCACAGCTCGAAGGCGTCGTCGTCGCTCTCGAAGACGGTGGCCTTCAGGCGGTCCTTGGGCAGCCCGAACTCCTCGGTGAGGAGCTCCCAGCAGAAGCGGATCGCGTCCTCCTTGAAGTAGTCGCCGAAGGAGAAGTTGCCCAGCATCTCGAAGAAGGTGTGGTGCCGGGCGGTGCGGCCGACGTTCTCGAGATCGTTGTGCTTGCCGCCCGCCCGCACGCACTTCTGGGCCGAGGTTGCGCGGACGTAGTCGCGGCGCTCCTCGCCCAAGAAGACCGATTTGAACTGGACCATGCCCGCGTTGGTGAAGAGGAGCGTGGGGTCCTGCGCGGGCACGAGAGGCGAGGACCGGACCGCGGTGTGGCCGCGGCGCCGGAAATAATCGAGGAAGCGCTGTCGAACCTGACTGCCCGTCATAGGGACGTTATTATACGCCGCCGTCCTCCTCGGTGACGGCGAGGTCACCGGCGCGGTCGGCCAGCAGCGCGCGCACGGCGGCGCGCACCGCGAAGGCCGGATACCCGCGTCGCAAAAGGTAATCGGCCAGCTTGGCGGGGGCCCGGGCGCCCCCGGTGCGGAGCAGACCGGGGAGCCGCCGGCGCGCGGCCTCGAGCGCGCGCTCGGTCTCGCCCACCTCCTCGAAAGCGGCCGCGATCGCGGCGTCGATCATCTCGCGGGGAATACCCTTGGCGGACAGCTCCTGCCGGAGCCGACGACTCCCCACCCGCCGCCCGCGGGCACGGGCCTCGGCCCACCAGCGGGCGAAGGCCTGGTCGTCCACGTAACCTCGCGCGGTGAGATCAGCGACCACCGCCTGAGCGATCTCTGGCGAGGCCCCACGGCGACGGAGGCGGCGGGTCAGCTCCCGGCCGCTCCAGGACTTGCGGGCCAACAGATCGAAGGCCGCCTGTCGGGCGGCCTTGTCGTCGAGCGTCGGCTGCGGGCGCGGGTCCCCGGGGCGGCGGGCCCGGCGCCCGGGCACGGGACTACACCCGCTTGCCGAAGGGGCTGCGCGCGGCAGGGCCGGCGGCCACTCCCGGAGCCACCGGGGGCGGGGGCACGGCGGTTGCGGTGGTGCTCCCGCCGGGATGCTCCCACGTCATCTCGCCGGTGGAGAAGATCCCCTTGACCTTGAGGTCGAAGTCGTCCGGGTTGGTGGCCGCGTCGCGGGCGGTTTCGTACGTCACCAGCTCCTCGCGGTAGAGCTGCAGCAAGGACTGGTCGAAGGTCTGCATGCCGTACTGGGCCGTGCCCGCCGCGATGACGCTGGGGATCTGCGAGGTCTTCTCCGACTCCCGGATGCAGTCGCGGATCAGGCCGGTGGCGATCATGACCTCGACGGCGGGCACCCGGCCGCGCCCGTCGGCGCGAACCACCAGGCGCTGGGAGACGATGCCCTGGACGACCGCGGAGAGCTGCCCCCGGATCTGCTCCTCCTGGTGGGGTGGGAACATGGAGATCATCCGGTTGATGGTCTCCGACGCGTTCAGGGTGTGGAGCGTGGAGAGCACCAGGTGACCGGTCTCCGCCGCGTGGAGGCCCACTTCCATGGTCTCCACGTCGCGTAGCTCACCGACCAGCATGATGTCCGGATCTTCTCTGAGGGCTGCGCGGAGCGCCTGGGCGAAGTTCATCGAATCGTGACCGATCTCGCGCTGGCTCAGCACGCACTTCTTGTCCTGGTGCACGAACTCGATCGGGTCCTCGATCGTGACGATGTGGTCGTTGCGGCTGCGGTTCATGAAGTCGATCATAGAGGCGAGGCTGGTCGACTTGCCGGAGCCGGTGATGCCGGTGACCAGGATCATCCCGCGCCGCTCCATGGAGAGGCGCTCGAGCACCTTGGGCAGGTGCAGCTCCTGGAAGGCGGGGATGCGCTCCGGCACGTGCCGGAAGACGCCGCGCACCTCGCCCATGGCGAGGAAGAGGTTGCAGCGGAAGCGGCCGATCCCGGGCAGCATGTAGCCCAGGTCCATCTCGCGGCCCTCCATCAGCATGTTATGCCGGCGCTCGCCGAGCAGGGCCTGGGCCGTCTGATCGATGAACTCACGGGTCACCAGCGGGAGGTCGTCCTGCACCTCGAGATGACCATGGATCCGGAGGATGGGCTTCGACCCCGGCTTCAGGTGCAGGTCCGAGGCCTTCCGCTGCGCGGTCTCC
>Ga0210384_10003915_pt1 | contig 16929 bp, 14 predicted proteins | sample IncBWH2MmetaG_FD_160574 | JGI IMG/M metagenome (GOLD analysis project Ga0210384, IMG submission 160574) | Forest soil microbial communities from Barre Woods Harvard Forest LTER site, Petersham, Massachusetts, United States - Inc-BW-H-2-M | ecosystem: Environmental > Terrestrial > Soil >...
TAAAGAGTGAGCGGGCAAAATGCCACTGAAGTAGCGCCCGCAATCGGCAGATTCACGCGGAATCACTCTAAAACGTTTGCCAGGTCCGAAAGCAGCGTGGAATCGGTGGGCAAGGTTCCGGCCGGATATCGGCACACCACCCGGCCGCCGCGATCGATGAGAAACTTCTCGAAATTCCAGCCGATATCGCCGGGAAAGCCGTTTTCCTCGGCCGTAAGCCATGCATACAGCGGATGGCGGCGAGGGCCGTTCACGTCGATCTTCGCCGACAGAGGGAAGGTCACGCCGAAACGACCTTCGCAAAACGCCTGAATCTCCTGCGCCGTGCCGGGCTCTTGTGCGCCGAACTGGTTGCAGGGAAAACCGGCCACGGTGAAATTCCGATCTTCGAGTTCCTTGTGAAGATCCTGAAGACCCGCGTATTGAGGCGTGTAGCCGCACTGGCTGGCGACGTTCACCGCCAAGGTCACCTTGCCGTTCAACGGCGCCAGGATATTCGGGGTGCCGTTCAGTCCCTGCACCGTGAAATCGTAGAAGACACTCATGCGCCATCCTCGAAGTTGCGCCGCAACGTCACGCCGCGCGTTCACGCTTCTTCAAATGCACCAACAACAGCGACACCGCGGCCGGCGTCAGTCCGGGAATACGCGCCGCTTGTCCCAAGGTTTCCGGACGCACGTCGCCTAGCCGCTGGCGCGCCTCGTTTGACAGGCCGCCGACCAAGGCATAGTCGATATCGGCGGGCAGGCACAATTCCTCGTGGCGGCGAGCGCGGTCGATCTCCTCGCTCTGGCGCTTCAAGTACCCGGAATATTTGGCCTGCACTTCGACCTGTAGTTTCACCTGCTCGCACAAGCGCTCATCGGCGCACCAATCGCCCGCCGCGCGCCCGGCGACGCCGCCGATGTCATCGTAAGACAGCTCGGGCCTGCGCAACAAATCGAACGCATGCGTCTCGCGTGTCAACGGCGCGCCGAGTTTGCCGAGCAGCGCGGCATCGACATCGGCGGGATGCACAACGGCCCGCTCGAGCCGGTTCACCTCGCTGTCCACTCCTTCGCGCTTGCGCAGAAAGAACTCCCAGCGCTCATCGTCGACGAGCCCAAGCTCTCTTCCGGCGGCCGTCAGGCGCAGATCCGCATTGTCCTCGCGCAGCGACAGCCGGTATTCCGCCCGGCTGGTGAACATTCGGTACGGTTCGGTCGCGCCGCGCGTGATCAAATCATCGACCAGCACGCCAAGGTACGCCTCGCTGCGTTTCGGGCACCAGGCTTCCCGCCCCTGCGCGGCGAGCGCGGCGTTCGTGCCCGCCAGCAAACCTTGCGCCGCCGCCTCCTCATAGCCGGTGGTGCCGTTGATCTGGCCGGCGAAGTACAGACCGGACAGGAATTTACTTTCCAGGCTGTACTTCAAGTCGCGGGGATCGAAGAAATCGTACTCGATGGCATATCCCGGGCGCGTAATGTGAGCATCCTCGAATCCGGCAATGCTGCGCACGAATTCGTACTGCACATCGAAGGGCAGACTGGTGGAGATGCCGTTGGGATAAATTTCGTGCGTATCCAAACCTTCGGGTTCGACAAAGATCTGGTGCGACTGCTTGTCCGCGAATCTCACGACCTTGTCCTCGACCGACGGGCAGTAGCGCGGGCCAACGCCTTCGATCAACCCGGTGAACAAGGGCGAGCGCGCGGTGGCGGCACGAATGATGTCGTGAGTCCGCTCATTGGTCGCGGTGATGTGACAGGGAAGCTGGCGCGGGTGCAGAGAGCGCGCGCCGAGATATGAAAACACCGGCCGAGGCTCATCGCTATGCTGTTCGCGCAGCCCCGAGAAATCGACGCTGCGGCCATCGATGCGCGGCGGGGTGCCGGTCTTCAAGCGTCCGACGCGCAGCGGCAATTCGCGCAGGCGCGCCGCGAGGCTCATCGAGGGCGGATCGCCGGCGCGCCCGCCGGGATGGCTCTCGAGGCCGACATGAATTTTGCCGCCGAGGAAGGTGCCCACCGTGAGCACGATCGCAGGCGCGCGGAACGTCAGTCCGCCCTGGGTAACGACACCCACCACGCGATCGCCTTCGACGATCAAATCCTTGGCTTCCTGTTGAAACAGCGCCAGATGGGTTTGGGATTCGAGCATGCCTCGAATGGCGCGCTTGTAGAGCTGTCGATCCGCCTGCGCCCGAGTGGCGCGCACGGCGGGCCCCTTGCTGGCGTTCAGCGTGCGGAACTGGATGCCGGCCAGATCCGTGGCGCGCGCCATGGCCCCGCCCAGCGCGTCTATTTCTTTGACCAGATGCCCTTTGCCAATGCCGCCGATCGCGGGATTGCAGCTCATCTGTCCCAGGGTCTCGATGTTGTGGGTGAGCAGCAGTGTCGCGGCGCCTGAGCGGGCAGCCGCGAGCGCCGCTTCGGTACCGGCGTGACCGCCGCCGATGACGATGACCTCGTACTGCTTTGCAAAACGCATGACGCTGAATCTACTCGATTTTTGGCAGGGGCGCGTACTCTAAACGCTGGCGGCCAAAAGCACCAGGGAACCATTGATGGGGCGGGCCGAACTAAGCGTAAGGACCGCAAAAAGCGATAGGAGCCCGCGCATGAGTCCGGAATCTTCGACCCCCTTGAAAGCCGGCGCCATGCGCGCGCACCGCGACGGCGGCGCTGCCGGAATCACCGCCGTGGCGGTCATTCTTGCGCTGGTGCTGGGCATGATTGGGATCTTCGTCTCGGCGGCCGGGGCCGCGCCGCAGATCGGCCAACCGGCGCCGGATTTCACCGCCGTCGACACCGAGGGCAACACAGTGCGTTTGAGCGAATACCGCGGCAAAACCGTCGTACTCGAGTGGACCAACGCTGAGTGCCCGTACACGCGCAAGCACTACAGCAGCGGCAACATGCAAAGCGTGCAGGCGCTCGCTCGACAGAATGGCATCGTTTGGCTGAGCGTGGTCTCCTCGGCTCCCGGCAAACAGGGCTATGTGAATGGCCCCGCGGCGGATGCGCTGACGGTCTCACGCCACGCGGTCCCGACGGCCGTGCTCCTGGACCCAACGGGAAGCGTCGCGCGTTTGTACGCCGCGAAGACGACACCGCATATGTTCGTCATCGACAAGGACGGGGCGCTGAAATACATGGGTGGGATCGACAGCATCGCCACCACCGGCGAGGCGGACATTGCGCGCGCAGAACCTTACTTGAAGGAAGCGATGCTGGCGGTGGCCGCGGGCAGTCCCGTCGCGCACCCGGTGACCAAACCGTACGGTTGCTCGATCAAGTACTAGTCCGCGGGCCACGCCTGTCCGAGCATCACGCCCCAAGGGCTGATCGGCGCGCGTACTCCGAACGGGTATAGTCCGCAGCGTGATCATCCGCCCCGCCATTCCCGCCGAACGCAAAACCCTCGAGGCCCTGCAGTGGCGCGCATCGATCGCCAACGAAGGCGATCGCGACGCCTTGCTGCGCCATCCCGATGCGATCGATCTGCCGCTGGAACAGATTGCGGCCGGCGGAGTATTCGTGCTGGAACGGGACGGCGCCATCGTCGGCTTCTCCGCGATCCTGCCGCGCGATGATGGCGATACCGAACTCGACGCGCTGTTTGTCGAGCCCGGTACTCAGCGGCAGGGGATCGGGCGAAAATTAATCGAGCACTGCGCCGAGACGGCGCGCTCGAAGGGCGCGAGCGCCTTGCACGTGGTGGGAAATTCTCATGCCAAGCAGTTTTATCTGGCCTGCGGTTTCAACATCGTCGGCACGTTCGAAACTCGTTTCGGCTTGGGATTGCTGATGCGCAAGCCGCTGTGAGGCTATCTCATGCGGCCAAGGCTTGGCCTATCGACGACTATTCCACCGCGACCGGAATGCCCGCGAACTTGCCCGCCCATTTTTTAGGCCCGGTCTCGTGCACGGATTCACCGTCGGCGCTCACCGCCACCGTGACGGGCATGTCCTTGACGTCGAATTCGTACACGGCCTCCATGCCCAGTTCCGGAAAGGCCACGACGCGGCTGCCGCGAATGGCATTCGACACCAGAAATGCGGCGCCGCCGACGGCAATCAAATAGGCCGAACGGTGCTTCGCAATGGACGCCACCGTTTCTGGCCCGCGCTCGGCCTTCCCCACCATCGCCAGCAATCCTGACTTGCCGAGCATCGTGTCCGTAAATCGATCCATGCGATTGGCGGTGGTCGGACCCGCCGGCCCCACGACCTCGGTGCCCACGGGATCGACAGGTCCGACGTAGTAGATCACGCGACCGGTGAAATCCAGACCGTTGGGCAACGGCTGGCCGGCGTCGAGCAAGGCGCAGATGCGCTTGTGCGCGGCGTCGCGCCCGGTGAGCAGCTTGCCCGACAACAACAGCCGCTCACCCGGCTTCCATGTCGCGATTTCTTTTTTGGTGAGGCCATCGACCGACACGCGGCGCGCGCTGGCATCGGCGGTCCAACGAACCTTGGGCCAAAGATCCAGATTCGGCGGCTCGAGCACCGCGGGACCGCTGCCATCCAGCGTGAAATGAATGTGCCGGGTGGCGGCGCAATTGGGAATCACGGCCACCGGCAAAGATGCGGCGTGGGTCGGATAATCCAAAACCTTGACGTCCAGCACGGTGGTCAAACCGCCCAAGCCTTGAGCGCCGATGCCGAGTGCGTTGACGCGCCGGTATATGTCCAAACGCAGCTCCTCGAGCGGTGTCTTGGGACCGCGCGCAATGAGCTCGCCCATATCGATGGGATCCATCAGCGCTTTCTTGGCGAGCAGCATGGCCTTCTCGGCGCTGCCGCCGATCCCGACGCCCAGCATTCCCGGCGGGCACCAGCCCGCGCCCATCTCGGGCACCATTTCCAAAACCCAGTCGGCCACCGAATCGGACGGATTCAACATGGCGAACAGGGATTTGTTTTCCGAACCGCCGCCCTTCGCGGCGACGGTGATCTCGAGCTTGTCGCCCGGAGCGAATTCCGTGTGGATCACGGCCGGTGTGTTGTCCTTGGTATTGCCGCGCTTGAATGCGGGATCCGCGACGATGGAGGGGCGCAGCTTGTTGTCGGGATTCAAATAGGCGCGGCGCACGCCTTCATTGATCATCGCCGGAAGATCGAGCCGGGCGTCCCAGGTCACGGCCATGCCCACCTTGACGAACACCACCACGATGCCGGTGTCCTGGCAGATCGGCCGGTGGCCCTCGGCGCACATGCGCGAGTTGGTGAGAATTTGCGCGATGGCATCGCGCGCCGCGGGACTTTGTTCGACCTCGTACGCACGGCCCATGGCGCGGATGAAGTCCGGCGTGTGGTAATAGGAAATGTACTGCAGGGCGTCCGCCACGCTGGCAATGACATCGGCTTCGCGAATGACCGTCATGCAATTCTCACGATAAATCGAACTGGGCCGCAAATCTATCAAGATGTGGGCAAGCATGGGTAGCGAATCCCATACAATCGCCCCCAATGGGAGATGGCATGCGGCTGTGCTGGGCTTGGGTGTGGATGGGCGTGAGCCTGTGCGCGTGCTGGACCGTGCGGCCCGCCGCCGCCGAGGAGGCAGCGCTTCTGCCCACGATCGAGTGCCGCCTCGAGCACCCGCTGCGTTTGAGTTCCATTGCGGCGCGCTGCGGAACCTTGCGCGTGCCGATCGATCGTGAACACCCCAAAGAGGGATTCATCGACCTGAAAGTCGCGGTCGTGCCGGCGCTGAACCGGCGCAGCACGGCGGCGCCGCTGTTTCTGCTGGCCGGCGGCCCGGGACAAAGCGCCGTGCAGGTGTATGTCGCCCTCAGCAGCGCGTTCGCGCGCATCAACCGCAATCACGCCATGGTGCTGTTGGACCAGCGCGGCACGGGAAATTCCAATCAGCAGTCCTGCGTGTATCCCGAGGATTGGCAGGAGCCGGCCGATCCTTTGCCGGCGCTGCGCAAGGCGACGGCGGATTGCCTCGCGACGCTTGGTGCCCACGTGCGCTTCTATACCACCAGCGTCGCCGTTCGCGATCTCGACGCGGTGCGCCAGGCATTGGGCTATGACCTGATCGACCTGTACGGCGGCTCGTATGGCACGCGCGTCGCGGAGCTGTACATGCGCCGTTATCCTGCGCACGTCCACGCCGCGATCCTGGACGGCGTCACGTACCCGCAACAGGCCATCGGTGTCGAGACGCCGCAGGACGCGGAGCGCGCTTTGAATTTGATCGTGGCGCGCTGCGTGCAAACGTCTGACTGCGCCGCCACGTACCCGCGGCTGCAGGACGATCTCAATCTCCTGCTGCGGCAATTTGGACCGCAGAAAGTCGCGGTGACCATCGACGATCCGAACAGCGGACTGCCGCTCGAGTTCGAATTCAACCGCAGAATTTTCAACGCGGCGCTGCGCATGCTCTCGTACAGCAGCATGCAGGCATCGCTCCTGCCCACGCTGATCCATGAGGCGGCGCATGGCAAGCTGCGGCCGCTGGCGGCTCAATCCGTGATGAACATGCGGCAGATCAGCGACCAGCTGGCCAACGGCATGCAGTACAGCGTGATCTGCAGCGAGGACGAACCCTTGTTCGCGGCGGCGATCGATCGCGCGCGCATGGCGAAGACCTACCAGGGCACGGACATGGCGGACGCGCTGCATGAGATTTGCAAGCTGTGGCCGCGCGGACCGGTGGACGCCGACCTGCACGCGGCCCTGCACAGCGACATCCCGACCTTGTTGTTGTCGGGCGAAGCGGACCCCGTCACGCCGCCCATCGACGCCGAGCGCGCCGCGGAAGGACTCACGCGGCACCGGCACTTGATTTTGAAGGGCGAAGGCCACGGCCAACTGGCGACCGGCTGCATGCCGATCATCGCCGCCGAGTTTCTCGACAGCGCCGCGCCCGACAAGCTGGACGCAAGCTGTCTCGAGCGGCACACGCCGGAGCCTTTCTTTCTGAGCATGACGGGGCCGGCGCCATGATCGAGGCGCAGGGCTTGAACAAGCGCTTCGGCAGCATCGAGGCTGCGCGGGATGTGTCCTTCGCCGCGCGCGATGGCGAGATCACCGGTCTCTTGGGCGCCAATGGCGCCGGCAAATCCGCCTGCCTGCGGATGCTGTACGGCGTGCTCACCCCCGACAGCGGCAAGGCGTGCATCGACGGCATCGACATTCTCGGCGAGACCTCCAAGGCCCGCGCGCACCTGGGCGTGCTGCCGCACGCCGCCGGCCTGTACAACAACCTGACGGCGCGCGAGAACATCCGCTACTTCGGCACGCTGCATGGGATGGAAGCAGGGCGCCTGGCGTCGCGCACCGCCGAGTTGTCCCTGGCGCTCGGCATGGACGCCTTCATTGAACGGCGCGCGAAGGGATTTTCGCAGGGCCAGCGCATCAAGGTGGCCCTGGCGCGCGCCCTGGTTCACGACCCGGGCAACGTGGTGCTCGATGAGCCGACCAACGGACTCGACGTGATGGCGATACGCAACTTGCGTGAAATGCTGCTGGCATTGAAGGCGCAGGGACGCTGCGTGTTGTTCTCTTCGCACGTCATGCAAGAGGTCGCGGCGCTGTGCGATCGCGTGGTCATCATCGGCCACGGCCGCGTGTTGGCGGACGCCACGGTGCAAGAGATCCGCGAGCGCAGCGGCGCGGCGACGCTGGAAGAAGCCTTCCTGCAGGTGCTGGGCGATACGGAAGGCGTGAGCTGAATGCGAACGTTGCTGACGGTTTTCGCCAAGGAATTTCTCGAGAACCTGCGCGACCGGCGCACGCTGTTGTCGGCGTTGTTGTTCGGCCCCCTGTTTGGACCGCTGCTCTTCGGCCTCATGGTGTCGCGCATGCTGGAGCAAAGCGTGGTCGAATCGGACGTGCCCTTGAAGGTCACGATCTCCGGCGGTGAGCACGCGCCGGGACTGATCCGGTATCTCGAAGGCCGCGGCGTCAAGCTCACGCGGCAGGAACTGACGGAGAATGAGGCGCGGGCAGCCGTGCGCAGCGGCGGCTCCCAGGTCGTGCTGCTCGTGCCGGCGGACTATCCACGGCTGTTCGCCGACGCCAGACCCGCGCCGTTGCTGCTGTTCGCGGACAGCGCGGATTCGCAGACGCGGAAAATCGCGGATCGCGCCAAGGGGATGCTCGCCACCTACGGCAGCACCATCGCGCAATTGCGCCTGGAAATGCGCGGCGTGAGCCCGCTGCTGGGCATCCCCGTTGCCGTCAATGAAGTCGACGTCGCGACGCCCACCGGCCGCGCCGTGGTGGTATTGGGATTCATGACCTATTTTGTGCTGTTCGCATTGTTGATGGGCGGCCTGTACCTGGCGATCGATTCCACCGCCGGGGAGCGCGAGCGCGGCTCGCTGGAAGCGCTGCTCAGCTTGCCGGTGGCCCGCTCGGCGCTGGTGGGGGGGAAGATTCTGGCGACCTGCGCCTACATGTGCATTTCGCTGGGCCTGAGTCTGACCGCCTTCGTGTGTGTGTTTCGCTTCGTGCCGCTCGAACGGATCGGCATGAGCGCCAATTTGGGTCTCGGCACTGCGCTGCTCTTTTTTGGGATCTGCCTGCCCTTCGTGCCCTTGGGCGCGACGCTCATGACCCTGGTCGCGTCGTTCACGCGCACCTACCGCGAGGCGCAAACCTACCTGACCACCGTGCTGCTGGTCCCGACGCTGCCGATCGCCTTCGCCAGCATTTATTCGTTGAAGACCAAGAGCTCGCTGATGATTATCCCTTCATTGAGCCAACATTTGCTGATGACCAGCGTGCTCAAGGACGAACCGATTTTATTGCACGACGTGCTGGTCTCCGCGGCCGCATCGCTCGGACTTGCGCTGGTCCTGTTCGTGCTCACCGCGCGCCACTGGCGGCGCGAAAGCATGCTCGGCTAATCCTTATTGTGTGAGCGTTTAACAGGAGCATTCGCGCGGACAAAATTAGGGGGATTCCTGAATGGCTTTCAGTAGAGCATATGTATAGTATTTACAACGCAGGATCAGCGTTGCTCGGGGAGATAGGGATGCGCGAATCATCATCCACCGCACGGATTGGCATAGTGGCTTTTCTGGCCATTCTCACGGTATCTGCAGGCACAATGCTCTGGTTTTTATGGAATTTTCCGCTCGCGACGGCGATCGTCACGCTCGGCGTTTTCGCTGTGCTCGGCGTATTGGCGAAGCTTGCACGGTCCGTTGATGCCGAGATGAAGGATTTGGATCGGACCGAACAGAGCGTTTGAATGTCGGCAATCAGCGACAGCGCATCGCGCTTGGGCCATCGTCGCCGTTGAATTTGGACTCCACGTCCCTTACTTGCCGATACAAAAACTGCCGAAGATCTCCCCCAGCAAGTCATCGCTGCTGAACTCGCCCGTGATCTCTCCCAAGGCCATCTGCGCGCGCCGCAATTCCTCGGCGAACAGCTCGAACGCGCGCGATGTCGTCAAGATTTGCGCGGCCTGTCCCACGCTGGATCGCGCCCGCTCGAGCGCATCAAGATGGCGGCGCCGTGCCGACAGCGCGCCGGACTCGCCGCTGCGGTAACCGGCGCGGTTCTTCAAGTGAGCGCGCAGGAGATCAAGACCGGCGCCGGTCTTTGCGCTTAAAAAAACCTGCGGCGGGTCGCATGATTCATCGACGCTCGCCTGCGCACCGCTCAGGTCTATTTTGTTGAACACCAGCGTGACCGGAACGCCTTGCGGCAGCTCTTGGAGTTCCGCCGCGAGACTGGAAGCGCTGCGGTCGCCGGCGCGGGCCGCGGCGTCCAACAGGTACAGCACGCGATCCGCCCGCCCGAGCTCGGCAACGGCGCGGCGTACACCCTCGGCTTCAACCACATCGGCCGTCGCCCGCAGTCCCGCCGTATCGATCAGGTTCACCGGCATACCGTCCAGATGGACCTGCTGGCGCAGCACGTCGCGGGTGGTGCCGGGCTGGTCGGTGACGATCGCGATCTCATCGCCCACCAGCCGGTTCAACAAGCTGGATTTTCCCGCATTGGGCTTGCCGGCGATGACGACATTCAAGCCTTCGCGCAGCAAGGCGCCCTGGCGTGCCGCCGCCGTGATGAGATCGAAGGCACTGAAAATTTTCGCGACCCTAGCTCCAAGCTCGCTGCCGGGAACGAAATCCAGTTCCTCGTCCGGAAAATCGATGGCCGCCTCCACCAGGGTGCGCAGTTCGGTGATCTGCGCCTGCAGCGCATGGACGTGCGCGGAGAATTCTCCCTGCATGGAGCGGATGGCGGCGCGTGCCGCCGCCGTGCTGCCGGCCTCGATGAGATCCGCGATGGCTTCGGCCTGGGCAATGTCGATCTTGCCGTTCAAGAAGGCGCGCTCGCTGAACTCGCCCGGCCTCGCGATGCGGCAGCCCAGCTCGAGCAGCCGCTTGAGCAACATATCCAGCACCAGGACGCCGCCATGGCCCTGCAGCTCCAGCACGTGTTCGCCGGTATAGGAGGCGGGGGCCGGAAAGTACAACGCCAATCCCCGGTCGATGGAGTCACCATCACCGCCAAGAAAGTGCGCGAGCTGCGCGGCGCGCGGCGGCGGAAGACGCCCTAGCATGGACGCCGCGATTTGCGGCACGTTGGGACCTGAAACCCGGATCACCCCGACCGCACCGCGCCCGGGAGCGCTGGCGATGGCGGCGATGGTGTCGGTCGATGCCACGGACGTTTAAGAGCGCTGCTTCGCGGCCTCGGCTTCGACCACCTTGTTCACGCGCCACTGTTGCGCAATCGACAAGACCGTGTTGGTCAGCCAGTAGAGCGTCAACCCGGAAGGGAAAAACGCCATCATGCCGGTCATGACCAGCGGCATGAACTGCATGATCTTGGCCTGCATCGGGTCGGGCGGCGCGGGATTCAATTTGAACTGGGCGAACATGGCCCCGCCCATGAGCAGCGGCAGCACGAAGAAAGGGTCGCGCGAGGACAGATCGTTGATCCAGAGCAGAAACGGCGCCTGGCGCATTTCCACGCTCTCCAACAGCACCCGGTAGAACGAAATGAACACCGGGATCTGCACGATCATCGGCAGGCAGCCGGCCAGCGGATTGATCTTTTCCTTCTTGTACAGATCCATCATGGCGCGGCCCAGCTTCTCGCGGTCGTCCTTGAAGGTTTCCTGAATCTGCTTCATGCGCGGACCCACGGCGCGCATCTTGGCCATGGAACGTCCGCTCGCCTGTTGCAAGGGATAGAACAGCAATTTGATCAGCAGGGTGACGAGGATGATGGACCAGCCCCAATTGCCGGTGAGCTTGTGCACCCAGTTGAGTCCGGCGAACAAGGGCTGCGCCAGCACGGTGAGAATGCCGAAGTCGACGGTGCGCTCCAAGTTCCTGCCCATGGCAGCGAGCTGCGATTGCAATTTGGGACCGACGAACAGCTCTTCGTGAAACTGCGCGGTCGCGCCGGCGGGCACCTCAACGCTCGGTCCCGTGGCCTGTATCAGGTATTCGTTGTTGCGAACCTGCAGCTGGTATTGATAGGGCTGAGCCGCAGGCGGCACGACGGCCGTGACGAATTGATGCTGCAGCGAAGCCAGCCATCCATTGGTGATCGTGGCCGTGTACTTCGCGTCGCTTTCGCTTTCGACGTTGAGGTCCTTCGATTTGGCGCCGTCGTAAACCGCAGGGCCTTTGAACGAATAGGTTTCGACATCGAAATAAGAACGCGAGGCGTGCTCCCAGTGACGCAGGATCTGCGCGTACGAGGCCAATTTTCGCGGCGCCGTGCCGCCATTCTTCACCTCGTAATCAAGCCCGATGGCGTACTGCCCGCGCTTGAACACGAAAGTCTTCGTCACGGTCAGGCCGGCGCCGTCGGTCCAGGTCAGCGGCACGCGCAGCTCGTTCGCGCCCGTCGCGAGGACAAAGTTCTTCTGGTCGGATTTCCACACGGCCAAGTGCGTCGGCGCCGCTTCGGGGCCGGTGAGTCCGCTTTGCAGCAGGTACAAGGTCGGGGGCGGTTCGTCGCTCAGGAGCCTGACGGGAATATTCGGCGTGTCCTTGCGCAGCGGATACTCCTTGAGATCCGCCTGGCTCAGCTCACCGCCTTTGAGATTGATGCCGATCTCCAGCACATCGGTGCTGACATGAAGCGGCATCGATCGCGCTTCCGAATCGGACGCCGCCGGCGCTGTCTGGGTGGCGGCCGGCGGCGGCGCCGAAGCGGCGTTGGTGGCTGGCACGGGGACCGGCGCAGCGGACGGCGCTTGCGGCACCGAATCGGCCAGCGTATTGGCGGGCGCACCGGCCGCCGGCCCGGTGCCGGTATTGCCGCTCCTGCTGTTTTCCGCGGCGGGCACCGCCTGCGGCTCGTAGTCGTGCAGCCAGGTGGTGTAGTTCAGGTACAGGATCGCGGCGAGCACGCCCCAAAGCATGATGCGGATATTAGGCATGGGTCGCCCTTTTAACCTGCGTGACATCCGGCACGGGGTCGTAGCCGCCCTCGGTAAAAGGGTGACAACGCAGCAGCCGACGCAGGCCCAACCAGGTTCCTCGCAGGACCCCGTAGCGCTCGATGGCGGTATGCGCGTAGCAGGAGCACGACGGATAGAAGCGGCAGTGCGGACCCAGCATCGGGCTGACGCCCAACTGATAAGCGCGGATGATCCACATGAGAATTTGGCGAGGCGTTAGCATTTCTGCGTGATCGACTTCCAATGCTGGTCGAGGCTGAGGCGCAAATCGGCCGAGCTGGCCGATCGCGCGGCTTCTCGGGCGGACACGGTAACATCGACCGGCGGCAAAGAGTGTTGGTTCAAGCGAAAGGACTCGCGGGCGAGACGTTTGATGCGATTGCGTGCCACGGCGGTACCGAAGGTGCGCGTCGCGATGCTCAAACCCAAGCGGGCATAGGCTTCATGATTGGCCAGAACGGAAAGCAAAAAAAACGCATCGGAGAACTTTTTTCCGCGCCGTTTGACTTCGCGAAATTCGGCCGGCTGGTGCAAACGCTTGCGCGGCTCGAAAAGTTTACGGATCGCAATGCGTCCTTGCGGGAGCGCGTTACGGGCAGAGTTTCTTGCGGCCCTTGGCACGGCGGCGAGCCAGCAATCGGCGGCCGCTTTTGGTGGCCATGCGCGCACGAAAGCCGTGGGTCCGGGCACGATGCAAATTACTGGGGTTGAAGGTACGTTTCATAGCGCGACTCGAGCAAAAACCACGGGCCAAATCAAAGGGCTGGGCGATTTACGAAAGGCGGCAAGGGTACTGAGCGAGCATGGATGTGTCAATAGACGCATCATCAACTTGGAGCTAGACTCCCTGCCCTTTCGTCCGCTTTGCCCCTTGTCACATACCTAGGAGAGCGCTCTTGCCGGAGCCGCTATGGAACCGCTGTCTGCGAGTGCTCGAGGGCGAGCTCCCGGAACAGCAGTTCAACACCTGGGTGCGGCCGCTGCAAGCCGTCGAGCGGGACGGCGAGCTCAAGCTGCTGGCGCCGAATCGTTATGTCATCGAGTGGCTGGGTCAGAATCTCCTTCCCCGGATCAAGGAACTCATTCTCGCGTTTGCGGAAGGATTGGCGCCGGAAGTGGCGCTGGATGTGGGGACGCGCGCCGGCGTCATCGTTCAGGTTCCGTCGGCGGGCCTGCGGGATGATGCGGCTGCGGGCGCCGCGGCGCGGGCGCGCAAGCTTGCGCCGGTGGTGCTGGGCAGCCGGATCAATGCGGAATTTACCTTCGACAGCTTCGTCGAGGGCAAGAGCAACCAGCTCGCCAAGGCCGCGGCGGTGCAGGTCGCGGGAAATCCGGGCCGGGCGTACAACCCCTTGTTCATTTATGGCGGCGTGGGCTTGGGCAAGACGCACCTGATGCACGCGGTGGCGAACAGGCTCAAGGAACGCAACGGCGAGGCGCGCCTGGCCTACGTGCATAGCGAGCGCTTCGTCGGCGACATGGTGCGGGCGTTGCAGCACAACACCATCAACGATTTCAAAGCGGCCTATCGATCGTTGGATTGTCTGATGATCGACGACATTCAGTTTTTTGCGGGAAAAGACCGCTCTCAGGAAGAATTTTTCCACACCTTCAACGCGCTGCTCGAGAGTCAGCAGCAGGTGATCTTGACCTGCGATCGCTACCCGAAGGAAGTCGATGGACTCGAGGAGCGATTGAAGTCGCGCTTCGGCTGGGGGCTCACCGTTGCCATCGAGCCGCCGGAACTGGAAACGTGCGTCGCTATTTTGATGAGCAAGGCAGCGATGACGCACGTCGATCTCCCGGAGGAAGTGGCGTTTTTCATCGCCAAGCGGATTCGATCGAACGTGCGCGAATTGGAAGGCGCGCTGCGCCGGGTGGTCGCGACCTCCAATTTTACCGGCAGACCCATTACGCTGGAGTTCGCCAAGGAAGCGTTGCGCGATCTGCTGGCGTTGCAGGAAAAGCTCGTCACGATTGAAAATATCCAAAAGACCGTCGCCGAGTACTACAAAATCAGGATCGCGGATCTGCTGTCGAAACGGCGCAGTCGATCGATCGCGAGGCCGCGGCAGGTGGCGATGGCATTGGCCAAGGAGCTGACCAATCACAGCCTGCCCGAGATCGGCGATGCGTTTGGCGGGCGGGACCACACGACGGTGCTGCATGCCTGCAAACGCGTCAAGGAATTGCGCGAGACGGATCGGCGCATTGGTGAGGACTATTTAAACCTGTTGAGAACCCTGGCGGGATAGGGTAGGAAAAGCTGTGGACGAAACTGTGGATAAAGATATCCACAGTTGAGTGACAGTTTGCGAGAGGTCTGTGGACAAGTGTCGGAGTGGTTTCATAAGTTTGTAAGGTAATGATTAATATAGGGTTAATTGCGTTATCCACAGTAATTCGATCCCTCATTAATCATAGTAATAATCTCTTTTAAGAATCTAAATCTAAGATTGGAAGACGGGTGAGCCCATGAAATTGACGGCAGAGCGCGAGAAATTATTGACCCCCCTGCAGGCGGTCATCGGGGTGGTCGAACGCCGCCAAACCATGCCGGTCCTGGCCAATGTCTTGCTGGGTGTCCGGCAAGGCCAGCTGTCCATTGCGGCCACGGATCTGGAGGTAGAGCTCGTCGCGGGGACGGAGGTGGCGGTGCACGACAGCGGCGACATCACCGTGCCGGGGCGAAAACTGTTGGATATTTTACGGGCGCTGCCGGAAAAGGTTTCCGTTTCCTTGAGCGTCGAAGGCGAGAAAGTTGTCATCAAGGCAGGCCGCAGCCGCTTCAGCTTATCGACGCTGCCGGCGGCTGATTTTCCGGTGATTGACGACATCAATTCACAACAGACCGTGCAGCTGCCGCGCAAGGAACTATTGCGGCTGCTGGAGAAAACGCATTTTTCCATGGCACAGCAGGATGTCCGTTACTACCTCAATGGCATGTTGCTGGAGATTGATGCGCAGGTGCTGCGCGCCGTCGCAACCGACGGTCATCGCCTCGCGCTTTGCGAAACGGCGCTGGGCGCGAAGGCCAAGAATTCTCAGCAAGTCATCGTGCCGCGTAAGGGCGTGCTCGAGCTGCAGCGCGTGCTCACCGATGAGGGAATTGCGGAGGTGGCGATCGGAAGCAATCACGTTCGCGCCCAGATCGGCGATATTCGGTTCACTTCGAAGCTGATCGATGGTCGTTTCCCGGAGTATTCGCGTGTCATTCCCGCCGCGCCCGCTGCGGCGATTCGCGCCGATCGCGACGTCTTGCGCCAGGCGCTGCAGCGCACGGCCATTCTGTCGAACGAGAAATATCGCGGGATTCGCGTCACCGTGAAGAAAAACATGCTGACCGTTCAGGCGCATAACCCTGAGCAGGAAGAGGCCGAGGAAGAGATCGAGGTCGGTTACGAGGGTAATGATCTTGAGGTAGGGTTCAACGTCAACTACCTGTTGGACGCGCTCGCGGCGATCGACGGGCAGGAAGTCGAGCTGGGCCTGACCGACAGCAACAGTAGTTGCCTGATTCGCTCGCCGGGCAACAGCAATGCCCGCTACGTCGTGATGCCGATGAGGCTATAAGCCGTGAGCTTGAGCCGGCTGCAAGTAACGGATTTCCGCTGCTTGCAGTCGGCGGAATTGAATTTCGACCCGCGCTTCACCCTGATTAGTGGACCCAACGCGTCCGGCAAGACCAGCTTGCTCGAGGCCATCTATGTGCTCGGCCGCGGCCGTTCCTTTCGTACCCGGCGCTTGGAGCATCTGATTCGGCATGGGACCGAACGGTTCGTGGTGTTCGGCGAAGTGGAGACGTCGGCGCGGCGAGTGCCCATGGGGGTTGAAGGAACGCGTACCGGCGTGCGGGCCCAGATCGATGGGGATAAGCCCTCCTCGCTCGCCGAGCTGGCGTTGTTTCTTCCCGTGCAGATCATCGACCCCGAAGTTCACCATCTTATCGACGAGGGCCCTAGCCGCCGTCGGCGATTCCTCGATTGGGGTGTGTTCCACGTGGAGCAATCCTTCGTGATGCACTGGCAGCGGTATCAACAAGTGCTCAAGCAACGCAACGCGGCGCTGAAGGCGCGGCAACCGAAGAACGTGGTCTCAGTGTGGGATAGCGACCTGGTGCGCTCGGGCGAAGCGCTGAGCGCCGCCCGCGCGGACTACGTCTCGGCACTCCGTCCACACGCTGAGTCCATCGGCCGCAATTTGCTGGGTATGGAGTTGTCCTTGAGCTATCGGAATGGCTGGCTGAAAGGTCATTCCATGTCCGAGGCCCTCCACAATAGCTGGAGTCATGATCAGGAGATGGGTGCGACACAAGTGGGCCCCCATCGCGCGGAACTGGGAATCCGGTTGGACGGGACACCGGTAAAGGATCGGATCTCACGGGGGCAGCAGAAGCTTCTTGCAGCCGCGCTGTTGATGGCGCAACTAAGATTGTTTCCAGAAGGGACACCGGTTCAACCTAGCCTGCTGTTGGATGACCCTGCAGCGGAGTTGGACGATGAACACCTCGCGGCCTTGATCGACGAGGTATCCTCGCAATCGGTCCAG
>Ga0210384_10003917_pt1 | contig 16924 bp, 14 predicted proteins | sample IncBWH2MmetaG_FD_160574 | JGI IMG/M metagenome (GOLD analysis project Ga0210384, IMG submission 160574) | Forest soil microbial communities from Barre Woods Harvard Forest LTER site, Petersham, Massachusetts, United States - Inc-BW-H-2-M | ecosystem: Environmental > Terrestrial > Soil >...
TCGCGCACGAAATCAAGAATCCGCTGAACTTCGTCAATAATTTCTCCTCGGTGTCGGGAGATCTGATCGACGAGTTGAACGAGGTGCTCAAGACCACCGAGATGGACGGCAAGACGCGCGAGGAGATCGAAGAGCTCACGCACATGCTGAAAGGAAATCTCGAAAAGGTCGTGCAGCACGGCAAGCGCGCCGATTCGATCGTGAAGAACATGCTGCTGCATTCGCGCGAAGGCTCCGGCGAGCACCGCCCGGCCGACATCAACGCGATCGTGGAGGAGAGCCTCAATCTCGCCTATCACGGCGCGCGGGCCGAAAAGACCGGCTTCAACATCACGCTCAAGCGCGACTTCGATCCCGCTGCCGGCATGGTCGATCTCTATCCGCAGGAGATCACGCGGGTTTTCCTCAATCTGATTTCAAATGGCTTCTATGCCGCGACCAAGCGCAAGGAGACGACGGCTGGCGATTTCGAGCCGATGCTCAGCGCCAGCACGAAAAACCTCGGCAACCGCGTCGAAATCCGGATTCGCGACAACGGCACCGGTATTCCGGAGGAAGTGAAGGAGAAAATGTTCAATCCTTTCTTCACCACCAAGCCGGCCGGCGAGGGAACGGGACTTGGCCTGTCCATGAGCCACGACATCGTGGTGAAACAACATGGCGGCAGGATCGACGTCAATACCGAGCCGGGTAGCTTTACTGAATTCATCATTACGCTGCCGCGTGTGCTGGCAGCTCAAACGAACAACAAAAGCAAGAATACTGGAGGCCAATAGTGAGCGCTTACATCCTCGTCGTCGATGACGAGCCGGACGTGGAGGCACTGTTTCGCCAGCAATTCCGCCGCGACCTGAAGTCGGGGCGGTTTCTGATGGAGTTCGCCCCCTCGGCGCCGGCTGCGTTGGAGCGCGCCGTCGACATCCGTGACCCCTCGCTGATCCTGATCCTGTCCGACATCAACATGCCCGGCATGAGCGGCCTTGAGATGCTGCCCGAGGTGCGCGCCAAACGTCCGGACGTGCCGGTCATCATGATCACCGCCTATGGCGACGCCGAGACGCGCCGGAAGGCGCTCGAGCGCGGTGCGGAAGGGCTGTTGACCAAGCCGATCGACTTTGCACAACTGCGCCAGGAGATCGATACCAGGCTCGGACAGGCTGCATGACCGCCACTATTCTGTTTGTCGACGACGAGGCTGATCTGGAGGCTTTGATCCTGCAGAAGTTCCGCCGGCATATCCGCGAGGGCCTGGTCAAGATGATCTTTGCCCGCGACGGCCTTGAGGCGCTGGAGTCGATCGAGCAGCATCCGCATGTCGACATGGTGATATCCGACATCAACATGCCGCGGATGGACGGGCTTTCGCTGCTGGCGCGGCTGCAGGAGGCGGAAGACAAGAAATCCACCATCATCGTCTCCGCCTATGGCGACATGAGCAACATCCGCACCGCGATGAACCGTGGTGCGTTCGACTTCCTGACCAAGCCGATCGATTTCACTGATCTGGAGACCACGATCGACAAGACCATCCGTCATGTCGAGATGCTGCGCGAGGTGCGCCGCCGACAGGCCGAGGCGGAGCGGGCTCATGCGTCGCTGTCGCGCTATTTCTCGCCGCAGATCGCAAGCCGACTGGCGTCTGCGAGCGGCGAAGGCAACGGCATGGAAGTGCAGTGGCGCGATGTCGCGACCATCTTCACCGACATCACGAGCTTCACCTCGCTGGTTGAGACCGCCGCGCCCGACGTCTTGGGCGAGCTCCTGAATGAATATGTGGGCGGGATGACCGACGTCGTGTTCGCCCATGAGGGCACGGTCGCCAAGATCATCGGCGATGCGATCCAGGTGCTGTTCAACGCCCCCGGCGACCAGCCGGATTACGCGACGCGGGCGGTGGCCTGCGCACATTCGCTCGATTCCTGGGCGCAGGCGTTCAAGCTGCGCTGGAAGGAGCGGGGCGTGAATTTCGGCACCACGCGGATCGGCGCGCATGCGGGGCCCGCGCTGGTCGGCAATTTCGGCGGCAGCCGCTTCTTCGACTACACGGCCTATGGCGACACCATCAACACCGCGGCGCGGCTGGAAGCCGCCAACAAGCATCTCGGCACGCGGATTTGCGTCAGTGCCACCATCGCCACGGGAGCCGAGAATTTTCGCGGCCGGCCGGTCGGCGACATCGTGCTGCGCGGGCGCAGCGAGCCGTTGCGGACCTATGAGCCGTTGGCCGATGATGTCTTCGCCGCGCCGGCCACGGCCCAATATTCCGAAGCCTTCGCCAAGCTCGAATCCGGCGATGCCACCGCGATGCCGGCCTTCGCCGCGCTGGTTGGCCTGCATGCCGACGACGCGCTCGCCGGTTTCCATCTCAAGCGGCTGTTGAACGGCGCCAAGGGCGTCCGGATGCAGCTCGAATAAAGGCAAACCACATGACAGCAGATTTCTCCGCCGGCAATTACCGGTTCATTCCGGCCGTGTTCCAGTATTCCAGCGGGGCGGCGGCGTTGCCCGGCTACGAGATCGAGCGTGTGCGCTTCGACAAATGGCTGCCGCTCGCGGAAGGCTTTGCCGCCGTCGCAAACTATATCCAGTCGGTGGGGCGGCCGCTGACGTCGTTCTGCGCCTGCGAGCTGCGCTCGCCCGCGGCCTTCACCGAGGACGGCTTCCGCAAATTCAACGAGCATTATGTGAAGACGCTCGCCGAATGGGGCGTCTATGACGGCAAGACCAATCCGGTCGCGCGCAGCAATGTCTGTCCCGAGATCGACCCGCCGTCCGAGCCGTCGTTCTATGCGTTTTCCTTCACCCGACCGCTCGAAGGCGCGACGCCGACCTTCGTCATCGCCGGCGGCGCCGAAGCGCGCGGCGGCAGCGCCCCCTATACCGAGCGCATCGTGCGCTACCGAGATCTCAGCCCCGAGGGCCTGAAGGAGAAGGTCCGCTTCACGACGCAGGACCAAATGGAGAAACGGCTGCAAGAGTTCGGTTTCGGCTGGAACGACACGACCGGTGTGCAGGCCTATTCCATCCGCGATTTCCATCCCGTGATGAGCGAAGAGCTGGTGAAACGCGGCGCGGCGAGGGGCGGTCTCACCTGGCACTTCGCCCGCCCGCCGGTCGTCGATCTCGAATTCGAGATGGATTGCCGCAGGGTGATGCGGGAAGTGGTGATTTGAGGAGGTAACTCCGTCGTCATTGCGAGCGAAGCGAAGCTTCGCTCCTCGCAATGACGAGTTGCGAGACTTACCGCTCCCTCGGATCCAGCGCATCCCGCAACCCGTCGCCGACGAGATTGAGCGACAGCACCACCAGGAAGATCGCGAGTCCCGGCCAGATCGCCATCCACGGTGCGTTGCTGAGGAAGCGCTGGGCGGCATTGAGCATGCTGCCCCAGGACGGAAATGGCGGCTGCTGGCCGAGGCCCAGGAACGACAGCGCGGCTTCCGCGATGATGGCGGCGGCGATCGACAGCGTCGCCTGCACCAGGAGCGCCGGCATGATATTCGGCAGAATATGGAATAGCGCGATCCGCCAGCGCGGATTGCCCATGGCGCGCGCGGCCTCGACATAGTCCTCGACCTTGACGCTCATCACCTGGCCGCGGGTCAGGCGGATGAAAATGGGCGTGGCGGAGATGCCGATGGCGATCATCGCGTCCGCCAGGCTCGGTCCGAGAAAGGCCGCCAGCGCAATGGCCAGGATCAGGAACGGGCAGGCCAGCATCGCGTCGGTGATGCGGCTGATCAGCGCGTCGATAAAGCCGCCGCGATAGCCCGACAACAGCCCGAGCGGCACGCCGATGGTGAGCGCAATGGTGACCGAGATCGCGCCCGCCATCAGCGAGGCGCGCGCGCCGTAGATGACGCGGGTGAGGATATCGCGGCCGAGCTCATCGGTGCCGAACCAGTGCAGTGCCGACGGCGGCTTGCGTACCAGCGTCCAGCTCGTTGCGATCGGATCATAGGGCGTGATCAGGGGCGCAAGCAGCGCCACCAACGCAAAGGTGACGATGACGGCTAGCCCGACAACGGCGCCCTTGCGCTTGAACAGCCGCCGCAGCGCGCGCCGCGCCGGGCTCTCCAGCTCATCATGCGCGGCGGTGAGGGCAAGGGCGGGGAGCGCGGCATCGGTCATGCGGCTAACCCTCTCGATTTGAGCATGATCTTTTCGAAAAACCGGTATCCACTTTTTCGGATCATGCTCTCAGCCGCGGATTGACAAGGATGTAGGCGACGTCGGCGATGAGATTGAGCGTGATGTAGACGGTCGCCGTCACCAGCACCACGCCCTGCACCACGGCGTAGTCGCGGTTGAACACGGCATCGACGATCAGCTTGCCGAAGCCGGGCACCGAGAAGATCTGCTCGGTCAGCACCGCGCCCGACAGCAGCGTGCCGAGCTCGAGCGCACCCAGCGTGATGACCGGTGTCAGCGCATTGCGCATGGCGTGTTTGAGGATCACCGACCGTTCGGAAAGTCCTTTCGCACGCGCGGTGCGCACATAATCGCTTTCCAGCACCTGCAGCATGGCGCTGCGGGTGTGCCGCATCAGGATCGCCGCGATCGCGTTCCCCAGCACGAAGGCCGGCATGATGGTGGAGGCAAGGCTCGCGCGCAGGTCCTCCGACGGCGGAACGAAGCCGGAGGCCGGCAGCCAGCCGAGCTTGATCGAGAACAGGAAGATCAGCATGATCCCGAGCCAGAAATTCGGCGTCGAGATGCCCCACAGCGCAAACAGATTGGCGCCATAGTCCCAGGCGGTGCCTTTCTTGACCGCTGAGATGATCCCGGCGGGGATGCCGATCAGAAGCGCGATGATGATCGCCATCGAGGCGAGCTGCAGCGTCACGGGAAGTTTCTGCGCGATCAGGTCCAGCACCGGAACCTTGATGCGCAGGGATTCGCCGAGGTCGCCTTGCAGCACGCTTTTGACCCAGTAGGCGTATTGCACCGGGATCGGCTGGTCGAGGTGATATTGCTTGCGGATCTGCTCGATGACAGCGGGATCGCGCTCCTCGCCGGCCATGACAAGCGCGGGATCGCCGGGCAACAGATGCTGCAACGAGAAGATCAGGATCGACACGAATATGAGTGTCGGGACCAGCTGCACGATGCGCCGCGCGAGGAAGTTCAGCATGATGGCGCTCGTGTCCCGGGCACGGTGAGCGGTCCCGATGCCCTCATTTCAGCTTCAGCCCGACGACGCGCACCAGCCCGTCCGGTATAGACCTGTAGCCTTCCAGCTTCTTGCTATGGGCGATCACGATCGTGCGGTTGAAAATATAGATGATCGGCTCGTCATTGAGGACGATCCCGGTCATCTTTTCGTAGATTGCCTTGCGCTGGGCCGGATCTGCGATGAGGCGTCCTTCCTCCATCAGCTTGTCAGCCTCCGGATTGCTGTAGCCGCCGTCGTTCTGCGGCGCGCCGGTGTGCAGGAAGATGTAGGAGTTGCCGTCGGGATCGATCCGTCCGCTCCAGTTGATCTGGAACACCTGGAAATTGCCGGCCTGGGCCTCCTTGAAGGTGGTGGCGAACTCGACCACGCGAATCCTGATGTCGAAGCCCGCTTCTGCCGCCATCGATTGGACGACCTGGGCGACGGCTTCATATTCCGTGCCCTTGGGCACCATGTAGTCGACGGAGACAGGCGTCTTGACGCCGGCTTCCTTCAAAAGCGCCTTGGCCTTCTCGACATCACGCGGGCGGACCGGAAACGCTTTTTGATAATAGGGATGAGTCGGGCTGATCCACTGGTTGCCCGGCGTGAACTCGCCGTTGAAGACCACCTGATTGATCGCTTCGCGGTCGATCGAGAGATCGAGGGCCTGCCGTACCTTCTCGGACTGGCTCAGCGCTCCCTTGGTCTTGTCGTTATTGATGTTGATCGTGAGCCCGTAATAGCCGATGTCGGGCGCGGTCGAGAGCACGAGGTTCGGGTCGGCGCGCACATCCTTGATGTCGGTGGCGAGCACGCGCTCGATCAGGTCGAGGCTGCCTGATTTGAGGTTGGCGAGCCGCACCGTGGAATCGATGATCGGCAGGTAGACGATCTTGTCGATGGAGACATTGTCCTTGTTCCAGTAGTCGGCGAATTTCTCGAACACCATGCGGTCCTGCTGCACGCGTTCGACGAATTTGTAGGGACCGGCGCAGACTGGGTGCAGGCCGAACTTGTCGCCGGCTTCCTTCGCGGCCTTGGGCGAAACCATCATGCCGGAGCGATCGGTGAGTTGTGCGATCAGCGGCGCGTAAGGTGTCTTCAGCACGATCTTGATAGTGAGGGGATCGACGACCTCGACGTGATCGACACTCGCAAGCTCCGATTTGCGGAACGAGCCCGGCATGGTCATGTGCCGCTCGATCGAGTATTTCGCGGCTTCCGCATCCAGCGGCTCGCCGTCCTGGAATTTCACGTTCGGCCGCAGCTTGATGGTCATCTCCTTGCCGTCGGCCGAGGTCTCATGCGAGAGCGCGAGCTGCGGCACGATGTTCAACTTCTCATCGATGTCGAACAGCTTGTCGCACACCGCCGAGAACACGATGCGACCGACATAGGTGCGGGAGAGGGTGGGATCGAGAATATCAGGGTCTTCGGCGAGGCCGATGCGGAGCGTGGTCTCGGCCCACGCGTTCGCGCTCAAAGAAAGCAGCACCGCTGCTGCCGCCATCGCCAAACGCCAGAACTTCATCACACGCCCCTGTCTTTACGGTCACACCGCCGTTGGTGTCCCGATGATATCAACACCGTTGTTGCCCGGTCCTTCCTCCGAAAGGCTGAAGGCCGCCACCAGCTTTTCCAGCGCCGGCGAGAAGCCGCCATCGGACGGCACGACACCCTCCGCCGGCGGCAATTCCGCCGCGCGGTGGCAGGCAACCGGGTGGTTGATTCCGTCAACCCGAGGGTTGACTGCATGTCCCGTGCCATCCCGGAGTTCCGGAACCTCGGTGCGGCAGCGTTCGACCGTGAACGGACAGCGCGTATGAAAGCGGCAGCCGGAGGGCGGATTCAGCGCACTCGGCATCTCGCCCTGCAGGATCATGCGGGCACGCTTTGCCTGCGGCTTGGGCACCGGGATGGCCGAGAGCAGGGCCCGGCTATAGGGGTGGCGGGGCGCGGCAAACAGTGCCTCTGTCGCCGCGGTCTCGACAATGCCGCCGAGATTCATCACGGCGACGCGGTCGGCGATGTGCTTCACCACGGCGAGATCGTGCGAGACAAAGATGTAGGAGAGGCCGAGCCGGTCCTGCAGGTCGCGCAGCAGGTTCAAGATCTGCGAGCGGATGGAAACATCGAGCGCGGAGACCGGCTCGTCGCAGATAATCAGTTTCGGCTCGACCGCAAGCGCCCGTGCGATCGCAATGCGCTGGCGCTGGCCGCCGGAAAATTCATGCGGATAGCGGCGCGCGACGCGCGGCTCGAGGCCGACAAGACGCAACAGTTCCTCGATCCGGGCACGGCGTTGCGCTGCCGGCACCAGTCCATGCAACGCCAGCGGCTCACCGAGGATCTGCCCCACCGTCATGCGTGGATTGAGCGAGGCGTAGGGGTCCTGGAAGATGATCTGCGCCTGCCGGCGAAACGCGCGCAGCTCATTGGCATCGAGCGAGAGCAGGTCGCGTCCCTCGAAACTGATCGAGCCTGCATCCGGCTCGATCAGGCGCAGCACCAGCCGGCTGACCGTCGATTTGCCGCAGCCGGATTCGCCGACAAGGGCCAGCGTCTCGCCGGGATCGACGTGAAAGCTCACGCCATCGACGGCGCGCACGAATGAGGTTGGCCGGCCGAACAGATTGCGCGAGGCCGGGAAATGCTTGACCAGGTTTTTCGCTTCGAGGAGAGCGGTCACGATACCAGCCTTTCCAGCGGCGCGCGGATGCAGCGCGAGGCGTGACCGGGCGAGAGCTCGCGCAGGGGCGGCGGCGCCTTGGTGCAGGCGTCGACCACAAACGGGCAGCGGGCGGCAAAGCGGCAGCCGGTGGGCGGGTTCGCCATGTTCGGCACCATGCCTTCGATGGTGGCGAGGTGTTCGGTGCGGTGGTCGAGCCGCGGGATCGAGCCGAGCAGGCCGACCGTGTAGGGATGCTGCGGAGAGGCGAACAGCTCATCGACGGAAGCCCGCTCGACGATCTCGCCGGCATACATCACCGCGACCTCGTCGCAGACTTCGGCGACGACACCGAGATCATGCGTAATCAGGATGATGGCCGCGCCGCTTTCCGCCTTCAGCTCGCGCATCAATTCGAGGATCTGCGCCTGCAAGGTCACATCGAGCGCGGTGGTCGGCTCGTCGGCGATCAGGAGGCGCGGGTCGCAGGCGAGCGCCATCGCGATCATGACGCGCTGGCGCATGCCGCCGGAGAGCTTGTGCGGATATTCGTCGATGCGCTTTTCGGGTGAGGGGATATGAACCCGGCGCAAGAGCTGGATCGCCCGCTCGCGGGCGGAGCGACGCGAGCCGCCGCGGTGGCGCAGGATGGTCTCGATGATCTGGTCGCCGATGGTGAAGCTCGGGTTGAGCGAGGTCATCGGCTCCTGGAAGATCATGGCAAGCCGGTTGCCGCGCAAATCGCGCAGCGTTTGATCGCCGGTTTGCAGGAGATCAAAGCCGTCGAAGCGGATCGAGCCGGAGACTTCGCTTGATCGTTTGGAGAGCAATCCCATGATCGCGAGTGAGGTGACGCTCTTGCCGCAGCCGGATTCGCCGACGAGGCCAAGGGTCGCGCCATGGGCCACCGAGAGGTCGACGCTGTCGACGGCATGGGTGATGCGGCCGTCGTCGCCGTGAAACAGGACGCGCAAGTGCTGGATGTCGATCAGGGGGCTTGCCGTCATGCGTTCTCTGCTGATGCGGTGGCGATACCGGCTTCGATGGTGGCGCGGTCGGTGATTCCAGCAGGGTTCTTCCGGGTCGGAAGAAATTCGCGAAAATGCACCCAGCGTTCGCGGCTGACGCGCTCGAGCCGCTCCAGCTCGGCCAGCGGATCGGCATGATCGTCCACGCGCAGATCGAGCGCCGACCATTCTTCCGTATCGTGGATCAACAATGCCGCCGATTGCTTGCCGCGCTTGTCGCCGCCGGCTGCTTCGCCCGCGCGCATCGCCGCGACCAGGCGCTGGGCGAAGGGAAGGCGCTCGTTCGCGACATAGACCTTCGCGGTATCGTCCAGCACCGCCGCGCCCGCCAGCATGTTGCCGGCAATGGAAAAACCATCGCCTTTCACGTGGCCGCACCAGTCGACGCAATCCTTGCCGGTATGCGCGGCAACCCGACCGTGGGCATCGAGAATGTGGAGCTGCCGGCTCTCGCGACCGTCGTCAGAGGCAAGCAGTGCCGTGACGATGGCTTCCGGGCTCTTGCCCTCGCGCAGCATCATCACGCCGTCGATGCCGTAATAGGGATTGACCAGCGCCTGCGTCGCGACACCACCGATCCCCGCCGCGATATGCGGCACGCGCGCGCCGACCGCGAAGAACTTCGTCGCGACTGCGATGCCGATCTGGCCGCTAACGCTATCTCTTGCGATGATCGACCAGGTCATCGTGAACCTTCTCCCTCTCCCCGCCCTTCGCGGGGAGAGGGTTGGGGTGAGGGGCCGCTTCCGCGAAGGTGATGATCGTCGAGTTCGCTGAGGCTCCCCCTCACCCGGAATTCAAGCTGCGCTTGAATTCCGACCTCTCCCCGCGAGCGGGGAGAGGTGGAGTTTGAGGCTCGCTCTGCGATTTGAAACGAAATCATCATGCTCCAAAAGCGATCTAGCGTCCGGCGGCGTAGCCTTGCATGCCGCGCGGATTGGCGGCGGCGCGGCGGCGTTTGCCGACCTTGGAGGCGGCGGTGAGGCGGCCTTCCGACCAGTCGGGTCCCGTCTCGACCACATGGCCACGGCGGGTGAGCTCGTCGCGGCTCGCCTTGGGCACGCGGTTCTCGACCACGAGCACGCCGGGGCGCGCGGTGCGCGGCCAGAACGAGATCGGGAAGTGCTCGGAATGCCAGGCCGGCGCGTCGATCGCTTCCTGCAGGTTCATGTTGCAATGGACATGGCGCAGGAAGAACTGGGTGATCCACTGATCCTGCTGGTCGCCGCCCGGCGAGCCCCAGGAGAGATACGGCTCGCCGTCGCGCAGCGCCATGGTCGGCGACAGCGTCGTGCGTGGCCGCTTGCCGGGGGCGAGCGCGGCGGGATGATTCTCCTCGAGCCAGAACATCTGCGCGCGGCTGCCGAGACAGAACCCGATATCGGGGATGACGGGCGAGGATTGCAACCAGCCGCCGGACGGCGTCGCCGAGATCATGTTGCCCGCGGTGTCGATGATGTCGAAATGCACGGTGTCGCCGCGCACTTCGCCGAAGCGGCCAACCGTCGGCTCGCCAGCGCCCATGGCGCCGACGGCTTCGCGATGGCCCTCGGCGCGCCGCAGCTTTACCACAGCGCCAAAGCCTTCGACCGAGCCCGGAATGAAATCGAGCGAGGCCTCGTCCGAGATCAGCTTGCGGCGCGCGTCGTTGTAGGCGTCCGACAGCAGCGTCTGGATCGGGATCTCGTTGAATTTGGGGTCACCGTAGAATTTCTCGCGGTCGGCATAGGCGAGCTTGGCGCATTCGATCTGCAGATGGATGAACTCCGGCCCCGTCGGATCGAGGCCGTCGAGCTGGAAACCCTTCAGCAGCGCAAGCTGCTGCAGCATCACCGGGCCCTGGCTCCAGACGCCGCATTTCTGCACGGTGTAGCGGCCGTAATCGTAAGTCAGCGGCGCTTCGATGGTCGGCGCCCAGCGCGCCATGTCGTCGGCCGAGAGCACGCCCTTGTGCGGCGAGCCGGAGACGTCCATGACGGCCTGCGTGCGGCAGAACTTGTCGATCGCCTCTGCGACAAAGCCATGCGACCAGGCTTTGCGCGCGCGCTCGATCTGGGCGACTCGATCCGAGCCCGCGCTTTCCGCTTCCTTCAGGATGCGTGCATAGGTCTCGGCCATCTTCGGATTGGTGAAGAGCGTGCCAGGCCTTGGTACTTCATTGTTCGGTAGATAGACCGCGGCCGAAGTCGGCCAATGCTTGCGGAACAAATTCTCGACCGTCTGGATGGTGGCGGCGGCGCGCTCGACCAGCGGATAGCCGTTGCTGGCATAGGATATCGCCGGTTCCAGCACGTCGCGGAGCTTCATGGTGCCGTAGTCGCGCAGCAGCAGCATCCAGGATTCGAACGTGCCGGGAACGCAGGCGGCGAGCAGACCGGTGCCGGGCACCATCTCCAGCCCCTCGCTCTTGTAATGCGCGATGGTGGCGCCTGCGGGGGCGGGGCCCTGGCCGCAAATCACTTCGGTCCGGCCGCGCTTCACATCATGCACGATGATGGGCACATCGCCGCCCGGGCCGTTCAGATGCGGCTCGACCACCTGCAGCGTGAAGGCCGTCGCAACGCCGGCGTCAAAGGCGTTGCCGCCTTTTTCCAGCATGCCCATCCCGACCGCAGTCGCGATCCAGTGCGTCGAGGTCACGACGCCAAACGTGCCCTCGATCTCGGGCCGGGTCGTGAACGGATCGGGATTGATGTTACTGGCCATGGGCTTTTCCTTCTTTTCGGGCCGCACTTGATCACAGCAGGGCCGTCCTGCCAACTGGTATACCAGAGCGCTCGCATCGGCGTGATCAGGCCGGTGTGGGCGCCAGATTGACCGCATGGCAGGCGACGCCATCGATCAGCGGGGGCGCCTCCTTGCGGCAGAGATCGAAGGCCAGCGGGCAGCGCGGGTTGAAGGCGCAGCCGGGCGGCGGGTCGATCGGGTTCGGGATTTCGCCCTTCACGGGAATGCGCTGGCGGCCGGACATCGCAAGGTCAGGCACCGCGCCGAGCAGCATCCTGGTGTAGGGCATGCGCGGGTGGTCGAACAGCTCGTGCCCCTCTGCGATCTCGACAATGCGGCCGAGATACATCACGCCGATCCGGTTCGCCATGTGGCGGACCACGGCGAGGTTGTGGCTGATGAAGAGATAGGTCAGTCCGAACTTGTCCTGCAGGTCGCGCATCAAATTGAGGATCTGCGCCTGCACGGAGACATCCAGCGCCGAGGTCGGCTCGTCGCAGACGATGAACTCGGCATTCGAGGCGAGCGCCCGCGCAATCGCGATGCGCTGCCGCTGGCCGCCAGAAAATTCATGCGGGAATTTCGTGCCGTCGTCGGGATGCAGGCCGACCAGCGACAGCAACTCGCCGACGCGATCCCTGATCTGGCGCTCGCCCTCGATCAGGTTGAAGGCGCGAATCGGCTCGGAGATGATCGCATCGACCCGGAAGCGTGGATTGAGGCTCGCATAGGGGTCCTGGAACACCATCTGGATGCGGCGGCGCAAGCGCTGGCGCGCCTGCGCCTGTTTTGCGCTGGTCATGGAGACGCCGTCGATCACGACCTCGCCCGAGCTCGGCGGCAACAGGCCGACCATCATGCGGGCGACCGTTGTCTTGCCGGAGCCGGACTCGCCGACCAGCGCAAACGTCTCGCCTTTCCGGATGTCGAAGGAGACGCCGTCGACGGCTTTGAGATATTCGAGATGACCGCCTTCGAGCACGCGGTTGAGCCACGGTTTTGAGACGTCGAAGACGCGGCGCAGGGCTTTGACCTCGACAAAGCTCATGCCGCGCTGTCCTTCACGGAAGGCTCGAACAGATGACAGGCGACGGCCTGCGCGCCCTGCCGGATCGGCTCCGGTCGCTCGACACGGCAGCGGTCGAACACAAAGTTGCAGCGCGGATTGAACGAGCAGCCCGGCGGAATCGCCGACAGCCGCGGCATCGCGCCGGGGATTTGCACCAGCCGCTTGTCGTCACCGGCGAGCGTGGGGATCGCACCCATCAGGCCCTTGGCGTAAGGGTGCAGCGGATTGCGCACGACATCGCCGACCGGGCCGATCTCCGCGACGCGCCCGGAGTACATCACTGCGACGCGGTCGCAGGTTTCGGCGATCACGCCCATGTCGTGGGTCACCAGCATCACGGCGGTGCCGTGGTCGCGGCCGAGCCGCTTGATCAGGGTGATGATCTGCGCCTGCACCGAGACGTCGAGCGCGGTGGTCGGTTCGTCCGCGATGATCAGCTCCGGCTCGGCGCAGATCGCAAGCGCAATCACCACGCGCTGGCGCATGCCGCCTGAGAACTCGTGCGGATAGCCGTCGATGCGCTTGTCGGGGGCGGGGATGCCGACCTCGGCGAGCAAGTCGATCGCGCGTTTGCGCGCGGCAGATTCGGAAAGCGAGGTGTGGGTCTTGATGGTCTCGACGATCTGGTCGCCGATTTTATACAGCGGATTGAGGCTGGTGAGCGGGTCCTGGAAGATCATGCCGATCCGTTTGCCCCGGATGCGGCGGATGTCTTCCGGCGGTAGATGATCGATGCGCAGGCCCGAAAGGCGGATCTCGCCACCCGAGATTCGTCCCGGCGGATCAAGCAGCCCGATCACCGCCAGCCCTGTGACCGATTTGCCGGCGCCGGACTCGCCGACCACGCCGAGCACCTCGCCCTTGGCGATGTCGAAGGAGACGCCGTCGATCGCGCGCAAGGTATGGCGTCGGGTGGCGAACTCCACCTGAAGGTTGCGCACACTGAGGACGGGTTCGGTCATCGTAGTCTTTATCGGAGTCTCTATCGAAGTCTTGGATTGAGCGCGTCGCGAAGCCAGTCGCCGAGCAGGTTGATGGAGAGGATCAGCGCCGCCAGCGCAATGCCGGGGAAGGCCACGATCCACCATTCGCCGGAGAACAGATAGTTGTTGCCGATCCGGATCAAGGTGCCGAGCGAGGGCATGGTATCGGGCAGGCCGACGCCGAGGAATGACAGTGTCGCCTCGGTGATGATGGCGAGCGCGAGGTTGATGGTGGCAATGACCAGCACCGGGCCCATCGCGTTCGGCAGCACGTGGCGCAGCATGATGACGGGCGCGGGCAGGCCGATCAGCTGCGCGGCGGCGACATAATCCTTGTTCTTCTCGACCAGCACCGAGCCGCGCACCGTGCGCGCATATTGTACCCAGAAGCTCAGGCCGATCGCGATCACCAGCACCGCCAGCATGCTCAACGCATCGATTCGGTTGCCGAACACGGATTTGGCTATGCCGTTGACCAGCAGCGCGATCAGGATGGCGGGGAAGGTGAGCTGCACATCGGCGATGCGCATGATGAGGCTATCGACTGCGCCCCCGACATAGCCCGCGATCAGGCCGAGCACGATGCCGAGTGTGCCGGAGAGCAGGACGCCGAGGACGCCGACGGTGAGCGAGACGCGCAGGCCGTAGAGGATCGCAGACAGCACGTCGCGGCCCTGCTCGTCGGTGCCGAGCAGGAACGGGCTCTGGCCATCGGCGGTCCATAGCGGCGCGAAGCGCGAATTGGCTAGCTGGAGCTGCGCCGGATCGAACGGGTTTTGCACCGAGAGCAATGGCGCGAAGATCGCGAGCAGGAAGAACAGCAGCGTCACCGCCGCCGCCAGCATCGTCAGCCTGGAGCGGCGGAAGGAATAGAACAGGTCGCTTTCAAGCGCGCGCCTGAACCGGCCCGACGACGCCGGGTGCGTTGTGCCTGCTTCGCGATGTGGGACGACGGCGTCGCTCATGGTCAGGCCGGCCGGCTGATGGTCGAGCGCAGGCGCGGATCGACGATGGTGTAGAGGATGTCGACCACCAGGTTGATGGTGACGAAGATCAGCGAGACCATCAACAGATACGCCGCCATGATGGGAATATCGACATTTTGCACGGCTTGAACAAACAACAGGCCCATCCCCGGCCACTGGAACACAGTTTCGGTGATGATCGCGAATGCAATTACCGAGCCAAATTGCAACCCCGCGACGGTGATCACGGGCACAAGTGTGTTACGCAACGCGTGGCCGAAATGGATAGCGCGGGTCGTGAGCCCGCGGGCGCGGGCGAAGCGGATGTAGTCGGTGCGCAGCACTTCCAGCATCTCGGCGCGCACCAGGCGCATGATCAGCGTCATCTGGAACAGGCCCAGCGTGATCGAGGGCATGATCAGGGCCTTCAGGCCGGAGATGGTAAGAAGCCCCGTCGTCCACCAGCCGAACTTCACCACCTGGCCGCGGCCGAACGAGGGTAGCCAGCCGAGCACGACCGCGAACAGATAGATCAGCAAAATGCCGATCAGGAAGGTCGGCAGCGAGATGCCGATCAGCGACACCGCCTGGAAGATTTTCGCCAGGATCGAGTCGCGATGCAGCGCCGAATAGACTCCCATCAGGATGCCGAACACCAGTGCCAGAATGGTGGCAACGGTCGCAAGTTCCAGCGTCGCCGGCATGCGCTCTTTCAGGAGGCTCGCGACCGGCTGGCGGAATTGATAGGAGATGCCGAAATTGAACTGCGCCGCATTGGCGAAGTAGCGCACAAATTGAACGGGGATCGGATCGTTCAGCCCGAGCGACTGGCGGATCGCGGCGCGCTCCGACGCCGGGGTGTCGATCGAGACCATCTGGTTCACGGGGTCGCCGGCGAAGCGGAACATCGAGAAAGAGATGATTCCGACGGCGATCATGACGCCGATCGCCTGAATAGCCCGGCGAAGAGTGAAAGCGAGCATGTGATCCTTTCACTTCTCTCTTGCAGAACGCGTCGTTGCGTCTCGATTAAGCATGATCTTTTCGGAAAACCGCTGCACACTTTGCGCTCACGCGGCCCTCCGGGTCCGGATCATGCTCTAAACACAAGGTCCCGGAAGCGGTGCGCCGCCGGGACCTCCAAACCTTGTCTGCCTACTCTTCCGTCTTCGTGGCCCAGAACAGCAGGACCTGGTTGTCGGCGCGCTGGGTCAGTTTGACTTTCTTCGACACGCCCCAGGACAGTGACTGCTGGTGCAACGGGATGTAGGCGTAATCCTTGTTTACGATCTCGAAGGCCTGCTTGATCAGCTGGTCGCGCTTGGCGGTATCGGTCTCGACCAGCACCTTGTCGGCGAGCGCGTCGACTTCCTTGTTGCAGTAGCCGCCGAGATTGGCTTCGCCGCGGGTCGCGTCCTTCGGGTCATCGCGGCAGCCCAGGATGTCGTGCAGCACGTTGTGGGAGTCCATCGAGGCCGGCGTCCAGCCGAGCATATAGAACGAGGTCTTGTAGCCGCCCGGCTTCAAGACTTTGCCAAAATAGAGCGCCTTGGGTTGTGCCAGCAGATCGATCTTGACGCCGATGCGCGCCAGCATGCCCACGACCGCCTGGCAGATCGCCGCATCGTTGACATAGCGGTCATTCGGGCAATCCATCGTGACTTCGAATCCATCGGGATAGCCGGCTTCGGTCAGCAGTTTCTTGGCACCATCCGGATCGTATTTCGGCCGGGTGAAGTCCTTGGACAGCGCGTATAGCTGCGGCGCGATCATCAGCGCCGACGGCGTCGACAATCCGCGCATGACGCGGTTCTTGATCGCCTCGATATCGATCGCCTTGTAGAAGGCCTCGCGGACGCGGATGTCCTTGAACGGGTTCTTGCCCTTTACATTCGAATAGAGCAGCTCGTCACGGCTCTGGTCCATGCCGAGGAAGATGGTGCGGATCTCCGGGCCGTTCATCACGGTAGCAGAGCCGCTCGCATTCACCCGCTGGATGTCCTGCAGCGGAACCGGCTCGACGACGTCGACTTCGCCCGAGAGCAGGGCGGCGACGCGGGTCGCATCGGCGGCGATCGGGGTGAAGACGATCTCCTTCAGATTATGCTCGGGCTTGCCCCACCAGTCCGGAAAGGCCTTGAATACGGTCTTCACGCCGGGCTGATGGCTCTCGATGAAGAACGGGCCGGTGCCGTTCTCATGCAGAGCAGCGTAGCTCGGCGTGGTCGCCGACGCCGGGGTCGGTGCGACCGCGTCGTGCTCCTCGCACCATTTCTTGTCCATGATGTACCAGCCATCCCATTGCGAGATCAAGATGGGATTGGGC
>Ga0210384_10003919_pt1 | contig 16914 bp, 14 predicted proteins | sample IncBWH2MmetaG_FD_160574 | JGI IMG/M metagenome (GOLD analysis project Ga0210384, IMG submission 160574) | Forest soil microbial communities from Barre Woods Harvard Forest LTER site, Petersham, Massachusetts, United States - Inc-BW-H-2-M | ecosystem: Environmental > Terrestrial > Soil >...
CACCGCGCCGCGTTTGCCCGCGAAGGCGTGCTGGGCTGGATTGCGTTGCCCAACATTGCTATTTTCCAGGTCCTGTTGCCCCTGGTCTCGCCTTTTATCGACATCATGTTCTGTGTCGGCACGGTTTGGTATTTCATCCAGAAATCCTTCCACCCCGAGTCCACCGATCCGGGCAGCTTTCAACGCCTGATCGTTTTCTTTGTGGCTTTCCTGGTGATGGACTTCCTGGCTTCCGCGATTGCCTTTGCCCTGGAACGCCGCCGTCCGGAAGCGCCGGAGGACCCGTGGCTGCTCAGCCAGGTCTGGTTGCAACGTTTCGCCTACCGGCAATTATTCTCCCTGGTGTTGCTGAAAACGCTGAAGCGCGCCGCGGAGGGCCGGCGCTTCGCCTGGGACAAGCTGGAACGGACCGCCGCCATGAGTTACCAGCCGTCAGAAAATAACGAGTCAGTGAAGGTTCCGTAGTGCCCGTAGCGCCAGCCTCCGGCCGGCCCGATGGGTGGGCGGGACGGCGGCGCTACGTTTTCCGGTGCTACAATGAGGAGTCTTACATCTACCCGCCAGCATCGAATATCTCCGAGGTGCTCTCATGGCAACCGTTGAAGCTCCGATCCGCCCACAGATTCGTTTGCATCAAGGACCGTTCGTAAACGAGCCGCTCGTCGATTTCACCAAAGACGAAAATGCCCGTCGCATGCGCGCCGCGATTGAGAAGGTGCGCGGCCAGCTGGGCCGCGAGTACGACCTTGTTATCGGAGGTAAACGGGTCAGAACCAGCGACAAGATCAAGTCCATCAATCCAGCCAAGCCTGCACAGGTGGTGGGACTGCATCAGAAGGCCGGGAAGGAGCACGTGGAGCCAGCCATGCAGGGGGCGCTGAACGCTTTTACCAGCTGGAGCCAGACCTCGTTTGAAGAGCGGGCCAGCTTGCTTTTTCATGTCGGCGATTTGTTGCGCGAGCGCAAGTTTGAATTCTGCGCCTGGCTGGTTTTCGAAGTGAGCAAGAACTGGGCGGAAGCTGATGCCGACATCGCCGAGACCATCGACTTCGCCGAATACTATGCTCGTGAGGCGCTGCGACTGTCGCGCACCGAACTGCCGGTTCAGATGCCGGGAGAGCGCGACACGCTCACCTACGTTCCGCTGGGCGTGGGCGCAGTGATTCCGCCGTGGAATTTTCCCTGCGCCATCATGGCGGGCATGACGATGGCATCTATCGTCAGCGGCAACACCGTAATTCTGAAACCTTCGAGTGATTCTCCGACGATCGCGGCAAAATTCGTGGAACTGCTGGAAGAGTGCGGCATGCCGGAAGGCGTAGTGAATTTTTGTCCCGGCGCCGGCGCCAGCTTCGGTAATGCCGTGGTGGCGCATCCCAGGACGCGGTACATCGCTTTCACCGGTTCCCGCGAAGTCGGCTTGGACATCAACCAGAGCGCGGCCGCGCATGCTCCTGGACAGATCTGGATCAAGCGCACCATCCTCGAAATGGGTGGCAAGGACGCCATCATCGTGGACGCCGATGCCGACGTCGACTCCGCAGTCGAGGGCGTGGCCCAGGCCGCATTCGGCTTCCAGGGCCAAAAGTGCTCGGCTTGCTCGCGCGCCATCGTCGACGAGCGCATCTACGAAATATTTCTGGAGAAGCTGAAAGCGCGGGTGGAGAAAATCACAGTCGGCGATCCCGCGGAGAATACCAACATGGGCGCGGTGATCAACGAAGGCTCGATGAAGTCGATCCTCGATTACATCGAAGTCGGCAAAAAAGATGGACGCGTCATCACCGGCGGCGGTCTCGCCAAGAACGCCGGCGAAGGCTACTTTCTGCAACCCACCGTCATCGCCGATATTCCACCGAAGTCGCGACTGGAACAGGAAGAAGTCTTTGGCCCCGTGCTGGCAGTGACCAAATCGAGAAATTACGATCACGCTCTCGAAATCGCCAACGACACCGAATTTGGCCTGACCGGCGCGGTCTACACCAAGTCCCGGGAAAAGATCGAGCGCGCGATCCGCGAGTTCCACGTGGGCAACCTGTACATCAACCGCAAGTGCACTGGCGCCACCGTCGCTGCGCATCCTTTCGGCGGCTTCAACATGTCCGGCACCGACTCAAAATCCGGCGGCCCGGATTATTTGTACTTGTTCACGCAAGGCAAAGCGGTGGGCGAGAAAATCTAAACGACCGATCCGTTTCAATGGCCGATCGGATGTAGTTTGTAAAATGGCTTTGCGCAGGCAAGCGGAAGCCTCGCTTTGAGATCGAGTGGGGAATATTGTGTAACACTTCTGTAACAAAATATTCTCGTAATTCTCTCGAAGATTCATTTAGTTTCTCTAAGTGCGCGAAAAGGTTTTATCACTGTGATCGAAAATTGCTATTGGACAGGTCTTCCCCCGTTCCCTATCGTTGAAGTATGTCTACATCGTTACCTCTGGACGATTCTTCCGTTGAATTTCTGCATGAACTGGGCAGTAGTATGGCGTCGGCAGACGCTTTGCATGAGGTCCTCGCACGGGTTGTGGATTTTGCATCGGCCCTGGTGAAGTGCGATTCCTGCCTGATTTATGTTCTCGAGGATGAACAGCTGTTGTTGCGGGCCTCGAAAAACCCCCACCCGGACGTGGTCGATACTCTGAAACTGAGTGTTGGAGAAGGCATCACAGGCTGGGTGGCGGAACATCACGAGCCGGTCGCCGTTTCAAAAAATGCATCACAAGATCCGCGCTTTCAATTCTTCCATGAATTACCCGAGGACACTTACGAAGCATTCCTCTCGGTGCCGTTGATGTCTCGCGGTCGAGTGGTGGGTGTGATCAACCTGCAGCATCGTCGTCCTCACGTTCACAACCAGCGGGAAGTCCGGCTCATCTCTACCGCGGGTTTTCTGGTGGGCGCTGAGATTGAGATGGCCCGCCTGGAAACCGAGAACACCAATCTTTCGCAGCAGCTGGAAACTCGAAAAATCGTGGAACGCGCCAAAGGCATTCTGCAGCGCGACCTTTCGCTGGATGAAGAGCACGCCTACCTCGCCTTGCAACGGCAGAGCCGGCAGACGCGCAAGTCCATGCGGCAAGTGGCCGAAGCGGTAGTGCTCACGGATGAGTTGCGGCGCAACTCCCGAACCAACTAGCGCATATCTAGCCAAAGAAACTGCGGAAGGACCACCAGGTTCGGTGGCCGCTTCCGCCTCAATTCTTACTTGGCTGGTTGAGAGTCGGCGATCGGCCGCAATCCTGCCGTTTCTGCAACTGGCGTCGCCAGCTTCGGCGAAGCAAATTGCAGCGTCAGGCCGTTATCTTTCAGTCGCAACGTACTGACGACTGACTCTCCGCCTTCCTGGTGGAGAACCAGACTGCTGGCGGCCATGGGTTGGTCGTCAGAGATCGACTGCGGCAAGACCATCGCCACAATGGAACCACCGGCCTGGCGGACTGTGACTCGCGCTGGCGAATTCTGAGAATCCAGGGAGAACTCGTAGTCCCCTGAAGGCAGCACGGCACCGGCCCAGCGGACTTTGTGAGCAAGACTAAAACTTCCGGTTACGGTCTGCGCATGGGCCGGAATCGCAGAAGCACCCATGGCGGCAATGGCCAGAACAAGCACTCTGAACAGCGAAAATCTCCGAATTGATTGCATGACCTCATCTCCTCTGTGGGTTGTCGCGAGCAGACACACCGGCGCCTGCGCCAGATAGCATCGCTCACAGGGTTTGAGTTGGGACGACGAGGTCGGAAAACTACAGATCGGAACAACAGGGATGAAAAGCGGAACTTCAGAGTCCGCACCACTCAGCCCTGCAATCGGTTTCTCGCAGAGCAGTGGACACTGCTACTCTGCCAGCACCCGCCGGCGATGTCCAACTCAAAAAATGAATTGGCAGTAATCACGCAGGCGTGGACGCCCTCGTCCGGGCGGGCCAGCGCAAGCTGGCCAGTTCTTGCGGAGCTCCGCTCCGCCAGGCGGGCGATGGCGCCCGCCCCTACGAGTTCTGTGGGCAAAAAAAATAAAGGCCGCCCGCGGGCGGCCTTCCCTTACCAATGTGTTTTACGACGAGACTCCGGCTCCGGCTTGGGGCGTTGCCGCGGCGGCGGTCGCTGCCGCTGCTTCGTTCAGAATGCGGTGATGAATGGTAAATAATGCGAGCTCCAGCCGGTCGGAGACGCCGATCTTGTCATAGACGTTGCGCAGGTAGTTCTTGATCACCTGCTCGGTGGTCCCCAGCTGCGACGCGATTTCCTTGTTCTTATAGCCCTGCACGATGAGAGCGACGATGCGCAGTTCTTTCGCCGTCAGGCGGTCGCGCACCCGCAGCCCTACCATATCGTTCTCGGTCAGCTCGCTGGGCACGGCAATGTCCTGCACCCAGTTCTCGCCGCGAGCCACCTTGCGGACACAGTCGACCAGCGCTGCGCTGGTCACGTTGCGATAGACCACGCCGTTCGCGCCCGCGCCCATGTAGCGCTGCGCGCTCTCGCCGGTGTCGGCCAGCACCACCACCCGAGTTTTCGCCTTGTTGGCGGCTTGCAGGACGCCGTTGAAATCGGAGTGGAAGCCGCCCGCAACTACCAGAGCGGCAGCGCGAAATTTGTCCAGGGCCATGAACATCTGCTCCTGGGTTTGCGCCTGCGCCACAATGCGCATTTCGTCCTCCACCGCCAGCACTTTGGCGATACCTGCCCGGAAGATCGCTTGATTGTCGGCCAGAATCAATTTCAGCATCTCTTCAGCTCCTCGCCTCTAGTGGCGAACGAAATCGTAGGAGTCAATCACGCAGGCCACGCCGCGTGCCTCCGTAGGACTGCTACCGGCGGGCTCGTCGGTACGCACTACACGACCCCGGCACTGGATGACCACGCCTTCCTTGGCCCCGGTCATCTCGGCCGGTAAAGTAATCTCGAACTCGACGGTTGATCCCATCTCGAGAGCTGCATCTGCCTTGATGTACACTCCGGCAGCGCTCAGGTTTCCGGTGAGACCGGTGTGCTCGCCGCCGCCATCTTCTTTGTGAATCTTGATTGGTAGTTCCAGAGGAAATCGCTTCCCCGTCCGCGCGTCGGACACAAAGCCTCCCCGCTCCTGCCCATTTCCACCTGCGAAACCCGGCGCCGTGCCGGATTTCCATGAATGAAGCCAGAACGATCTGCTTGCGCGGTTATATCATGGAAGACGCCCCCCGGAACAGCCTGATAAGGGCTACGGCAAGGGTAGGAACTAGGTTCCCCCCGAGTTCGGGACCAAATTTTCCCGGATCCGGTTGCCAGTTATCGGTTGAAAACTACGCACCCTCAGGCGGAAAAGACACCTTTCCGGTCCAGCTTAAACGCAATTCTTCGGCGGTCAGGGTCTGCAAGCAAACTTAGACCTCTGGTTGGCAACCAAGACCCCGTGAAACCACGCTTGGGATACTCTCTGCCTATTCTGCTTCTCATAGCCACTGGCGCCGCTGGTCAGATGCTCCCTGAACAACCTGCAAAAGCAATTGGGAATACTCCCGTCTCGTATCAAGCGATCACAGGCAAGGAGCGGTTGAATTGGGAGATCAAAAGCACGGCAGGTCCGGCAAGCCTCGCCGCCGGTCTGTTCTCGGCGGGCTTCGGCACTGCCATGAACCGCCCCCGGGAATACGACCCCCATTGGGAGGGTTTCGGCAAGCGTTATGGGATGCGCTTCACCGGCATCGCCACCGGCAATGCCATGGAGGCAACGATTGGCGCCCTCTGGGGAGAAGACCCAAGATATTTCCGCGCCACCGGCCAGTCGTTTAAGGGGCGGGTGCGGAACGTTGTGGTGCTGACTTTCGCCGCGCGCCGGACTGGCGGTGATCTGGCTCCTGCTTATGCCCGATACATCGGCATTTCGGGCAATAATTTCCTTTCCAATACCTGGCGGGCTGACAGCGAATCCGGCGTGGGCGACGCCTGCCTGCGCACGGCGCTCGGTTTTGCAGGACGGATGGGCGGCAACGCCTTTGCCGAGTTCTGGCCCAGTGTCACCAGGCACCTGCTTCACCGGAACCGGCGATGACAGGACAAATTCAACTTCAGAATCAAAAGCGGGGGACCAGAGTGTCCGCCGCCTTTGACTTTGATCTTGCTAGAACGCGCCTCCGCCGCCCCCGCCAAAGCCGCCTCCCGAAAACCCTCCTCCACCACCGCCGCCGAAGCCTGAGCCACTCGAACTCGAGCGCGGCGCGGAAACGAACACCTGATGCATATCCGACGCCATGTTATGCATCGAACTCGAGAAGAATATCGGATTGAAACCGGTCATCCCGTTGGGGGAGACATACCAACTCGGGGGGTTCTGAATGATTCCGGCAAACGCCTGTGCCCAATGATGTTCCACGCCAAGTGCCATCGCATAAGGCAAGTATTTCTCAAACGTGTCCGGCGGCATGCGCTTCAGCCGGTCGGCGTCCACTCGGTTCATGAACTCCTGAAAACCCAGCACTGCGACCCGAGTACGGCCGCCCTGCACCGTCTTGGCCGACATCTCGCGCGCGAACAACCACCAGACAATCGTGGAGATGATTCCGCACCCAATCAGAAGAACAACGGAGTTGAACACCTCTTTGTAACCGGTGAACTGCGCAATGAGAAATGGGGCGACGATTACGAGAGCGGCGACAACGCTGTAGCCGTTGGCCGAATCCGGATCGAGCAGATACATACCCTTGTTCTTCAGCGCCGCTTTAATGTCCTGCCGTATGACGGGGATCGCAGTATAAAAACGGTTCTTCAGGCTGGACAGTTGGGTCTGTTGGCCGCCGGCGAAAATATTTTCCATCATGACCCGCTCGTGCGGCGCCAGACCCTGCCATTCGGTTACCGGCTTGAGCGAGTGAAAAACGTAATCCTTGGAATGGAAGATCAGGAGGCTCGTGTCGACCGTCTCTTCGATCTTCACGTAGCCGCGCACCGCCAGATCCACAATGGTGGATGTAATATCGCGGGGATGAATGGTGTCATCGACCAGCGTGCCTGCCTCAGCGGGAGAAATGCCGGGTGGAGGTTCATACATGGGCGCAACCGATCGTCCAGGGTCGGGATCGCGGCCTTTGTACCACCACAGAACGAACATTATGCTGAAAGTCACGAACGGCAGGAACACGACGGGATTGCTGCCCAGAAACCAAAAGAATTTGGTGACCGCGCCCGGCTCTTGCAGAATGCCCTTGGGGATGAAGATGTCGATCGTCATTCCCCCGCGCATGGGCAGCGGGTTGCTGGTCTCGAAGGCCACGTCGGCGCCATTGATTTCGGACGTAGCATCGCGTTGGGCCGATCCGTAAGCTCCGGTGAACGCCTGCGCCCGCAAGGTTCCCGCTGCTGTCTTCGGCAAGTAGACATGCGCCTCGGCGTGATCAATCGGCACCGGCCAGTCGTTGCCGGTGAGGTTCCAGTAGAACTCGTCGTGGTCTTCGAAATAGCGGATGCCGTTACGGACGATGTAGCTGATTTCTACGGTCTGGGTGGCGTCCACCGCGTCAGGAATGTAGATCTTCAGATCGCGGTAGCCGCCCGAGGTTTTGGATTCGTACTTCAGCTTCTGGCCGGCAGCGTCGGTGACCGCGATGACATCGAGAAATAGTGTGTAGTTCGTGCCCTGGGGGCCGGGATACTCGACGGGGATGGTGCGGTGGATGCCATGCCATTGCCCGATGAAGACGAGATTGATGCGTTCTTTCACGACGGCAGATCCGTCTTCACCGATCAGGATGGTGTCCTGAAAGTCGGCGATCCGCCAGCTCTGGGCGGAGAGGGGAACGGTGAGTCCAAAGAGGCAAAACAGAAAAAACGACAAGAAGATGGATCGCGACGCTATCGACACTAGCCACGAAGCGGCGCAAGAATACAGCCCACGGCGCAAGCCGCGGATCAAAAGCCGACCGAGATTGAGCCCCGGAGGGGCGGAAGAATCGTTCAGAATCGACAACTCCTGGGCGGCGGTCTTCGTAGTCCGCGCGAACCGATCTTTCGCCCCGGTGGGGCTCGCGAGGTCACCGCTCTGGACCCACGGCTTGCGCCGTGGGCTACATTCTCGCGCCGCTTCGCGGCTCAAAGGACCTCGACTCGCTTAGAACTTCACCGCCACTGGCTCACGATCTGCCGCGGCCACTTCGAAGAACTGGCGTTGCTGGAAGCCGAACATTCCGGCGAGAATGTTCGTCGGAAACGACTGGATCCTCGTATTCAGGTCGCGCACCACGGCGTTGTAGTAGCGGCGGGCATTCTGGATCGTGTCTTCGGTCTGGCTGAGGGAGCCCTGCAATTGGGTGAACTCCTCGGAGGCCTTCAGCTCAGGATAATTTTCCGCCACCGCGAACAGGCTCTTCAGCGCGCCGCTGAGCTGGTTCTCGGCATCGGCCTTGTCGCCGGGTGTGGTAGCCTGCATCGCTTGCGAGCGAAATTTGGCGATGTTCTCGAACGTGCTTTTCTCGTGGGTGGCATAACCCTTTACCGTCTCGACCAGATTGGGGATCAAGTCGTGCCTTCGTTTCAGTTGCACATCAATGTCCGACCAGGCGTTGTCGCAGCGGACACGCAACTGCACCAGGCTGTTGTACATCCCAACCAGCAGGATGACGATGACCACCAGAATGCCCAGGAAGATTAAAGCCATGAGCGTCTCCCTCGCGTGGAAATGGGGAACAGGGGCGACGGTAGCACACGGCGCACTCCGCTGCAATCGCATGCTCGCCACCGATTGGAAATACAGAGTATCGAGGTCTGGCTCCGACAGTTTAAGATTGTTTTGAGGTGGTAATATCCGCTACGCCTGGAACATCCCGAAATGGCTGCCCGTACTCTTGATCTCCTGTTCCGCAACGGTCACACACGCCCAGACCTGCCTGACCCCGAGCGATATGGACGAGGCCACCTCTTCGGCGCTGGTAAACACCGCGACGCGCTTCTATGACATGGCCGCGCGGGGAGACTCGGCGGCGCTGCGGCACAATGCGATCGCCGGCCTGGCATCGGATTTCTCCGGCATTGAAAACGCGGTAAAGGAGAACCAGGCCAATCTGAGCGGAATCCGACCGGTACCCCGTCCGCCGTTTCTGCTCAAGGCCGAGGGGACAGCACCGCTCGAGCGTGCCGAATTCCTGTGCGGCGTGTTCGGAGCGCAGGGACAGACCCGCGACAGCGCGGTTTTTGTGATTCCCAATCTGCCGCCAGGCAACTATGGCATCGCAATTCTGGACGCGCCTTCCCCGCAGAACGCTTATACGGTGTCTTTCGTTTTGCAACAACAGGGGCACGACTGGAAATTAGGCGGATTCTACGCCAAGCCCGCTCAGATTGCTGGTCATGACGGCACCTGGTTCGCTAGCCGGGCACGTGAATTCAAAAACAAGGGACAACTTCGGAATGCCTGGTTTTACTTTGGCGAGGCGCGAGAACTGTTGGTCCCCGTACCCTTCATGGCCACCGCCACAACCGACAAACTGTACGACGAGATGCAGGCAGTGAAACCAGCTGACCTGCCTCCGCTGGATCTGGCAGCGGGCGGAAAGACTTTCAAGGTCACTGATCTGTTTCCCGTCCCGATAGGGCGCGACTTCGACTTGGTGGTGAAGTACCAGTCCGCAGATGTCTCCGATACGGGAAAGACTTTTCAGGACAACCTGGCCGTGATGAAGTCGCTGCTGGCGAAATATCCGGAGTGTCGCGATGGCTTTGCGGGAATTGTCGTCCGCGCGGTAGAACCCTCGGGAAAAGATTACGGGTCGATGCTGCCGATGAAGGACATAAAGTGAGTCTCGGTTTCGAGTTTTTGGGCTGTCTTGGCTTGGACGTCAAAAACCAGAAACTACCTCAATAAACGGCCCATCTGCGGCGGTAAAAATCGCCGTCGTATAGCAGAAATGACTCTGTCCTACTTGGCTGAAGCCTCAAGTATTTGCAATTTGTTGTCATCACTGATTCTGAGAAAGGTAAAGCGCTCGGGCTCGGCCCGATAGCAAGCAAAGACGCCAGGCACGTTTTCGTCTACATCGCTAGACAGCTTCTGGCCGGTCGTCGCATCCGAGACGGTGAAATTCGTGCCCTCGTATCCATCCGCCGGGGAAGACAGGCTGAACTCCACCGCGATGCGTCCTTCTGCGACTTGCATATCAATGGGCATCTGGCCAGTATCCGCAGGTTCAAATTTCAGGGTGCGCAGCAGCTCGCCCGAAGAAGAAATCACATACACCGTCGCGGGAGACGTGCGACGCATCAGATAAACGTTTCCATCGACACCGAGTCGGGCCGTGCCCCCTGAGACCCCCCGGTTCCCGAACATGGGGCCCTGAGCATACCTTGAGTCGCCGAGCTCTGCCGCTGCGTCGATTTCATCGTCCTCGGGGAGCACCAACCGTTTCTGCAGGTGACCGTCCTTGCTATAAATGGCGGTGAAGCTCTTGAAAGCCCCTAAGGCCCGGCGGCTGTGAACATGTTCGAGGCCCGAAACGAGTGATTCTCCGGAGGGGAACAAGGCGAGCTGGTATGGAAAAAAAGCGGGTGGATCGAGTGGCGATTTCGATTTCAGCTTGCCGTCAGCTGAAAAAACATCCAGCGACATCGCGTGATAAGACCAAACTAATCTAGCGACTCCTCCGTCGGAGACTAAAGCCGTTGGCTGGTAGAGCTCCGCGTTGCCGGACAGCCCGAGATCCTTGGGGCTCGACTTAAAACTTGGTTTCAACAGTCCCGCGTGGTCAAACATCAGCAGGGGACGATCTGCTGGACCCCCTCCCTCTAGATTCCACGCAGTGACGAACAGGTTCCCCTTCGCGTCGCACCCAACGTCCGCCAGGCCCCAATCATTGGGACCTAACCTTGCGTCCGTGACCTGGCTTTTCTCCTGTTGAAGGGTTTTGCTCTGGGCCTGGGAAAGACTCGGAATGGCCAGTAGCAGGGAGGACAGTACGATCGCAAGCTGCATGGCAGGCCTCCTCAAATAAACCTCAGAAATCCAAGGCCCCATACTCACGCGTGACTCAGCTTATTCTGCCACTAAACGCGAAGGCGAAGAGCAGAATTTTTGAAGACGGCGCCGGGTCGCGTCTTACTTTGGAAGGATCGTCGCGACCCAACCTCAGTGATGGCTCGGCAGACGGCACGAGAGACCTGCGGGTTAGTTTGGTGACGTCAGCACTGGAACATTACTATCGACGCCCAAGCTAAAAACCAGAAATCGGCCCCTGGACTATTTGCTGTAAACACATTCCTTCGGGTCTTTGTCTTCCCTCAGTAGAAGAAAGACGGGAGCGCGCAACTTCATGCCGCCTTCCGCGCTCTCATGGGTCCATTCCGTGAACTTGATTTCCGCCACCAGATCAGGCTTTACCCAGTACACGGTTCGCAGCGCTTCCACGCCGTGCGGAAAGGGACTGCGCTTTGTCTCCAGCTTCTTGAGCGCCTGCCAGACCTGCTTGAGCGTTGCTTCATCGAAGCCGGTGCCAGCCTGGCCTATATGAATGAGGTCTCCTTTCTTGTCATACAGGCCCAGCACAATAGAGCCGAAATATGACCGGCTGCCCTCCGGCTCGGTGTATCCACCGATGACGCAATCAAGCGTTTGAGTAATCTTGATCTTGAGCCACTCGCGGGTGCGGCGCTCCTCGTAGACACTGCTCCGGCGCTTGGCAAGAATGCCTTCCAGTCCCTGTTGCCTGGCCGCTGCGAACAGCGCCTTGCCTTGGGGAAAATGATCGGAGTAGCGGACAGGGCCATCCAGGCTGGTAATTCTTGCCAGCAAGTCCTTGCGCTGTTCCAATGAAGCTCGCCGGAGATCGTATCCGTCTAGATAGAGCAGATCGAAGACGTAGTACAGCACGGGAATATCCTGGCGCGAGCCCGTGCGACGTCCTCCCGACCGAATTCCCGTACGCTGTTGCATCAGGCTGAATGACGAGCGGCCCTGTTCGTCGAGGGCTGCGACTTCGCCGTCAAGAATGGCAGTCTCCGCCTGGATGAAGGACGGAACACTTTGCAGCTCCGGATATTGGGCGGTGAGGTCGTTCTGATTCCGTGATATCAGGCGAACCTTGCCCTTGGCGATGAAAGCGATCGCGCGGTAACCGTCCCACTTGATCTCGAACAGCCATTCGGGATCGTCGAAAGCAACGTCGACGGAAGTTGCCAGCATGGGGTGGATGGCGGTGGGCATCGGACGTTTGACGCTGCCCGCTAAAGCTTCAGCCTCGGAGGACACCAGGGACACGGAAGAAGACTTCCCGGTTCGACGCCCCTCGTTATTTGCGGAACCAGCTAAGGTCTTATCTTTTTCGTTTTTTTTTACTTCGCGTTTCTCGGCGCTGTCGGCAGTCAGGTTTTTCTTGCTCTTCTTGTCAAACTTGGCGATGGCATCGGCTAGCCAGGGCGCCTTCACCGCTCCACGCGATACCGGACGACTGCTCGTCCACTTCGCCGAGCCCTGGTCGCCTGCGATATCGGCCATGCTGCGACCAGTCAGCACCGACTCGTCGTACTGGTCGATGTCATAGCCCTTTACCACCGCATCGTCCTGCTTCTTGATCAATAGCCACTCTGTACCCTTGGTGCCGGGACGGCGCGAGCGCATGTGGATTAAGGCGAAATCACCATTGAGCTTTTTGCCGTGCAGCCGGATCTTGAAATCACCCTTTTTCAACATGGCGGAGGCTTCCGCGTTGGTTCCCGGAACGAATTTTCCCTTCACCGGCTCGGGCGACAGTGGCTCCCATGTGCCCTCGTCCCAGACCATAACCGTGCCTGCGCCATAGTTGCCTTCAGGAATGGTGCCTTCGAAGTCAAAGTACGATACGGGATGATCTTCCACCTGCATGGACAGGCGCTTGTCCGCAGGATCGAGGGAAGGGCCTTTGGGCACGGCCCAGGATTTGAGCACGCCTTCCATCTCAAGACGGAAATCGTAGTGCAGGCGGGTAGCGCGGTGCTTCTGCACCACAAAACGGTGCTGTGATTTTTTCCCTAGCTTGGGAGGGGGTTCAGGGGTTTCTTCGAAACGGCGTTTGCGTTTGTATTCGTCCAGGGACACAGATCCATTCTAGCTCTCACCGGAACGAAATTCGCAGCACCGAGACGCGGGGCGGTAACCCCAATTCAAGATTTGGGGACGGCCAGACGCTTAAGACTGCCCCGGGGTCAAATTCGCCTCCCCGGGGCAGCCAGGATCAGGCGGCCTTCCCAGCGGCGATGCGCTGGGTAGTCCAGGTATCCACGTTAAAAGTGTCGACCACAGGGTCGCGCTTCAGGCTGGGTTTGAGCATCTCTGCGATGCGGTTGTAGTGCTCGCGATGGTAGCGGTCCGCATCCTGCTTGCTGTTCCAGAAGCTGACGGAAACAATCCGTTCGGGATCGTTTTCAGAGACCAGGCCGATCAAGTCTACAAAGCCCGGCTGCTTCTGTAAGATGGGCAGCACGTCGTTGCGCAGCTTATGGGTGAAGTCATCTTTCTTGTCCGGCTTCACATGGCATTCCACAAAGCGCGTAAACATGAGGGTAATCTCCTTTGCGCATTTGATGGGAATTAACTGGAACCAGCCCGCCGCCAAAACAGCTCAACCCACCAGCCAGAACGGCGGGGAAGATTGCTTGCCGCTATTTGTCTACCAGGAGAACGATGAGATGGAAATTAGTCCGGTCGACGAGCCGCAGTTTTGCACAGGCAGCCATCCATGAAACGTGAGTATCCGGACTCGCCGCTCGTGGGTGTGGGCGCAGTCATCATTGAGGATGGCCGGGTGCTCCTGGTGAAGCGTGGGCATCCTCCGCTGGCCGGAGAATGGTCGATCCCCGGAGGCGTGCTGGAACTCGGTGAGACTCTGCGCGAAGCGGCATTGCGCGAAGCCCGGGAGGAAACCTGCCTCGTGGTTGAAACCGCTGACCTCCTCGGAGTTTACGATCGGGTCCTGCGCGACGACGGAGGCCATACGATCTATCATTTTGTGCTCGTCGATTTCCTTTGCTGCCGAGTTGGCGGAGAAGCGCAGGCCGCCGATGACGCCGATGAAGTTCGCTGGTTCACTCCGGCCGAGGCCGCTGGGCTGCCGTTGGCCGAGGACACTGCGGAAGTCATCCGGCTCGGATTTGAGAAGTCCGGGCGGTGAGTGCTAGCGCGCATGCTACTCGGCGTGCTTTTGCAGAGCAGGTACAATCGGCGTCCATTGGTGTGGCCATGCCTCTCGCTGCCGGCACACGCTTGGGTGCTTACGAGATCGTCGCACCCGCCGGAGCCGGCGGGATGGGTGAAGTCTATCGCGCCCGCGACACGCGGCTGAACCGTTCCCGCAGTTCGGGATTGCTGGAAATATGGCCAGGCACGACTTTGATGGCGACTTCCGGAGGGCGCTCCTGGGCCAGCATGACCGGAGCTGATCTAAGCCGCACCGACAAACGCTGGCTTTTTGCTTTGCCCGTCGGAGAACCCAATGCCTCTCCAAAATTAAGACGTCTTGCGCACCAGCTACCTTCCGGAGACACTTCCTCATGGCCTGGTTCTTTGTATTGTTTCTGGTCTCGGGATTTTGCAGTATCCTCTACGAGATAATTTGGCTGCGCCTGGCGATGGCTCAGTTCGGAGTCACCACCGCCCTGACCTCAATTGTGATCTCCATGTTCATGGCGGGACTGGGGCTGGGCTCCTGGGGAAGCGGGTGGCTGATCCGCAAGTACGAAAACAGAATCAGGATTCCCGCGCTTCGCTTATACGCGCTGGCGGAATTTTTGATCGGTATCTCGGCCTTGCTGGTGCCATACCAGTTGCTGTGGGGGCGAAAACTACTGGAGCGGACGGGAGCATCTTCTTCAGGGGCCTACTATCTCGCGTCCGGCGTTTGCGTCGCTCTCACCCTGATTCCGTGGTGCGCCTGCATGGGCGCGACCATACCGCTGGCTATGCTGGCGATCCGGAAAAGCCGGAAACAGTGGAGCGACGGATCGCAGCGCTCGTTCAGTTATCTTTACCTGGCCAACGTGCTGGGCGCGGTCATCGGGGCGAGTGTGCCCCTGCTGCTGATTGAACTCTACGGCTTCCGGGGCACGCTGAAAATTGGAGCGGCGTGCAATGGTCTGCTGGCGCTATCGGCGCTGGTACTCAGTTTGGGAAGGACAGCGCCGGAGCTGAACAGCCTCACGTCAGCCGAGGCTCCGGCGCCAGACGCAGTCGGCCAACTCTCTGCCGGCGGACGGATCAAGCCTCTCGTTTTGCTCTTTCTTACCGGACTGACCAGCATCGGAATGGAAGTGGTATGGATCCGGCAGTTCACGCCGTACGTGGGCACCGTGGTTTACGCTTTTGCGTCCATCCTGGCCATCTACCTGGCCTCGACTTTTATCGGATTGCAGGTTTACCGCCTCTGGAGCCAGAAAAATCGAGGCGAAGGCAGCTTGATCTGGGTCCTTCTCGGATTGTTTGGGCTCTTGCCGCTGGTTGCGGCCAATCCGGGCATCCACCTTTCCCGATTCTTACGCCTGACGCTCGGTATTGCGCCATTTTCCGGCGCCCTGGGATTTGTCACACCCCTGCTGTTGGATCGCTGGTCGGGCGGCGATCCAGGCAGGGCAGGGAAAGCTTATGCGGTGAACGTTCTCGGTTGCATCCTGGGACCGTTGGCGTCCGGCTTCCTGCTTCTGCCCCTGATGCGTGAACGCTGGGTGTTGTTTGTGTTCTCCCTGCCCTGGCTGCTGATGGGCATCCGTCCGGACTGGTTTTCGAACAGGGTCAAGCTGCGCCCCGACTGGCAAGCCGGGGTTTCTTATGTCGTAGTGCTGGCGGCTCTCGCGCTGATATGGACCCAGCGGGACTACGAGGATCAATTCGACAGCGGTCAGGTTCTCCGCGACAATACAGCAACCATTGTCGCCACGGGAGAAGGTAGAAACAGGCACCTGCTGGTCAACGGAGTCGGAATTACGGGGCTCACTCCGATCACCAAGTTCATGGCGCACTTGCCACTGGCCTTTCTGGATCATCCGCCAAAGAGCGCCCTGGTGGTGTGTTTCGGCATGGGCACAACCTACCGTTCACTGCTTTCGTGGGACATTCCAGTAACCGCGGTGGAATTGGTGCCTAGCGTTCCGAAAGTGTTCGGCTTCTACCATTCCGACGGTCCGGCGCTGCTGGATTCACCGCTCTCGAACCTCGTCATTGACGATGGCAGGCGCTACCTGGAACGGACGTCCGCGCAATATGACGTGATCACCATCGACCCTCCGCCCCCGGTGGAAGCCGCAGGATCAAGTCTTCTCTATTCGAAGGAGTTTTACGACATCATCAGGCGCAGATTGAGCGCCGGAGGCATTCTCCAGCAGTGGCTGCCCGGAGGAGACGCGGTGGTTCGCGCCTCAGTGACCCGGGCGCTGAAGGAATCCTTTTCCTACGTCCGCGTCTTCCGCTCGGTGGAAGACCACGGTTACCACTTTCTCGCCAGCGACCACCCCTTGCCTGGCCGCACCGCCATTGAATTGGCCGAGCGTCTGTCTGCCAAGGCAGCCAGTGATCTGCTGGAGTGGGGTCCGGAGACAGCGCCAGAGCGTCAATTTGCCGCTGTGCTCAAGAGAGAGATTTCACCAGACCAGATGATTGCGGCCGACCCCGATGCGCCTGCCCTGCAGGACGACCGGCCGGAAAATGAGTACTACGCTATTCGCCGTCAACGGGCGAAGGCGGAGCGGTAGGAACAGGGACATCGGGAACGGGGTATCACGAACGCAGGTATTGGGAAAGAAGAACGGCCCGCGCATTTCTCAATGTGCGGGCCGCCCGGTGCACTGTTTGGGATTGACCAAGAGGTAGTCACTCTAAATATGACCCCTTCGGTTAACTCCGGGTCCCGACGCGACCTGCACGCCGGGCGGAATGCAACCCTAAATCACCGGTAGTCGTGCGATGGTTCCTAGAGCGACCGCTCTAAGTCACA
>Ga0210384_10003920_pt1 | contig 16911 bp, 11 predicted proteins | sample IncBWH2MmetaG_FD_160574 | JGI IMG/M metagenome (GOLD analysis project Ga0210384, IMG submission 160574) | Forest soil microbial communities from Barre Woods Harvard Forest LTER site, Petersham, Massachusetts, United States - Inc-BW-H-2-M | ecosystem: Environmental > Terrestrial > Soil >...
CGGTGCCCGACTGGATGTCCTGCGCGGTGTGGCCGGGATAGGCGCCCCAGGGGGTGACGACCAGGCCGTAGCCGATGGCGGCCCAGTGGTTGACCGAGACGGTGCCGTAGCGGAGGTCGGCGATGGCGCGCTCGACCGCCGCCGCGACCTCCGGGTCGGCGAGGGCGGCCGGCGGCACGATCAGGGTGGCGTTGAGCGTCCCCCAGAGCGAGTCGTTGGCGAAGGCGACTGCGCGCTCGAGGTACTCGGGAATGCCGCCGGCGGCGATCGCGGTCTCGGCGAACAGGCCGCAGAACGCCTCGGTCGTGTAGCAGATGTCGCCGCGGGCGCCGGGATCGAGGTGGGGGATCAGGGTCCAGGGCAGGCGATCGCCGGCGGCGCCGGCCTCGCCGGGCTTGCCGGCCGCCTCGCCGAAGCGCTCCGCTTCGGGATGGGCGGCGACGAAAGCATGGTAGCGGTCGGCGGCTCCGGGGTAGTAGGCGCGCCGCGGCGGCACCTGGGCGAGGCGCGCGCGCAAGGCGTCGAGCAGGCGCTCGCGGTCGGGGGACGCGGCGTGCTGGATGACGACGCGGGTGGCATTGCAGTTGAACCCGGCGTTGTTCGTCATCATGGTCACCAGGTTCTCGGCGTGGTAGGCGAGGTCGGCGTCGCGGTAGGGCCCCATAGCGCCACCGCCGCCGCCGGCGCCGGCAGCCGCTAGGGCCGGCACCACGATCACCGGGCTGACGTTGCCGAGCTCGGCCGAGATCGGCTTGGCGAGCAGCGGGGCGTTGCGCTCCCGCCGCCGGCGGCCCTCCTCTCCGGGTCCGAAGACGATCGCCTCGTAGGTCTTGTCCGAGCCGGTGATGTGGATCTCGTCCACTCCCGGATGGGAGCAGAGGTAGGCGCCCTCCTCGGCGCCGCCATGGACCAGGCGGAAGAAGCCGCCTTCCGCGAGGGCGCGGAATCCCTCGAGCAGCAGCGGGCCGAGGTAGGCGTTGACCGGATGGGCCTTGTACAGCACCACCCGGTTCTCGACGAACAGCTTGTAGAGGGCGTCCATGGGACCGATCGACGAGACGTTGCCGGCGCCCAGGACCAGGGCGACGCCGCCGGCGTCCTGGCGCCGGTAGGCCACCGCCTGGGTGGCGGCGAGGTCCGCTGGCGTGACGGTCGGTTCCATCCACACGTCGGCGGTGACCCCGCCGTAGAACAGCCGGTCGTAGACGTCCTGGGGGAAAACCCCGGCGACCACCTGCCCGCCGGCGCGCTGCCGCACCGGTCCGGGGATCCGCGGCGCGCCGCCGGACGCGATCCCGGCCAGCGCCTTGTCCAGCAGCCGCAGGTCGCGGAGCACGAAGTAAGGCCCGGTGAGCGAGGTCTCGCCGGTGTCGGGCAGCCCGAAGGCCACGGCTGACGCCGCCGCCCAGCGCGCGGAGACCGCCAGGAAGTCGCGGCGCAGCCGGCCGAGCAGGGCGCGGCGCTGGGCTGGGCCGACCGCCGGCCAGGCCGCCCGGCGCGCCTGCAGCTCGGCCACCGCGCGGTCCATCTCCGGGCGCGGCGTCGGCGGGAACGCGCCGGCGCCTTCGCCGTGCGCGGGGGTGCCGGCGGGGGTGGCAATTTCCATGGGCGCCGCTCCTTCGTGGGAGTCCGGTCCAAGATAACATGGCGGTACGCCGCCGCCGGCGCTCGCGCCACGCAGAGGAGGATTGCCATGAAAGACCTCATCGGAGATCTGCGCTACGCCGTCCGGACCCTCGCCAAGAACCCGGGCTTCGCCGCCGCCGCGGTGCTGACGCTGGCGCTCGGCATCGGCGCCAACGGCGCGGTGTTCAGCGTCTTGCGCGCCCTCCTGCTGCGGCCGTTGCCCTATTCGCACCCCGAGCGCCTGGTCATGGTGTGGAGCCGGTGGACGGCCTTCCCGAAGACCTGGGTGTCAGTCGAGGAGTACCGCACCTGGGACGAGGCCGGCTGTTTCGCGGGCCTGGCGCTCTTCGACCCGGGCACCGTCAACCTGACCGGCGGCGGCGAGCCGGAGCAGATCGGCAGCGCCCGGGTCTCGGCGAACCTCTTCGACGTCCTCGGCGTCAAGCCGATCCTGGGCCGCTCGTTCAGCGCCGAGGAAGCCGGCAGGCCGCCGGGCCACGTCGTCGTGTTGAGCGAAGAGCTCTGGCGCCGTCGCTTCGGCGGCGACCGGAGCATCGTCGGCGCGGCCATCGACGTCGACGGTAAGTCCGCGACGGTGGTGGGCGTGATGCCGGCCGGCTTCAAGCTGCCCCTGGATTACAGCACGCAGACCCCTTCCGCGCTCTGGCAGCCCTTCGACGAGCCGCTGCACGGGGCGTTCACCTTCCGCCCCACGGGCGGCGACCACAACTACTACGCCGTCGGGCGGCTCCGCCCAGGCGTCAGCGCCGCGCGGGCGTGGACCCGGCTGCGCGGCCTGGCCGGCGGGCTGACCGCCGCCGGGCTCTACCCGCCAGCGTGGCATTTCCAGCCGCTGGTGGTGCCGGTGGTCGAGGAGGTCCTGGGGCCGCTGCGCATCGCGCTGCTCGTCCTCTGCGGCGCGGTGGGCTTCGTGCTGCTGATCGCCTGCGCCAACGTCGCCAACCTGCTGCTGGTTCGCGGCATGCAGCGGCGCCGGGAGCTCGCCGTGCGCACGGCGCTGGGGGCGGCACCCGGACGGCTCGTGCGGCAGCTGCTGGCCGAGAGCTGCATGCTTGCCGGGCTCGGCGGCGCCGCCGGCCTGGGCCTGTCCTGGCTCTCGGTGCGCGCCATCCTGCGCTTCGCGCCGGCGGAGATCCCGCGGGCCGGAGAGATCGGCATGGACGCCGGCGTGGTGGCCTTCGTCGCCGGCGTCGCGCTGGCGACCGCCCTGGTCTCCGGCCTGGCGCCCGCTCTGCAGTTCTCGCGGCCGGACCTGCATGCGGGCCTGAAGGAAGGCGGCCGCACCGCCGGCGGCCAGGGCGTGCGCGGCGGCAGGTTGCAGAGCCTGATGGTCGTGGCCGAGGTGGCCCTGGCGGTGGTGCTGCTGATGGGAGCCAACCTGATGCTGCGGACCTTCTCGTCGCTGTCGCGGGTGAACCCGGGCTTCCGCGCCGATCACGTGCTGACCCTGGGCGTCTCGCCGTCGCGGGCCAGGTACCCGCGGCCGGAGGCCATGATCCGGTTGTACGACGAGATGCTGGCGAGCGTCAGGGGGCTTCCGGGCGTCGCCGCCGCGGGCGCCGTCCGCAAGCTGCCGCTGGCCAGCGACCTGGGGGACTGGGGCCTGGTGGTCGAGGGCTTCGCGCCGCCGCCCGGCGAGAAGGTGCAGGCGGACTGGCAGATCGCCTCCCCCGGCTACTTCGAGGCCATGGGCATTCCGCTGCGGCGGGGGAGACTGTTCACCGCCGCCGACCGCCGCGACGCCCAGCCGGTCATGGTCGTCAGCGAGGCGCTGGCGCAGCGGTTCTGGCCCGGCCGGGACCCGATCGGGCGGCGGATCCGTGTCAGCACGCCGCGGTGGCACACGGTCGTCGGGGTGGTGGGCGACGTCCGGCACAACGGCCTCACGGCGGCGGTGAAGGGGACCTGGTACGCGCCGCGCTCGCAGTTCGATCTGGCGACCGGTTCGGCGATCTACCCGATGACGCTGGTGGTCAGGACCGCCGGCGATCCCGCGGCCTGGGCCGCTCCGGTGCGTGCCGCGATCCATGCCATCGATCCGCGGCTGCCGCTCTCGGCGGTGCGCTCGCTGGACGACGTGGTGGCGGGGGCGGTGGCCAAGCAGCGCTTCACGACCTTCTTCCTCCTCCTCAGCTCCGCGCTGGCGCTGACCCTGGCCGCGGTGGGAGTCTACGGCGTGGTCCGCTTCCGCGTCGGCGCCAGGAGCCGCGAGATCGGGTTGCGGATGGCGCTCGGCGCGCCGCCGGGCCAGCTGCTGCGCCGCGTCGTCTCGCAGGGCATGGGGCCGGTCGCGGCCGGGCTCGCGATCGGCAGCGTCGCCGCGCTGGGCCTCACCCGGTTCCTGGGCGGCCTGCTCTACGGCGTCGCGCCCCAGGACCCGTTGACCTTGCTGGCCAGCGTGATCACCCTCGCGCTGGTCGCCCTGGCGGCCACCTGGTTGCCCGCCCGCCGCGCCGCCCGCGTGGACCCGCTGGTCGTGCTGCGCGAGGACTAGGCGACCTGGTTACGGATCTGTGACTGATCTCGAGATGGTGTAGTGGGTCAGTTTCCCGCGACCTCCCTTTGGGCGAGGGGCCAAAGTCATACGCCCCAGGAACCTGGGCCCCTCGCCCAAAGGGAGGTCGAGGGAGACTGACCCACTACCCAAGATGGAGGGGCTGCCGCGATCATGCACAACTTCAGGGGCGCGCACATTCTGTCGGTGGACCAGTTCGACCGGCAGGACATCCGGACCTTGTTCGGGCTGGCGGCGGAGATGGAGCCGTTCGCGCAGCGCAGGAAGCTGACGAGGGTGCTCGAGGGCGCCGTGCTGGGGAACTTCTTCTTCGAGCCCAGCACGCGCTCCCGCGTGAGCTTCGGCGCCGCGTTCAATCGGCTCGGCGGTGCGGTGCGCGACACCACCGGGTTCCAGTTCTCGTCGATGGCGAAGGGCGAGTCCATCTACGACACCAGCCGCGTGGTGAGCGGCTACGTGGACGTGCTGGTGGTGCGACATCCGGTCGAGGGGTCGGTGGCGGAGTTCGCGGCCGCCACGCGCGTCCCGGTCATCAGTGGCGGCGATGGGCCCGGCGAGCATCCGACCCAGGCGATGCTGGATCTCTACACGATCCAGAAGGAGCTGGGGCGCTCACTGGGCGAGCTCGACGGCCTCGAGATCGCGATGATCGGCGACCTGAAGTTCGGGCGCACGGTGCACTCCCTGGCGAGGCTGTTGTCGCTGTTCGAGGACATCCGCTTCGTCTTCGTCGCGCCGGACGCCCTGCAGATGCCGGAGGCGATCGTCGAGCGGGTGAGGAGCCGCGGGCATGCGGTCCGCCAGACCAGCGACCTGGCCGCGGGCGTCGCGCGCGCCGACGTCATCTACTCGACGCGGGTGCAGCAGGAGCGCTTCACCGACGCCGAGGAAGTGGAGAAGTACCGAGGCTACTTCTCGATCAACCAACATTTCTACGAGCGGCACTGCAAGCCGGGCGCGGTGCTCATGCACCCCCTGCCGCGCGACAGCCGGCCGGGAGCGAACGAGCTCGACGACGACCTCAACCCGAACCCCGCGCTGGCAATCTTCCGGCAGACCGACAACGGCATCTCGGTCCGCATGGCGCTCTTCGCGCTCGTCCTGGGCGTCGAGGGCGAGGTGCGGAAGAGCGCCCGCGAGGTGTCCTGGTTCGTGCCGGCGAAGATCGGCGTCAACGACGTGTAGGCGGGGCGGGCGGCGCCGCGCTCATCGTCGCCATAATGAGACACGAGGACTGAGTATGGCACCGAAGATCTCTCTCACCATTGATGAGCTCTACGAGCAGCAGGCCCGTGCGCGCCCGCTGCGAGAACGCCTGCAACTTGCGCAGCGGATCCTCGCCGAGGCCGCGGACGCCGGCGCCGCGGACAGCGGCGAACGCCGTCGCAGCCTGCTCGAACTGGAAGGTATGGGCGCCGATCTTTGGGACTCTGTCGACGCGCAAACCTATGTCGAGCGGCTGCGGCAAGAATGGGATGGTCGTCGTTGAATCTTGAAGCCCTCTCCAAAGTCGGCAAACTCGGCCTCGATACGCTTGATTTTTTCAAGCGAATAACCAGAGCCCTCTTCCAGCGACTACATCCCAGCCGCTTCGCCCGCCGCATCGGTCGCCAGCTCCCGCCCGGCGCCGTGCCGAGCGGCGGCAACCGCGGCGGCCAGGAGGCCGCAGACCAGCGCGACGGTGACGATGCCGAGCAGGGTCAGCCAGCCGCTCACCCCGCCTGGGCTGGCGAGCGCTCGCAGCGGCGCCACGAGGTCGAAGGGCCGGGGCGGGTGGCCGGGAGCGGCGCGCATGGCCTTGAGGGCCGCGAGGAGGGCGGTGACGAGGGCGGCGAAGAGGCCGCCCGCCAGGGCTCCGGCGGCGGCGCGGGCGGTTAGCTGCCTGGGGGTGAGGGGTTGGTCCCTGGCGGGGACGATCTCGACCTCGAAGGCTGGCTCGCGGGCTCCCCAGGGGGCGAAGCGGGTCAGCAGGAGCAGGGCGGGCAGGCCGGCGAGGATGGCGAACCAGAAGAAGCGGGTCCAGCCGACCGCGTCGACGAGGAAGCCGCAGATCGGGCCGGCGACCAGGCGCGGCAGGCCGAAGAGGCTGGAGAAGAGGGCGTACTGGGTGGCCGAGAAGCGCTTCTGGGTCATGCGGAGGAGGAGCACGGAGAGGGCTCCCATGCCCAGGCCGGCGGCCAGAGTCTCGAAGCCGATGGCGGCGTACATCACCGGCCGATCGGCGTGGCCGAGGTTGGCCAGCACCACGTAGCCGAGGTTCGAGAAGGCCTGCAGCGCGCCGAAGATCCAGAGGGAGCGCCCGAGCCCGAGCGGCGAGGTGGCGGCGCCGCCCAGGAAGACGCCGGTCAGGGTGCCCGCCAGGCCGATGGTGGAGAGCGCGAAGCCGCGGTCGAAGTCGGTGTAGCCCATCTCGACCAGGAAGGGGCGCTGCAGCGACTGCGCGAGGTTGTCGGTCAACCGGTAGAGGATCACGAAGGCGAGGATCTCGAGCGCCCGCCGTCGGGCCAGGAACCCGACGAACGGGAGCCAGACCGCGTCGCGCAGGGTGCGCGGCGGCGGTGGCAGGCCCGGGGGCTCGGGCGCCTTCCAGGTCACCGCCAGCATCGGCAGGTAGAGGAGGGCGAGCATGCAATTGACCACCGGCCAGGAGAAACGGCCGGCCAGGGTGATGCCGACGCCGCCGGCCACCACCATGCCGACGCGGTAGATGGCGGTGCGGGCGCCGCCGGCCACGGCCTGCTCGTCCGGCCGCAGGACGTCGACGGCGTAGGCGTCGAGGGCGATGTCCTGGCTTGCCGAGGCGAAGGCGATGGCGAGCGCCAGCGCGGCGACCACCCAGGGGGTGTCCGGGTGATTGCCGACGCCGGCGAGCCCCAGGGTGAGGACGCAGAGGGCGATCTGCGTCAAGGCCGCCCAGCCGCGCCGCCGGCCGAAGAAGGGCGGCGTGTAGCGGTCCATCAGTGGCGACCAGAGGAACTTGAAAGTCCAGGGGGCCTGCGCCAGGGTGATCAGGCCGACGACCCGGATGTCCACGCCGATCTTGCGCATCCAGTCGGGGATGGCGATCCACACCAGGCCCAGCGGCAGCCCCGACGAGAACGACAGCAGCACGACCGACGCCGTGCGCCACGAGCGCATCGCCGCCGCCAGGCTGGCCATGGTGCCCGGCGGCCGCGCCGGGGGCGAGGCGCCGGCCGCTACGGTCGAGCCTTCCCTAGGCATTCGCCGAAGATGTCAGGGACAAGTGCTTCTGCACGTTCCGCAAACAAACCTTCATGTAGCCGCTCCTTTGCGTGCGAGCGAAAATGGAAGGCGGCGACCGACGGCGTGGATAAGAGCGCGGCCTGCCATGGATTCTCCTCCCCTACGGGAGATTGGCGCCAGGGAGAGCGCCTGCGCTGCCGAAAATAACACAGGGCACACCGGTGGGAGGCGGAGGAGCTTGCCTCGAGGGAGAACCTGGCGCCCCGGCAGCGGAGCCCTCGCCCGGGGACATCTTGGCGCCCGCAGCCTTGCCTGGCGATCGGTTCCAGTGTTCCTGCTGCCACCCAGTGAAGATGGCGAAAAAACTCGGTAGTGTCCGTCTCCAGATGGGTGTGGCAACCCGGTGGGAGGCCATCGCGGCCTCGCAGGAGGCGAATTGGGCAATATTGATATGCAAATACCAGTGTTGCGACGGCGAGCTCTTTGGGGTAATGTCGCAGGGTAAACTATACGCACGATTCCCTCGGTGCTGGTCCGGGCGAGAGGAGCTGACGCATGACATTCGAACGGTGGCCCCAGATCTTGACCCTCTGCGGTGGCGTTGTCTATGTGCTCCTTACCACCGTCCATCATATTTTCCGGTTTGAAATGAAGTGGATGGAAAGCATTCTCCCTCATTTGACGCTGATAGTGTGCCTGCTCATCCTGGGAATTTTACTTGAGCAGCAGGTAGAGACTAGCAAGTTGCGCAAGGGTTTGACTGAGCTTAGCATCGAGGGCTTTTCTGCCTCACACCTCAGGATCGATAAGGAGCTACGTGCGGTCTTCGGTGATGAGCTGAGTAGGAGAACGAACGACATTGTTGATACGCTCAAGACTCGGAGCGTCAGGGTCGAGACTGAAGGTGATTTCAGGACATACTACAACAAGGCATTGGAGATCCATCCCAAGAGTACCTTCTATGCCACTAGCTTGGCTTCCGAGGCATACTTCTGGAAGCCAGGCACCTATGAGGAGATTTTCCGACAGTTCATGCGCAGGGGCGGGTCAATGAAGCGGATCTTCTTCATGGAGCATGACCACGAGCAGCTTTCGGAGGAAGAGAGGCGAGTCGTGAATGCTCATGCAAGGTTGGGCGTTGACGTCTTTGTAATAAGTCGGAGATTGGTGCCAGCGCAATTCAACACCCTATTCATAGTCGAATCGAAAGGTAGAATATCATGGGTATCAGAGATAGACGCGACGGCGTTCATCACAAGAGGGGTAGCGTCTGCTGATAGGAACGTAAACGAGAAATTGGTGCACATATTCGAGGAGCTGTGCCGAACAGCCCATCATGTTCAGGCCGATGAGGTAAGAACGCGCTCGCTGGAAGCTCGAGAGGTAGCGTAGAAGTTGCAGCGCGGGTCTATCCTGGCGGCGCTCACGGCGCAGCCTTCCCCGTCTCGATTGTCATGAGCGCTTCATGGCGATGACTGTGCTAGTGGTAGGATTGGTGAGCCGTGAGCATTCCTACCTTCGACCTGTCCGACTACACCTCCTGCGACACCTCGCTGCGGTCGCGCGGCATCGCGAGGCTCGGCGGCGCGCTGGTGGACATCGGCTTCGTCGTCGTCGAGGGCCACCAGGTCGACGGGGGCCTGATCCGCGAGGTCTATTCGCTCTGGCAGCGCTTCTTCGCGCTCGACGAGGCGGCGAAGCGCCGCTATGCCGGGGTCGAGGGCGGCGCCCGCGGCTACACGCCGCTCGGGGTCGAGCACGCCAGGGACAACCCGACGCCGGATCTCAAGGAGTTCTGGCACGTCGGCCAGGAGCTGCCGCCCGACCATCCGCTGGCGCACGAGTATCCGCCGAACGTCTGGCCGCGCGAGCTGCCCGAGCTCCGCCAGCCGACCCTCGCCCTGTACCACGAGCTCGAGCGGGTGGCCGAGCTGCTGCTGATGGCGCTCGCCGAGCACTTCGCGCTGCCCGAGGAGACCTTCGCCGCGATGATGCGCGGCGGCAACAGCGTGCTGCGCATCCTGCACTATCCGCCGGTGCCGCAGGCGGCGCCAGCGATTCAGGCGATTCCGGAGACGGCCGGGCAGGACGGGTCGCCGCCTGCGGTGGCGCCGGCGTTGCGGGCGGCGCCGCACGAGGACATCAATCTGGTGACCCTGCTCTGCGAGGCGACCGACTCGGGGCTCGAGCTGCTGCGCCGCGACGGCGCCTGGCTGCCGGTCGAGGCGCGGCCCGGGCAGATCGTGGTCGACGCCGGGGACATGCTCTCGCGCGTCACCAACCAGGTGGTGCCGGCGACCACGCATCGCGTCGTCAACCCGCCGCCGAGCGCCAACCGCGACCGCTACTCGATACCGTTCTTCGTGCATCCCTATGCGGCCTGCGATCTCGCCGTCCTCGAACGCTTCGTCTCGACCGAGCGGCCCCGCCGCTTCCCGCCGGTCACCGCCGGCGAGCTGCTGTCGAGGCGGCTGACCGAGATCGGCCTCAAGCGCTGAGATCGCGTCCACCTCCAAGGTCCCGTTCCCCCGATCTCCCCAGATCTCCGATGGAGGGATGACCATGCGCACGATCCGCCGCCGGCAGGACGCTCTCTCGCCCGCCCGATCCGCAGCCGGTACCGGCGGCGCCGGGGTCGGCGTGGCCTCCCTCCCGGCCGCCGTTTGGGTGAGCCACCGAAATCGGCATCCCCTCCATCCGGCACCCTCGCCCAAACGGCGGCCGGGAGGGAGGCCATGCCGGCCCTGTGGCGCCTGGCGCGCGTTGTTGGCGCCGCTCGTGCTGCTGGCTGGGTTGGTGGTGCCGGCGGCCGTCGCCGGGGCGGCGGGCAGCGGGCCCGAGCCGGCGCGCCGGCCCATTGCCGAGACCGATCTCTTCCGCTTCGTCTGGGTGGCCGACCCGCAGATCTCGCGCGACGGCAGGCACATCGCCTTCGTGCGGGTGACCGTGGACGCCAAGCACGACGGTTATGAGACGGCGCTGTGGATCGTCGATGCCGATGCCGCCGGCACCGGCGCCGGCGGTGCCGCGGGACCGCGGCCGCTCACCGCCGGACCGCGCGACACGGCCCCGCGCTGGTCGCCGGACGGCCGCCGGCTGGCGTTCCTCCGCCATGCCGGCAAGGAGGACCAGCTGTTCGTGCTGCCGCTCGACGGCGGCGAGGCACGCCAGCTCACCGATCTCCCGCGGGGCGCCAAGTCGCCGGCCTGGTCGCCGGACGGCAGGACGCTGGCATTCCTCAGCGACACCACTGCCGCGGACCTCGCCAAGCCCGGCGCCCGGGGGAAGGAGGCCGCGGAAGCGCCGCCTGGCCCGCCCGCGAGCGGCGCCGGCGCCGGCGCGGCCGGTCTCGGAGCGGCGGCTGCCGGAGCGGCTGTCGCCGGGGCGACGCCAGCCGGCGCGACCGCGGCGGAGCACGAGGATCCCCTTCCCGAGCACCAGAGCGACGTGCGGATCATCAGCCGCGCGGTCTACCGGTTCAATGGCGCCGGCTACCTCGATCCCGCCCACCCGGACCACCTCTGGACGGTCGAGGTGCCCGAGGGGGGCGCCGCCGCGCCGCCGCCGCGCCAGCTCACCCGCGGCGAGTTCGACGAGCAGGCGCCGGCCTGGGCGCCGGACGGCTCGCGCCTCTATGTCGTCTCCGACCGCTTGAAGGAGCCCTATTACCAGGACGCGGCGGAGGTCATCTATGCGGTCCCGGCCGCCGGCGGCGAGCTGGTGAAGGTGGCGAGCTTCACCGGCGGTATCGCGAGCCTGGCGGTGAGCCCGGATGGCCGCCAGATCGCCTTCATCGGCGCCAGCGTCGCCAAGCCGACGCGTTCCTACGACCAGCCGGATCTCTGGGTGGTGGCGTCGGCGCCCGGCGGCGAGCCGCGCAACCTCACCGCCGCCTTCGACTTCGACATCGGCGCTCATCTCCTCGGCGACCAGCATCCGCCGCGCGGCGCCGGCCGCGACGTGCCGGCCTGGAGCGCCGACGGCAGCTCGCTCGTCGCGCCCGTCGAGGAGCGCGGGCGGGTCGAACTGCGCCGCTTCGAGATCCAGGATGGCCGGTCGCGGCAAATCACCGCCGGCGATCACGAGGTCATGTCGTACTCGGCGGTGCCGGACGGTTCGCGCCTGGCGCTGGTGATCTCGACGCCCACCGCGATCGGCGACCTGTTCGCGCTCGATCTGCCGGCGGCGGCGGCTGCGGCAGCCGGCGCGGCGGAAGTCGGGGCGGGAACCGGGGATGCCGGCGCCACGGCCGCCGCGCCGCCGCTCCGCCAGCTGACGCACTTCAACGACGCTCTCTTCGCGCGGCTCACCCTGACGCCGCCGCAGGCGATCACCTATCGCAGCTTCGACGGCAGGGAGATCGAGGCGTGGGTGCAGCGGCCGCCCGGCTACCCGGCCGGCAAGCCGTATCCGATGATCCTCGACATTCACGGCGGCCCGCACGGCGCCTACGGCTACACGTTCTTCCACGAGACGCAGTGGATGGCGGCCAAGGGTTATGTCGTGATCTACCCCAACCCGCGCGGCAGCACCGCCTACGGCCAGGACTTCGGCAACGTCATCCAGTACCGCTACCCGGGAGACGATTTCAAGGACCTGATGGCCGGCGTCGACGAGCTGGTGCGCCGCGGCGACGTCGATCCCAAGCGCCTGGGCGTCACCGGCGGCAGCGGCGGCGGGCTGCTCACCAACTGGACGATCACCCAGACCGATCGCTTCGCCGCCGCGGTGTCGCAGCGCTCGATCGCCGACTGGGCGGGCTGGTGGTACACGGCCGACTTCACCCTGTTCACGCCGCGCTGGTTCCGCGGCGCGCCATTCGAGGAGCCGCAGGACTTCACGGCGCGCTCGCCGATCACTTTCATCAAGAACGTCAAGACGCCGCTCATGCTGATCGAAGGCGAGGCCGACTACCGCACCCCGCCGGCTGCCGGCGGCGAGACGATGTTCCGCGCTCTCAAGTACTTGCACCGGCCGGTGGTCATGGTGCGCTTCCCGGGCGAGAGCCACGAGCTCTCCCGCTCGGGACATCCCTGGCACCGGGTCGAGCGCCTGCAGCACATCGTGCGCTGGTTCGACAAGTACCTGAAAGGGGAGAAGATCGATCTCTACGACGTGCCCTGACGGCAGGCGCCCACGTCGCAGCGCCGTTTGCGCGCCTCGGGGTCACCGGCAGGCGGTGGGGAGACTGGCATGACGAGCGCGGAGCCTTTGCAGACCCTGGAAGTCACGTCGAGCCGGGAGTGGCGCGCCTGGCTCGCCGAGCACCACGGCCGCGAGGGCGGGATCTGGCTGGTGTTCTGGAAGAAGCACACGGGCAAGACTGCCGTCTCCTACCAGGACGCGGTGGACGAAGCGCTCTGTTTCGGCTGGATCGATACCCTCGTGCGGCGCCTGGACGACGAGCGGTACGCGCAGAAGTTCACGCCGCGCAAGCCGAAGAGCAATTGGACCGAGGCGAACCGGCGGATCTTCGCGCGCCTCGTCGAGGAAGGCAGGATGACTCCCGCGGGCCTGGCGAAAGGGCCGCCGGCTTAGTGTCCCGTTCGGTTAGTTCGCATACTACTCGCTTGCCCTCCGCGTCCCTGGCTGCGTTGCGCCTCCTCGACATAAGTTCGACTATGCCTCGTCGGCGACGCCTTGCCAGGAACGCGGATGGACGGCGCGATTAGCATGCGAACTAACCGAACGGGCCACTAGCGGGCAGGCTGCCGCACCTCCTTCAGCTCGCGGCGCGCTGGCGGAGAGGCCGGAAGAAGGTTCGGATGTCCTCGGCCAGCAGCTCGGGCTCTTCCCATGCGGCGAAGTGCCCCCCGCGCGGGAAGTCCGTCCAATGCCGGACGTCGTAGCCGCGTTCGATCCATTGCCGGGGAGGGAACGGCGCCTCGCGCGCGAACTGCGCGATGCCGCAGGGCACGCCGACGTAGTCCCCCTGGCGGAAGTGGAGCGGGGAGAGTCTCACCTCGTAATAGAGCCGGCAGGACGAGTGGATGGTCTCGGTCATCCAGTAGAGGGTGACGTGGGCGAGCAGCTCTTCCCTGGTGAAGCGGCGCGCCAGGTCGCCGCCGCAGTCGGCCCAGTCGCGGAACTTCGTCAGCAGCCAGGCCGCGAGTGCCGCGGGAGAGTCGTTCAGGCCGTAGGCCAGGGTCTGCGGCTCGATGCGCTGGACGTGGTCGTAGGCGCCGCACTCGTCGAGCCAGCGCGCGTCGTCGTCGAGGAATTGGCGCTCCGCCGGGGAGAGCTGCTCGGGCGATCGAACATGAGGCCGGTAGGAGCCCGGGATGTAGTTGAGGTGGATGCCGAGGACGTGCTCAGGATGGCGGAGGCCCAGGATGGTGCTGACGCTGGCGCCGAAGTCGCCTCCTTGTGCCGCGAAGCGCTCGTAACCCAGCGCCCTCATCAGCCGCACCCAGGTCTCGGCGACGCGGAAGAGATTCATCCCGGGCTGGCGCGGACGATCGGAGAAGCCGAAGCCGGGCAGCGAGGGAACGATCACGTCGAACGAGTCCGCGGGGTCCTGGCCGCAGCCCGCCGGATCGGCGAGCAGCGGGATGATGTCGAGCATCTCCAGGAACGAGCCAGGCCAGCCGTGCGTGATGACCAGTGGCATGGGCGCCGGGCCCTTGCCGCGCGCGTGGATGAAGTGGATGCCGGTCTCGCCGTCCTGATAACGGAAGTGATCGAAAGCGGCAATTCGCGCGACCTGGGCCCGCCAGTCGAAGCCGTCGGCCCAGTAGAGGCAGACCTCCCGCATGTACTCGAGATCGGCGCCGTAACGCCAGCCCGCATCCGCGATCGCATCCGGCCACCGCGTGCGTCGCAGCCGCGCGCGCAGGTCCGCCACCGCCGCGTCGGAGTAAGGAATGACGAACCGTTCGATGCTCATCGCCTCCTCGGCGCCGCCGAGCTGATCTCGGCGGCCGGAGTCATCATGGAAGACGAAGCTCGCTTCACGGCGCCGTGGCGAGACCTTCTTGGCGGGCCGCGGCGATCAATCGATCGTCGGTGCAGACGAAGAGGCACGGGGCGCCGAGCCCGTCGCGCAGCTCCAGGCAGGAAGCCAGCTGAATGCCGTCCGGAGCGCGCAGGGCAAGGCGAGACAGCAGCGCGACCGCGCGAGAGACGACCTCGGGACTGAGCTCGACGACGAAGAGCGTCGCGAAATCACGATGCAGGGCTGCCAGGGCCCGGTCGCGTTCCTCGGGAGGGAAAGCACCCTCGCGGCAGCGCCGGGAGAGCGCCGACGCCACCTCCACCTCGGACAGCCGCGAGGTTGCCGCGATGCCGCCGCTCAGCAGGTCGCGAACGCCACGCGCTCCCGGCTCGGCGACGTAGCGCTTGACCAGCGCGCTGGCATCGAAGTAGCGAAGCTCAGGGGCGGCGGCGGCCGTATCAGAAGCGATCGTCCCGCTCCTCGACCAGCGCCTGCGAGACGGAGGACGATGTGGCGATCGGGCGGAAATCCATGAGCGGAGACGACTCACGTACTTCCCTGCTCACCAGTCCTCGGGCAGCCAGCTGGTACAGCCGCTCTTCCAGGCCGGCACCGGCCGCGACCGGGCGCAACTCGGCGATCGGCCGTCCTCGCTCGGTTACGATGAGCGTCGCACCTGCCTTGACCTGCCGCATATAGGCTCCCAGCCGGGTCTTCAGCTCCCTGCAACCGACGGCGAGCGGACGGGAGAGTGACCTCATGTGGTCATTGTGACCTCTTGCGGGCACAGGGTCAAGTCTCGGTAGTGGATACCCAAGTCTCGGGTGGTCGCTCGAGCCTCGTCGTCGTCGCTCGACGCGAGCCACTTCCAGGCCCCTCAGGGCGGCGGCTCGATCGTGCCCAGGCCGCGGGCGGCGAGGCGCCGGTTCAGGGCGGGCAGGTCGGTGGTGCGGAGGGTCGCGCCGGCGGCGAGGACGCGGTCGAGCTGGGCACGGTAGGCGGCGAAGGCGGCGGCCGCCTGCGCGGTGGGGGCGGCGTCGCCGGTGCCGACGCTGACGGCGAGGGCGGTGAGGCCGGCGTGGATGACCGTGAGGCTGGGTTCCCGCTCGGGTTCCTCCGCGAAGTCGCGCTCGCGCCCGGTCAGCTCGTCCAGCTTCCGGTGCAGGGCGGCCACCGCGGTGGCGAGATCCTGGTCGCCGGCGGGCAGCCGTGCCGCGAGCTGCGCGAGCCGGCCCGCGATGTCGCGCTGCTGCTGGATGGCCGTGTGGCTCTCGGCCAGCGCCGCGTCGATGCGGCGGGCCAGGGCCAGCTGGCTGGCGAGAGCCGCCGCCGAAGCGTCGACGCGCGGATCCTTCTCGACGCGGAGCGAGGCGGTCGCGGTCCGGCCGCCCGCGGTCAGCAGCAGGCGGTAGGTGCCGGGCAGCACCAGGGGACCCTCGGGCTCGAGCGGCGTGTCCTCGCCGTAGACGGCGTCCATGCTCGCCTGGGGGCGAAGGGTGGGCGGCGGCGGATAGCGCAGGTCCCAGACGAAGCGTTGGAGGCCCGCGCGCCGGGCGAGCGGGGGCGGCGGCCGGAGCCAGTAGGTGGGGTAGGGCGCCGCCTCGTCCGGCCGCCGCACCGGGTCGCCGCCGGTGAAGCGGCGCACCCTCTCGCCGTGCTCGTCGAAGATCTCCAGCGTGACCTCGCCTGCCGGCTCGGCGCCGAGCCAGTAGTCGATCGGCGCGCCCGCCGGTGGATTGGCGCCGGCCGGGGTCTCGGGTGGCAGGGGGGTCTCGCGGTTCTCGCCGCGGCGCCTGCGGGTGGCCGGTGCGGGGGTGAAGAGATGGACCGGCGACGCGACGACCGCGGCGTCGAGCTGGCGCAGCGGCGCCAGGCCGTCCAGCACCCAGAAGGACCGGCCGTGGGTGGCGGCGATCAGGTCGTCGCCGTGGACGGCGAGGTCCCGCACCGAGACGGCCGGCAGGTTGAGCTGCAACGTCTGCCAGTGATCGCCGTCGTCGAAGGAGACGTAGACGCCGCTCTCGGTGCCGGCATACAGCAGCCCGCGGCGCCGCGGGTCCTCGCGCACCGCGTGCACGTAGGCCGTGGCCGCGATGCCGGCGGCGATCGGCGTCCAGCTCTTGCCGTAATCGTGGGTGCGCAGCGCGTAGGGGCGGAGGTCGTCCACCTGGTGCCGGTCGATGGCGGCGTAGGCGGTCCCGGCGTCGTGGCGTGACGCCTCGACGAGGCTGACCATGCTCCACTCGGGCAATCCGGGGGGCGTCACGTCCTGCCAGGTCTTGCCGTCGTCGAGCGTGAGACGGATGAGGCCGTTGTCGGTGCCGGCCCAGATCTCGCCGTCGCGGAGCGGCGACGGCGCGATGCTGTAGACCACGGCCTTGCCGCCATCGGCGCGATCGGCGGGAGCGGCGCGATCTGGCCGAGCGGCGCGATCGGCGCGAGCGGTGCGAGCGGCCGGCGCCTCGCGGCCGCGGGTGGCGGGCGCCGGCCGCTGGTTCCCCACGGTCAGGTCAGGGCTGATCACCGTCCAGCTCATGCCGCGGTCGGTGGAGCGGTGCACGAACTGCGATCCCTGGTAGATCGCGTGCGGCGGAAGGGGCGAGATCGCCAG
>Ga0210384_10003923_pt1 | contig 16905 bp, 13 predicted proteins | sample IncBWH2MmetaG_FD_160574 | JGI IMG/M metagenome (GOLD analysis project Ga0210384, IMG submission 160574) | Forest soil microbial communities from Barre Woods Harvard Forest LTER site, Petersham, Massachusetts, United States - Inc-BW-H-2-M | ecosystem: Environmental > Terrestrial > Soil >...
ATGCGGAGTCGATTTTGCAGAAAAGGCATCTCGCCGGCCTCAAGCAGATGAAAAAAGCTAACGGATATGCGAAGGAATTGCTGGCGCAGCATCCGGACGCGACAGACGCGTACATTGCCCCCGGCATCGCAAATTACATTATCGGGTCGCAGAGCGCTGGTTCTCGTTTCGTGCTCCGGTTTGATGGAATTCACGGCGACAAAAAACTCGGCATGGAGCAAGTTGCCAGGACCGCGGAAAACGGCCGCTACCTCCGGCCGTTCGCCAAAACTATCCTTGCCCTCGCCGCGCGCCGTGAAAAACAGAATGCCCTGGCGCAAAGATTGTTCCGTGAATTGAGCGAGCAATATCCGGATAGCGAGCTATTTGCTTCGGAATACGCCAAAGCCATGTCCGTGGCTTCTGCTGACTGATTGCGGCCGCCCCCGGACATCTGGTTTCCGACAGCCGACTTGTGTTTCTCGTCAACGGCGCGCGACAACAGTGATCCAGAACTGATTCACGCGGCGACTCGTCTCCAGAATGTTGATGACCCGCACCATGAGACGGTTGCCACTAGTTAGGTCGGATCCGGGCGCTCGTGGCACAACGCAAGGCAAGGTGCTAGGTGAGTTCGGCAACCCCAAAAGCCGGGGCCCCCGCCAGATCGGCATTGATGAGTCGTAGGGTAGAGCTATCGGCACCTGAATGACACCCGAGCCAACCTACCAGAATCGATAAACAGTGGCGCGTTTTTCATTCTCTATGCCGCTTGGGTGTGCCCAGTCGGCGGCGTATGGAGTAGTAACCGATCCAGCAGACCATCGCCAGCGCCACGCAAATTCCGAACTGAGCTGGAAAATCTTGGATCAAGAAATGAAATTCCTTGAAGGCGCCGTTATGGAATGAGATTTCGCTGGTGAGCGAGAGGGCAGTGAAACAAATTCCGAGGCCGAAGAGCCACTTCTGCCAACCGAGCAGGTTGCGCGTGCGGCGGAGCGAACGCAACTCGAGATCTGGCGGAAGCGCGGAGGGTGCCGCCTTGGCCAAGTTGTCCGCCCATTGCAAGCGAATGCGTTGCGCCAGCTCGGGGTCCTGTTGCATGTATTCTTCGATCAGCGCACGCGTGGCCGGGCTTGCTTCGCCCGCGAGATAGACCGGCAGGAGATCTAGAATCACTTCCCGCGTAACGTTCATTTTAGTTTCCTCCGTCCCTGGCATTCATACCCAGTCCCTGCTATGCATCTCGTATCCCAGCTAGCGCGATACGCGCCCGGTGAATTTTCACTTTCACAGCCGCGAGCGAAATTCCCAGCGCCCGCGCGATCTCTTCGTACGCCATTCCGTCCACGGCGCGCATGAGCAGCGCAGACCGGCTTTCTTCCGGCAGCTTCTGGAGTTCCGTGAGCACGGAGTCTAACTTTTCTTTCTGCTCGGCCTGTCTATAGGGGTTGGCCTGTGGGTCGCGCAAGTCTTCGTTGAGCGCGACATGGCGTGATTTTCTCCGCAGCCCCTGCAGAAACAAGTTGCGCGCGATCGTGAAGAGGTAGCCTTTCACCGTAACCATCTCGATCGGCCCAGGTGCAGTCCACGCGCGCACAAACGTCTCGGACGTGATGTCCTCGGCTTCGCCGCGCTCGCCTGACAAGTACAGCGCGAAGCGGTACACGTCGCTGCGCATACTTCTTGTAGAGCGAGCTGAAGTCGGTCATTCGGCCGTCTCACTAGATCTATCCAGGTGGGCCCAGAAAGTTACATCAGTAGGGTCCTTTTGCTAAAACGCAATTAGATTCTGAAGATGCCGCCAAGAATGTCCGTCCAGGCATGCGCCATCATGCCCGGCCGCAGACTGCTACGCCAGAGTGCGAGCAACCCAAACAGAGCGCCATAGACCGCGATCTTCACGCACGCTTCGATTCCTTGATAACCGTGGGAAATCCCGAATAGCAAGGCTTGCAGGAACAGCGCAGCCCATCGGCTGTGCGTGAATGTCTCGAATTGTTTCTGGAAGTAGCCGCGAAAAACCAGCTCTTCGCAGATTCCCGCGCTGATGGAAACACCTACCCATAGAAGAATTTCCACCCCTCGTTGCGGCAACAACGTGTGGATCGATGCAGCCTGGCCCGGCCCGATCCAGCGATCCCAAGTTGTCGCGACGAGCGTCCAAGTGGCCCATAAGCCGAGGGCGAGGATGGCGTCCAGGAGCACGTCTCTTGAGCTTGTCCATCTTCCTCCAATCAGTCCGCTCAGTTTCATTCCGGTTCTGCGAAGGCCCCTCCGCACGTAAGCGAAGAGCCCCCACTCCAGCACGATGAGCGAAAGGTAGAGCGGCACGACGTGCGGATGCTGTTGCAACATCCCGGGTTCCGAGCGAGCTTGCCGCTGAAAAAACGCCCCGCTCAGCGCCATCCCCAGAAACAATGCCACGAGCAGCGCCATATGCCACCAGGGTGCGATGAGCTTCGGGTTTGAAGATTCGATACTTGGCGCAGCGATCGTGGCCATGAGGACTCCTTATTGCGGGACACACACATCCCGACAGGCAAGAGAAAGGTTCTATTTCGTCTCGGGAACGTATGCTCTCGTAATAGGTATCCACGAACCACCGAAAAGTTACGTCAATGAAGTGAATTAAAGAGGCCTTCACAGTCGACTCTGATCCAGTTATGTTCGCGGGCCTCGAGATGGGCTTCTGGCAGAAAGTCCCATTTCTCAAATAAAAACCACAGCCGAGTGGATCGCAGTGACATCCCGCAGACGTAAAGACTGATTCTAGGAATACCGCATTCATAATGCGCCATCGAGATTGCCGGTGGGAACGGTGCAATCAGCCAATTCATGCAACCACCACCTCTTGACTGGCTCGTGGACGAGTTCTACTATGCCTCCACTTGGTGGATTCCCTTCCTATGATCGGGCAAACACCAGACCATTACCGGATCATCGAAACGATTGGCGCAGGGGGGATGGGGGTAGTTTATCGCGCTCACGATAAGCGGCTTGACCGTGACGTAGCGCTGAAAGTCCTGCCGGCCGGCACGCTCGCCGATGATGTCGCACGAAAGAGATTTCGCCAGGAAGCCCTCGCACTCGCGAAGCTGAATCACCCCAACATCGAGACCGTATACGAATTCAGCTCCCATGACGGAGTCGATTTTCTGGCCATGGAGCTGATCCCCGGCCTTCCGCTTAGCGGGAAAATCGCGGAAGGCCCGCTCCCGCTGCAGGAGATTGTGCGGTTGGGTACGCAGCTGGCCGAAGGGCTTTCCGCAGCGCATGAACAAGGTGTGATCCATCGCGACCTTAAGCCCCGGAATTTGTTCATCACGCCCGACGGCCGCCTAAAGATCCTCGACTTTGGTCTGGCCAAGCTTCTGCACCCGGAGCCAGCGAGCGACGTGACACGGACCGACAGCGTCCAAACGGAAACCGTGTCAGGGACTGTGCCATACATGCCGCCGGAGCAGTTGCGGGGTTTGGCGACAGACGCGCGCAGCGACATTTACGCCGCGGGCGCGGTTCTATACGAGATGGCCACGGGTCAGCGTCCCTTCCCACAAACACAATCAGCGGAACTGATCGGGGCGATTCTACATCAGACGTCCTCACCGCCTAGCTCTCTAAACCCACGTGTGTCGGCTGGGCTCGAAAGCGTTATCAACAAAGCGCTCGAAAAGGAACCGTCGCAGCGATATCAAACGGCGCGCGAGTTGCGTGTAGCTCTGGAAGCGATCTCTGCCGGGTCCTCGGGCAAGGCGGCTGCTCCGGAGCCCGTTACGAAAAAGCCAAATTCGCATCGCTATGCGTTCGCTGGAGGCGGCATCGTTCTAGGTTTGTTGTTAGTCGCAGGGCTGATGATTGGACTGAATGTGAGTGGCATGCGAGATCGTCTGCTTCGGCGCAAAGGAGCGGATGCGCCGGCCAACGCTGGAATGCCGACGCCGATCAAGACGCGGGCCTCCGTCGCCGTGCTCGGCTTTGAGAATCTCTCCGCCCGCTCCGACGAAGGGTGGCTTTCGACGGCACTTTCGGAAATGCTTACGACGGAACTGGCGGCGGGCGAGCAGTTGCGAACGATCCCGGGTGAAAACGTCGCCCAGATGAAGGTGGATCTCGCGTTGCCTGATGCTGAGAGCTACGGCAAAGAGACCCTGGCCCGAATTCACAATAACCTCGGCACCGACGATGTGGTGGTGGGATCGTACCTGGCGCTCGGCGACGGGCGAATTCGGGTGGATTTGAGGTTACAGGATGCCATCGCAGGCCAAACGCTTGCCTCAGTTACGGAGTCCGGGAGCGAAGCTGAAGTGTCCGAGTTGATCGCCCGCGCCGGAACGAAGCTTCGGGTAAAGCTCGGCATCGACCCTCTTTCCATCGGCGATGCAGGGGCAGTGCGCGCCTCGTTACCGTTCAGCTCCGAAGCTGCCCGCCTCTATTCGGAAGGTCTGGCGAAGCTACGTCTGTTCGACGCCCTGGAGGCCCGCAATTTTCTAGGGAAGGCCGTGGCTGCCGAGCCTAAATATCCCCTCGCCCATGCGGCTCTCGGCGAAGCTTGGTCTTTGCTTGGCTACGACCTCAAGGCGCGCGAAGAGGCAAAGACTGCCTTCGACCTTTCATCGAGCTTGTCGCGGGAAGAGCGTCTTTCCGTGGAAGCGCGGTTTCACGAATTCTCCAAAGAGTGGGACAAGGCCATCGCGGGCTACCGCGCGTTGCTAGGCCTCTTCCCCGACGATCTCGAGTATGGTCTGAGGCTAGCGAGATCGCAGATCAGGTCCGGCAATGGAAAAGACGCCCTCGAAACCGTGAAGGTACTCCGGACGCTGCCATCCCCGACCTCTGACGACCCACGTATCGATCTGTTGGAAGCTAACGCATGGGAAAAGAGGGGCGCGTACAAGGAGGCTCTTGAAGCTGGGAAAAAGACCGCCGAGAAAGCCAAAGCCCTTGGTGCCACCCGCCTTATGATCGACGCGATGCGCATGCAGGCGTGGGAACTCTGGAATCTCGGTCGCCCAGAAGAGGCCAAAGCAGCCAACGAAGAAACCCGGCGCCTTTACGCTGCTGCGGGAGATAGGCGTGGCGTCGCTCTGTCCTCAAACATGCTGGGCATCATCCTATGGGGCTATGGTGATTTCCGTGGGGCCAAGTCAGCCTATGAGCAAGCCCTGGCGATCTATCGGCAGATTGGGGATGAACGCGGTATCCGACAGGTCTTAAATGGTCTGGGCATCTTGCTGATCTACGAAGGAGATTTCTCTCGCGCTCGTGCCGACCTGGAAGAAGCTGTCGCCAGGGCTCGCAAGCTCGGCGACAAATTCGGCGAAGAAGCCGCTCTAGGAAACTTGGCGATTGTCGCCCTCGGGCAAGGGGATCTTGCCGGGTCTAGGAAATTGAACGAGCAACTGCTGGCCTTAGCCAGGGAGACAGGGACCAAATCCTTCGTCAACAACAGTCTTTCTGGATTGGGTGATGTTCTCCTCCAGGCGGGCGACTTGGCCGGCGCACGGGAGAAGTATGAAGCAGCCATCGCATCGCGAATGGAAGCCGGCGAGAAGTCCACGACTGCTGAAGGCCAGGCTTCCCTGGCTGCTGTCCTGATTGAGCAGGGAGACCCATCTGCGGCCGAAACTCTCTGCCGAGAGGCCCGGGAAGAATTCCGCAAGGAGAAACAGTCTGACAACGAACTCTGGACTGACGCTGTTTTGGTGCGGGCCTTGCTCGCGCAGAAGAAGGCTCCCGAAGCGCAGGCGGAGGTGGAGGCCTCTAAGAGTCTCACGGCAAAAAGCCAATTCCTTACGGCGAGGTTGGAGATGGCGATTGCTACGGCGCGCGTGGCCGCCGCGACGGGAAGAAACGCCGAGGCGAAGGAGAACCTCCGGTCCACATTCGCGGAGGCAAAGAAGAAGAACTATCCGCAATATCAATTTGAAGCCCAGTTGGCTCTGGGTGAGAACGAAATGACATCTGGCAAAACGACAGCCGGGCGCGCTCGGCTTGGCCAACTTCAAAGGGACGCCGCGGCCAAAGGGTTTCTACTAATCGCTCGCAAAGCTAATGCAAGAAGCCAGTGAAGTGAGCTCCAACCATTTGTTATCGACTGCCGATTCTCGTCTTGGTTGCACCGCTCGAAACGCAGCAAACCAAAGGAGAAATGTGCGACTGACTTCAGGTTCGGACGGCCAGGGCTGCGCTGCCTCACTTCGCCGCGAAAAACAAAGGAGGATATCCCTTTTCAATCGGCCGCATTACCGGACTCTGACCAAACTTTATCTTTAGATCCACAAACCAATAACGATCGCTCGCGTGATAGATGGCCCTGCCTGTCGGAGCCACGGCCAGAAAATACAAGTCTTTGATGTGGGCGTCGCGGAATTCCTTCAGCTGTTTCCCTGTGGTCCCGTCAAACAGGGCCAGCTTGCCCGTTTTCTCCGGCTTCTCTCCGCTGCCCGTTTCTTCCACCAGCACGTAACCGCCGCCCGGCGCCAGATGAACACTGGGTGCCACGGCGGAAGGCACGCCTTCGAGCTGCACTAGCTTTTGCGTCTTGCGGTCGGCTACCGCCAGCACCAGCTGTTTGTCGTCCCCCGCAAACAATCGCAGCAGAACCCGGTCTCCGGAACTCTCAAGGATCTGGTTCGCAGTCTGCTTTTTTTCCGGACCGTAAGCCCCCAGGTCGAGGTCTGTCTGCGGCGTCCATTCCCAGGGCTTCTGGATTTTCAATATTCCCGACTGCAACTCCAGGTGCGGAGGCCCCTTCATGTTTTCGCCCCCGGCCACGTGCTTCACCAGTTCGATGCCGGGTACCGAGAAGCTCAGTACTCGGTAATCCTTCGTGCCGTCCGCCTTCGGGTCATTCGTCGCTGGTACCGCTGTCGAAAACACCGAGGTCTTACTGTCGTACACCGCCTGTGAAGCCAGGCAGGAATCCAGCGCCCCATGCACCACCGGAATCAGCACTTCCTTCCCTGTCTGCTTTGCGAGGTCGTACGTCCTTACCTTCTGTCCGGCAAGCGTATCCAGCTTGTCGACCTGGGCATCGCAACCGATCACGTACAGAAACTGCCCCGGCGTCGCCGCGTGGCATCGCAGAAAAAACCCGGCCAGAAAGAAAAACAGAAATAGTTGCGTCGATGCACGATGAGCCCCGAGCATGACCTTCAAAACGTGGCCTTGCTCTCGACGTCTTCCACATAATTCGGGTCGCCCCGCTTGTTCGCAGCTACGTTGTTCTGATCGTAGAACTTGATACGCTCGTCCTTCGTCACCTGCTCCCATTCGGCTTTGCCCTTCGTTCCGCTGGGGTCCTCGGTCACCACCAGTACCCCATCCTTGTCGACCTTCACGCGGTACTCATGGATCCCAGCATATCCGTTGAACCCTCGCAGCGTATCCCGCTCCAACTGATCATCCGTGTAGTCTGGCAATTCGATTTCCAGGTCCTTAATCGGACCGGCCGGTGCCCCTCCCGCTCCGGGCGCCGCCGCGGACTTTAGTTTCGCCTGCCGCTTTTCGTTGTAGGTCTTGACCAGGGCCTTGAACTCCGTACCCTCGCGCACGCTCTTAGGATACGCCTTCGCTACCGCTTCCTTCTGTTTATAGAGAGCCCATCCGCCTTTTAAATTTTCTTTCCAGCTCCAGATCTGGTCCTCGGTCGGCGCCGGATAGGTGAGCTGACACAAGCCTACGCCGCCAAGTCCGTCGCCGCTGAATAGCGGACACGTGTCCGACAAAAACTGCCGCAGTCCGCTCTCGACCCGAATCAGCTTGCGGAACGCCTGGTTGGCCGCAGCCGCGATCGCCAGCACTCCAACCGACGGATTCGTCCCCGTGACCTGAAGATTCTTTGTGCTCGCGGTCAGCATCTTCCCTGCCACTGCCACCGTCACCGCGACGCTGAGCGACCCGCCCCGAATCTGCTTAAACTGAATCTGGAATGTATTCGTCGGCGTGGTCTGCGTTATGTCGTCGTGCTTGATCACCTTCGACGGAGCGAACAGGCACCCCTGCCCATTGAAGCTCAGAGTCACCTTCCACTGATATTGCAGCGGCACCTTCGGATCGGGCGTCACATTCTGCAATTCCGCCGTCACCGTGATCTCCGGCATTTCGCACTGCTCGGAAATCGGGAACTTGGGTCCCGCGGGATCCGTCTTCAGGACTACGGCAGGAATTGCCATTACATCGTCTCCTGGATCTTCGATGCCGGATGCATCGGAAGATGCCTCGATATGTGCCGCGCATGGGAAGCCGCGGCTCCGGGCGCTCGAATGAAAACATAGAAGTCGGAGAAACCTCGATTCTCCAAAATGAGCGTCAACGTCACAGAATCGCCTGCAGTATACTGCGACCTGTTACTGGCGAATTGTTATTTCGCCCATAGTTCCTCAGGATCACCGTCCTGCTACGCATTCTGTGAGCACAATTTGGGCTTGCCAATCCGGGCGGTGAGAATACAACAATATTACATTGTATTGAATAACGGCTGAATGGAATTTTTGCGACCTACAAGGGAGTGAGAATGGTTCTATTGGCTGGACCCTTCCAACTTTCTTAGCACCTCACGTGCGTTGTCATTTTGGGGATTCAGATCCAGCGACCTTCTATAGTTTTCTATGGCCAGCGACTTATCGCCGTGCTTCAGATACGCCTCGCCGAGTGAGTCGTACACGTTTGCATCCGTGGGGAACTGTTCCACGTTAAGGTGAAATATCTCCACGGCAGCGCTCGTGTCGCCCTTACGCAGCAGTTCATAGCCCATCGAATTCAGCTGCCAGACGGCAAAATCATACTTATCCGGCGCGTTCCGGCGGAGATCACGGTAACGCGCGACTGCCTCTTTCACGCCCTTCGAACGATAGACCCCATAGAGAGCCGCACGAATGTCGATCATCGGGCACTCAACCTCTGTGTTTCCCGCCGCCCATTTTCTCCAGGAGCAAAGTAAGGAGGCAATCACCGCGTTTCCATTGGAGCTGTCTGTCATAATCACGATACCGTCCCCTGTGGACGGCACTATCTGGTAGATGCTCTCCCATCCGCGGTTCGATCCCCCGTGCCCGATTCCAACATTCCCTACAAACTGCGCCGGACGCACTGTGTAGCCGAATCCGTATTGCGGATCGGGTCCAAACGGGTCGCGATCCGCCCACTGTGAATGCGGCGCTGGGGATTGCATCTGAGCGATACTCTGCTCCTTCACTACGCCCCGCCCCGCTGCCTCACCTGCGGGACCTCGTAGTCCCGCCGAGGCGAATTTCGCCAGATCGCGGAGCGTCGTGGTAAGTCCAGCGGCGGACAACTCGTTGTAACGCAGAATCGGGATCGCGCTTCCGAGTCCATCGTACGGTGTGGCCACCACATCCCGAAAATGCGGCGGCAGCCCATATTGACTATTCGACATATGAAGAGGCTGAAAGATATTTGCCCTCATGTAGTCTTGAAATCTCTGGCCGGACACCTCTTCAATCAAGAGCTGAAGAATGGCGTAGTTCGCTCCGGAGTAGTGGAAACCAGAGCCAGGTGCAGTCACAACTTGCACTTCTCCCGTCCCGGTTTTGCCGGAAAGGGAATCTTCGATCGGTGGAAGAGGACTCTCCGGATCCCATCCATGAAAATCATGATTCGAAATGCCGGAAGTGTGGCTGAGTACCCGCCGCACAGTGACTTCACTGTTGTCGAACGAAGATGGAGGCAGGTGCCACCGTTTGAGGTAAGAATCAACAGGTCGGTCCAGATCCACTTTGCCCTTGTCCACCAGCTGCATGATGGCCCAGGCCGTGGGTGACTTCGAAATCGAGCCGACGTTGAAGACCGTTTCGGCAGTGACGGGCGTCCCGCTGGCAACGTTGGCGAAGCCATAGCCGTGCGTCCAGACGGCTTCGCCCTTCCGAACAAGAGCAACCGCAGTGCCCGGTACGGCAAATTCCTTTAGGAGCCCGGGCATGACTGCATCTACAGTTGACGCGAAAGATGTCGTCTTTGGTAGCTTTTCTGTTGCGGCGTTAGAAGGTTGACCGGACGATTTTGTGGTCTGGCCCTCAGTGCCAGCTGCTGGAAACATCGCAAGAAGGAAGAGGCACAACGGTAGCAGGGATACTCTCATGCTACGAATACGAGAGGCGTATCAGTTTGTTCCGCATGATGAACCGTCGTTCACGCACTACGATCGACGGGGAACGCAGTACAAAACTCTAGGTGTCGCCTAGGGTTTGGGCTTCGAGCTTGCGCCTGAAAAGTCCGTAGTTGGACGGAATGGGCCGAAAACCGAAAACACAGTCACTTTGGAAACGGCTGCAACTGCTTGATTTCAAGACGATACAGTGGCACGCCCGGGGGAGATTCGACCCTCTGCTTGCTGCCGGCGGGTTAACACTAAGAGTAATTCTTCTTAGTCTTTTCGATTCAACAAGATGGCGCGCCCGGGGGAACTCGAACTCCCGACCTTCTGGTTGGTAGCCATGAGAAAAATGCTAAATGCCCTAATTTGGCGTCGCTTACGGACTGGAACCGCCATTCTTCCCTCATTTAGCTGCACCCAATCCTGCACCAGGTAGTTCCTCACCGCTCTTTTGAAAGCGCAGTTCCACGTTTGTTATCCCTTTCGTTCGCCAAATCGTTGCGCCTTGGGATCACCTAGGGAGCATCGAATTCTATTTTGGGATGTATGGAATCAAATCAGCGATGATTGTCGTATCGAGGATGACAGGCACCTCCAAGGCAGATTTTCCCCTCCAAAAACTTGACGATTCTGTTCAAGCTGGAAGAGTGCGCGTTGCTGTCGCCTTACCTGCGTACTTATCGAGGATGTCGTCGAGCTCTTGCGGGCGGATGGGTTTGGTCAGATAACCGTCCATTCCAGCACACAGGCCGCGCTCCATGTCTCCCTTCATAGCGTGTGCAGTCAGTGCAACCACGGACTGATGTCCGCCTGTGCGCACTTCTTTTTCTCGAATCCTCGCGATGGCTTCCATTCCGTCCATTTCAGGCATTTGTACGTCCATTAGGACCAGGTCATAGCTTTCCTTCTCCAGCGCTTCAAGAGCTTCGCGGCCGTTCGCAGCAACCACAACTCGGTGGCCGCGTTTCTCCAGAAGACGCATAGCCAATCGTTGGTTCACCAGGTTGTCTTCCGCCAGAAGGATGCGCAGGGCCTGCATGGGCTCTCTCGCGACTTGCAGGGTGTGACTCGCTACCGGTGGAGTCGCGCCCTCTTGTTCGCGGGGCCCAAGGATGAGCCTGATCGTCTCGCGCAATTCCGACTGCCGGATCGGTTTCAACAAATGAGAAGCGATACCCAACTCCTTGCAACGTTTGGCGTCTTCCCGGTATCCCGCCGAGGTGAGCATCATGATCTTTGTGGTGGACAATTCTGGCCTCTGCCGGATTCGCTCCACAAGCGTGAGACCGTCCATTCCCGGCATGTGCACGTCGATAAGAATCAATGCATACGGTTCTGCGGCCTGCCGGCCAGCAGACAACTCCGCTAAAGCCAGTTCTCCGTCTTCCACGGACTTCGCTTTCATCTCAAAGCGCCCGAGCATCCCCTCGAGGATTCGGCGGTTCGAGCGGTTGTCGTCCACGACCAATACTTTGACGCCTCTTAGAATCTCCGGTGAAGGCTTTGTTCCAATGGGCGCTTTATTTCCGGAACTCTTGAACTGCGCCGTAAAGTGAAATTGCGCTCCCCGGCCTACCTCGCTTTCGAGCCAAATCTCGCCTCCCATCATGGCAACCAGGCGCGACGAGATGGTCAGGCCCAGGCCGGTCCCACCATACTTGCGAGTTGTGGATGTGTCCGCCTGAGAGAAAGGATCGAATATCAGCTTCTGCTTTTCCGGAGGGATACCGATCCCCGTATCCGACACAGTAAAGTGCAGTAGTTGATTGCCGCCTTCTTCGGCTCGCAGCTCAACCTTCAGAGCCACTTCACCTTCGACAGTGAACTTGATCGCGTTTCCCACCAGGTTGACGAGGATCTGGCGTAGCCGGCTGGAATCGCCTTGTACGACTTCCGGTACTTCGGGCGCAATCTCACAAAGAAGTTCTAATCCCCTTTCATCGCAGCGCAGCGCAAGCGTCTTGAGCGTTGCTTCCAAACTATCCCGCAAGTTGAAATCCAATGTTTCCAAGTCGATCTTGCCGGCCTCGATCTTCGAGAAGTCGAGAATGTCATTGATCACCATGAGCAGCGAGTCGGACGACATCTTGACCGTCTCGAGGTACTCGCGTTGCTCCAAGGTCAGCTCGGTGTCAAGAGCCAACTCAGTCATACCGATCACTCCGTTTAGGGGAGTGCGTATTTCGTGGCTCATGTTGGCAAGAAACCCGCTCTTCGCTCGGTTGGCAGTTTCGGCGGCGTCTTTAGCCCTTCGCAGCTCTGCTTCCGCCCTTATCCGGACAATAAACTGGCCCATACTCTCCGCGACCGTGGCGATGGATCTGAGAATGTCCTCCCCGAATGGCTGGAGGGCGAACGTGGCGACCACTCCGACAACCTGATCGTCGATGATCAAAGGCTGGCCGGCAAAAGCAACCATCTTCTCCTCTCGAGCCCATTGCTTGTCGGAGAGGATGGCGTCTTGCAAGACGTCGCTCGTGAAATAAAGTTTACGTCCCTGGGCGATTCGCCCGATCTCGAGCGCCCCTATCGTGCCCCTGTCAATGCAAACATCGGTTCCCGCGCTGGCTTCGAGCTCCAGAACCTTGGTCGAATCGTTGAAGCACCAAACGCTGGCGGAAGCTAGATCGAGATAACGCACGAAACCCTCGACGCTCAGTTTCAATCCTTCCTGCAAACTGCGACCTCGCGTCAATGCCGCCCCGACTTCAGCGGCAAAACTCTCCAGGCGCGCTCGTTTTGCCAACTCAATGTCTGCGCGCCTCCGTTCGGTGACCACTGCTCCCAGGCAAAGGCCGGTCAGCCCAAGCGCCATCATGGCGAGCTGCACAGGAGGCCGTGCCCCTTTGTGTGCGTGTGTGATCCAGGCTGCGCACATCATTCCGACGTTTACGCCGAACGTGGTGAGCGCTGCTCCTGGCAGACCGTGCCGAACGGCAACCCAGATCACCGGGATGAAGAGAAGATAGAGAGGCTGATAAGGAGTTGCCGGCGCAAAGCCGAACACCAGCCAAATGGCTGCCAGAACAGACACCGTTTGCGCGGCCGTCTCCAGAATCTGAGTTCTGGAAACGCGACTCCATCTAGCCACCGATGGGTGAATGTCAGTCTTGGGTCTCAGCCAGGAGCTTACCCGCGGTGCTACATGGACCAGCAGAAAAGGAGTGCAGCTAACGATCGCAACCGAGTCGCTGACCAACCAATCTACCGTCGTCTTGAAGACCTCGGACGGTTTGATTAAGCCATCTCCCAGCACCGTTAACATTCCGCCAATCGCAGTAACGACAGCCGCAGCGAAACAAACCAGGACGAATCGCCCGACGTCGCGCAGCGTGCCGAGCTTCAGATCCAATCGCCATCGCCCCCGGAGTAAGGCCGCACCAGCCATGTAGGGGACGTAGAGCATTGTCGCCCCCGGAAGTCCGCACCAAGAGAAAATTGGCCGGTGGTAGTTCACCACGGCCGCCATCACGCTGGAAACGAATATCAATGGCAAATATCGGATTCCGCCACACAACATTAGCGCGAGGCTCAGCCCGACGGGCAGATACCAGGATGGCGCACCCTCCCATATCAACGATGCTGTCGAGGACCCGTCTGAGAGCAGGAATGCCGTTATAAAGATCGCCATTAGCAGCAATTTCTTGTGGAGGCCAGCTCGATCCCTGCTCTGCTGCTCGCCAGAGGTCTCGTCTGGCAGTGATGGAACCTGCTCAGATCGATGCGCGATCTGATGCTCGGATATTAGTTGGTGACCATACCGATCCCCGCTGTGTTTACCGGACATCATTTGAAGAATCGCATGTGGAAATTGACGAGGCTTGCCACGCGAACGGTATCACCGGGACTCTGGTCGGCCAAGCGAACCTGTTTGAGCATACCCGTCCCCTCGATAGCATTCACGATCTCCTCTCAACTTCCTGACAAGCAAAGACGAAAGGTGGAACCCAGCCCGGAGCCCGTACCCCGTAGATTCTTCACTCCTCGACGATTTGATTGCGCAATTTCGCCGCTTGGCGATTGACTGAAGAGGGCAGTCCGCTGTCAAGGAGACGATTTCAGGAGGGGCTTTTATTATGACCCGTTGTCCAGCAAAGTCAAGAACAGCAAAAATACCCCGGATCCGTTGATAACTAGGACGTGCAGCAGCCCGGTGGCTGGCGAATTGTTAATTCGCGCATGATTCCTCGGAATTCCTCGTCCTGCTGCGATTGGCTGGCCCGCTCTGTCTTGTACCAGCCAGGAAGCAAAGTGTGCTTATGTTGGCGGTCCCTTGGAAGGTAGACGTTTTAAGGGTGATTGTATGAACGATTGCCAGGCTGTAGTTCGCCCATTCGTTCTGCCCGACATGAAAAGGATCTCTTTCTGCTTGGCGCGGTGCAAATGTCCCTGGCCGGCGACGGGCACACTGGCCATTTAGCCGCGGCCGATGAAGGGCATTTTGGTCGCCATGACCGTCATGAATTGGACATTGGCGTCGAGAGGGAGGGACGCCATATAAACGACGGCGCGCGCAACGTCTGCGGGATCCATAGTGGGCTCGACCGCGATCGTGCCGTTCGCTTGCGGTACGCCCTTCTTCATTCTTTCCGCCATTTCGGTCGACGCGTTTCCAATGTCGATCTGACCGCAGGCGATGTCGTACTTTCGGCCGTCGAGAGCAGTTACTTTGCTGAGACCTGTAATTGCGTGTTTTGATGCCGTATAGGGGGCGGAATCAGGTCGAGGGCTATGCGCAGAAATCGAGCCGTTATTGATGATGCGCCCGCCGCGTGGCTCCTGGATCTTCATGATTTTGAATGCTTCTTGCGTGCAGAGAAACGCGCCAGTGAGGTTCGTATCGACCACGGACTTCCAATGCTCGTACGTTAAGTCCTCGAGCGGCATGGCGCGGCCGGAGATACCGGCGTTGTTGAAGAGCAAGTCGAGCCGGCCGAAAGTGTCTTTTGTTTTCGCGAAAAGCTCGCGCACGGAGGAGGGATCCTTGACATCCGAAGGTACGACGAGCGTTTGGTAATTGGCCTCCACTTCAAGCGCGGTCGCCTCCAAGGGCTCCTTGCGGCGGCCGGCAAGAACCACCGAGTAGCCGTTTTGAGCAAGAGCAACGGCGACGTACCTGCCGATTCCGCTGCCTGCCCCGGTGACGATGGCGATCTTCGGTGATGAATCCATGAAATGCCCTCCCGTATAGTCAAAAAATTCGTCCCGGTCGCTGCCCCGATCCAGAAAATCATTACTCTGCGTATGTTGATGATAAATCAGGCCCAGAAGGTCTTTGGGAGATTCCCGGCATCCTTAATATATGTGCTGATCGTGACCCCATCGCCGGCTGTCCGGCCAACCCTTGTGCCGCTTCCCTGTCGTCGTACTTCAGCAGACCTCCCAGTCGCTCTCGACACCGCACTGCTCCTTTGTACCTTCTTGCTTCTGGCCGCGAAGGAAACAAGATCCGGTTGTCTTGGCCTGGTGATTGAGCTCCTCGCCGTAATGCACGAGATATTGCTGCAATGCTCGCCGCACCGAAGATTCTCCAAATAGGATCAGCCTCCACAGACATTCTTCTTTGACCGACCTTACGCAGCGATCTGTCGTACGAGTTCAGATTCGGGCACGCGCCTACCGAGAATTCCGTCCGTATCAACCAGCATCGTTGTGCCACGCCGGTCACAGATCTCGTCGATGCACTTTCCTGGTTGGCAAGCACATCGGAGTGTAAAGACTGGCAGTCTCTGCCTCGTCCTGTCGTCGAGTGCCCATACGACTAAGGACTTGAACTTGGCGATTGATATACTATGCCACCTAGTCTGGAACTCAATGCGTAGATTCCGGGAAAGATGCCTCATGGCTACCAATCGATATGCCTCGCGTGCGTTAATTGTTGCTACTCTGTTGACAGGAGGAGTTCCCTCGCACGCTCAGAGCGGGACCCCTTCAATCGACACTGCGATTTCGAGTCTAGCCTCTGGCATCGCCGAGCCTCTTCAGAAGGCAAATGAGACAAGAGTGGTCGTGGCCGATCTGCTGGGTCCGGAGGGGCAGCCACATCGGCTCGGCAAGTATCTGGCAAACCGATTGACCGAATCCCTCCAAAAGGGATTTCCAAGCCTGGAAGTTATCGACTACTCGCAGCAGGGAGCGGGCGACGACAGAGATTCTGGAAACAATGTCGCTGGTCTGGAAAAGACCAAGGACTGGGCGCGAAAGTTCGGCGCGAACGTCGTCATGACTGGGAGTTTCGCAAAATTTTCGCAAGAGCTTAGGGTTTCAATTTCCGCTACGTTTTGTAATGACTCTCGGAGTTGGATCGACTTCATCCACGGTTACGTCCCCATTACGGATGCGATCGACGCCCTTTCCCAAGATCTAGTCCCTTCGCCGATGAGGATTGATAGAGCCGGTGTACGCGAAGCTGGTGTGGGCGCAACTGTTCCTTCTTGTGTTTATTGCCCTGGCCCGAAATACACTCCCGAGGCGATGGCTGCGAAATACGAAGGGGTGGTCGTTCTCGAGGTCGTCGTGAACCTCGAAGGTCGAGCGGAGCAGATAGTGATTGTGCGGGGGCGCGCCTACGGGTTGGAAAACAGCGCGGTCGAGACCGTGAAGGAATGGAAATTTAGGCCTGCCGTCGGCTCGGATGGCAATCCTGTAGCGGTCACCATGCTGATCGAAGTCACATTTCGCTTCATTGCTGTCCCAATTAGCTGAGAACACAGTTCCCTAATCGCAAAAACAGAGCATAATTCACCTCTGGCCCCCTGTGCGGAGAACAGGTTGCCCATTTCCCTGTACGGCTTTTGCTCGATGCTGTC
>Ga0210384_10003924_pt1 | contig 16902 bp, 12 predicted proteins | sample IncBWH2MmetaG_FD_160574 | JGI IMG/M metagenome (GOLD analysis project Ga0210384, IMG submission 160574) | Forest soil microbial communities from Barre Woods Harvard Forest LTER site, Petersham, Massachusetts, United States - Inc-BW-H-2-M | ecosystem: Environmental > Terrestrial > Soil >...
CGGCCTGGTGGAGATCACCCGCAAGCGCAGCCGGGCCAACCTCGAGCGCCTGCTGACCCAGCCCTGCCCCTACTGCGCCGGCCGCGGGCGCATCAAGTCGCTCGCCACCATCTGCCTCAACCTGCGCCAGGAGCTGCTGCGCCTGCGCGGCCGCATGGGGCACGGCGAGTTGCTGCTGCGGGTCCACCCGGAGATCGCTCGCGCCCTGCAACAGGAGGAGCGGGCCATCCTCGACGAGCTGGAGCGCTCGCTGGAGGTGAAAGTGCTACTGCAAAGCGATCCCGAGCTCCATCACGAGCGGTTCGACGTGGTGGAAGTCTAGGTAAGGGCAGGGATTCCGACGTTGGAGCGAGAGAGAGCCAGGACTCCGGGCCTGCGGCCAGAGAAGGCAGGAGGCTCCGGCCTGCGGTCGGTGGGGCTGCCGGGGTCGGAGCCGAGGGTCCGCGACTTCGCGCTCGCCGACTTCACCGGCAAGATCGCCGCCGGCTTCGAGCTGCCCGACCTCGATCGCGCGATCGCGCGCCTGATCGATCCCGGCGCGGCGACCAAGACGCTGCACTGGGGCCGCAACTACCTCTACCTCACGCGTTGCGAGACCGCCGCCGGCCCGCTCGAGGTGGTGGTCAAGCAGTTCCGTAACGCCGGCCCGCGCGACCGCCTGCGCCGGCGCCTCGGCGGCAGCAAGGCGGCCAAGAGCTGGCGGGTGGCGCAGGCGATGGCCGCCGCCGGCGTCGCCACCCCCGAACCCCTGCTGCTGATCGAGTCGCGGTGCCCGACCGGGCCGAGCTTCTACGTCTGCCGCTACCTGGCCGGCGGCGTCGAGGCGCGCTACCCGTTGCGCGCCGCCAATGCCGGCCGCCTCGGCGAGCTCTTCCCGGCCCTCGACCTGCCGCGGTTCCTGCGCGAGCTCGGCGCCTTCGTCCGCCGCCTGCACGACGCGGGCTTCTGGCACCGCGACCTGTCGAGCGGCAACATCCTGGTGCGCGGGCTCGAGGCGGAAGGGGCGGCCGAAAAGTCGCCGGACGCGGTTGGGGGTGCGGCGGACGCGGCGGCAGGCGGGACCGCGGGTGGGGCGGAGGACATGGCGGCGGGCGGGGCGGGGGGCACGGCGGCGGACGGCGCCTACGACTTCTACGACTTCAGCCTGGTCGACCTCAACCGGGCGCGCCCCGGACACCGCCTGAGCCTCTCGCAGCGCGCCCGCGACCTCTCGCGCATGAACGTCCTACTGCCCGAGCACCGGCGCCTGTTCCTTGCCGGCTACTGGCGGCGCGAGGGCGGACCGCCGGCACTCGGGCGCGCCCTCTACAGCTGCTACTTCCACGCCTTTCTATGGAAGAACCGCTGGAAGAAGCGCCTGCGCCGCGGCCGGCCGGCCGGCTCGCCGCGGCGGGCGGTGCGGGTGCCGCACGCCCACATCCCCGAGGCGCCCGCGGGCGCACGGGCTCGCGACCAGATCGTCTGGGACCGCCTCTCGGATCAGCCGCACCAGCATGCCGGCCGCCTCTCGAAGCTGCGGGTGCGCATGGCCGACGCCTCGATCCACGCCACGACCGCCGCCACCGTGGCGCGCGCCCTGCCGAGGGTCTGGCGCCGTTACCGCGAGCTGCCCCGCGAGCTGTACGGTGGCCCCGTCCCTTGGAACGGCGCCGGCGTCTGCCTGCGTCCCTGGCCGGAGGCCCCCGAGGCCCTGCTGGCGCTGGTCGAGCAGCTGGGCACGCGCCACCTGTTGCTACGCCTGCACCCCTGGCAGGAAGACCACCGCGCCGAAGAGGAGCTGGCCGCCGAGCTCAGCCGGCGCGGCTACGACCTCACCTTCGCCCTGCCGCAGAACCGCGACCTGGTGCGCGACCCGGCCCGCTGGCGCGCCTCGCTGGCCTGCCTGGGCGAACGCTTCACCCCCTACGGGAGGAGATTCCAGATCGGCCAGGCGATCAACCGCAGCAAGTGGGGTGTCTGGAACCTGCGCGACTACGTCGAGCTGGCGCGAGGCGCCGAGGAGGTGCTACGTAGGTATCCCGGCGTCGAGCTGCTGGGCCCCGCGGTCATCGACTTCGAGTACCACTTGACCATCGCGGTGCTCAATCTGCCAGGCGCCGGCTTCCATTTCGACGCCGTCTCGGGCCTCCTCTACGTCGACCGCAGCGGCCCCCCCGAAGGCCGCCAGCTCGGCTTCGACGCCGTCGACAAGGTGCGATTGCTGCGGGCCATCGCCGATACCGGCGTCAACTGCCGCCGGGGGCAGGAGGGTGCGGCGGAGGCGGAGGGACCGGCGGAAAAGGCAAGACAGGGCCGCTGCTGGATCACCGAGATGAACTGGCCCCTCTGGGAAGGCCCGCACTCCCCCGCCGGCCGCAACGTCTCGGTTGACGAGGACACCCAGGCCGACTACCTGGTCCGCTACTACCTACTCACCCTCGGCACCGGCCTGGTCGAGAGAGTCTTCTGGTGGCAGCTGGTAGCCAGAGGCTACGGCCTGGTCGATCCCGGAGAGGCGCCGGGAGGGAGGTGCCGTCCAAGCTTCCTGGCCTTGAAGACCCTGCTGCGCGAGCTCGAAGGCTGCCGCCTGGAGGAGGTGCTGCCGGCCCCCCCGCCCGCCCGCCTCTACCGCTTCCGGAGGCCTGATGGAGGCGACGTGGTCGCTGGGTGGAGCCCGGTGCGCCGGCAGGGGCGCCTGCCGCGCCCGGCGGCGCGGGTGGTCGAGCGGGACGGGGGGGCGCTGCCGGTGCCGGCCGGATCGGAGGTCGAGTTGCTACCGACGCCGGCGTATTTCCATCTGGTGCGCGGCTGATCAGGCCGACGCCGAGTCCTTGCGGCGGCGGCCGCGGCCATCTGGCGTTAGGGACTGGGGGCCAGGATCTTGCTTCGCTCCCGAGAAAGACAGAGTATCCATACTCGCGGTAAAGTTGCACGGCAGAACCTACGGCAATCGGGGAAATCGGCGTGCCCCTCCTATTCCTGAACTCAGTTCGCGACACCTCTCTCTGGAAGCTCCTCGACAACAGCTTCGCCCAGCAGGAGGAAGAGCTCGCGCGCACCCTTGCACTCAGCCTCCTCGACATCTGCCACGGCGCGGCTCAGAGGATGAAGGCGTTCCCTACCCTTCACCCCGAGTTCACTCTCCATGACGACACCCACCTCCTGCGAGTCACCGAACTCATCTTCCGGCTCTTGCCGAGGGCTGGCGAACTCCTCAGCCCAGTCGAGATCGCTCTCCTGATTCTCGCCGCCCATTTCCACGACCAAGGGATGGTTGCGACACAAGAGGAGATCCAGGGCCTCCAGGCCGATCCGGCGTTCAAGCTTTTCCGGGAGAATTGGTATCTCTCCCACCCCAATCTCACCGACCTCCGACAGCGGCTGCAGGATGGCCGCCCACTCGGGCCGGGCCACGCCCGCGCCTCAACCCTTGAAAAAGAGCTTGATGCTGCGCTCCTGACCGATTACGTCCGGCAGACCCATGGCCAGCGCTCTTATGCTTTCGTACGCAGCTTCGATGCCGACCCCCGCTGGGCCGTAGGCGGCACCTCCCTCGCGCAGTTCGTCGCCCGCCTTTGCCTTTCCCATGTCCGACCTGCCCAAGACCTTAATGCCACCAACGGTTTTCGCCACGACGAGGTCATCGGGACCTATCAGGTCAACATGCCCTACCTGGGTCTCCTTCTCCGCCTGGCCGATATCCTCGACTTCGACCGCGACCGGACGCCAGACTCGCTCTACCGAAGCCTCCACTTCCGAAGCCCCGTCAGCCTCGCTGAGTGGGCCAAGCACCGCGCTGTCGAGGGCTGGGTCATCGAACCCAACCTCATCCAGTTCACGATGCGCTGCGAGCATCCCGAGTATCAGCGGGCCGCGTACCAATTCATGGATACTATTGATCGCGAGCTCACTGAAGCCAAGGCCCTGCACCGCTTGTTTCCAGCCTCGGTCCAAAGGTACGCGCTGGATCTGCCGCTAAGCGTTGACCGCTCCCGCATCGAGCCCAAAGACGCCGCCTATATCTATAGCGACCTCGAGTTCCACCTCTCCCGCGACGAGATCGTCAAGCTGCTGATGACTGACCAGCTTTACGATGCGCCCCACCTCGCAGTGCGCGAGCTCCTCCAAAATGCGCTCGACGCGCTACGACACCGCTCCGCTCTGCACCGCAGTCGCAATCAGACCTGCGATCAAGGCAGAGTCTCGATGGTCCACGAGCTTGACGATGCCGGCTACGAGATCCTGAGGTGTACAGACAATGGCATTGGCATGGACCGGCCGACGATCGAGCGGTTCCTGACGAGAGTGGGGCGGAGCTACTACCGATCGCCCGAGTTCGAGCAGGAGCGCCTCGGTTTTCAGGCTGCTGGCGTCGACTTCGACCCATGTGCCCAGTTCGGCATTGGTTTCATGTCCGTATTCATGCTTGGCGATCACATCGTCCTCGCCACCCGGAAAGACCTTGGACCGGGGCACGGCTACGGCGAGCCTCTGCAGGTTGAGATCAACGGCCTGGGTGGCATCGTCGTCCTTCGGCCAGGACTGGAGAATCAGCCCGTAGGAACTAGCGTCATCATCTCGGGTCGTCAGAAGCCCGCTTTTCTAGATGAGTACGAGGACAACGTGAAGCTCCTCGCCGTGTTGGAGGGGTATGCCCTGGCGACAGAATACCCCATCTCCGGAGAGTGCCGGCTTCCCGAACTCAAAGGTGAGGTTGACATCTCACCCGCGATCACAGTTCGAACGACAGATCTTGAAGCTCGCTCAATCCCATCCATTACGACCCTCGAAGTCGATTTCAGCAGGATTGACCAACACCTGCGCGGAGCTCTTCGCGCCAGCTTTTTGGTTAGTAGCGATCGGGTCCCCGTGTTGGGCAACGCTGACGCTTTCTGGGAGCCGATTACAACACCGGATGCTCTTGGTATTGCGCGGCCAGCGCTGGTAGTTCAGTCCGAGGCCGAGGCCTTCCATAGGCGGAACCCCAGCGAATCGATTTGTCTGGACGGAATTCTAGTCGCCGGAGAACCCGGCCGTACGACCCGACTGGGCCTTGGTTACAGGGGAAGTCCAGTACCATGCGGAGAACATATTAACTACATTATTGATATTCGCGGCCAGCTCAAGCCACCCCTCACGCCCAGCAGGAATCCGCCCGAACGCCATTCCTCGGAACGTCCAGTTGGCTGGGAGCGTATTTCCTATGTGATAGCGCGGGCGGAAGGAATCCTGTTAGAACAGCTCGCAGAACTATGGGGTGTGCGTGTCGACCCAGGGGTTTTCTGGCCGCTTGCGTCCATCTATTCTACATCTGCCGTGGGCTGGATGTCCTCCGGAAAGATTTGGTCTTCCGTGCCTGTGCCCGTGAGTTCCCTGGACGGAACTTTGCAGTGGCAACTCTTTCCAGAGCTCACCTCGCCCGAGGCGGTGCTGATTCCGCCAGTGTTGCCGAACACTGGGTCTAGGCTTGAGCTTCGATTTGAGGACGGCGGGACGGTGGGACGCTCCCCAGAGCTTGCACAATGGACTGCGGGCGGGTTGCCTAGCGTCATCTCCGTTGTTACGGACCTTGTTCTCTCCATGGCAACGGTGACAGCCTCAAGGGGCTGCCCGCATCTGGAACTGCATCCGCCGCACCCCGCAGATCTCCGCCCATCAGAATATAAGAGCGCCGTGCGAACGCCGCCTTTTAGCCTGCGGTTGCTTCCCTACTCCGAGACAACAGAAAACCTGCTCAGCGTTGACCTGCCGTTCTCTAATGCCAACCGCGACCACCCGCTGACGATGATTCTCTTAGACGCCCGATGGCGGCAGCAGAAGAGCGCCCTCGAAGCCTTCGCCCGCGCAATGATCCTCAGACTGGCCGACTCTGCACCTCTTGACTCAGCATCCTATCAACGCTGGCAGAAGCAAATAGGGTATCTGCAGCAAGCCTGCGACTGGCGGGAGATCCCTCCTAGCCTCCACCCTCCCTACCGTCGACTGAAGCGCACTGGCGAAGTCGAAGAGGTATCCGAGAGCACCCTGGACGCATGGCGAAGAAGCTGATGTTCACGAGCTGCTCGCTGTCAAGTGGAGGCCGATTTTCCCCCTTGCGCGGAGATCGTTCGAAGCGCAGCGGACTCTTGAGGCGCCGGGTGCGCAAGGCCGGGCCTCAACCTTGTTGCGCCCAGGGGGGGAACGGCACGACGCCGAGCCAGGCCCGCGACGCCTGGAAGCGGAACCTCGACGAGATGGCGGGCGAGCCGCGGCGGGCAGGAGGGCTCACTCCTTGACCTGCTCTTTGGCTACCTTCACCACCGCCTGATAAAGACGCATTTCCTCGATCACGTTTCTCGCTTCGCCTCGGAGCCATAGAATGTTCACACCTATACCGCCGAACGGCTGCCATCCATTCTCTATTGCTTTGTTAACATTGGTTTGAAGCGATCCGGGGCTGTCGGCGAAGCACACGAAGTATTCGGTTATCATTCCGTCTCTCCTCTCCATGAGTGAAAGACTGGTCAAGGCGAGAGTAACTCGCTCGCACCGAAGTCGGCCGGCGATTGGCGTCGTCGGCTCCAGCGGGCGACGGCGCTCGCCTTTGCAGTCCTCTTATGCGCTCAGCTTAGCATGGCCGCTCTGCCTACAATAAGCGGGGCGCTTTCACGGTCTCGCCCGGGACGGGCCGCTTCCCGCGCCGGGACCGCGAACAGCTGGCGCGGCCGGCCTTCAAGGAGGACAGCTTCTTCCACCGGTTCGCGCAGCCGGCGCCCAACGCCCCGAAGCGTTGAAGCTTGGGAGGAAGAGGGAGGAAGCGCCCGGGCTCCGCGGTGCTAGAGTTGGAAGGTCGCGCAGAGGCCCTGTCATGGAGCTCGAGATCACCAAGAATGTCCTGGCCGCCCTCGAGAGGGAAGGGGTCCGATATCTCGTATCCGGCGCTGTCGCGTTGAACCTCCTCGGGCTTGCCCGGGCGACCGAGGACCTTGACATCTTCATCGCTCCTGAGCGCGAGAACGTCGAGCGGCTCAAGGAGGCTCTTCGGTCCGTCTTTGCGGATCCCGCGATCGACGAGATCTCGGCGGACGAACTGCTGGGCGACTACCCCGCGGTCCAGTACGTCCCTCCCGAAGGGGACTTCCATCTCGACATCCTCACGCGGCTGGGCGAGGCGTTCCAGTTTACGGATCTCGAGGCGATGCGGGTCGATCTCGACGGGCAGCCGGTGTGGGTGGCCTCGCCGCGCACGCTCTACCGCATGAAGAAGGACACGGTCCGCCCGAAGGACTGGGGCGATGCCGAGCTGCTCCGGCGTCGTTTCAACCTGGAGGACGACTGATGCCGGCGCGGAAGTTCCGCAGCCTCGAGGCGATGGAGGACTCTCTCTGGCGCGAGCCGGGGGATCCCGCGCTGTGGCGAGCGATCGAGCGCGTCTGGCGGTTCGCGGCCGAGACCTGCCCGCGTCGCTTTCCCCCGGGCGTTTATCGCCACCGCTCGATCGAGGAGGCGCAGCGGCAGCAGGAGGTATGGGAGGAGGCGAACTTCCGCGCGTTCTGGGAGCGTCAGGGAATGGCGCCGGCGGACGCCAAGGTGGCGCGGGAGCCCTCATCGCATGAGGAGTCTCCCGACGGCGTGGATCTCACGCTGATCCGGTGGACCCTCGGCTTGACGCCGCTCGAACGGCTCGAGGTCTTGCAGGATTGGGTCGATGGGCTCACGGAGCTCCGGACTGGACGAGTCGCATCCGTGGCGGATCACTTGCGGCGGGAGGGCGCCGAGGCCTTGGCGCGGCTTTCGGATGGCGAGCGGCTCGAGTTGTCATTCGCACTGGGCGACGCGGACGTCGACGCCTACTGCCGTAGCCATGGGGTCGACCGGCGCACTGCGATTCGCATCTTCGAAAGGCAGAGGCAGAGCGGCCGCAATCCATCGCGATGCATGAGCGCGATCATCGGCTGACCTTGCTCGGGCGCGTCCGCTCGGCACTGGCCGAGGCAGGCGTTCCGCATGCGTTGATTGGTGCGGCGGCACTGGCGCTCTACGGCGTTAGCCGTTCCACATACGACATCGATCTCCTCGCCACCGAGCGATCCTGTCTCGACCAGGCCTTCTGGGCGTCGCTCAGCGCATCCGGGGCGGTGCTCGAGGTGCGCAAGGGCGACCTCGACGACCCCCTCGCCGGCGTGGTCCGCTTCACCGAGCCCGCCGAGCGTCCGGTCGACCTGGTCGTGGGCAAAGCGCGCTGGCAGGCCGAGGCTTTGGCACGTGCCGAGAGCAGGATCTTCGCCGAGGTGGAGCTGCCGGTGCTGCGTGCGCCTGACCTTATCCTGGCCAAGTTGTACGCCGGCGGACCCCAGGACGCATGGGACATCGCCCAGCTCCTCGCGGCCGGCGACCGCGAGCGGCTGTACAAAGAGGTCGAGCAGCACCTTGGCGACCTGCCCACCCCAGCCGTCCGTTTGTGGCGGCGTATCCGACTTGAGGATCCCTCGAGATGATGGTGGGGGCCATGTGCACAGCCCACAAGAGGGACGGCCGGCAGCGCCGCTAGCCGCCCTGGACCACTCAAGGTTGCTACCTGGGACCGTCGTGCGCGCGCCGCAGCATGGCGGCGATGACGTCGTGCGGGATCTTCAGGTTGGCGAGCGCGACGAGGCCGTTGGTGGACAGGTCGAAGGCGACGCTCGATGATTGCATGATCTTGGTGACGATCAGGTCGCTGGACAGGCCGGCCTGGACCAGCTTGATGACGTCCTCGTTGGTCAGGGACGGCTCCTGCGGTTCGGGGCGCGGCGCCGCGGCCGCGGCGGCAGTTGCCCGGGGAGCGGGCTCGGGCGGGTCCGGCGCGGGTTGGCGCGTGCCGGCGGCGCCTTCGGCGGCGGGTTTCGCCACGGCGAGCGCGGCGACGCCGACGGTGTCGCACATCGATTCTCTGAGCCCCGCGTCGCTGACTCCCGTGGGAGGCAGGGTCAAGACCATCGTCACCCGGGCACGGCTGCCGAGCGGGGAGACGGTGAGATCGACGTCGAAGGCGCGCTGGCGGCTGTCGGGAAGAGTCCGGCAATGGAGCGTTCCCTGCTCGGCGTTGGCGGAGAGGACCTCGATCTGCTTGGATGGGAGCTGCTGGCGGAGGCGCTCCACCGCGACCCTGACCGGGACATCGGCGAAGTCCGCACTGGCAGTGTAGACCCAGTGCGTGAAGATGGAGCCTCTCTTCTTGAACGTGTCCGGGCAGGAGGCGCCGGCCGCGGGCTTGGCGAGAATCGCCAGGGCGCCTGTCAAGAGCATGACGACGACGGCGGCGATGCGCGGCAGAGTCAGGTTCCGATTCATCGCGACAGGCCTCGCCGGAAGCTGCCGGACCTCGTGTCCCATCGATTCTTCCTAAAGGCTATCACAGCCAATTCCGGTCTTCGCCAAGCGGCCTATCGGGGGTAGTGGGTAAGGGCGGTTCTGTCCACAGCCGAGCCCCGGCCAGGGGTGATCAAGTGCGGCGCGAGAGCGCCCGATGACATGCCGCGGGCGTTACCTTTGGCAATGAGCATATTTGTATTTGTCTTGCGATTTCTTATGCTCGTAGAATAATCAGATGGCAAAGAACAGGTCAACCGGCAATCCTGGCAAATCGGCTCGCGGGTCGGGAGATACCCCGGCACGCGCGGCAGGGCCGCGAAAACGGAAGGAGGTCCCTATGGCCAAGGGCGACAGCCCCCGCAATGCAGACTTCGTAGGACGCGTGGTCAGCGACGCGAAGAACCCGCCGGAGACGCGCATGCTGACCGGCTGGTTCGGCGATGCCGCCGACGAGGGATACAGGCGCCTCTATACCGACGCCGAGCTCAGCGCCTATGTCGACATCCCGGCCGACGCGATCCTCTTTACCGAGGCTATCCACGACGTGCAGCCGTCGGGCAGTGTCTTCGTCTGGGTCAAGCGCGACTCCGCGTTGAAGCCGGGCGGCTCCGCCTCCAGCCGAGCCGCGCGATTCCTGCGGGGACAGATCCAGCAGGACTTCGCCAGCGGCGGCGTGGCCGGTTCGCCCAGCGGCCAGGGCGGTCTGGACCTCGAGAAGGCCGGGTTCCGCTGCGTCACCCAGGTGCCCTGTGGGGAGCCCACGGGATTCACCGGGCAGTGTACGGAGCAACCGGTGGTCGGTGGCGCTTGGCCCTGCGTCACGGCCATCCCGCACTGCTTCGAGCCGACCGGCTTCACGGGTCGCTGCACGCACCAGCCGTGGCCCAATCCCACCCAGTACATCGGCTGCACGTTCTTGCACTGTCCCACCCAGGACCTCACCCACATCCCGCAGATCTGCCACATGGTGGCGACCGGCCTGCCCGGCTGTCCAGATGTGGGTCCGCGCGGCGGCGAGATCGACCCGGCGGCGCAGCGGGCGGCGGCAGAAGCAGGAGGCGAAGGGGCCGCCGCCCAGGCGGAACGGCCCGCGGTCCCGGCGACCCGGATCCCCGGGTGTGGCTACACGCAGACTTGGGGCTTGTGCGAGACGCACCTCCTGGGCTGCGGCTTCACGCAGCGGGGGCCGCAGTGCCCGACGCACCTTCTCGGCTGCGGCGAGACGAAGGACTGTCCTACCGCCGTGCCCGGCTGCGGCTGGAGCAACAACCCGATCTGTACCGACCTTCCGGGGTGCGGCTACACGAGGCCCTGGGGGCTCTGCCAGCAGACACATCCTCCCCGCTGCGGCGTCTCGGTCGACATCCCGTGCATCACGCAGGACCTGGCGTGTCGCGCCGGAGTGCCGGGCGGCGGGGGCCAGTTCGCGGCATTCGGTGCGGCCGCGGCCGGTCCAGGCGGCAGGGTCGTTGCCTCCCAGACCGTCGAGTGCAACCCGTCCATCATCGACGCTTGCCCGACGCGTGGATGCCAGACCCAGCAGCCGACCGCGCTCTGCACGCAGATTCCCGACGCTTGCCCGTTCACGAACATCCCCGAGCGATGCCCGGTGACGAGCTGTGGGCCGGCGTGTCAGACCCAGCAACTACACTGCACGCTCGTGAACTGCGTCGCCACGAAGCAACAGGAATGCACGCAGGCTGGCACGCAATGCACGCAATTCGTCGGATGTGCGACCAATGTGCAAGTAGTGTGCTTGACGGCCGGCGCCCGGGCATTCGCTGCTGCCGGTCCGATCGGCCCCATCGGGCCGAGCGCCTTCGTCGGCTGCACGCAGTCAGGTCCGCAGTGCGTTACGTTCCCCGCCGGCGACTGCACGTTCTTCGGCTGCCCGACGATCGGCGCTCGAGCCGGCGCCGCGGGGGCGATAGGCGGCTGCACGCAAAGCGGGCCTCAGTGTCCGACGCACGCCCAACCGCACTGCACGTGCGCAGGCCCCGCCTGCCCGCCGACGCCGGCCACCGTCTGCACGCAGTTCGCTCCGTGCCGGACGCACCAGCCGCCGTGCACGCAACAAGGGCCGCGGTGTCCCACCAGGCAGTTCGAGTGCACCATGTTCTGCACACACGTCGGTCCGGGATGTCTCTCGGCCGTCGATGCCTGCCCGACACGCCTCTGCGGCGCCGGGCAATAGTTCGCCAGCTTGAAGTCGCCGTCCAAGGCGGTCCGGCCATTCGTGCCGGACCGCCTTGTCTCCGCCGTTTCCGAGGGTGCTGTTAGAGGGAACTCTTGAACAAGAACGACCTCGTCCACTATCTCCTCGAGCGTGGCCTACTCGACCATCGCGCCGTGGTCGACGGCGACGTGATGGTCGTCGAGGGAGCGCGCCGCCATCACAACTACTCGGTGATCTGCCGCCAGGGAACAGGGCTGTTCATCAAGCAGATGCAGCCGGACCAGGCGTTCTCCGCACAGACTCTGCAGAAGGAAGCCGCCTGCTACGTGATGATGGAGAGCGATCCGTCTCTCGCGGAGATCCATGCGCTGATGCCGCGCTTCCGCGCCTACGATCCCGACCGGCACATCCTCGTGCTCGAGCTGATCGACGACGGCGAGAACCTCAGCGAGCTCCATCGCCGCATCGATGCCTTCCCGGAGGACATCGCCCGGCAAGTCGGCGAGCTGCTGGCGCGCTATCACGAGGCTTCGATACGCGAGCTGCTGCCGCGCGCCAATGCCGCGATCTTTCAGGGTCATCCTCCCTGGATCCTCTCGTTTCACCTCATGCCGCGCGGCTCGATGCAGAACCTCAGTCCGGCCAACGGGCAGTTCGCGACCATCCTGCAGAGCTATCCCGACTTCGGGCAGGCGCTCGACCGCGCCCGCGCCGGCTGGCGGCGGGATGCTCTCATGCATGGCGATATGAAATTCGACAACATCGTGGTCCGCGGTGCCCAGACCAGCGAGCAGACGCTGCACGTGGTGGATTGGGAGCTCGCCGACGTCGGCGATGCCGCATGGGACGTCGCCTCGATATTGCAGGCCTACCTGACCTGGTGGATCGCCTCGCTGGAGCGCGTCCCTGCCGATCAGCCGCATGACGCCGCGCGGTATCCGCTGGAGACGATCCAGCCAGCCATCCGCGCTTTCTGGGACGCATATGTATCCTCTCGCCGGCTCGGCGCCCGCGACGCCGACGCCGAGCTCGACCGCGCCGTTGGCTACGCGGGCGGGCGGATGCTGCAGACCGTCTACGAGTCGATGGCCTGGGCGCCTTCGTTGACGCAGCACGCCATCTGGCAGCTCCAGGCGTGCATCAACATCCTCAAGGAGCCGCGCGCCGCGGCCACCGATCTGCTCGGATTCCCGGCGACTGTCCATGCCTGACGCCCACCGCATTCTCGACGAGCTCCGCCAGCTGCTGCGCGCGGTCCTCATCCGGTCCCCGATGGAATACGCGCTGGCCGGACGGACCCACAGGGTCGCTCCGTTCGGCGCCGGCCAGTCGCCGATGTGGAGCGCGTATTCCACCGGCCAACCGCCGCTGGTGATCGATCTGCAGACGAGCATCTATGACGAGGCCTATTGCCGGGCGCTCGGCTCGCGCACCGAGCCGCCGCCGACCGCCGCCAACCTCGTCGAGGCGCTCTCCGCGGCCAACGCGGGACGGGACCGGTGGGAGAGCGGTTGGTCGTTGGCGCAGATGATGCCGAACGGCCATGCCATGGCGCGCAAGGGCGACCTGGCGAACGTCTTCCCGCCCGGCGAGTTCGCCGCCGCCCGTGGAGGAGCGCCGTCGGCCGGCGCGCCGCTGCACGTTCTCCTGGCGCGCGAGTCGCGCACCCAGCAGCCCGGCTTCTACCTCGCCAACGGCGAGACGCCGGCGCCGTTCGGCGCGGAGAACCGCATGACCCGCATCTACTGGCACATCGCAGAAGAGGGCGCGGTGCCGCTCACCGGCGCGCTCACCACCCTGCTCAATCGCTACCAGGTGCCATTCCGGTTCAAGACGCTGTCGTACAGCGGCGTCTACACCCGGGCCGACGCCGCGGTGCTTTACTTTGCCTCGCGCTACTACCAGATCGTCGCCCGCCTGCTGCCTGCCATTCGCGAGCAGGTCGCGGACCATCTCCGTCCGCCCACGCCGCTGCTCACCCTCAGGCTGTACGACGGCGTCGGGTTGGCCGAAGATCCGGCGACCGGGGAGAGCTACGGCATGAGCCGGAGCAGGCTCATCGCGCAGGCGATCTGGGACGCGTATGCGCGCGGCTTGCAGACCGAAGAGTCGAGGATGCTGGAGCTGGCCATCCAGTTCGACCGCGCCGGGCTGTCGCTCGACCGGCCTCACCTGCGCGCCGCGAGCGCCGACATCTACGGGGCCGCGGCGTGAGCGCGCTCGCCGGCGTAGCGCCGGCCGCCGACTCCCGCGAGCGCTTCCTCGACGTGGCGCGGTCGATCGGCGCGCGTCTCTGCCGGGACGCGATCTGGGACCGCGACCGCTGCAACTGGCTGGGCGACTCGATGGAGGCCCATGCCGGCGAATGGAAGGTCGCGCACAAGTCCTTCGGTCCCGATCTGTACTCCGGTACCAGCGGCATCGCCCTCTTCCTCGCCCAGCTGCATCGCTTTCGTCCCGACGAAGTAGTCGCCCAGACCGCGCGCGGCGCCTTGCGGCAGGCGCTCTCGCGAGCCGATGAGATCCCGCCGGGGATGCGGCATGCCCTCTACGGCGGCTGGGTCGGGATCGCCCTCGCGTTGCTCGATGCGGCGCGCCTGCTCGACGACCCGCCGCTGCGGCGGGAGGCGCTGCTGCTCGTCGACGCCCAGCGTGGCCACGACCTCGATCCGATGTCGCTCGACGTCATCGGCGGCGCAGCCGGAGCGATCCTCGGCCTATCCGCGATCGATGCCCGCCTGGGCGGCGATCGCCATCTCGACGAAGCGCGCCGGCTGGGCGATCACCTGCTGGCGCAAGCGCACCGCGGCGAGGAGGATTGGTCGTGGACGACCATGCCGCCGCTCGCGCAGGAGCAACAGGACCTCACCGGCTTCTCGCATGGCGCCGCGGGAATCGCGCTCGCCCTCCTCGAGCTGTTCGTCCGGACCCAAGACGCTCGCTTCATGGAGGGCGCTCTGGGCGGGTTCGCGTACGAGCGCCGTCACTTCTCCGCCGAGCACCAGAACTGGCCCGACTTTCGCTCGTTCGCGTCTCCGAACCCGCAGCAGATCGGCTACTCGCTGGCCTGGTGCCACGGTGCGCCGGGCATCGGACTCTCCCGGCTTCGCGCGTTCGCGCTCACCGAGGACGAGACCTATCGCCGCGAAGCCGAGTCGGCGATCGGCGGCACGTACCGCCCCCTGACGGTCCCGTCTGCCGCCGACGGCTACTCGCTCTGCCACGGCCTGGGCGGCAACGCCGAGCTCTTCATCATGGCCGCCGACACTTTCGGCGATGAGCGCCTGCGCACCGTCGCCGACGCCATCGGCGACCGCGGGATCCAGTCCGTGCATCTCAACCGGAATCCGTGGCCGTGCGGTGTCGTCTCGGGCGGCGAGACGCCCAACCTCATGCTCGGCACCGCAGGCATCGGCTATTTCTATCTCAGGCTTTACGATTCCAGCGCCGTGCCATCCGTGCTCCTCGTGTAGAGGTGCTCGGGTTCCAACGTTGATCCCCGGCCTGGGAGGCCGGAGCCTCCAGGCCGGGGATCGTCAAGTCAGTTGGTCAGGTGTGGCCCGGTGCGGGCGGGAGGGAATTGGCTAGCGGCGGTGCGCGAAGCCGTCATGGAAGCCGCCATCACGGAAGCCGCGTCGGAAGCCGCCGTCACGGAAGCCACCATCACGGAAGCCGCGTCGGAAGCCGCCGTCACGGAAGCGGTCGTCACGGTCACGGAAGCCGCCGCGGAAGCCAAAGCCGCCGTTGAAGCCCGGCCGGCCCCAGAAGCCGCGCACGAAGGCCCGATGGCCGCCGTTCCAGCCCCAGTGGGGACCGAACCAGACGGCACCTGCATAGGGCGGGTAGGCCCAGTAACCCGGCACCCAGGCGTAGCCGCTGTAGTAGGCCGGCACCCAGACGTATCCCGGTCCAGGCGCCGCTATGCCGACGCCGATGCCCACCGCGACACCGGCATTGCTGGCGAGCGGGGCGGTTACCATGAGCGCCAGCGCAAGGACCATGGCGATCTTGAGGAGCTTGCGTTCGCGAGTGATCATGACTGTTTACCTCCTGTGAGCTCTTCGGCTCGTCCGGGGCATCGCTTTCGGCTCCGGCACCGCGGCCCCGTTGCCCTCCAGATCTCCGGGTTCGTCCCGATAGGTCGGAGGTGCGGGGCCGGGTTCGGTCTAATGAAATTGCAAGGCTGGTACCAACCTCACTCCGCCCGGGATCAGTGCGTCCGCTCCCCTTGCGGCCTGCTGGCCGGGGCGGCTCGGCCCATTTCCGGTGTCCTATGCCGATGACTCGACTGTCCAATGGTTGAGGCGCTGAAACGGCGGCGGCCCACCATGAAAATCCGAAGTCTGTGACCGGGATTTCAAGGTACAGGCGGCAGAGCGGCGGCGCGCCTGGCGCGGGCGGCGGCATGGGGAAAGGGGCGGCGAGAGGCGCGGAAGAAACAACTCGCCGTGACAGCCGTAAGATACGCCGGTAGGTCACCGACAGGGGAGGAGGAGGCTCGATGAAACGCTTCAAGGCAACGCTTCTTGCCGCTGCCGTGGGCGCCCTGCTGGCCGCCGGTGCCGCGGCGGCCGCCAACGCGCCTGCACCGGGGACCGCGCCGGCGCCCGTACCGGCCGTGGCCGCGGCCCCGTCCGCCCCCGCCGCGCCGGCTCCTGCCGCCGACGCCCCGAGCGCGCACTTCGATCCCGACGCGGCGACCGCCGCCTACTTGGCCCAGCTCTCTCCCGCGGCGCGGGCCAAGTCGGACGCCTATTTCGAGGGCGGATACTGGGTGATGCTCTGGGATTTCCTGATCGGCCTCGCCGTCGCCTGGTTGTTCCTGGGCACCAGGCTCTCGACCGGCATCCGCGACTGGGCCGAGCGCACCACGCGCTTCAAAGGGCTGCAGACCGCCCTCTACGCGTTCTCCTACATCTTGATCACCAGCGTGGTGCTGCTGCCGTGGAGCGCCTACGAGGGATACTTCCGCGAGCACCAGTACGACATGTCCAACCAGACCCTGGGGGCCTGGCTCCTGGACCAGGCGAAAGGCCTGGCGATCGGCCTGGTCCTGGGAACGCTCGCGCTGGTGGCGATCTACGCCGTCCTGCGCAAGGCGCCGCGCACGTGGTGGCTGTGGGGTGCGCTCGTCCTGATCGCCTTCGCCATGTTCGGCGCGGCCATCGCGCCGGTGTACCTGGAGCCGGTGTTCAACAAGTTCAAGCCGCTGCCCGACAGCCCGCTGAAGGCGCAGATCCTATCCATGGCGCGCGCCAACGGCATCCCGGCGACCGACGTCTACGAATTCGACGCCTCGAAGCAGACCAAGCGCATGAGCGCGCACGTCAGCGGCCTGCTCGGGACGACGCAGATCAGCATGAACGACAACCTGATGAAGCGCGGCTCGCCGGAGGAGATCGAGGGGGTGCTGG
>Ga0210384_10003926_pt1 | contig 16883 bp, 13 predicted proteins | sample IncBWH2MmetaG_FD_160574 | JGI IMG/M metagenome (GOLD analysis project Ga0210384, IMG submission 160574) | Forest soil microbial communities from Barre Woods Harvard Forest LTER site, Petersham, Massachusetts, United States - Inc-BW-H-2-M | ecosystem: Environmental > Terrestrial > Soil >...
GACGCCAACGTCGTGCTCGGCCGCATCGGCACCCGGCGCCGCCTCGGCGGCAGCATCGCGCTGGACGCCGGCGCCGCGCGGCGCGCGGTGAGCGAGCTGGCGACCCGCCTCCCCCGCCCGCTGGCCGTGGAAGCGCTCGCCGAGGGCATCGTCACGATCGCGGTGGCGCGGATGACCTCGGCGGTCCGCGAGATCTCCATCCAGCGCGGCCACGACCCGCGCGACTTCACCCTGATCGCCTTCGGCGGCGCGGGACCGATGCACGCCCTCGCGATGGCCGAGGAGATCGGCATTCCCCGCGTGCTGGTGCCGCGGCATCCCGGCAACTTCTCGGCGCTCGGGCTGCTGGCCGCCGACATCAAGCACGACGACGTCCGCACCCGGGTGGGCCCGCTGCGCGAGCGGCTCGACGCGCTCCGCGAGGTCTTCGCCGAGCTGGAGGCCGCGGCCCGGCGCGACCTCGAGCGCGAGGGCTTCGCGCCCGACCGGCAGCGGCTCCTGCGCTCGCTCGACCTGCGCTACCGCGGGCAGGCCTTCGAGCTGAACGTCGCGCTCGCCCCCGGCCTGCCGGCGCTCGACGTCGTCGAAGTCGCCTTCCACCGCCAGCACCGGGACGTCTACGGCCACTCGAACACCGAGGAGACCATCGAGCTGGTCAACGCGCGCCTGACCGCCTACGGGCTCGTCCCCAAGCCGGCCCCGGAGCGCCACGTCGCCCCGCGCGCCACGCTCGAGTCCGCGCTGGTGGAGCGCCGGCCGGTGTGGTTCCAGGGGCGCGCCCACGACTGCCCGGTGTGGGACCGCGAGCGGCTCCCGGAGCGCGCAGCGCTCCGGGGCCCCGCCATCGTGGAGGAGTTCGGCGCCACCACCGTGGTGCCGCCCGGCTGGCGGGGCGCCGTGGACGAGCACGGCAACCTCCGCTTCGAGCGCGCGGCTCCCGCGTGAGCCGCCGCCGGTGAGCGCCCCGGTCATGGACCCGATCACCCTCGAGGTGCTGCGCGAGGCGTTCGCCTCGATCGTCCGCGAGATGCGGGTCACGCTGGTGCGGACCGCGTACTCCTCGATCCTCTACGAGGGCGAGGACTTCTCCTGCGTGCTGATGGACGGGGACGCCCAGATCGTCTCGATGTCCAAGGGCCAGGACCACCCGCTGCACATCGTGCCGATCGGCTGGTCCATGAAGGCGGTGCTCGAGAAGTTCGGCGTCGACATCCACCCCGGCGACATCTTCCTGCACAACGACCCCTACACCGGCGGCACCCATCTCAACGACGTGGCCATGATCTACCCGCTCTTCGCGGACGGCCGGCTCTTCGTCTTCCCGGTGGTGCGCGCCCACTGGGGCGACGTGGGGGGCATGAGCCCGGGCAGTCTCTCCGGCGGCGCCACCGAGATCTTCCAGGAAGGCGTGCGCATCCCACCCATCCGCATCGTGGAGCGCGGGCAGCCCAACCAGGCCGCGCTCGACCTGCTCTTCCACAACATGCGGGGCCCGCGCGAGCGCAAGGGCGACTTCGACGCGATGATCGGCACCTGCCGCAAGGCGGCCGAGCGCGTGGAGGGACTCATCGCGCGCTACTCCGCCGCGGTCGTGCGCGCCGCGGTGGCCGAGCTGATGGACCGCGCCGAGCAGCGCATGCGGCGCGCCATCGCGGCGCTGCCGGACGGCGAGTACGCCTACGAGGCGCATCTGGAGGGCGGGAGCACCCGGCTCGAGCCGCTCACGGTGAGGGCGCGGGTGGCGGTGGCCGGCGAGCGCATCACGGTGGATCTCACCGGCACCTCGCCGCAGACCGCGGCGCCCACCAACGTGGGCCCCGCCATGGCGCCCACCGGAGCCTTCACGATCATCAAGGCGTTCCTCGACCCCGGCGCCGACGTGAACTCCGGCGCGTTCCGCCCGCTCACCGTGATCACCCCGCGCGGCACGATCGTCAACGCGGACCCGCCCGCTCCGTGCGGCGGCATGGTGGAGGTGAAGTACTGCGTGGAGACCGCGGTGATGGGCGCGCTCGCCCAGGCCATCGACGGCCGCGTGGCCGGCGATCTCAAGGGCGGCGGCAATCACTGCTACGTGGGTGGCCCGGATCCGCGCACCGGTGAGACGTTCATCTTCTACGAGTACCCCGCCGGCGGCACCGGCGCCTTCGAGGGCGGCGACGGCAGCAACACCGTGCGCACGTGGACCGAGAGCGACATGACCACGCTCCAGCCCATCGAGGCGGTCGAGCAGCTCTACCCGGTCCGTATCGAGCGGACGGCCCTGCGGGAAGACTCCGGCGGGCCGGGGCGCTGGCGGGGAGGCCTCGGTCTCACGCGAGAAATCCGCATCCAGGTCTCGCACAGCCGGCTCTCCGTGCTCGCCGAGAAGGCGGTGCTGCCGCCCTTCGGGGTCTGCGGCGGCGCCGCCGGCGCCACCAACCGCTTCTGGGTGCGCCGCGGCGACCGGCCGATCCAGCCCTCGCCTCTGCCCGGCAAGGTGAGCGGGTTTCCGCTCGATCCGGGCGACGTGCTCCTGATGGAGAGCTCGGGCGGCGGCGGCTTCGGCGATCCGCTCGAGCGCGATCCCGCCGCGGTAGCCGCGGATCTGGCCGAGGGCTACGTCACCCCCGCGGGGGCGGAGCGCGAGTACGGAGTCGTCTGGCGCGACGGCGCGGTGGACGCGTCGGCCACCCGGACGCGCCGGGCCGAGCTGCGGGCGACCCGTCCCCACGTGCGCCTGGAGGGCGTCGCCGACCTCGACGCCGACCGCGGCCGCCTCGTGCGCCTGGACGCGGCCACCGCCGCGCGGCTGAGCGTCGGCGTGGGCGCGGTGGTGGAGCTGGTGAACCCGCGCGGCGCGCCGCTACGGGCGTGGGTGGCCGGCGTCATCCCGGGCGACGGACACCGGGTCGAGATCGCGGCCGGCGCCCTCGCCCTCCTCGCCATGCCCGACGGCGCCACCGTCGAGCTGCGGGCGGTGCACTCGGGCGTGCTCGGCCAGTCCGACGCCCGGCCGCGCTGACCTCGCCCGCTAGTAGCCGCGCGCCCGGTCCACCAGGTTCAGGAGCGGCGCGCCGGCCAGGAATCGCCGCAGGTTCTCCGCGAACAGCACCGAGCACTTCTCGTCGTAGCTCGGCAGGAAGCCGGACACGTGCGGTGACAGGATCGCGCTGGCGAGGCCGTAGAGCGGATGGCCGGGCGGTGGCGGCTCCTGCGCGAACACGTCCACCGCGGCTCCGGCGATGCGCCGCTCCGCGAGCGCCCGCGCGAGCGCCGCCTCGTCCACGCTCGCCCCGCGGCCCACGTTGATGAAGTAGGCGGTGGCCTTCATGCGCGCGAGCTGGGCGGCGCCGATCGTCCCCTGCGTCTCGGGGGTGAGCGGCGCGCACAGCACCACCGCGTCCGAGCGGGCGAGCAGGCGGTCGAGCTGGGCGTGCCCCAGCCACTCGTCGGGCAGCGCGCCGGTGGGATCGCCGGTCCCCGGCAGGCAGTAGCCGTCGTCGGCGCGCTGGCCGGGGTTGCGCTTGCACGCGAGCACGGCCATCCCGAAGGCCGACTTGGCGATGCGGGCCAGCTCGCGTCCGATGCTGCCGTAGCCGATGATGCCGAGCGTGGCCCCGCGCACCTCTGACGGCACGAAGAGCGGCCATCGCTGCTCGTCCGGGGGCCAGGCGCCCCGCCCCTGCCACTCGACCATCCTCGGCACCCGATGGGCGAGCGCCAGCAGCATCGTCATCGCGTACTCGGCGATGGTGGCCGCGTGCACCCCGCTCGTGGTGGTGAGCGGCAGCGCGGTCTTCCTGTAGAGCGGATGGTCGGCCAGCGCGTTCACCCCGGCCATGTGCAGCTGCACCCACTTGAGCGCGGGCGCGCGCGCGAGGTCGTGCGGCGGCGAGCCCGCGTAGAGCACGTCGACGCGGCGGTAGTCCGCGATCTCCGGATCCGCCTGCGAGACCTCCAGCTCGGGCGAGACCGCGCGCAGACGATCCAGCTGAGCGTCGTTGAAGCGCATGGTCACGAGCACGTTGGCCATGGGGGCTATCCTACTATCTCCTTTGACTTGTGTGGCGGAGAGGGATACCCTCGCCGTGCCCGACACCCGGACGGCGCCCGGCGCCACTCAAAGAGGAGGCCCCATGGTTCACTGGCTCAAGCGGATCACGTCCACGCTGCTGGCTCTCGCGGTCACCTTCTCCACCGGCGCGGTCTACGCCCAGGGCACCATCAAGGTCATGTACACGGACCCCCTCTCGGGCCCGTTCGCCCAGGTCGGGGATCAGAACCTCCAGCAGTTCAAGTACATCATCGACTACATCAACGGACGTGGCGGGGCCCTCGGCCGCAAGTTCGAGCTGGTCTCCTTCGACAACAAGTCCCAGCCCTCCGAGGCGCTCCTGGCGCTCAAGGCGGCCACCGACCAGAACATCCCGGTGATCATGCAGTGCTCGGGCTCGAACATCGCGGCCGCCCTCATCGAGGGCGTCGACAAGCACAACGAGCGGAACCCCACCAACCGCATCGTCTACGTCAACTGCGGCGCGGTGGCCACCGAGCTGACCAACGAGAAGTGCAGCTTCTGGCACTTCCGCATGGACGCCCACGTGGGGATGAAGGCCGAGACCATGGTGCGCGCGCTCCCGAAGGACGTGACCAAGGTCTATCTCCTGAATCAGGACTACCTCTTCGGGCAATCGGTGCAGCGTGACATGAAGGCCTTCCTCACCAAGCTCAGGCCCGACGTCAAGGTCGTGGGTGACGAGCTGATCCCGCTCGGCAAGGTCAAGGACTTCTCGCCCTACGTCACCAAGATCAAGGCCTCGGGCGCCCAGGCCCTGATCACCGGCAACTGGGGCCCGGACATGACCCTTCTGATCAAGGCCGGCATGGATTCGGGCCTCGACATCCGTTACTACACGATGTACGCGCATCTGGGCGGTGGCGCGACCGCGATCGGTCCCGCCGGCAACGGCAAGGTCCGCTCGGTGATGGCCTTCCACGAGAACATCGCGGTGGAGACCGGCAAGACCGACACCGAGGGCTGGACCCGCCAGTTCCGGGCCCAGCACGACTTCGACTTCTACGCGGCGGGCTTCCGGACCATCTTCGAGTTCCTGCAGGCGGCCATGAACAAGGCCGGCTCGGCGGACCCGCTCAAGTTCGCCCAGGCCCTCGAGGGCCTCACCATCACGGACATGCTCGGCTACCAGGTCACGATGCGGAAGCCCGACCACCAGATCCTGAGCGAATACTTCGTGGGCGTGTTCACCAAGGGCGTGAAGTACGACTCCGAGAAGACCGGACTCGGCTGGAAGACGGAGACCACGGTCCTGCCCAAGGATCTCGATCAGCCCAACACCTGCAATATGAAGCGCCCGACGTCGTAGGGCCGGGAGAACACCCCCCCCCACCGCGTCGGCGTCATATGGAAGTCCTGCTCGTGTCCCTGCTGAACGGGCTCGTGTACGGCATGCTGCTCTTCATGCTGGCGAGCGGGCTCACGCTCATCTTCTCGATGATGGGCGTCCTCAACTTCGCCCACGCCAGCATGTACATGCTCGGCGCCTACTTCGCGTTCTCGGTCAGCCGCGTCATCGGCTTCTGGCCCGCGCTCGTGGTCGCCCCGGTGCTGTGCGGCGGCCTGGGCGCCCTCATCGAGATGTACGCGCTCCGCCGCGTTCACAAGAACGGCCACATCGCCGAGCTGCTGTTCACGGTCGGGCTCGCCTTCATCATCGAGAAATCGGTCCAGATGGCCTGGGGGCTGCTTCCGGTCGCCTACCGCGTGCCCGCCGTCCTCGATCGGCCGCTCTTCCACGTCTACGGATCCAACTTTCACGCCTATCGCGGCTTCATGCTGCTGGTCTCGGCGGTGATGTTCGGCCTCATCTGGCTGCTGCTCACCCGCACCCGCATCGGGCTCGTCATCCAGGCCGCGCTGACGCATCCGGACATGGTCGGCGCCCTCGGTCACAACGTGCCCCGCGTGTTCACGATCGTCTTCGCGGGCGGCTCCGCGCTCGCCGGACTCGCCGGGGTCATCGGGGGCAACTACCTGGTGACCGAGCCGTCGATGGCGGTCACCATGGGGCCGATCGTGTTCGTGGTGGTCGTGTTCGGCGGCCTCGGCTCGCTCGCGGGGTGCTTCATCGCCTCGCTGATCATGGGATTGGTCCAGACCTTCGCGGTCGTGCTCGACGTCTCCTTCGCCGATCTGCTGGCGCACCTGGGCCTCAAGGTCACCTCGGCCACCCCGCTCGCCGAGTTCCTCACGATCCCTCTCCCGCGGGTGGGCGCGCTCCTGCCCTACCTGATGCTGATCCTCGTGCTGCTGCTCAAGCCGCGCGGGCTGATGGGCACGCGCGACACATGAGCGAGGGTCTGGTCCGCACCGGCGCGCCCGCCCTCGCCGCGGGCCGGGCGGGAGGCCTCCTCCGCCGCCAGTGGCCCTGGCTCGCCACCCTCGCGTTCGCGCTGATCGTGCCCTGGTTCTCCTTCGACTGGACCACCGGGCGGCACTCCGGCTTCATCGTCTCGATGCTGAGCCAGATCGGCATCATGATCATCTTCGCGCTCAGCTACAACATGCTGATGGGGCAGGCCGGGCTCCTCTCCTTCGGTCACGCCGTCTTCCTCGGGCTCGGGGGTTATACCACCGCGCACGTGGTCAACGCGGCCAAGAGCGGCACGCTCCCGATCCCGCTCGAGCTGACCCCGCTGGTGGGCGGGCTGGGCGGTCTCGCCTTCGCGCTCGCGCTCGGCTACTTCGCCACCAAGCAGCGCGCCACCGCCTTCGCCATGATCACCCTCGGGATCGGCGAGCTGGTGACCTCGTGCGCGCTCATGTTCCAGACCTTCTTCGGCGGCGAAGGCGGGGTCAGCACCAACCGCATGACCGGCCACAGCCTCTTCGGCCTCGGCTACGCGCCGCCCATCCAGGTCTATTACCTGATCGTGGGGTGGACCGCGATCTCGGTGGCGCTTATGCTCCTGCTCACCCGCACCCCGCTCGGCCGGATGGCCAACGCCTGCCGCGACAACTTCGAGCGCGCGCAGTTCGTGGGCTACGACCCGCGGATGGTTCGCTTCTTCCAGTTCGCGCTCTCCGGCTTCTTCGCCGGCATCGCGGGCGCGCTCTACACCCTGACCTACGAGATCGTCACCTACGACACGGTGGCCGGCGCCCTGTCGGCCAACGCGCTGCTGATGACCTACATCGGCGGCGTCGGCGTGTTCGCGGGGCCGGTGGTGGGCGCGGTGCTGATCGTGCTGCTGCAGAGCTGGGTGAGCCTGCTGTCCAACTCCTGGCTCGTGTACGCGGGGGTCCTCTTCATCCTGATGGTGACCTTCGCGCCGGGCGGCCTCGCGGGCCTGGTCCTGATGCACCAGCCGATCTGGCGCGCGGGCCGGCTCGGCCGGCTCGCCGGCCCGTATCTCCGTCTCGTCGTGCCCGCCCTGCTGGTGGTGGTCGGCTTCGTGCTCGTGATCGAGCTGTGCTCGTTCCTCACCATCGGCGCGGCCCAGGGCAAGAGCTTCACGCTCTCGCACGTCACGATCGACCCGCGCACCGCGGGCCCGTGGGCCGCCGCCGCGGTCCTGCTCGCGGGTGGCGGCGTCTGGCTCCGCTACGCGATCGGCGGCTTCGGGGCCGCGTGGGCGAGGGTGACCGAGGAGATCAAGGCCACCGGAATGCGCGCATGACCGCGGCCGCGCTCCGCATCGCCGACGTGCAGAAGAGCTTCGGCCCCACCCCGGTCATCACCGGGGTGAGCCTCGACGTGACCGCGGGATCGCGGCACGCCATCATCGGCCCCAACGGGGCGGGCAAGACCACGCTGTTCAACCTGATCAGCGGGCGCTTCCCGGTGACCGCCGGGACCATCGAGCTGCACGGCCGGCGTATCGACGGCCTGCCCCCACACGAGATCACCCGGCGGGGGCTCTCGCGTAGCTTCCAGGTCACGTCGATCTTCGCCCGCATGACCGTCTTCGAGAACATCCGCTGCGGGCTCCTGTGGTCGCGCGGCTACCGCTACTCGTTCTGGCATCTGCTCGCTCGCGAGCGCGAGCTGAATCAGGCCGCGGATTGGTTGCTCTCGGACGTCAACCTCGAGTCACGGCGCGACGTGCCGGCCGGGCTCCTGTCCTATGCCGAGCAGCGGGCGCTCGAGATCGGCATCACGATCGCGGGCGGCGCCGACACCATCCTGCTCGACGAGCCCACCGCGGGCATGAGCCGCACCGAGGCCGACCACGCGGTCGCCCTCATCCGGCGGATCACCGCGGGCAAGACCCTGGTCATGGTCGAGCACGACATGAGCGTGGTCTTCGACCTGGCCGACGTGGTGACCGTGCTCGTCTACGGCCAGATCATCGCCTCCGGCCCGCCCGGGGAGATCCGCACCAATCGCGCGGTGCAGGAAGCCTACCTGGGCGTGGGGGCGGCCTGATGCTCGCGGTGCGGGACCTCCACGCCTACTACGGCAAGAGCCACATCCTCCAGGGCGTCAACCTCGAGGTGGGGGCGGGCGAGATCGTGAGCCTGCTCGGGCGCAACGGGGTCGGCCGGTCCACCACCTGCAAGGCGATCATGGGGCTGGTGGAGCCGGTGGGCGAGGTGATCTTCAAGGGCAAGAACCTGGCCGGCCGGCGCACGGACGTCATCGCGCACGCCGGCATCGGCTACGTGCCGGAGGATCGCCAGATCTTCCCCACCCTCACCGTGCGCCAGAACCTGGAGCTGGGGCTCAAGCGCGCGGGCCGCTTCGGCCGCTGGTCCTTCGACGACATGTTCGAGCTGTTCCCGCTGCTGCGCGAGCGGCAGCACAACGTGGCGGGAGTCCTCTCGGGCGGCGAGCAGCAGATGCTGACGATGGGCCGGACCCTCATGGGCGATCCGGAGCTGGTCATCATCGACGAGCCAACCGAGGGACTCGCCCCGATGCTGGTGGCCCAGGTCGGGCGCTTCCTCGGCGAGATCGCTCGTCGGGGCGTCTCGATTCTCCTCGTCGAGCAGAAGCTGACGATCGCGCTCGAGATCTCCCACCGCGTCTACGTGATGGGCCACGGTCGCATCGTCTTCGGCGGAACCCCCGCCGATCTGGCCGCCAACCACGCGGTGCGGAGAGAGAACCTCGAGGTCTGATCCCCGGACCGAGGAGAGGCCATGAAGACACCCCGCAAGGGATTCCGGCAGATGGTGGACGAAGCCAAGGCGCGCATCAAGACGATCAGCCTCGAGGAGGCGAAGGGACGGCTGGGCCAAGACGGCGTGGTCTTCGTCGATCTCCGCGATGTCCGCGAGCTGGAGCGCGAGGGCATGATCCCGGGGGCCTTCCACTGCCCGCGGGGCATGCTCGAGTTCTGGATCGACCCCGACAGCCCGTATCACAAGGACGTCTTCGACTCCGGCCGGGAGTTCGTCTTCTACTGCAACGGGGCCTGGCGCTCGGCGCTGGCCGCCGACGTGGCCCAGCAGATGGGGCTCGATCCGGTGGTGGAGATGGACGGCGGCTTCGCGGAGTGGAAGAAGAAGGGCTACCCGGTCGTGGAGAAACTGGCCAAGAAGTCGTAGCCGGTCCGCGTGGTAGCATCGAGGCCATGGCGACCCGAAAGCGCGACGAGGAGCCGGGCGAAGAGCCGCAGTCGATGCCGATGATCCTGCCCCCCGCCCAGGGGCCGACGGTCGAGCAGCCCGCCAAGCTGATCCGCATCGCCTCGATGATCCGCGAGCTGCTGCAGGACGTGCGGCAATCCACGCCGGACGAGGCCGGCCGCAAGCGCCTTCGCGAGGTCTACGAGCGCGCGCTCAGCGCGCTGAAGGAAGGCGTCTCCAAGGAGCTCCAGGACGAGCTCGAGACGCTCACCCTGCCGCTCGCCGCCACCCCGAGCGAGTCCGAGATCCGGCTGGCCCAGGCCCAGCTCGTCGGCTGGCTCGAGGGCCTCTTCCAAGGCATCCAGGCCGCGCTCTGGACCCAGCACATGCAGGCGCGCGCCGAGATCGAGCAGATGCGCCGGCAGCGCGGCCTGCCGCCGGGGCCGGGCGACGTGACCGAGCGCGACCCCGGTCAATATCTCTAGGACCGTGTAACTCTTTCCGCCTCCCGGATCAGGGCGTCCTCGCTCGGCGTGACCCTCACCCCGTGAGTGGGGAACTGCCGGAGGTGGCGCACTCCCTCAGTCTTTGCGTCGGGTTCCGTGCGAAAGGCCACCTGGTATCCGCAGTGCGTGCAGCTCATCGTGTAGGTCGGCATGGCGCTCCCTCCTCCTGGCCATCGACACGGGAGCAAGGGGGATGCCATCGCGGGCACGGTGTCGTGGTGCTAGAATCGCGCCCACCATGAGCGGCTACCTGATCACGAACGTCCGCGTGCTCGACGGCACCGGGCGCGCGCCCTTCCCCGGGGCCGTCCGCGTGGATGGCACCCGCATCACGCAAGTCTCCCCCGCCCCGCCGGGTGCGGCCCGCCCCGGCGAAACGACCATCGACGGCCGCGGCGGCGTGCTCATGCCGGGACTGATCGAGCCGCACGCGCACCTGAGCTTCGCCGACGTGGTCTCCTACGAGCTCACCCGCATGCCGCCCGAGGAGCACCTGCTCGCCACCATCCGGAACGCGCGCACCATGCTCGACTCGGGCTACACGAGCGCGCTCTCCGCCGCCGCGGCAAAGCCGCGCCTCGACGTGGTGCTCAAGCGCGAGATCGAGGCCGGACGCCTGCCCGGGCCGCGCCTCCTCGCCAACGGCCCTGAGATCACGGTGACCGGCGGCCTCGGGGACAGCAACCTCCTCCACCTGCCGTATCACGAGACGCCGACCTTCTGCTGGGTGGCCGACGGCCCCGACGCCATCCGCCGCGTCTGCCGGCTGCTCGCTCGCGAAGGCGTCGATCTCCTCAAGCTCAATCTCTCCGGTGATCTCGGCACCTCGGCCTGGTCGTCGGAGCTCACCCCGATGTCCGATGCGGAGGTCTCCGCGGCCATGGAGGTCGCGCGCGCCCGCGGCCTGCGCGTGTGCGCGCACTGCCGGAGCGGCGACTCGGTGCGGATGGCCGTCCGCCACGGCATCGAGGTCATCTACCACGCGAACTACTGCGACGAGGCCGCGCTCGACGCGCTGGATGCCGCTCGCGATCGGGTCTTCGTGGCTCCCGCGCTCGGCATCACCTACAACCTGACCCAGGCCAACGGCCAGTGGGGCGTCACCTCCGAGCGGGCCCAGGCCTTCGAGCGCGAGCTGGCCGCCACCGTCGAGACCGTCGCCCGGATGCGCGCGCGGGGCGTCCGCGTGCTCCCGGGCGGCGACTACGGCTTCGTCTACACCCCGCACGGCACCTACGCGCGCGACCTCTGGCTCTTCGTGAAGGTGCTGGGCTACTCCCCGATGGAGACGCTGGTCGCCGCCACCAAGCAGGGCGGCGAGATCATGGGACGGCCCGGCGAGCTGGGCGTGGTGCGCGAGGGCGCCCTCGCCGACCTCTTGCTGGTGGACGGCGATCCCCTCGCCGACATCGCGATCCTGCAGGACCGCGCCGCGATCCGGATGATCATGAAGGACGGGCAACTGCACAAGGCGCCCTGACCGTCGGGCTGCCGCCCTTGGATCTCTCGGCCACCATCCACCGGCTCGGGGAATCGCTCGGGCTCGTGCTGCGCACCCAGGAGTCCGTCGCCCTCTTCGAGACCGAGGAGCAGATCCGCGCGCTCGCCAAGGCCCGCCGCGCGGGCGAGATGGACGCGGCGGTCCGCCTCCCCGCGGCGGTCGCCGCGCTGACCCCGGACGCCGCGCGCGCCACCGCCTCCGCCTTCGCGGTCTACTTCGACCTGATCAATCTCGCCGAGGAGGCCCACCGCATCCGCGCGCTGCGCGCCCGCGAGCGCGCCCAGCACCCGGCGCCCATCGGGGAGTCGATCGGCGCGGCGGTCGCGCTGCTCGCGGCCCGCGGCGTCACCGCCCCGGCCCTGGCGCCCCTGCTCGACGGCCTGCGCGTGGAGCTGGTGTTGACCGCGCACCCGACCGAGGCCAAGCGGCGCACCGTGCTCTCGAAGCTCCAGCGGATCGCGATCGTGCTGCACCGGCTCGAGGACGAAGACCTGCTGCCGCGCGAGCGCGACGCCCTCGCCGACACCCTGCAGGCCGAGATCACCGCGCTCTGGCTCACCGACCGCAACCGCACCGCACGGCCCGCGGTCACCGATGAGGTACGCACCGGTCTCTACTTCGTGGATTCGGTCTTCTGGGAGCTGGTGCCGCGCATCGCCGCCGATCTCGAGGTCGCGCTGGCCCTCCACTATCCGGGTCTGGCCGCGCCATCCGGGTGGCTCACGGTGGCGTCGTGGATCGGGGGCGATCGCGACGGCAACCCCTCGGTGGTGACCGAGGTGACCGCCGAGACCCTGCGGCTGCACCGGGGCCTGGCGGTGGAGCGGCACCGGCGCTCGCTGCAGGAGCTGGCCCGTCGGCTCAGCCTGAGCGACCGCCGCTGTCCTCCGCCGCCGTCGCTCGTCGAGTGGCTCGAGACTCGGCGGCCCCTCCCCGCGCACGTGGCCTTCCTCGAACAACGCTACGCGGGCGAGCCCTACCGCCTGGCCCTCGCCCTGCTCGCCGCCGATCTCGAGGCCGCCTCGCACGAGGACATGACCGCGCGGCTGCTCGACGAGGCCCCGCACGCCGCACGGGCGACCGCCGCCGAGATCGGCCGCGTGGTGGAGCTGATCGCGCGCGCGGTCCCACCGGCGCTGGCCGCCGATTCAATCCGGCCGCTGCAGGTCCAGCTCGAGAGCTTCGGCCTCCACGCGGCCCGCCTCGACATCCGCGAAGATTCCGGACGACTGACCGCGACACTCGGCAACATCCTGGCGCGTCTCGGCAGCGATCCGGCCTTCGCCGAGCGCGACGAGGCTGATCGCGCTGCGGTCCTCCTCGCGCACCTCGCCGGGCCGGCCCCCAAGGCCTCCGCGATCTCCGCGCTCGCACTCGACGAGGCCGCCGCCGAGACGTGGCGGCTCCTCCGGCTCCTCGCGCGCGCCCAGGCCATCTACGGCCGGGCGTCGCTCGGCCCGTTCATCATCTCGATGACGCGGGGACCGGCCGACGTCCTGACCGTGCTCCTCCTGGCCCGCTGGGCCGGCGGCGCCGACGCGCTGCGGATCGTCCCCCTGTTCGAGACGCTGGGCGACCTCGACGCGGCCCCGCGCACGCTCGGGCAGCTCTTCGCGCTCCCCACCTACCGCGCGCACCTCGCGGGGTGCGGCGGCGAGCAGATGGTGATGATCGGCTACTCCGACAGCAACAAGGACGGCGGCTACCTGGCCGCGAACTGGGCCCTCTATCGCGCGCAGGAGTCGATCGCCGCGGTGTGCGCCGAGCAGCGCGTGACCCTCACCCTCTTCCACGGGCGCGGGGGCACGGTGGCGCGCGGCGGCGGCCCGGCCGGCCGCGCGATCCGCGCCCAGCCGCCCCACACCGTCGAGGGCCGCTTCCGGGTGACCGAGCAGGGCGAGACCATCGCCTCGCGGTACGGAGACCCGGAGCTGGCCCACCGGCACCTCGAGCAGATCGTGAGCGCGGTGCTGCTGGCCTCGGCGGACATGCCGGCCCGCGAGGCGGCCGAGACGGTGGCGCCGGCGTGGCGGCTCGCGGTGGACGTGATGGCGGTGGCCGCGCGGGAGCGCTACCACGACCTGGTCGAGCGCACCCCGGGCTTCCTCGACTACTGGCGCGCGGCCACCCCGATCGAGGAGCTCTCGCGGCTAAGGCTCGGCTCGCGGCCGACCGCGCGCCGCGCGGGCGGCATGACCCGGAGCGCGGTGCGCGCCATTCCCTGGGTCTTCTCGTGGATGCAGAGTCGCTTCAACCTGCCGGGCTGGTACGGTCTCGGCACCGCCCTCACGCGCGCCGACGCGGCCACGCTGCGCGAGATGTACGCGGGCTGGCCGTTCTTCCGGGCCATCCTCGACAACGCGGAGATGTCGCTGCTCAAGGCCGACATGGGCATCGCCGCGCTCTACTCCGAGCTCGTCCCCGACCGCGGGCTCGCCACCGCGGTCTTCACTCGCATCGGAGACGAGTTCGCGCGCACCCGCGAGGCCATCCTCCGCGCCACCGGGCACGCCGACCTCATGGACGGCGATCCCGTGATCCAGCGCTCGGTACACCTCCGCAATCCATACGTCGACCCCCTCAACTACCTCCAGGTCGAGATGCTCCGCCGCTTGCGGGCCCTCTCCGAGCCGGACGCTCCGGAGGCGGAGCGCTACCGCGAGGTCCTCGTGATCACGATCAACGGCATCGCGGCCGGCCTGCGCAATACTGGATAGCAGCGGGGATAGCAGCGGGGCTAATACCGCAGCTTGTTCGAGGCGTCGAGCGCGGCCACCTTGTAGCACTCGGCGAGCGTCGGATAGTTGAAGACGGTGCGCAGGAAGTAGTCGAGCCCTCCGCCCAGGCCCAGCACCGCCTGCCCCACGTGCACCAGCTCGGTGGCGCCGGTCCCGATGCAGTGGATGCCGAGCAGCCGCCGGTCTTCCCGGTGGAAGAGCATCTTGAACATCCCGGCATGATCGCCCAGGATCTGCCCCCGCGCGATCTCGCGGTAGCGCGCGATGCCACTCTCGTACGGGACGCGATTCTGGGTCAGCTCGTGCTCGGGCGCTCCCACCATCGAGATTTCGGGAATGGCGTAGATGCCGATGGGAAAGTGCGACGCCATCGGGCCCGCCTCCACTCCGAAGGCGGCGCAGGCGGCGAGCCGTCCCTGCTCCGACGAGGTCGCGGCGAGGCTCGGGTAGCCGATCACGTCACCCGCCGCGAAGATGTGCGGCTGCGCGGTGCGGAAGCACTCGTCCACCGAGAGCCGCCCCCGTTCGTCCGCCTGGAGGCCGGCCACGGACAGGTTGAGCGCGTCGGTGGCCGCGATCCGGCCGGCCGAGAAGAGCACCATGTCGGTGGCGATCCGCTTGCCGGACTCGAGGTGCAGCACCGCCCGGCGCGGCGGACCCTCCGCGACGCCGATCGACTCCACCGTCTCCCCGAACCGCAGCGTCACGTTGCGGGAGCGCATCTGGTGGAAGAGCTCGTCCACGATCTCGTGATCCAGGAACTCGAGCGGCCGATCCCGCCGCTCCACCAGAGTCACCGCGACCCCGAGGGCGGAGAAGATCGAGGTGTACTCGACCCCGATCACGCCCGCCCCCACCACCGCGAGGGTGCGGGGCAGCGACGTGAGGCGCACGATGTGGTCGGTGTTGAGGATCATCTCGCCGTCGGCCGCGACGCCGGGGGGTGGGCTCGGACGGGTACCCACCGCGATCAGGATGTGCTCCGCGGTCACGCTGTGCCGGCCACCGTTGGCGGAGCGGACCACGAGGGTGTGCGGATCCCCGAACGACGCTTCCCCCGCGATCACGGTGACGTCGTTACGGCGGAGCTGGTTCTCCAGCACCTCGATCTCGCGGGCGATCACCGTGTCCACCCCCGCGAAGAGCTGCTGGCAGGTCGGCCGCGCTTCGAGCTTGGCCCACGGCAGCCGGTCGCCCTTGCCGGCCAGGGCCGCGAAGGTGAGCACCGCCTCCCGGAGGGTCTTGCTCGGGATCGTGCCGGTGTCCACGCACACCCCGCCCACGAAGCGCCCCTTCTCGACGATGGCCGCGCGGCGGCCCAGCTTGGCCGCCTGCACCGCGGCCCGCTGGCCGGCGGGGCCGCTGCCGATACAGATCAGGTCGAAGTCGTACGCGGTCACCGCGTCACCGGGATGATGCCCAAGATCTCCTCCGCGCGCACGGGTCCGCCTCTCCCGATCACGATAGCACCGCGCCGCCCGCTCCTGGGCGACCGCGAGGAGTCGTGCAGAGGAGGTGCCAGGGCTCGTGCCCGGGCGGGGCCCCGAAACCGCCGTGAACATTGCCCATGCGCCCAGGGAGCCCGCCCGACCCCGCCGGAAGAACAGGCAGATCGGAGCGGCCCTGGGCAGACTTGTTCTCACGCACGTATCGGAGGTAGGATCACGCCCACGAGGGGCTCCCGACCGGCCAAGGAGGGCGTCATGCTAGAGCGGCTCATCTCCGGCGACAACCACATCGACCTCACCTATTGTCCGCCCGACCTCTGGTCCAGTCAGGCGCCCTCCAAGTGGAAGCTCCTGGTGCCGCGCGTGGAGGAGTTGGAAGACGGCTGCCACTGGTTCGTGGAGGCGCAGGACAAGGGGATGTGGAACGGGGTGGGCCCCGGCTTCCTCAAGCGGACCCCCGGCTCCTTCGCCCGGATCGACGAGATGGCCTCCTGCGGCTTCGAGTGGGATCACCGCGCTGGCGCCAAGCCCCGGCCGACCACGCCCGAGCTCCGGCTGGCCGACCTCGACCGTGACGGCCTCGACGCCGAGGTGGTCTACGGCTGCCTGATGATCAACGACATGATCGCCAGCGGCGAGCGCCGCGCGTGGGCCAACGCGATCTACAACGACTGGGCCGCCGACTTCGCCAAGAAGTCGGACCCGAACCGGATCTACCCGCTCGCCATCGTGCCGAGCAACGACCCGCAGGTGGCCGCGGCCGAGGTCCGGCGGTGCGCCAAGATGGGCCTCAAGGGCGGCGACCTCGGGTTCAAGTCCATGTCCATCCCGCTCTACCAGCACGAGTGGTATCCACTCTGGGAGGCCGCGGCCGAGTGCCACTTCCCGATCGCGTTCCACTCCACCGGCTTCAAGGCCCTGCGCGCCCCCGATTCCCCGGCGATGGAGCAGCAGTACATGCTGCAGTGGCGGCTGGTGCGCTCGTCGCTCTTCCAGCTCGACACCATGGAGGTGCTGGTCTCGATCATCACCTCCGGGGCGTGCGAGAAGTACCCCGACTTCAAGTTCGTGCTCGGCGAGTCCGGCGTGACCTGGCTGCCCTACGTGTTCGATCGC
>Ga0210384_10003927_pt1 | contig 16880 bp, 20 predicted proteins | sample IncBWH2MmetaG_FD_160574 | JGI IMG/M metagenome (GOLD analysis project Ga0210384, IMG submission 160574) | Forest soil microbial communities from Barre Woods Harvard Forest LTER site, Petersham, Massachusetts, United States - Inc-BW-H-2-M | ecosystem: Environmental > Terrestrial > Soil >...
CCTCGAACTTCCGCGATCGCAACGTTCCATCTGCCTCATACCGCCGGTCGGCAAACGCCTCCGCAGCAACCACGAATCCCGCCTCCCGAAACACCTCCAACATTGGAGATCCCGATAGCCCAACGAGCACCGTGCTCTTGTTCCACCTCGCCACGCCATCCGCAATCGCCTCCGCAAGCTCACGATTCTTCACCGCCTGGTTGTAAAGCGCCCCATGCGGCTTCACGTGCACCACCCGCGCGCCGCACCGCGCTGCAATCTCGGCCAGCGTTCGAACCTGCTCGAAAACGGAATCCGCAATTTCCTTCGCCGCGAGCTGCAACTCCACTCGCCCGAAATTCGCCCTATCCGCATAACCCGGATGCGCCCCAATCGCCAGCTTCCACCGCAGCGCCTGCTCAATCGTCGTTTTCATCGTCCGTTCGTCGCCCGCATGCCCCCCGCAAGCGATATTCACCGAAGTCAGCGAAGCCATCAGCGATTCTTGCGTCCCATCCGCAATCGCCTCCGGCAATTCGCCCATGTCGCAATTCACGTCGATTCTTAGTTCGCCGCGCGTCATTCGAACAGCGCCTCCGACGCCAATAATTCCTCCTGCTCCTTCAACAAACTTCGCGCCGTTTCCCAATCCACCCGTTCGAATCGCACTACATCCCGCGGCCGCAGCTGCCCCAAACTGTGAAAATCCGCCGAAATCACATTCGCAATCTTCGGGTATCCGCCGGTTGTTTGCTGCTCCACGAACAAGATAATCGGCTGCCCTCCCTCCGGAACCTGAATCGCGCCCAACGAAACTCCCTCACTGATCATCTTTCCGCCCGGCGTATCCAAAACCGCCTCACTCTTCAGTCGAATGCCCATTCGATTGGACTCCTCCGCCACCAGATATCGGCCCGCATAAAACAGGCGCTGCGCAGCCTCGGAAAACCGCTCGCTCTGTGGCCCCGGCGTCACACGCAGAACTCTTCGAGGCTGCGTCTCTTTCAATGCCCGCGCCGAGATCCTTCGTTTGCGAGCCGATCCGCTCGCCGCTCCGATCTTCAGCACGTCCCCTTTTCGCAACGCTCGCCCCTCATGTCCTCCAAGCCCGCTCAAAATATGCGTCGATGCGCTGCCCAAAAAAAGTTTTGCTTCGATTCCTCCCCGAACGCACAAATAACACCGCGCCCCAGTCCGCGTCGGCCCCATCTTAAGCACTTGCCCCGACTTCGTTTCGAACGTCACCCATAACTCCATCGGTTTCCCATCGAGCGTCGCCCCGAAATCAGACCCCGCCAGCGCCACCACAGCTCCATCTGGAAACTCAAACGTCCCTCCTAGCAGCGTCATCTCCAACCCCGCTGCCCCATCTGCATTCCCCACCAATCGATTCCCGGTTCGCAGCGAAACCGCATCCGCCGCTCCCGAAGGCGACACTCCCATCGGCCCGAATCCCTCTCTCCCCAAATCCTGTACCGTCGTAAACAGCCCCGGCTCCCGCACCTCAATCAGCGGCATGCCTTCTCCATCTCCGCAAATCGCTCCGCCGAAACTGGTGTAAACCGCACGCGATCTCCAATCGACAAAAGGCTCAACCCCTCCCGCTCCGCCCGGAACATCGCCACTGGCGTCCTTCCGATCAATCTCCATCCCCCCGGCGTCGCAAACGGATACACCCCCGTCTGACTCCCCGCAATCCCCACGCTCCCCGCCGGCACTTTTCGCCGCGGCGCCGCCAGCCGCGGCGTCACCAGTGCTTCAGGCAATTCCCCCAAATACGCAAATCCCGGCACGAACCCCAAAAAATAAACAAGATACTCCACCGAAGCATGCAGCTCGATCGCCTGCGCCGCCGTCATTCCGTGCAGCGAGCCCACCTCCGCCAGGTCCGGTCCAAACTCTCCGCCATAACAAACCGGAATCTCCACCAACCGCGCTTCCGGTAATGCCAAACGATCCATCCGCGCAATGTACTCGCGCAAAACAGCTTCGACATCCTCATGCCGCAACCGCACGCCATCAAACACCACCAGCACCGAACAATAAGCCGGATGCAAATTCCGAATTCCTGCCGCAGGCTCATCCTGCAGCAACCGCACCAATTTCCGAACCTGCTCGTGCGCGCGAACCGAAATCTCTTCACCGAAGTAGACGATCATCGACTGATCGCCAGCCGCCCGAAATTCACAACCGTTCAGTGCCATATGCCCTTGTAGGGGCCGGGCTTTAGCCCGGCGTCTTTCACTGCCAGAAGGAAGCGCCGCTCACCAACGGCTGGCCAAATCCTACAACGACCGCCATCCAACTCCCAATCATCGCCGAAACATAACCGCGCAGCACCTAACCTCGTTCCGCCATCCGTGACGTACAATAACTGCATCCAATAAATCGCATGAAACTCATCCAACAACTACCTGCCACCTTAGCAATTTGTCTTCTGCTTTCACCCGCAACCATACTCGCCCAATCCACAGGGTCCGCTCCCACCACTTCCGTAACCCACGGCGTCCCACTATCCCAACTCTTGGCCGCCATCCGCCAAAAAGCCAAATCTCTCGAAACCACGTCTGGCATGCGGCAGAGTTTCCAATCCTTCACCGTCGCACACCATCTCCCGCCGGAAAGCATTCGCTATTCCGACTTCGTTCTAGTCCGTCTGCTCTTTGAAGCCACGCGCGACGCAGGATTCTGGAATCTACACTGGAACATCACCGACCAGCCGCCCAACTCCGACAGAATCTGGCACCAGTGGCGCACCATCAACAAGCCATCTCTCACCGAACCCACTGCCACCGCGGAGTGCGATGAACTCTCCGCGCTCTTTGCCTTCTTCGTCGAACGCGCGGGCGTTAAGAGCGTCGGCCTCTTCTGGCCGGCCGCCAATCACACTGTGGCTGTTTGGGTGGTTCAGCCCACCGACGGCCCCGTCATCCGCGTCGTCGTTCCCACATCTCAGATTTTTCTCGAAGAATCTGACATGTTCGACACCAGAAAATTCAATCCCTGGAAGCAAAAAACAATTTACGAATATACGCGCCGCGACGTCCCGGATTCCTTCGAACTCTCCAAACCTCTCGCCGACTTCTTTCTCCAGCAGATCGACACCTACGCCGGCGCCTCCAACTCCACGCTCCAGCGCCTCCGCTATCTCCGCGACGCTGTCCTCAACCGCGCATGGACTCCCGAACAAGCCGCACGCGATGCACTCAATCGCCGCGCCGCACTTGCCCCTGGCGCAACTGAAGACGCCTCCGCCTTGCAAGCCTTCGCAGACGGAATGCGCTTCGAGTCATTCCGAAAATAGCTCTTTTAAGCGAGAACCAAACTGGGATCAGCGTTCAAGGTGGCGTCGGCGAGAATGCCGGCGCAGAGACGCGGGTAAGCCGCCGCGGCAATCATCGCAGCGTTGTCCGTCGAAAGCGCACGGCTCGGAAAGAAAATTTCGATACCAGCGGACTTCCCGCGCTCTTCAAAAGTTGAGCGTAGCTGGCTGTTCGCCGCAACACCGCCAGAAACCAGCACGCTCTCAACGCTCAATTCTTCTGCCGCCTTCATCGTGCGCTCCACCAGGTCGCGCACCACCGCATTCTGAAACTCGCGCACCAGCGCCAGTGTTTGCGGGCTGCACAGCGGCTGCAATTGCTCGAGTTTTCGTTCGCCGTGCTGCAGTGCTTCCTCCCGTGCGCGAATTTCCGCCGCATATTCCCCATGCTCTCGCACGTGATACAGCACCGCGGTCTTCAGCCCGCTGAAGCTGAAATCCAGCGCATTCCCCTTCATTTTCGTCGGTCCGAATTTCACCGGAGCCGGCGCCCCGTTCGAAACCGTCGCCAACCGGTCCAGAATCGGTCCGCCCGGATATCCAAGTCCCAGCAATTTCGCCACTTTGTCGTACGCTTCGCCCGCCGCATCATCCCGCGTCTGCCCCAGCTTTCGATACAGCAACTTCGCGCTCGCATCCTGCACGTTCGAATCTTCCGCCTTCACCTCATACAAAACCGTATGCCCGCCCGAAACAATCAAGCATACCGCCGGCAGTTTCGCCGTCCGCCCCGCTTTGTGCGCCTCCAAAAAAACCGCATGGACGTGTCCCTCCAGATGGTTCACCGGCACCAGCGGCTTTCCTAGCGCCTGCGCCAGAGTTTTCCCGTAGGTAATTCCAACCAACAACGCGCCCACCAATCCCGGCCCTTGCGTCACTCCGATCGCATCTACATCCGCAAGCTTCATCCCTGCCTGTTCGAGCGCCTCCCGCACTACCGGCACGATCTGCCGCAAATGCTCACGCGACGCCAGCTCCGGCACTACGCCGCCATATTTCCGGTGCACATCGATCTGCGACGCCACCACGCTGGACAGGATTTCCCGTCCGTCCGCGACCACCGCCGCGGCCGTCTCATCGCACGAAGATTCAATTCCCAGGATTCGAATGTTCATCTTCCACCGAACTTCCAGAAAAGCTCCTATCTACCGTATGCTAGCACACGCTTGCCATCACATCGTTTGGGCTCCTGGATGCGGCATTCGCTCAAATAAAAGAGGCCATCGTGACTCGACGAACTCTCGCCCTTGCCACAATTTCCGTTCTCTTGGCTTTGGTCTTCAATGTCAATCTCTGGGCGCAGTCCCAGCCCCCATCAGAACCAAAAACCCGCAACGTCGTTCTCATCGTCGCCGACGGCCTCCGCTGGCAGGAAGTTTTCACCGGCGCCGATCCTTCGCTCCTGAATTCCGAACATGGCGGCATCTGGGCCAATCCGGAAAACCTGAAACGCGAATTCTGGCGTGACGACGTCAACGAACGCCGCAAAGCCCTCTTCCCTTTTCTCTGGAACGTCGTTGCATCGCAGGGCCAGCTCTTCGGCAATCAGCTCAAAGGCAGCGTCGCTCGCGTCACCAACGGCAAGGCTTTTTCCTATCCCGGCTACAACGAGATGCTCACCGGCTTCCCCGACCCGAAAATTGATTCGAACGACTACGGCCCCAACCCAAACGTCACGGTGTTCGAATGGCTCGACAAGCGGCCCGACCTGCACGGCCACGTCGCCGTCGTTGGCACCTGGGACGTCTACAAAAATATCTTCAACGTCAATCGCAGCCACCTGCCGGTGCAAGTCGGATGGGGTTTGCCCTACCACGGCAAACTCGATTCAAATCAGCATCTCATCAACGAACTCTACCTGCACACCACCAGGCTCGACGACGAGGACGTCACCGACTCATTACAACAAATTCCCCTGCTCGACTTCGTCCGTTCGAATCACCCTCAGGTTCTCTTCGTCGGCTACGGCGAAGCCGACAACTGGGCGCACTCCGGCCGCTACGACCTCGTCCTTCACAGCGCCCACGAAATCGACCACTTTATCGAGCAGCTCTGGGACACCATGCAATCCATCCCTTCTTATCGTGGCCAAACCACTTTCATCATCACCGCCGATCACGGCCGCGGCAGCGGCCTCGTCGAATGGAAAGATCATGGCGCGGACCAGAAAGGCTCTGAAAATATCTGGATCGCCGTCATCGGGCCGGACACGCCGCCGCTCGGCGAACGCGCCAACATAGATCCCGTCACGCAATCGCAGATCGCCGCCACTCTTGCCTGTTTTCTCGGCAAGGATTACCGCCACGATGTCCCGGCCGCCGGCCCGCCGATTGCCAGCGTCCTTCCGAAAGTGCTCCCTTGCAATCCTAGCCGCTAGTTCTGGCTCCTGAATCTTGTTGGCAATCGGCGGTGTCATTTCCGCAGAATCGTGATTTCGCTTTCATTGACAAAGTCACTCGTGCGCGGCTACTGTGCAACAGCGCAGTGCCGAATCATTTCTGTTCCGCATTTCGCATCTGAATATGCCAACCGATTCTTCCAACTCGCCCAGGAAAACTGCGCCGCCCCGCGTGCGCAAAGCGGTTCTCCCTGCCGCGGGTCTCGGCACGCGCTTTCTCCCCGCCACAAAAGCGCAGCCGAAGGAAATGCTCACGGTCGTCGACAAGCCGCAGATTCAATACGTCGCCGAGGAGTGCGTCGCTTCCGGCATCGAGCACATCATCATCGTCACCGGCAAAGGCAAGAACTCCATCGAAGACCATTTCGATTCCGCGCCCGCCCTCGAACGCTTCCTCGAGGAAAAAGGCAAACACGATCAAGCGGAGATGGTTCGAAAGATCAGCAACATGGTGCAGGTCAGCTACACGCGCCAGAAAGAGCCCCTCGGGCTCGGCCACGCCGTGCTCGTCGCGCGCGACCTCGTTGGCGACGAACCTTTTGCTGTATTGCTCGGCGACGTGCTCATTCCCGGAAAAAACCCCGCAACCAAACAGCTCATCGACGTTTTCGAATCCACCGGAACCGGCGCCATCGCCGTTGAACAAGTTCCCAAAGACAAAACGAACTTGTACGGCATCGTCGACGCCATTGCCGCGCCGCAGCCGCCTTTCGGTGACCGCCTGCTGCGCATCCGCGATCTGGTGGAGAAACCGAAACCGGCGGAAGCGCCTTCAAATCTCGCGATCACCGGCCGCTACGTTTTGCCTTCGGCGATCTTCGATTGCCTGGAACGCACCAAACCCGGCGCAGGAAACGAAATCCAGCTCACCGATGCGCTGCGCATTTTGGCGAAGGAGCAAGGGCTGTTCGCTTACATTTATGAGGGAATTTCCTACGACGCGGGAGACAAACTGGGCTTTCTGAAAGCGACCGTGGAGATCGCCCTGCAAAATCCCGAATTCGGCGCCGCCTTCCGTGAATACCTCAAAACGCTGAAGCTCTAACCGAAATCATTTCTTTCGACGGAATTATTTCTTCGCCGCCGGCTTCTTTTCTTTCGATTCCTTGGCCGGCGTCTCTTTTTTCGTGGTCTCTCTTTCTTTGCTCGGACTCTCTTTGTCTTTTTCCTTGCTCGCCGTTTCTTTCGCTTCCGCACCGGCTTTGTCGGCCTTCTCTGCCTCGCCGCCGCCGGATTTTTTCCCGCCGTAGTCCGTTACGTACCACCCCGCCCCTTTGAACTGGATGGCCGGCGCGGTGATCACCGATTCCACTTTGCCGCCGCAGTGCGGGCATTTCTTCAAGTGCGGTCCGGATACACTCTCGATTTTTTCCGTGTGCCGTCCACACTTCAGGCATTTGTATTCGTACAGGGGCACTAACGCTCCTCCGATCAGCTGCTCAAACTTCAAAGTATAGCATTGCTGTGGAAACTGCCGCCGCGCCGCGCTTTGGCACACCCTTTGCACAGGCCTGCCGTCGACGCTCGCCTCCAACAGCATATAAGTATTTACGGGACGAAATGGCACACTCACAATTCGCCAATGCGCCCGCAACGACAGCGGGGCCAAATGACCAGGAACAGCATCAAGCCGTGTTTGATAGCTGAGTTCAAGTCGAACTCTCGCCGCTTCGACCGTGTGTGGCTGTCGTGCGCGCTTTGTATGAGTTTCTGTTTTGCCGTTCGACGCCCTAGGTCAAGGCGAGAATACGCTTCGCGGATGACGACGCCTTCAACGGAGGGAAATCACGGTTAACCATATTGCGGCACGTAGACGGAACCCAATTTTTTGATAAACCACTTTTGCACCATTCTCGGACTTGACGTGGAGAAACGGAATCTTCCCCGCTGCCAGAATCTGAGCTGCGACGAATGTCGTGAGGGCCCGCGCATATCCGCGGCCGCGAAATTCGGGCAGCGTGCACACCGCGCTGATTTCCGCAAACCCAGTGGATTGTAATCGCTCGCCGGCCATTGCGACCAACCGCCCATCGCTCGCGCGTATCCCGAAATAGCTTCCCATCTGGATTGTTTGTGGCGAGAACGGGCCGGGCTCGGTGGCAGCGGTAAGCTCCAGCATTTCGGGAACATCCGTCGTCCCGAGTGGAAGGGGCGCGACAGGCGGAGGGTCCACTGGAGCCTCACAAATCATTTGGTCGATCCACCGAGAGCGGTCGACTTCCCAGCCGCCCGGCACATCGAAGGGACTGGCAGTAAAAAACGCGACGTGCTCGCCGGGACTGACCAGCCGTTGTAAATCCGCGAATGCATCCTTTGTGGGATGAAGAAACGCCGCAAACGGGGAAACATCCGGTTGATATCGTCGCGCAAGGCCGTGCGAGCGGGCGAGGAGACGGTGTTCCGTTGTAAGCGCGGACCAAATCGGGTTGTCAAGAGACTCTAACATTGCATCCCACGCTCACCGGTTAGCTGGGTCTGGGTACCGTTTATAGTTGCAATATTTATGATGTCCATCTTTGTGTCGTTTCAGCTCAGCCACTCAATAAGGAGCTGGTTCAGCCGATCGGGCGCGTCCAGTGGAATCCAGTGGCTGGCGTTGTCGATCTGCTCGTAGCGCCATCGTGCTCTTACGAATTGTCCCGAGATCTTCATGCGTTCACCGTCGATATAGTGATCGTTTGAGGACCAGACGCCGAGCGTTGGAACTTCTACGGGTGGTAGTTTGGGAGGCGACTCCGGCAGGCGCGGCGCCAGATTCGCACGGTACCAGTTCAGCGACGCTTTTAGCGCATCTGGGCGGGACAGATCCGAGATGTAACGATCGATATCACGATTGCCGCGGAGTATTTCCCGGAACAGCACCCAGTTGTCGTGTTGCAGCCACGCCTCCGCAATTCCCTCGAACTGGAAGAACAGCTGGTACCAGGCCATCTCCCGCTGGCGCAACGTCTGCGGCGCACGTGGATGTGGCACCGAAAGAACGACAAGCCTGCGAACGCGATTTGGATGGGCAATAGCCGTCAGCCATGCCGCAGCGGCCCCCCAGTCGTGACCAACGATGTCCGCTGCGTCGATACCTAGCGCGTCGAGAATGCCGACCGCGTCGGCGGCTGCGTTCTGCAGGGAATACGCGGCCACTCCTTCCGGGTGATCGGAGCGCCCGAATCCACGTTGGTCGAGCGCGATGGCGCGGAATCCGTTCGCGGCAAGGAATGGAATCTGGTTGCGCCAAAGATACGAAGAGTCCGGCCACCCATGCAGCAAGAGCACCGGCCTACCGCTGCCGTGGTCTTCAACATGAAGGGCAACCCCATCTCGCGAAATATGATGCTCCGTATATCGAGGCGTCGATGGACTTGCTGGAACCAGCAGGTTTTTGCGTTCACGACTTTTGCCAAGCGTTGTCTTTGCCAGGGCAGTAGCGGCAGCCAGTACGCCGGCAAACCCGGCAAGGAACGAGCGGCGCGAATTCAAGGATTTTCGTTCACGGTGACTGTTCATACGCCCTTTTTCCTTTCTGCTTCGGACATTTGCTGCAGGCCGTTCAACCACAGTCCATGACCATTGAACCCTCCGCCGCGCCGGTCTTTGTTGCTGATCTCGCACGTATACGGCACACCGGGGGAGCCTGGGAAGCTCTCAGCCACAAGCCGCGGACGCGGTCCCATCGCGCATTTCTAGGCCGCGGCTTCCTCGAAGACCCTTATCATCTTCGCGTCGAGCAGAGAGGGTACAGACGACGGCTTCATCTCCGGAAATTTGCTGAAAAATGACACTTGCTGGTCCATGTCGATCCGTGTCTGCTCGCCGTCCCGCTGGGACACGCAGACGCGCACAGGAGCGCCCAACCCGGCGGCACCGCTGTACTCGAAGAGGCCACGTGCGATTACAGCGTTCCCGACGAGGTAGAACTTCGACTCGATGGGAATCCCCGCAAGCCGCATCGTGGAGCCCTGTTCGAAGTCCCAAAAGATAGAGAAAGGCTTAGAAGTAGAATCGACGTACGCTTCGACGCCCGCGCGATCGCCGTGCGTCACATATTCCATTAGTTTGGGTATGTGGAAACGCGGCAACGTCCTCTCGATCGCCTGAGTGACTTCGAAGAAAGACTTACGCGAGCGTATGGTGATGAGGACGCCCTCGAACTTCGTCGTGGTTGTCTGTGCGGACACTTCCATTGCATCGTCTGCGCTTTTCATTTGTACTTCTCCTTTGAGTTTCAATTTGGCTTTCGCGCTACATTCCTGCTGCTGCGGGTGGATCAGTCGAATCGACCTGATCGACTCTCCATTCATAAAATCTTCGTTAGGGTCGCGGCTAAGTACGCCCTCTGCCTATCGAACAAGTCTTGAGCAAAACCTTCTTCCATCCTGTCCTGGGTGGACTTCGCGCTCATCGCCGTCGCAATTCCGCTATTTACTGGCCGTCGGCCCGCCATCGTTGAGAAGTAGATGAAGCGGGGTCAGCGGACCGAGTTCGATGAATTCGTGCTTCATAAGGCCCGCTTGGCCCAACGGCAACTTTTCCATCAGGGCGCGTGCCTCTTCGACCGACGTCACATTCAAGAGGAACACGGGACCTGTTTGCGTCTGACGAATCCACCATTGATCGATCTTGCCAGCCAAATACAGGCGAAGCGTAGCCGGTACCTCCTTCGGAAAGAGCTCCTTCATCTGCTCCGGCGTCGGAGGCTTCGTAAATTGTCCGATAGCCAGGATTTTTGTCGTCGGGACTACTGGGAAATTGTCTGTCTTCATCCGTATGTACCTCTCCTTTGACTCCTGCTGGCTGCATTCGAGCCGCAACTTCAGTGATCAGATGTTTGGCACGTGATGGCGTAACGGTCGAATATGCAACCTTTTCGGCCATTCACAACGCGAGGGGCGTACACTGAGACCGGAGAAATCAGATGCACAAAATCGGCTTCATCGTCTATCCCGCTTTTTCTCCGATGAACTTGGCTGCCACGAGCGTGTTCGAAACCGCAAACTGGAAGATTGGGTCGAACGCGTACGAAGTAACGCTTCTCTCGGAGCACGGCGGACCGGTCGCCACTTCGCTCGGGTCCAAGATTCAGACTTCGTCGTTCAAACGCCGCACGTTCGACACCCTCATCATTGCGGGCAGCATCGCAGCCCCGGCAGCTACGCCCGGCGTGTTGAGCTATCTTCGATCCGCTTTTAACCGAAGTCGTCGGATAGCTTCCATCTGCACCGGTGCCCTCGTCCTCGCAGAGGCAGGATTGCTCGACGGTCGACGGGCAACCACCCATTGGTATTACGCAAAAGAAATGCAGCGCCGCTACCCCAAGATCGCGGTCCACGAAGACCGCATCTTCATGATCGACGGACCAATATGGACATCGGCGGGCATGAGCGCGGGAGTGGATCTTGCGCTGGCTCTGTTGGCGGACGATCTTGGCACCGACCTCGCTCGTGTGGTCGCCAAAATACTGGTTGTCTATCATCGTCGTGCGGGCGGGCAGTCGCAGTTCTCGACGTTGTTGGATCTAGACGCGGATTCCGATCGCATCCGGACCGCGCTCGCTTACGCGAAAGAACATTTGAGCGCGCCCTTGTCAGTTCAAGCTTTGGCACGGGTCGCGTTTCTGAGCCTGCGGCAATTCAGCCGGCTATTTAGGGAGGAAACCGGACAATCTCCCGCGAAGGCAATTGAACGGATGCGGGTGGAATCTGCAAGGTTGATGATGGAGGCTGGCCGTTTCTCCGCCGAGGAAATTGCCAGGAAGAACGGCTTTGGAAACCGCGAGCGGATGCGGCGTTCGTTCATCCGCGCATTCGCACAATCCCCACAAACAATTCAACGCACAGTAAACACTTTGAACAAATAACCGGCCCAGTGGACCTACGGCCAAAATGTGAAGCAAGTTGGTCACGGGTCGCGATATCGGATTTTGCGTTCGAAGCGAATTCCTTCTGGGAAACACCCGCAGATCGCTTGCCTCCGGATTGATGCCCATAAGCGCGCAAGTGCCCACAAAACGCGCGATCTCCCGGATGGTCGGCAAACCGCAAGTAATCCGTTTCATCGGTCACGCGGCTGCTGCCGGCAACTCTTCCGCTGTTCCCTCGCCGCTTCCAACTTCCGACCCCGCTCGGCCCGAATCTCTTGCTGATGCCCAGCGAGCATGTCCTTTTGGCGTGATGTACCCGATGGCGCCGTTCAAACGCACGCTGTTGTAAAGCTCTAAGTAACCCTCCACCACACGCCGCGCATCCTCGAGCGACAGCGGCGAGGCGCGTGCTAGACTGCTCGCCATGACGGCCAGGAATCCAACAAAAGACCAAGGGAGCCTCGAGGGCCGTTTGTACCTTGTCGGCACGCCCATCGGCAATCTCGAAGACATAACGCTTCGTGCAATCCGCATCCTCAAGGAAGTGGACCAAATCGCCTGCGAAGACACCCGCCACACGCAGAAGCTTCTGACGCACTACGACATTCACAAGCCGCTCGTCAGCTATCACGAACACAACGAACTCACCCGCGCTCCCGAGCTGGTCCTCTCACTGGAACAAGGCGCGAAAATTGCGCTCGTCAGTGACGCGGGCATGCCGCTCGTTTCCGACCCCGGCCATCGCCTCGTCACTCTATGCCTTCGCCACAAGATTGCTGTCATTCCAATTCCCGGCCCGTCCGCGCTGCTCGCTTCCCTTTCCGCATCCGGCCTGCCCAATGAAGAATTCCTTTTCGTCGGTTTTCTCCCCGCCCGCAGCGGTGAACGCCGCCGCGCCCTCGAACGCCTGCGCATCGAGGACCGCACTCTGATCCTTTACGAAGCGCCGCACCGCATCGCCGAAACCGTCGCCGATGCCCGCGAAATCCTCGGCGACCGCCCCGCCTGTGTGGCCCGCGAAGTCACCAAGCTCCACGAAGAATTCTTACGCGGCAAACTTTCGGAGATTTCCGCGTCCCTGGAAGAGCGCCCCGCCCGAGGCGAAATCACATTCCTCATCGGTCCCGCCGATGCCGCCGAAGCGCGCTCCCACACCGACTCCTCGCAATCCCTGGCCGCGCGTGTCGAAGAACTCATGCACCAAGCGAAACTCGACCGCAAAGAAGCCTTGAAGCTCGCCGCCAAAGAACGAGGCCTCACCCGCCGCGCCGCCTATGCCCAAATCGTCGACGCACAGGCAAATCACGAGGAGACATGACCGAAACCGATCGCGAACGGATTTCCGCCGCGTCTGCCGAAACGCCTTTGGCTTCCACGGCTCTTCGTCCATCCTGGAGCCAAGTGTTGATCATGTTTGTTTGCGCGGTCCCTGTGGTTGCGATTGCAGCAGGTATAGCAACTGCGATTCTTACCTTCGTCACACCGGCAACCTGGGTTTGGTTTCTCCTCGCAGTTGTACTCTCCCCCGGTTGGCTTCTAGCGTGGCTGGTCGTGCCCCGTATTTCCGAAGGTGGGTGGTTCGACGCGCTATCGACAGCCTTTTTCTTTAATTTCGTTTACTGGTTCGCATGGATTTTCATTATGGTTCTTCGGTCCGATAGGCGATGGAGAAGAAAACATGCGGCTCGAATTGCTGGCGGATAGTAACTTGAGGGTTCCACTTATGCCCGGCCACGAAGGAAAAAGTCAGGCGGCGGATTCGGAGCGGAAAACGCGCTGAAAGCGCGGGCCGGTGAACTGGACGCCGACCATGCGTTCGCCATCGCTCTGGGAATCGCGAACGTGGACGACACGACCACGCGTCTCGAAGTCGGCTTCGGTGCGGCGCGAGGCGTAGTGGGAAAAGGGGATGCGGATTTCGAGGTCGGAGCCGATGGCCACGTCGAAACGAGTGACGAACGCGGCGCCACTGCGGCAAAGATTTTCGCTGGAAGTTTCTTCTTCGAAGATGACGCCGCGCTTATCGCGACCGCGGACGCGCAAAGGAAGGCGAACAGCAATCCTACGTTCCGTGCGTTGACTCGCAACCGACGTGCTCAGAGGGACCATGGGCGAGGTCCTCTTTTCTGCCGGCCACAACAGGGCTGGCCTCTTCTTGCGCACCAGTTAGATGCGCCGCCGTTGCATTTCGATCTTCGTTTTCGGCGCCCGTAAAACGGGCGACGAAAAAGCGTTCGACGCTTTCGAGGACCTCGGCGGGCGTATGCGCCGCATGCACGATTCGACGAAGCTCGCTGCCGTTCCCCACGCCATGAGTAAACCAGCACGCGAACTGCTTCATTTTGCCTACACCATCGGGCAGGCAGGCAGCATTAATTTGCCTATAGTAGTCCATGAGTAAACGGTGGCGCTGGTCCTCGGTGGGTTGGTCGTAGCGGCCAGTCAGCGCATACTGCTGCATCTGCAAGAAAATCCAAGGGTTGGTGGGCGCGGCGCGGCCGATCATCACGGCGTCGCAGCCGGTTTCCTGCACCATTCGAACAGCATCTTCCGGGCGGTTGATGTCGCCGTTGCCAATCACAGGAATTTTCACCGCTTGTTTTACGGCGGCGATGATGCCCCAATCCGCCGCGCCGGTGTAGCCCTGTTCGCGCGTGCGCGGATGCACGGCGATGCCTTCAACGCCGAGACTTTCGGCCATTCTTGCGACATCCACGGCGACGATGGAATTTTCATCCCAGCCGGCGCGCAACTTGATCGTCAGAGGAATCTTCACCGCCGCGCGGACGGCCTTGAAAATTTCTTCAAGTAGCGGCAAATCGCGGAGCAAACCCGAGCCGCCGCACTTCACCACTTTCTTCGCCGGACAGCCAAGATTGATGTCCACGGCGTCGTAGCCGAGGTCTTCGACCATCTTCGCGGCTTCCGCCATCACCGCCGGATTCGCGCCAAAGAGCTGCGCGGTGATGGGATGCTCGTCTTCCTGGAAGTAGAGATACCGCAGCGTTTTCTTCGCACTGCGCGTGATGCCCTCGGAGCTGGTGAACTCCGTCATCAGCAAGCCGCAGCCGCCGAGGCCGCGAATCACGCGCCGGAAAAGCGTGTCCGTCACGCCAGCCATAGGCGCAAGGACCGCGGCGGGGCGGATTGTGAGGTCGCGAATTTTGAAAGATGCAGGTATCACCGGATTCATAGTCCTAAAAATTAGTGTAGTGGTAAGATGCGTCGCGGGGCAAGGCAGAAAGCGCATCGGCTTACGATGTGTCGGCTAGGACTGCATCAACCGTGGAGCGATACAAAACCTTCGCGCAAAGATTCTGGGCAGGCATCATTGATGGGCTCGTTTTACTTCCTATTGGTCTTTTTAACGGTTATTTTTCGTCGCCGGCGCGGGGTCCTGTGACTCTGGTATTGTGGGCCACTTTCTTCTATTCAGTTGGGTGGGTGTATAGCGTCACGTTGCATGCCCGCTATGGACAAACCGTCGGCAAGCGACTGATGCACGTCAAAGTATTGGACGTATCGGAGCAACGAATCCCATCGCTTTCCCAAGCATTACTTAGAGACAGCGGAGGGATCCTTCTGAATGTAGGCGCGTTGATCTACTTCATCTACCTTGTACTCGCCCACAGATATGTACACGGAGCCAGGCGAGCAGACGGTTTGCCCGGGCAGATCTTAGATTTTGCGAGCCTTGGATGGTTCCTTCTTGAGGTTTTTACAATGCTTGCGAACCATAAGCGCCGAGCCTTTCACGATTTGATCGCCAAAACTGTCGTTGTGAATCTGGAAGTAGAGGGATTCTAATACCGGGATCGATCCCCACTAGATTCGATTTGAAGAGCGGGAACACAACCCTTATGAAAGCGCCACTCTCCGTCGTTTTGGCCGCAGCTGTGCTCTTTGTTGGCTCCGTCCTCATCCTGCTGGCAATTGTGTTGATGTTTACAGATGCAGTTGAGAGCTACCGTATCGCCGGGCGGCCGCTTTCAGGCATCGTTAATGCTCGCCTCTTTGCATATGCGGTCCTTCCAATCTCCTTCAGTTTACTAGGCGTCGCCACATCGGTAGGTCTCTTCGGCCTGCGAGAATGGGCGCGGAAAATGGCGATCTTCCTCTCCGTCGCCCCAGTCACGATCTGTGGGTTGCTCCTGCTTTTGCGCCCAGAGGCAATATTTCAGCCAGACGTAGGCGCAACGATTCTTGTGGTCGGCGATCTGGGCATCGTTGTGTATGCATATATGTTCGTGATTCTTATCCCCGTGAGTGTATGGTGGCTTATCCTTTTCACCCGCGAGAGCATGCGCTCTCAATTTCGTAGCCAGAAGACGCTCTGACCGCCCCAGCGACGAAGAGAAAATTTGCCATAGCGGGGCGCAGTGTACAAGAAGGGCGTATCCCTCACAAATGAAAAGTTGTTCACGGAAGGTGGCGCACGGCGCGGTTTTCAGTGTGCGGGTTTTTGAATCCAGGCCGTGGATGCCATCTCACCAGTGCTTGATTTTCTGTTAAATATACCTTGACACGTATATGCCCTGTGGCGTATATCAAGAGCATGGAAACTTTTGAAATCATTGCGGAGCCGAACCGCCGCGCGATCCTGAGCCTGCTGGCCTCTTCACAACGGTCGGTGGGAGAGATCGAGCGTCAGCTTCGTATGACGCAGCCGACGGTGTCAAAACACCTGCGAGTGCTGCGCGAGGCGGGTTTCGTGGAGTCCACCGTGGACGCACAGCGTCGTCTCTATCGCCTGAAGCCAGAACCGTTTGAGGAGCTGGATGCCTGGCTGGCTCGGTTCCGCCGGTTGTGGTCCGAACATGTGGATGCTCTCGAACGCCACCTCGACCGCATGCATCCGTTGCCACCAACGATGGCAACACCGCCGAAAAAAAAGACCAAGAGAAATCGCCGCGTTGCAAACCGCGGACATAACAAAGGAGAAACAAAATGAAAATCAAAGTGACCACCGTACACGCGGATGATCAGAGCAAGGCCCTGCGCTTCTATACGGAGGTGCTGGGCTTTGCCAAGAAGACCGATTTCAGTCAGGGCCCCTATCGCTGGCTGACCGTGGCCTCGCCCGAGGAGCCGAATGGCACCGAACTGCAGCTGGCACTGAATGACAACCCCGCAGCCAAAGCGTACCAGCAGGCGCTATTTCAACAGAGCCAGCCCGCGGCCATGTTCTTCACCGACGACATCAAGGGCGACTACGAGAAGATCAAGGCCCGCGGCGCCGAGTTCACGATGCCACCCAAGGATGTGACCGGCTCGACCATTGCGATGCTGAAGGACACCTGCGGTAATCTCATTCAGCTCACCCAGCT
>Ga0210384_10003928_pt1 | contig 16878 bp, 9 predicted proteins | sample IncBWH2MmetaG_FD_160574 | JGI IMG/M metagenome (GOLD analysis project Ga0210384, IMG submission 160574) | Forest soil microbial communities from Barre Woods Harvard Forest LTER site, Petersham, Massachusetts, United States - Inc-BW-H-2-M | ecosystem: Environmental > Terrestrial > Soil >...
CGTCACCGTCACCGGCGTGCGGAACGGCGTGAACGCCGGGTTCGACGAGCCGAAGCGCTGGTTGACATCGTACTTGTAGCGCTGCGCGACAGGATCGAAGCCGCGCACGAACAGCAACGACTGGTCCGGGAACGGCTGCTGGCCCCAGCCCCGCAGGTTCTTCTCTCCGTGCAGGATGAGGTCGGCCGCGCCCAGCGGATTGGAAACGCCCAACGACAGCGTGGCGCGCTGCGGCATGCGCACCTTTACCGGATTGAACGAGATATTGAGATTCGCCTGCGCGGTCCACGGCCCTTCGCAGCTATTGCGTGCTGAGAGGGCACCGAGCTGGTGCTCGAGGCAGCTCTTCACATAACCCGGCGCGCTCGCGAGCAGCGACTGCATCGCCGAACCAAGCGCCGGGTCCGTTGCCGTTGCGGGATTGAAAACGAACGCGCGGTCGTTGGAGTAGCCATCGCCGTTCACGTCGCCGGAGATGAGGGGCGTGAACGGCATGCCGCTCCGGAAGTTGCCGTTCCAGCTCACCCGGACCATGTCGAAGAAGTTGTAGAACAGCGAGTACTGAATCTGGTGGCGCGAATCGAAGTTGGAGCGCGCCCATTCGAGGCTGAAAGGGTCGCCCACCGTGTTGTTTCCGAAGCCGCGCACGCGCTCGCGGACGTTCTGGTACACATACGACAGGCTCCAGCTCCACGTCGTGTTGAGGCTCAGTGGCGAGATCGACGCGCGGAACTGCTGGCTCTCCGATTTGAGGTCCGACCTGTTCTGGGTGACCCGGTTGTAGAGCTGCGACACGCGCGCATCACGCGAGGCGATGAACCCGGTGGTGGGATCGATGCTCGTGGGCTGCACGTAGACCGGCCGCCCGCCTTCGTCGGCGAGCGTGAACCGCGTGACCGGCGTGAAGTTGAGGTCCACCGTGCCGGGCTGGTTCAGGTTGAGCGAGTACGTGACCTCGAACGTGCCGTTGAGCCTGTTGTCCAGAACGGGCCCGCTCCATTGGAGGTTGGACCGCACGCTGCGCGGTGAGGCGTAGTCGTTGGCAAACAGCACGACGTTCGGCGCGGTGCTGGCGAAGACGGAGCCCGACGTCCCATCGGCGCATTGGGAGGGAACGGTCGCCGGGTTCGCGAGGTAGCCCGCCCAGTTCGGCGCGGGGGCGGCCACGCCCACGCAGTTTACCTGCTGCAGCGCGTTGGCGAGTCCCGTGTTATCGATCGCCGAACCGATGAGCTGCGTGCCGGGCACGCCCTGGAAGAGCCCGATTCCGCCGCGTACAACGGCGCGCGGTCCCCGGAACGCCCCTTCGAATCCGCCGATCTGCGCCGCCGTGCCATACGTCCACGAAAATCCCACCCGCGGACTCGCGTAGAGATGGTTCGGCACCTGGTCGTTGCGCGTGCCGAAGAGCTGTTCCACCTGCGGATTGAGCGACGGCGTGCTCGAGAATGAGTTGCCGTCGAGCCGCACGCCATACTGAAGTTGCAGGTCCCTGGTCGCCTTCCACGAGTCGCCCACCGAGAGCGCACCCACCACCTGACTCCCGCTCCGCTTGCGGGGCGAGAGCGTGCGAGCAAACGATGCCGGCTTGCCCGTCTCGAGGTCGCTGAGCGAGTTGAAGCTGAAGGAGCCGAGCTGGTTGGTGCTCTGGTCGAGCGAGTACGAATCCTGCCGCAATTCAGTCGTGAACTTGATGCGATGCTTGTTGTTCGCGCTGAACCAGGAGAGCTGGTTTGTGAACGCGAGGGATCCGTTCAACAAGCTGGTGTTCAGATTCGGGCTGCCGCCGAACGACACCGTCTTGACGCCATTGGTGCCATCCGCAAATATCGAGTTGATACGCACGGTGCCACTCGGCATTGTGAGATAGGGCGTCGTCTCGGTGCGCGCACCGGTGAGGCCGAGCGTCGTCTCGCTCAGCATGCCGAACCAGAAATAGGTCGAGTGCCGCGCCTGGGCACCGCCATTCCAGTTGGTGCGATCGCCGCTGTGCGCCGGGAGTTCGGTCGTCAGGTTCGACACCGGCGTTTGCCGGTTCCACGACCCGTTGAGCGTGAGATTGTACGCCGCACCAGATCGGGATGACGGCGGAGCGAGGTCGAAGCTGCCCAGCAGTGCGCCCTGGTCGCTCAGGCGGTTACTGAGCGGGCGCCCAACGCTCCCCGGAATGCGCAACTGCTGCAGAATGGCGAGCAGGCGCTGCACGGAGTCAGAGGCAATGCCCGTCGTCTGCAGACCCAGTGGATCGGTGTTGAACAGCGTCTGCAGGTCGTTCGAGCGTCGACCCAGCTGGTAAGCCACGTTATAGAACGAATGGTTGTACTTGATGGGACCCGAGGTCAGCCCGCCGAGCGAGACGTTGGAGTACTCCTGTCCCAGCGCGCGGGCGGCCGCGTCGGTCCACTGCATCTGGGGCGCGTCGATATTGAGGCTGGACGTGCGCGCAATGAAGTTCGTGCCCGGCCTCGTCCGGAGGTTGAAATTTGCGCCGCTGAACCCGCCGCGCGACACATCGTATGGGGAGGTGACGAGCGACGCGCCAATTGCCGCATCGCGCGGCAGGTCGCTCCCGCTGAAGTTCTGCCCATTGAGCGTGGTGGAGTTCTGGTCCGGCGAAAGCCCGAGAACCGAGAAGCCGGATGGGTCGCCGTCTGCGCCGGGCACGAGGAGCACGCCGGGAATCGACGCCGCCATCGCCGCGAGATCGCCGAGTTGTGCAGCCGCGAGCGCAGCCTGATTGATCACGCGCTCGGTGCCGCTGATGTCGGTTGCAGGGTCGTTGCGAATGGCGCGATCGCGCGCAGCCTGCACGCGCACGGCGTCGAGGGTCGTCGCCGAACGGGAGAGTTTCGCGTCGGCCACGAGAATATCCTCGTCGGCCACGCGCTTGAGCTCGAAACGCCGCGCGGCGTACCCGATGGCGGCAAAGTTCACGAAGTAGTCGCCGTCACCGCCGGGAAATGTGACTGTGTAGCGGCCGTTCACGTCGGAGCGGGTCTGGCGGCTCACCGCGCCTGAGAGCGTGGTGACCGTGACAATCGCCCCTTCGACGGGCGCGTTCTCGGGGCCGGTAACCCGGCCGCGAATGACGTCAACCGTTTGCGCGGAGGCCGGGGTTGCGAAGGCGACGCAACCCATCGCGCCGAGCAGGAGCAGGAGGCGGCGAGACGTCATCTTATGGCGAGACGTCATCTTATATGGTTGGGGGGATCGGACGTGTGGCGATCACAGGGTTAGTCTCGCCTCACTGCTCAGGGGTTGCTCCTCGATGATCGCCTGTACAGCCGCCAGAGCGTCTCCGAACGCTTCGGCAGTCTCGTCGACCTCCGGTTCCGTCATCGCGGTTGACAGAAAAAAGCTGCCGGTGGACCGGGCGAATACTCCCCTGTTGAGCAACGCGAGATGGAGCCAGTGCATTGCCTCGCGGTTGCTCTTCAGCCCGCTTCGATAATCACGCACCGGTTGATTGCTGAAGTGGAGGCCCACCAACGACCCCAAACCGGTCACCTGCGCGCGCACACCCAAGGAATCGAGCCTCGAACGAAGCCCTTCGCGGAGGCGGTCGCCGAGCGCGTTGATCCGATTCCCCTCAGCGCGCGTGAAGAGTTTCAGGGTCGCGAGCCCGGCCGCCATGGCCGCCGAGCTTCCGGCGAACGTTCCGGAATGGTGCAGCGGTTCCGGTCGCGACAGATCAAAGCCGTCCATGATGTCGCCGCGACCGCCGAAGGCACCCACTGGCAGTCCGCCGCCGATCAGCTTGCCGAACGTCGTGAGATCGGGACTCATTCCGAAGAGTTCCTGCGCGCCTCCGGGAGCCAATCGGAACGTGACGACCTCGTCGAAAATGAGCAGCACGCCCGACTCGCGAGTTACGACACGAAGGCCATGCAGGAACGCGGCGTCCGCGGCGATCATGCCGCGCACCGTCACAGGCTCCACTATCACGGCAGCCAGCTCGTTCCGGTGCGCCCGGATGATGGAGGCGGTGCTCTCCAGATCATTGAACGGCGCCACCAGCGTCTCCGAGCCTGCCGCGGGCGAGAGACCGCGGCTGCCCAGCTTGCCCTGCGGCCACGCGGGCGCGTTCGCGCCCGGATCGACGCTCACCGTCACGCTGTCGTATCCGCCGTGGTAGCTCCCTTCCATTTTCAGGATTTTCGGCTTCGCTGCAAACGCACGCGCGGCTCGCACCGCGTAGAGAATCGCCTCGGTGCCCGAGGAGGTGAAACGAATGCGTTCGATCGAAGGCGTGCGCGCCGCCATCGCGCGCGCGAGCGCCAGCTGCAGCTCGGTTGGCGCTCCGAAGTCCATCCCGTTGCCCACCTGGTCTCGAATCGCCGCGACAACTTCGGGCCGAGCGTGTCCATGAATCATTGAGCCGAAGTTGTTCAAGTAGTCCAGGTACCGATTTCCATCGACATCCGTCAGGTGGCTGCCGCGGCCGCTCGCCACCCACACGGGATAGGGTTCATAGAAGGTGACGGAGCGCGTGACGCCGCCCGGGATGATCGGGCGCGCCTGCTCGTGGAGCGCCGCCGAGCACGACGTACGAGCGCGATACTCGGCGTCGATCGCCTGCCGAGCTCCCGCGGCAGCAGTCAAGGGAGCACCTCGTCACCCAGGACCTGCGCTCGCACGGCGCGCCGGATCACTTTCCCCACGGGACTTGTTGGAAGGCCGTCGACGAAATGCACCGCCTTCGGCGCCTTGACGGAATCGAGTTCTCGTTTCACGAACTGGATGAGTTCTGCTTCGGTTGCCGTGGCTCCGGGGCGCAGTTGCACCGCGGCGTGCAGTGCCTCGCCCCACTTGGGGTCGGCCACACCGAACACACTGCATTCCTGAACAGCCGCATGCCGGCCCAGAACGGCCTCGACGTCCGCGGGGAAAATATTGAACCCGCCAGAAATGATCACCTCGCGCAGGCGTCCCTTGAGAAAGAGGTAGCCGCGCTCATCGAGCGCGCCCAGGTCGCCGGTGTGCAACCAGCCATCCACGATCGTCTGCGACGTGAGTTCCGGCATGTCGAGATAACCTGTCATCACGAGGTTACCGCGCACCACCACCTCGCCGACTTCACCGGGACCGAGGATTCGGCCCTCGCTGTCCATCACCTCGACGCGCGTCATTCTCGTCGCGCGTCCCACCGACTCCAGGTTTCGCCCGCCGGCGTACGAAAACTCATTCGCGCGCATGGCGGTCACGATCTGCGGCGCTTCAACCTGCCCGTACGCGGTCTCCACCACCGGGCCGAAGACAGCGCGCGCGGCCTCGATGCGGTCGGGCGGCATCGGAGCCGCCGAGTAGATGAGATGCCTGAGCACCGGATACTTGCGATCCGCGGCGCCAGGCTCGGCCATCAGTGCATAGATCATTGTGGGCGCGAGATACACCGCCGTGACCCCGCCACTCTCGAACGCCTGGAGAATAATTGCGCTCGCGGGTTTCTCGAGCAGCGTGAGCCTTCCGCCCGCCGCGAGAATGGGGAGCACGAAGCAGGAGGTCCCGTGCGTGAGGGGCGCAGCTACCAGGAAGCAGTCGTGAGGCCCGAAATCAAAAGTCTCGAGAATGGACTCGGCCTGCGTGTTGATACAGCGCACTGGCTGTACCACGCCCTTGGGCCGGCCGGTTGTTCCGCCGCTGAACTTGATGACCTGCTCGTCCTGTGGCGTCCTGAGTACTGCGTGAGGGCTGTGCCCCGTGTGGCGGCGAATGAGCCCGCGTACGCTCTCGTGCGCGACGGCAGTGCTGCCCTCGGCCTCGCCGAGTATGAGCGGCGCGTCTGTGGGCGAGAACTTTCCCATGCACGCTTCATCCGCAACGAGAATCGCCGGCCGGGTCGCCGCGATCATCGCATCCAACTCCGCGCGGCCGTTCCGGGGATTGAGCGGCACCCATACCTTTCCGGCCGCATATGTGGCGAGCAGCGCGGTGAGATGCGCACGCGTGTTGAACGCGCAGATTCCCACGCGGCTTCCCGGTGTGCGGTCGAGAGACTGGAAGCCCGACGCCAGCGACTCGACGTCGGCCACAAGTTCCGCATACGACACGCTGGCGGTCCCGAACTCGACCGCAATCGCGGCGGGATCGCGGGTCAGGCCGCGGTACAGGAAGTCGATCGGTCGCAACGGCCATCAGGAAGGCGGCACGATCTGAATGTAATTTCCGGAGCGGCACACGGGAGGTAATCATGCCAGGCGCAACACGGACCCTTGAGCGTCCCGACGGCCGGGACTATCCACGCATTCTCGTGCCCCCGCCGGGACCGAAGGCGAAGGCCATCATCGCGCGCGACGAACGGTGGACGTCCACGTCGAACATCAAGGAATATCCCCTGGTGGTAGAGCGTGGCGCCGGCGCGATGATCGAGGACGTGGACGGCAACCGGTTCCTCGATTTCATGGCCGGAATCGCGGTGACTGCCACCGGCCACGCGAATCCCGCCGTGGTAAAGGCCGTCCGGGAGGCTGCCGCGCGTTTCCTCCATATTTGCGGGACGGACTTCTACTACGAGCCGATGGCCGCACTCTGCGAGCGGCTGGCGCGGCTAGCGCCGGGCAAGAGCAAGAAGCGCGTCTTTCTCTCGAACTCGGGCACCGAGGCCGTAGAGGGTGCGATCAAGCTCGCGCGCTATGCAACTCGCAGGTCGGGCATCGTCGCGTTCAAGGGCGCGTTTCACGGTCGCACGATGGGCGCGCTGAGCCTCACATCGAGCAAGGTGAAACAGCACGCCGGATTCGGTCCGTTCCTCCCCGACGTGCACCACGTGCCGTTCGCCTACTGCTATCGTTGCGAGTTCGGCAAGACGTTTCCCTCGTGCGAACTGTTCTGCGCGCGCGCCATCGAGGATGACCTCCTCGCCCGCCACGTGAGCCCCCGCGATGTCGCCGCAATCTTCGTGGAGCCGGTTCAGGGAGAGGGCGGGTACATCGTGCCGCCGCCGGGCTGGTTGCAGGCGTTGCGGGACCTCTGCGACAGGCACGGCATTCTCCTCGTGTTCGACGAGATCCAGAGCGGTATCGGCCGCACCGGCAAGCTCTGGGCGGCCGAACATTTCGGCATTGAGCCCGACATCCTTCTTTCGGCGAAGGGCCTCGCGTCGGGAATGCCGCTGGGCGCGATCATCGCGCGCGAGTCGATCATGACCTGGGAGAGCGGTTCCCACGGGTCGACGTTCGGAGGCAACCCGGTGTGCTGTGCCGCCGCGCTTGCGACGCTCGACCTTGTTGAGGGCGGCCTGACTGACAACGCGCGCGCGATGGGTGAGCGGATGCTGGCGGGCGCCAGGGAACTGATGGCACGCCACGAGTTCATTGGCGACGTGCGGGGGCTGGGGCTCATGATCGGCCTCGAATTCGTCACGAACCGCACGACGCGGGAGCCGGCCCCCGATCTCGTCCGGAAGATCGAGCTGGAGGCGTTCGCACGCGGGCTCCTGCTGCTTTCGTGCGGCAAGAGCACCATCCGGTTCGCGCCGCCACTGAGCATAGACGCGGCCGATGTGGATGAAGGGCTCCGCATCCTCGGAGAAGTGCTGCAAGGGATGTAACGCCACGGAAGGCATCCGTGGTCATCCGTTTGCAACCCGTGCTGATCCGCGGTTCTGCTTTCGCCCAGCAACCTCAGCGGGTCGGGTCCTGTCCAACGCTCAGGGTTCATCGAGTGCAGTCCTCTCCGACCTGACTGGGCAGGGCCATGCAAGACATCCGGTTCGCCATGCGCTCGCTTGCTCGCACACCGAGTTTCACCATTGCGGCCGTGCTCGCACTCGGCCTCGGCATCGGTTCCACGGCTGGAGTGTTCAGCCTGCTGGAGGGGATCGTGCTCCGTCCCCTGCCGTATGCGAACGCCGGACGACTCGTGATGATCTGGGAGAGCAACGGCGACAAGAAGCTCACGCACCAGCCGGTTTCGCCCGTGAACTTCGTCGACTACCGGCAGGTGCGCTCATCCCTCGAAGACGCCGCGGCGTGGTGGCGTCCGCAGCTCAACCTCGCGGACGACGCGACGGGCGACCCGATTCGCGTGCCGGCGATCGAGACGAGCCAGAACCTGTTCAGGGTGCTTGGCATCGCGCCCGCCATCGGCCGCGGTTTTTCCTCCGATTCGACGCTCACGGGGCGTACGCAGGAAGTGATCATCAGCGACCGGCTGTGGAAGTCACGTTTCGGCGGGGACCGTGCCGCGGTTGGCCGCGCCGTGCGCCTGAACGGCTATCTCTACACGATCGTCGGCGTCATGCCACCCGGCTTCGGCTTTCCGGGCGAGACGGACTTGTGGGAAGGACTCGTCTGGGATCTCACACAGCACAGCCGCGGTGCGCACTTCATGGAGGCTGTCGCGCGGCTCCGCCCCGGCGTGACCACGGAACAGGCGAACCGCGAGCTGGCGGCGCTCGGCGCGCGACTCGGCACCGAGTTTCCTTCGACCAATGGCGCGTGGCACGCGAGTGCCGTCGTGCTCGACCACGAGGTGGCGGGCGTGTTCCGTCCCGCCCTCTTCGCGTTGCTTGGCGCGTCAGTGCTCCTGTTGCTGATTGCGTGCCTGAATGTCGCGAACCTGCTGCTTGCGAGGTCGGCGTCGCGGCGGCGTGAAGTGGCGGTGCGAGCCGCACTGGGTGCGAGCCGCGGCCGCCTCATCCGGCTCTTCCTGACGGAGAATGTCGTCCTGGCCGGGGCCGGCGCGATCCTCGGGCTCGTCGTGGCCACGGCGAGCGTGAAGGGGTTGCTCGCATGGTCACCGATTCACATCCCGCGCGCGGGCGACGTGCATGTGGACGCCGCAGTACTCGCCTTCGCGACATTGGCCGCCGTACTCACCTCCATCCTGTTCGGCCTCGTGCCGTCGTTACTGATGTCGCGCGCCGAGCTGCAGGACGCGCTCCGGGAGGGAACGCGCGGCGCAGGATCGCGGACGCGCGTGGTGCGGGGCGGCCTCGTGGTGGGCGAGGTGGCGCTGGCCGTCATGCTGCTCTGCGGAGCCGGGCTGCTCGTGCGCAGTGTGGAGCGGTTGATCGGCGAGGATGTGGGAGTCGACGCAACGTCCGTGCTCACCGCGAACATCCAGCTCCCCGACGTCGCGTACAGTGACTGGAACAAGGTTGACCTCTTCTTTTCGCAGCTGATGCCGGCACTGCGCGCGCGCCCCGAGGTTGCGGGCGCGGGGATCGCGACGTTCCTGCCGCTCGACGCGGGATGGCGACTTCCCTTCGGCGTCCCGGGCACCGCGCCGCCACAGGCCGGACAGGAGCCGCAGGCGCAGCATCATTCCGCCGACGACGGATACTTCGCCGCGCTCAGGGTGCCGATAGTCCGCGGCCGTGGATTCGATGCGCGCGACGACGCGAAGTCGCCGGGCGTGCTGGTCATCAACGAAACGATGGCGCGACAGACCTGGCCGGGAGAGGATGCGGTCGGCAAGCGTCTCACGACGAACGCGACGGTGATCGGTCCGCTCGGGCGCCGCCTCGTACCCGGGAATGAGTTCGAGGTGGTTGGCGTCGTGCGGGACATCAAGAATGCGTCGCTGCGTTCGGCCACTGAGCCGGCGATCTATTTCCCGGCGCGCCAGTTCCCGTTTCGCAAGATGAGCATCGTCGTTCGTGGAAGGGGTTCGTTCGACGCGGCGCAGCTCGACGAATTGCTCCGCGCCGAAGTGCACAAGCTCGACCCGACGCTTCCACTGGCCGACGTGAAGCCGATGGCGCGCGTGCTCGCGACGTCGGTCGATCCGCCCCGGTTCATCATGCTCGTGATGAGCCTGTTTGCGGCGCTGGCCGTCACGCTCGCCGCGGTCGGCATTTACGGTATTCTCACGTATGCGGTGACGAACCGCCGGCGCGAGATCGGGATTCGTCTCGCGCTCGGGGCGCAGTCGGCATCCATGTTGCGAATGGTCCTGCGCGAGGGCCTCGGTCTCGCCCTGCTCGGGTGCGTAATTGGAACGGCAGGTGCGCTCGCTTCTGGTCGCGCGATTTCCGGTCTTCTGTATGGCGTAACACCCTGGGACCCGCCCACCGTGGTGGCCGTGACGACGATCGTGCTGGTGGTGGCATTTGCGGCGTGCCTCATCCCGGGCCGTCGCGCGGCAAGTGAAGACCCGGCTGAGGTATTGCGCGGCGAGTAAGCCGCTTCAGCGGGGTATCGCCGCAATGCACTCGATCTCGACCTTGGCGGGGGGGCTTACGAGCGCAGCCACGACAACGGTGGAGCGTGCCGGCGGTCCCTTGTCGGCCGGAAAGAACTTCGCATAGGCCTCGTTCATCCTGGCAAAGTCTTTCACGTCCACCAGGAACACGGTGCACTTGGCGACGTTGTCGATGGTCGTGCCGCCGGCTTCGAGCACGCCCTTCACGCGATTGAGCGCCGTTGTCGTCTGCGTTTCAATGGTGGACATGGGGACCTCACGTGGAGGGACGTATCGCGTGCGCTAGCGCCCCGGGGGCTTTGTGATGGTGCGAGCCCAGGTCCTTGATGGACCTTCACCCTCCGAAGCGTCCTTCGCGGGCATTGCGTCCAGCGCATCGGCAAAGGCGATGTTCTTGCCGCGCTGCTTGAGCATGTGGAGAATGCCGACCTTGTCGATGGCCTTGAAGTAAGCCTCCTGCGGCTCGACCTGCGACGTGTCGACCAGGTCGATCAGCGCATCGTTCATCGTCACCATGCCGAGCTTGCGTGACGTCTGGAGGACAGACGGCAACTGGAAGGTCTTGCCTTCGCGAATGAGATTGGAGACGGCCGGTGCAGCCAGCATGACCTCGCGCGCGGCCACGCGTCCACCGCCGATCCTCTTGCAGAGGACTTGCGAGATCACGCCCTTCAGCGATTCGGAGAGCATCATCCGGATCTGCGACTGCCTGTCCGCGGGGAACTGGTCGATGACGCGGTCCACGGTACCGACGGCGCTCGAGGTGTGCACCGTGCCGAACACGAGGTGGCCCGTCTCCGCCGTTTCGATCGCCATCGACATGGTCTCGAGATCGCGCAACTCTCCGACCAGCACGATGTCCGGGTCCTCCCGCATCGCGGCGCGCAGCGCATGCGCGAATGAAGAGGTGTGCACGCCCACCTGGCGTTGCGTGATGAGGCATTTCTTGTTCTCGTGGACGAACTCGATCGGATCTTCGATCGTGATGATGTGCTCCGTGCGGGTGCGGTTGATGAGGTCGATGAGCGCACAGAGCGTCGTCGACTTGCCGGAGCCCGTGGGTCCGGTGACGAGCACGAGGCCCTTGGTGAGGTGGCAGAGGCGCTGCACCTCGGCCGACAGCCCCATCGCCTCCACCGTGACGACCGACATCGGAATCGACCGGAATACGGCACCTGTTCCCTTGCGGTCGCGAAACGCATTGCCGCGAAAGCGCCCGATGCCGGTGATTTCGTGGACGAAGTCGGTGTCGCTCAGCGCCGCGAATTCCGCACGGTTCTTTTCCAGCATCACGGCGCTGAGCATCGCGTCGATTTCCTCACCCGGGATCGCGGCTTCGCCGGGAATGCCCTTGATCGTGCCGCTCGCGCGGAGCATGGGGGGTGCGTCCGCACGCAGGTGCAGGTCGGACGCCTCGCTCGTCACGATTTTTCGGAGGAGCGCCTCGATCCGCTCCAGCGCGCGGGTGCTGATGCCCGACGCGACGCCGGGACTCGCGCGCACGACCGGCTGTCCCTTTCCGTCGGTAATCACGGCCGCCGGCCTTGGCTCAATGCGCGCGGCCAGCTTTGCCCCCTTCTGATTGACCGCGATGTCGAACTTGCCGGCCGCCGTCACGTAGTCGAAGCGGGGACTGCCGCCGGCATCGAGCAGGCTCAGGGCGTCGCCCGGGGCGACTTCGCGCATCAGCGAGCGAATCTGCGCGGTCGTTAGCGGGTCGTTCATCAGGGCCCGTGTGGCATCGCGGGTCGTCAGAGTCGCCACTTCACCGTCGGCGAGAACGAGCGCGGTGCCGTTGTTGGACACCAGGGCGGAGAGAAGACGGTCGAGCTGCGCCATTTCAATCCAGGGTGCTTACGCGATCGATGAACGAACGGTTTAGCAGACGCGCGTCGTTCGGGATGTAGAGCGTGAGGAATCGGGTGGTCAGATGATTCAGATAGTCGAGCAGGCGGGCACGGCCCGGCCGGGCTTCCAGACGTACGGACCCGGTTCGAACCTCGCCTCCGGCGAGAAACACTTCCACCTTCACCTTGGGCAGGGATACCTCGCCCGACGAGTCATCCGCAATCTCGTCGTCGCCTGCGAGTGAAACTTCGGTCACCCGATCCTTGGCTACGAGCGTGACTCCCCCGCCCTCCACCTCGAGAGGGAGGAACGGCTCGTCCCCGTTGAAGAGCTCGGCGATGTCCTCGGCCTCGAACGGACGGTATGTCGACGGGTGAACAAACACGTGGCCGCGCAGGACTTCGCCGCCCGGCATCGTCAGCGCCACACCTCGGCGTGCCGTCTCGATCCGGTATGGGTGTGCGCTGTAGTCGCCAGAAACCATCGTTAATGTAGTGTGGGAGGCGGGAGCACGCGCGCTCCCAACTGGAGACTACGCGCGCAGAGGCAAGGTCACGGAAGCGCGCGCCCCTCCGACCGGTCCGACAGGAGTTTCACGGTGAACCGCTGCGCCTCCGACCCGCGCTCGACCTCGATGGCGATCGAGTCCACCGCGCGCTCGATCGCCTCCAGACGACGTCGAATCTCGGCCAGATCGCTCCCGCTCACGCCACGCGCCTCGGTCCGTCGGGCGAACACCTTCATCAGCTGGTAGCCCACGGTGGTCGCGAAGATTCCGCTCACGATGACAACGAGATCCATGTCGACCACGGGGACCCTCCGGATGTGCGCTCAGCGGTGCTTACGCATTCGACGATACCCAGGATTCACTACCGGCGCCACGACGGCGAGCCTGCTCGACACGCCAGCGGTTGGCGCGCCATTATTGATTGATGCGCAATGCCGCGCCGGATTCCGTGCGCGCCCCCCTCAGGAGCAGGAACATGCAGAACATCGATCGCCGCCTCGTTGCCGCCGCAGGCTTCCTGCTGGCGGTCGCTCAATCCGCGCCCGCCCAGCGTGGCGGCCCGATGCCCGACAGTGTGAAAGCGCGACGCTGGGCGATCGAGAACGAGCTCCAATCCCTCGCAGTCGTCGAGCGAAAGGTGATGATCCCCATGCGCGATGGCGTGCGCATTGCCGCCGACATCTACCACCCCAAGGACACCTCGAAGAAGTACCCGGCTGTCTGGGTGAGCACCCCCTACAACTTCAACTTCTGGGACATTCAGAACGGCGTGCCGCGCGACATGACCGCTGCGCTGACGGCCGTAAAGCGCGGATACGCGTTCATCGACATGCAGGAGCGGGGCCATTTCTTCTCCGAGGGCAACTACGACATCCTCGGACCGCCAATCTCGGACGGTGATGACGAGCTCACGTGGATGACGAAGCAGGCATGGTCCAACGGCAAGATCGGCACGACGGGCTGCTCGTCCACTGCCGAATGGCAGGGCGCCGTGGCGGCGCTCGGCAACCCGGGTTACGCGGCGATGAACGTGCAGGGATTCGGCGCCGGCGTCGGGCGCGTCGGGCCCTACTACGAGATGGGCAACTGGTACCGCGGCGGGGCCGTGCAGATGCTCTTCATCGATTGGCTGATGGGTGAGCAGAACCAGGCGCGGCCGATGTTCCCGAAAAACGCGTCGCGGGAAGACCTGATCCGGGAGTCGAAATCGTTCGACCTGGCGCAGCACCTTCCGCCCGTGGACTGGTCCAAGGCGTTCTGGCACCTTCCGGAACAGGACATCATCAAGGCGGTGGACGGACCCCACGGCATCTTCGCCGATTCGATGCCCGTCGCCACCGGCGGTGCGATGATCAAGCGCGCGCCGAACGACCCAGCCTGGTACAAGGGCGGGCTCTGGCATGACAACATGACGATCAACGTGCCCGGCCTCTGGTTCATGTCGTGGTACGACGTCTCGGTGGGGCCGAACCTGGCGATGTTCAACCATGTACGGAAAACCGCCAAAGGGGCGGCTGCGAACCAGCAGTGGGCCGTCATCGCGCCCGTTGGGCATTGCTCGTACACGCGGGCCGCCGAACACACCGTGGTTGGCGAGCGCGACATGGGCGACGCGCGCCTCAACTACGCCGATCTCGTCTACGAATTCTTCGACCGCTTCCTCAAGGGCGTGAACGACGGCGTGCTCGACACCCTCCCGCATGTGCGCTACTACACGATGGGTCTCAACAAATGGCAGTCGGCGGACAGCTGGCCGCCCAGGGGTGCCGAGCCGCTCACCTTCTTCCTGTCCAGCGGAGGCAAGGCCAACACCGCGAATGGCGACGGCGTGCTCGCGCTCAGGGCTCCAGCCTCGGACAAGCCGGATCTCTTCGCATACGATCCGATGAATCCCGTGATGTCGCATGGCGGCAATGTCTGCTGCCAGGGCAACGCCGTCGGTGCAGGAGCGCTGGACCAGAAGGCGAACGAGGCGCGGCCTGACGTTCTCGTATTCACCACTGAGCCTTTCAAGGAAGGCACCGAGGTGACGGGGCCCATCGAGCCTACGCTCTATGTGTCGTCGGACGCCAAGGACACGGATTTCACTGTGAAGGTGCTGGACGTCTCGCCCGATGGCGTCGCGTACAACCTCGACGAGTCCATCCAGCGCATGCGGTACCGCGACGGATATGACAAGCCCCTGGCCTGGATGGAGCCCGGCAAGGTCTACAAGGTCACGCTGCAGCCGCTGAACACGAGCAACTATTTCGCGGCGGGCCATCGCCTTCGCATCGAGGTGTCGAGCAGCAACTTCCCGCGCTTTGATCGCAACCTCAACACCGGCGGTCATAACTACGACGAGGCAACGGGCGTCGTCGCACACAACGTCGTGCACCACGGTGCGCAATACCCGTCGGCCGTCAGGGTCACCGTAGTGAAAAAACAGCCACCGCTGCCGTAGCCGATGGCCCGCCTGACCGACAGCCTGGGTCCGTCGCGGCGCCGTCCGCTGCGGCGTATGGTGCTCGGCCTCGTCGCCGTGGCGTTCATCGCGCTCGTCGTCTTCCCCTGGCTCGCGACGTTCGCCGGGGACTGGCTCTGGTTCCGTGAGATTCATTTCGAGCCCGTTTTCTTCACGTCGCTCCTCTGGCGCGTGCTGCTCTTTTTCATCGGGGGCGTATTCGCGTTCGGTTTCGTGTATGGCAACATCAGGTGGGCGCGCCGCGGCTCCACGGGCTTCCCGACACTTTTCGTCGACCGGGGCGGCGGCATTCGCGTGGACATCGGCCACTTGCTGCCGAGGCTTTTCCTGATAGCCGCCCTGCTCCTGGCTCTCATCACGGGCGCATCTTCCTCCGCGCTCTGGATGACATTCCTGATGGCGGCCCACGGTGCGAGCGTCGGCGCCACTGACCCGCTCTTTGCGCGGGACATCGGCTTCTATCTCTTCAGCCTGCCCGCATTGTCCGCCGTACTCAGCACCGTCATCGTGCTGACCGGGATCTCGCTGGTCGGAGTGGCCGTACTGTACGCGATTCGGGGAGACCTCGTGCTTCCTCCGAGGCGAGCATCGGCCGGACCGCGCGCGACTCGTCATCTCGGCGCCCTGCTCATCCTGCTGTTCATCCTGTTCGCCATTCGTCTCTGGACCGTCGGAGCGGCGGAGCTGCTGTATTCCACCACCGGGCCGCTGGTGGGCGCGAGCTACACCGACGTGCACGTGCTGCTGCCCGGAATTCGTTTCTCGGCGGTGGTCGCGCTCGTCGCGGCGGGGCTCGTGCTCTACGGCATTCTCCAGGGGAAGCTCCCCTGGTTCGCGTTCATCGCCACTGTCCTGTATGGCGGCGTGGGGCTCGTGTTCCGTGAGCTCGCGCCCGGCGCGTTCCAGAAGTTCGTCGTGAAGCCGAACGAACTCTCGCGCGAAAAGGCCTACCTGGAATGGCACATTGCCGCCACGCGCCGAGCGTGGCGGCTCGACAGCGTCGAAACGCGTGATCTCGAAGGCGACGTGCAGCTCACCATGGCGGACATTCGCGCGAACGCGCCGACCATCGACAACGTGCGGCTCTGGGAGCGCGAGCTGCTCAAGCAGACGTTCGGCCAGCTCCAGGAAATTCGCACGTATTACGACTTCTTCTCCGTGAACGACGACCGCTACACGATCGACGGCAAGTACCGGCAGGTGCACCTCTCGGCGCGCGAGCTCAACCCGGCGTCACTCCCCACACGGAACTTCATCAATGAACGGCTGACGTTCACGCACGGCATGGGCATCGCCATGGCGCCGGTAAACCAGGTGACCTCCGAGGGCCTGCCCGTGTTGTTCATCAAGGATGTGCCGCCCGTATCGACCATATCGATCAAGGTTACGCGGCCGCAGATCTACTACGGCGAACTCACGAACAGCTACGTGTTCGTCAAGACGGGGCAGCCGGAGTTCGACTACCCCGCTGGCGAGAAGAACGTCTATGCGAGTTACACCGGCCGCGGTGGAGTGCCGGTCGGTTCGTTCCTGCGGCGCGCCCTCTATGCCTGGCAGTTCGGCTCCCTCGACATCCTGTTCTCCGCCTACATCTCGCAGGAAGCGCGCATCCTGTATCACCGCAACGTGGTCGACCGCGCGAAGACTGCGCTGCCGTTCCTGGACTTCGACGCCGAGCCGTACATGATGGTGACCGACTCGGGCCAACTGAAATGGATTCTCGATGCCTACACATCGAGCAGCCAGTATCCGTACTCGCAGCCCACCGCGTCGGGCACGAACTACATGCGAAACTGCGTCAAGGTCGTGATTGACGCGTACGACGGAACGGTGGACGCCTACCTCGCGGATCCCAACGATCCCATCGTGCGCACCTACGCGGCGATCTTCGGCCCGCTCTTCAAGCCGCTCG
>Ga0210384_10003929_pt1 | contig 16873 bp, 23 predicted proteins | sample IncBWH2MmetaG_FD_160574 | JGI IMG/M metagenome (GOLD analysis project Ga0210384, IMG submission 160574) | Forest soil microbial communities from Barre Woods Harvard Forest LTER site, Petersham, Massachusetts, United States - Inc-BW-H-2-M | ecosystem: Environmental > Terrestrial > Soil >...
GCGTTCCCCATGGTCGGCCCTCCACAAGCCGACCCCCTATGAATCACTGAAAAATCGATTCGGGAATCCTGATAGGCTCTTCAAACTGAAAAATCTGCCAAGGTAGTGCTAGCCAGCTCGACTGTTCTGGATTGAATTCTTGATAGCGTGCTCTACCTCGGAGGCTAATACGCCGTAGTGCTGAGCAAGCCTGGTAAACAAGTCTCGCTTCGCCTTAACCGTCGTGAGCTTGGCAATCCTTTCGCAGTTGGTGGCCTCGGCGCGAAGCTTTTCCAAGTGCGCTTGCATATCCCTCATCCGGATGCTCCGGGGCCAAACTATTCAATCGCAGTTGGCTCGCTCTCCACCTCGCGCGCGTCGAACATCGCTTCCAGGATTATAATCGGTAGGTAAAAGACAAGCATGGCAATATCCTCCATGCCACGACAACCATCACTGCTCCGGGCCCGTTCCCAAGATAAACGACCACGTCTCCGGAACGTTTTGTCGTCTTATCCGACTACCATGTATCTTCGGCCCGGTTCATGCCGAACTTCCTTTCGCTCGTGCAGCGCCCGCACCATTCGGTGCGCGTCCCAAACCGCAGAGCCGGGAGTGTCACGGGCTCAAGCGCTGGATCGAGGCGGCCAGATTGCGGCTGCACCGCAACGTGCTCGCCATCGCCTGCGGTCGAGCGGCACCCTGGACGAAGTCCCGGCAGGCTGCCGGCACCTGGCGGGCGTTCCTCGAGAACCGCCATCCAAGCGCCAGAATCCCGACTCATCCGTAACAAAAATTGATGGGATAATCTCAAAGCTGACTTGATTTCTCTATCCCTTTGCAGCGCGGCCATTTTTTTGCATGGGTAAAAATATGACTGATCAACAGCCGGCTTTTCAAGCGGTTAGCGACACGCAACGTATCTCGGAAGAATACCTTCAGCGCCCGCCCCAAACCAACGAACGGCAAATTCTCGTTTCAGTCGCTGGCGGTTCTCACACGAAGTCGTCTCTGAGTTGCGCGATATGACGAGACAATTTCGATCCATCGCTCTCATCGCCTTCATTGCTGCACTATCGTCAATCGAGATTTCAACCACCGAGGCAAAACAACAATGCAATGCTGAGATGCCATCAAATCCACATGGTCAATGGTGGTCCTACCGTCTGATCGACGGACGAAAATGCTGGTACGAAGGCAAGCCGGGGCTATCCAAATCGCTGTTGGAGTGGCCCGGTGAGACATCCGCGCGGCCGGCGTCGGATGAAGAGGTTGCAAGCACCGTTCAAAAACCTCGCAACCCACCAGCCTCCCAGGTGGGGGCATCAAACTCAACTGTGAAAGATCGCGATACTTTTGAAGCGCGATGGGTGAACATTGGACCACGCGCTCCAATTGAAGCCATCGCGTCGGGGCCGGAGGTCGATGGGCCGCCCTTGGCAAAGGCCGACAGACTGCCGTCACCCTACCTCGATGGCGGACGGTCAAAAATGACCCGCACGCTCGTGACTATCCCCGATCAACCGCAGCCCGCCGTTAGTTCCGCGACTCCGCGGTAGAGTCGATCAGTCGAATCAGAGATTTAGTCAACATCATGGTTGACGCAGGGTCAGTCAGGGCTCGTTTGCACTGCGCGATTTTTGATCGCGCCTCTAGCGATCAATCGCCGCAGAAGTCCCATGCAGGTTTCTAAACTGGGCATCGCGCGATGAAACCGTGGTGTGGTCCCAAACGAGGTCGCTCGCGCGGTTCGATGTCAATGATATTCCCCTCATCGACGGGGTCGCGGATTGCCCCGATTTCAGCTATTTCAGGTGCAGCCCTGACATCCGACGTGCCTGCGATAACTTTGCTTGGCCGCACGCGCCGGGTTGGGGCGATCCGATCGAGACGCCATTGCACATTGAAGGTTCGATCCTTATTGATGCGGGTCGCGTGCCGGCAGCGTAGTTGGAAGTGAAGGCCAGGCGGAGGTTCAACAGATGGATCATGACAAGAGCATTGGCATCACCGAGATGCGCAAGCGCAAATTCGCGCATCAGGTCGACGTGTGTGTCTCGACTGATCGGAATGCGATCGCCGACAGCTACTTCAACAATTATTCGGATAATCTAAGTTATGAAGAAGCCTTCGAAGACCTCTTTAATGGAAAATATATTCTCGATTTGATCAAGGCTATCTGGGGTCCAGAGACACCCTACAGGTTGCTTGACTGCGGCAGCGCGAATGGCCTGACCCTCAGGCAATTTGACAAACTCGGCATCGAAGCCTGGGGCATCGAAAATAACGCGCACATACATTCGAAAACCCCGGAAGGGTGGCGCGGACGAAACCTGCTTGGCGATGTGCTCAAAATGCCTTTCGAGAACGGATCGTTCGAGTTTGCTTATGTCACGTGCCTTCCTTACCTTCCTGAAGAAAAGATTGATCAAGCCCTCAAGGAATTGTTTCGGGTGTGCCGTGTAGGATTGCTGTTCCAGGGTGTAACTACCGACATGACAGAGGAGGTAATCGAAGACTACATGTTGTTCAGGGGTTTACGGACCTTTTGGACATATTCCGAGTGGTCCGACGCCTTCGTGCGCAACGGCTTCAAGCTCGCTGTTTCCAATCCGGCTTTGCTCGATGAGATCTGGCGGATCGAACAGGAGACTGACGAGGATGATTGGAACTGGTATCCGAACAAGGAGAGCATGCGATATAGCTTTTTCAGCAAGCCGTAGATAAGCTGCAAATCGGCCGCACCGGAAGGGATAGGCAAATACGCCGCCCGAGAATTTATGCGCGACCCAGTCGGACATCCCTGGCCGCCTGGGGTCATTCGCGACCGAACCGGCCGGTCCTACCTGCTAATTGATGTCCGCCTCTCTCCGAAAAGCGACCGAACGGCTACTTTGCAGCGAAACGCTTTGCGCCGAAAGCGACCTGGCTGCTGCGCTCTTACGAAATGACGCGAAGGGCCAAGAGACGACATCAACTTGTGTTTCATATTGACGTAAAAGCTGCAAAAAGAGAGACCGCCTGGCGGCGGTCTCTCCCGAATTTAACCAACCCGTTATGCTTTCAGGAAAGCCAGCAGGTCGGCGTTGATCGTTTCCGCCTCTGTGGTCGGCATGCCGTGTGGAAAGCCTTTGTAGGTCTTCAGGGTCCCGTTCTTCAGCAACTTTGCGGACAATGGCGCTGAGTCGGGATAGGGCACGATCTGGTCGTCGTCGCCATGCATCACGAAGACCGGCACCGTGATCTTCTTCAGGTCCTCGGTGAAATCAGTCTGTGAAAACGCGACGATACCATCGTAGTGCGCCTTCGCGCCGCCCATCATGCCCTGGCGCCACCAATTCCAGATTACGCCTTGAGAGGGCTTCGCGCCCGGTCGATTATATCCATAGAATGGTCCCGCCGGCACATCGTAGTAGAACTGCGCACGGTTGGCTGCGAGCTGCGTCTGGAATCCATCGAACACTGCCTTGGGAAGGCCGCCGGGATTAGCCTCCGTCTTCACCATCAGCGGCGGCACCGCGCTAATGATAGCGGCCTTCGATACTCGACTCTGGCCGTGGCGCGCGATGTAGTGTACGACTTCGCCGCCACCGGTCGAATGACCAACGTGGATGGCGTTGTTCAGATCGAGATGCGCGGTCAAGGCCGCCAGGTCATCTGCATAGTGGTCCATGTCATGGCCCTCGCCTGGTTGCGAGGACCGGCCATGCCCGCGCCGATCATGGGCAATGACGCGATATCCATGATTGAGGAAGAACATCATTTGCGTGTCCCAGTCATCTGCTGAGAGCGGCCACCCATGACTGAACACGATGGGCTGACCTTTGCCCCAGTCTTTGTAGAAGATTTCCGTGCCGTCTTTGGTCTTGATGATACTCATCTGGCTGCCTCCTGAGTTGATGCGATCAGCGGCACGTACTGTACCGGCTACAGGCATTGTCTCCGAAAGTGCGCCAGCACCTGACGCCGCAGCTCCCATAAGCAATTCGCGGCGAGACGCAGTGGGTGAATGGATTTCCGACATGGCGACTTCCTGAGCTGTGCTTCATTTCTGAAAAGTGCCGCCTGCCAGAAAGCCTATCTCGCTTTTACGAATGTGATATTGTCAGAACCGACATTCTGCGGGCGAAAACTGACATGGGCCCGATAAGCAGGCCGCTTGAGATCGGTATCCTCATCTATCCGGAGGCGCAGCTCGCGGCCGTCCATGGCTTGACGGATATTTTCCTTGTGGCCAATCGCTTCGCGGCGGTGCGAAGGCTCCCGGCAGAACCGGCTCTTCGTGTCAGCCATTGGCGCCAGATTGCGAACGGAAAGGCGATGGAATGCGTCTTCGACACTATCCCTGGGCCCTATAACCGTCCTGCCGTCCTTATCGTACCACCGAGTCTTAGCAAACCGATATCCCGCGAGCAGGCAGCCCCGTTTGCAGTATGGCTTACGGACTGGCACGACGACGGCTCGATACTTTGCTCGGTTTGTGCTGGCGCTTTCGTACTGGCCGAAACCGGCCTACTTGCAGGTCGTTCGGCGACCACGCATTGGACCTATCTTGACGAGCTCATGCGACGTTTTCCCGATATTCGTGTCGATGGTGACAAGCTCATCATTGAAGATGGGGACATAATAACTGCCGGAGGGGTGATGGCTTGGACCGATTTAGGCATGAAGCTGGTTGACCGGTTGCTCGGGTCAACAATCATGTTGGAAACTGCACGCTTTCTTCTCGTTGACCCACCGGGTCGTGAGCAACGCTATTACAGCAGCTTCTCTCCCAACTTTCATCACGGCGACCGACCCATTCTGAACGTGCAACATTGGCTTCAGTCGAACGGTGCCCGAGACGCCAACCTCCACACTATGGTGGCGCGTGCCGGTCTAGAAGAGCGCACATTTTTGCGGCGTTTCCAAAAAGCTACTGGACTAAGACCCACTGAATATTGCCAGCAGCTACGCGTAGGCAGGGCTCGCGAGATGCTGGAGTTCACAAACCACGCCGTCGACCAGATTGCTTTTAGCATCGGCTATGAGGATGCGGGCGCATTCCGCAAAGTCTTTAATAAGGTGATGGGAATCTCTCCCAGTGCATATCGCAAACGGTTCGGTTTGACGGCGAGGGAACTTCACGGAAAATTCTGAGAATCTGGAGTCCGCTTGGGTCATTCGCGACCGAACCGGCCGGTCCTACCTGCTAATTGATGTCCGTCTCTCTCTCCGAAAAGCGACCGAACGGCTACTTTGCAGCGAAATCAAACTCGGAAGTATTAGCTTACGATTCCTCACGCCTCTGGCGGATTACGTGTTCCTGTTTTAGGTTCCGTTGCCGGCTGCGCGACGTTACCGCATCTTGGCCGAGACGTTGGGCATGTCTCAAGATGACGGAAAGCCCGGCAATTTGACCCGGTCAGGTCAGAGGGCCGCATGTGAGCGAAGGCATATCGATCCGTATCGTGATAGTCTCTTTGCTTCGGTCGTAGACCTAGATGCCGAGGACGGCTTGGCGTTGTCATAGCCGCCACCTCTTGGGTGCAACAGCACGCTGACCGGCCATCGGTTCCTGTTCGAATCCGCCGGAAATGGCGAAGCAGCAACTGAGACAGGTGTTCAGATGATCACAATTCCAAAACTAGCAGCGCTCGCTTTGGGGGAATTCCTGACCGAAGAAACTAAAGGCCGGTTTGGCACTTCACATGCCCGCCTGGCTGAATTCCTTCCGTATGCGGCCAGGCTCACGTTGGAGTGCATCGGTAACAGTGATGCGCTGTATCATGATCTTGAGCACTCGCTACTGGTTACGCTTGCAGGACATGACATCATGATGGGCCGAGCATTGCTGTGCCCAACCACACCGCACGACTACGCCAATTTCATTGTGGCATGCCTCACCCACGACATCGGATACGTCCGCGGTGTTGTTCAAGGCGACGACTGTGAATCCTACGTCGCCGATGTCAATGGTCGCACGATTCGTTTGCCGCGAGGATCGTCCGATGCAGCTCTCGCGCCATACCATGTGGATCGGTCAAAATTGTTCGTTTTCGAGCGCCTCGACTCTGTGGAAGAGCTCAACGCTACGCGAATTGCCCAAGCAATCGAGTATACGCGTTTTCCCTACGTCGCGACATCCTCGAACGACGACGGACTAACTGAAGAAGAGGGTTTGCTGCTGCGCGCCGCCGACCTGATCGGTCAGCTCGGCGACCCCAACTACATGAGAAAAGCAAATGCGCTGTTCTACGAATTTGAGGAAATTGGTTTAAATAAAACGCTTGGCTATGATACGCCGGCAGACATTGTCTACAAATACCCGCACTTCTACTGGAACAATGTTGCTCCGCAAATTCAGACGGCTATACGCTACCTCAATGTCACCTCGAGCGGGCGTCAATGGATTTCTAACCTCTACGGTAACGTTTTCCGAGCAGAGCGTGAGATGAATCTTTCTGGCCCGCAATTGTGATCCCGTTAGGCGCACCGTGCCCGGCACGGTAAGCAGGACGTTGAGGGTCGTAGTCGGGTCGGTAACGTCAGTTTTGGCCCATTTGCCGGATATCTGCTTATGCCCTGACAGCGGAGGAATAGCAGACATTCCTCAATTGCCGCTCGGGTTCAACAGCGTCGCCCTCTTCGATCGAAGGATACCGGTCAGTTTCCGCCGTGCCCCGTTGGCGACCAAGGTCGAGCGGCGGCGCAATATGCCGCGATCGGCCAACAGCCGACATTGCTCACTCCATCAGCTCGTCCGCAGCGATGAGACCGGGCTGTGGCCAGCTGCCGGCTTTTGCCGCCGACCTGCCGCCGTTACCTGGCGGCAGACTTCCGAGTTCTAACCCGGTCCTCAGCTACACGAACACGCAGCGAATCCGCTTTGCGCCTCAGTTCGCTCTTGCATCCCGGTTTCGCGAGCTCCGGATTCCAAAGCTTTATGATTTCCTCGCACGCCTCCAGCTGGGATTGGGCCCTCCCATTTAGCCTCAAGAGGGCGATGGCGATGCGAGCTTGTCCTAAGACTTCGCGCGGAAGTGTTCCGCGCGACTTTTCCTGAAAGCCGGGGATCAATTCCTCAGTCAGTCTTTCAGCGATGACTGCATACAGCATCATCCATCCAAGGCCATTCTCCGGCGACAGGTTGAACCGCTCGACGTCAATCCCGAGATGACGGGCCAGCGCCGGCATCTTGGCTGTTCGCCGTTGACGAAGCTCCTTTTTCCTCTCCGCCAGGTATTTCTCAGGGCTGCCAACCGCACCGAGGAACGGCATATATAAGCCGTGATCGATCGGCTGGGTAAGCTCGCCCGCCAGTTCCTTGCCGTTCAGAAACTCGACTGGCCGCTTGGCCATTGGATCACCGCCACTGCCGAGAGGGTTGCGGGGGCAACATCGCCACGGTGAGGACAGACCGTCGCCCGGCCCCGCTGGTCGGAATCATTCAACGAGATTCGGTCAGCTCAATGGACCAGCGCCGATTATACTTGTGGAAAACTACCCACGCGCTGAACGCTGCTCGCGTCGATATTGACGAGGTGTGATCGGAATTACCGCCCACCCATCCGGGCCTGGTCAAGATCGGGCTGAAAAAGGCAGCGGCGGCACCCACCCCAGTTAAACCCGTCACCGTGACCATCGACGGCACTACTCACCATGGAACGCATTACGTTCGGCGCTCCATAGTGTTTGTTCAATCGGAGCCGGAAGCCAAAAGAATCCAGGTCGGGCAGTCTCCGCCCCTGGAAATCGCAAAGCTGCTGCTTTCGGAGCCAGGGTGTGGATATAGCTCGCTCTAAAAGAACGCCCAATCCCTGGCGGCTTTCCTCCTGGCCTGATCGGCGGAATCATGGGCATGCCCAGGCCCCGGAAGATCAACTTTGGCAAGGTGCGCTCTGAAGGCACAGGCGGGCTGGCTCGCGGCAGAAACGCTCGCAGGCTCGATTGCTTTGGGCCTCACTCCAGGGGCTGGACTGGCGGAAGAGCGGATGCACTCCTCGGAGCAGAGGTCGCTGCCGCTGTTGGTGCATCAGCCTGGCTCCGCTGTGCAGGTGGACTGTCGCTCACATGTGAACCTGGTCCCGCCCCAGAAGCTCTCTGTGCCTGCTGGGTGGCGCTTGATCGGCTCGAGCTGCGAGCGCGTGTGGTGAACGGTTTGGCGATATGAGCCACCAGCGTGTGAGCCGCATGACCGATCTTCGAGAGGGCCCCGGACACAGCGTTGTCCGCGCGGTCGTTGGCCATCGCTGCCGAAGACATCAACGCTAGAGAAAGAGAGACACTCGCGATTGTCTTTTTCATTCGAGCTCCGTGCCTTCTGCACTCCTCGTTTGGCAATTCAGGCGGCATACTCCACGCCGGGAGGGGCTACTGAGCGCCGCCGTTACCCTCTATCGCCCCGCGTTTCAAATCTTCGCATGTCTTGCGAACGTCCTCGGTGTACAGCGCGCACTTCTCTATAAGCTCGAAAATCTTCTCGCCTTCCTCGCGATATGCCTCTGCGGTGTCACGAATTGCGTTTCGCACATCGGCAGTCATCGCCTCCCATTTTTTCGCCGCGCTGATCAGCTCAGCGCCCATCGCTTCGATTTCCTTAGCTGCGGACTCATAGTCTCGCATCACAGATTCAGCCGTGAGCGCACCGATCCGCGGAGTCGTGATACTCGCCATGGATGATTTCCTCGTACTTTGGTCCGGACTCTATCGAAAAGCAAAAGGGCCGAGCCGCCAGGATTCCGGACAACGGCCATCGGGCGGGGCCCCTGACTATCCACCATGATCCACCTCGAAATGGCGTTTTGAGCTCCGATCCGTGGCAAAAGATTCGCAAAACTGCGGCGAATGGGACGATTGAAGAAAACTCCGGCGTCTTCACCGTGTGGGCGGTGGCTTTTGATCGGCGCGTTCAGACTACTTCCTTTGCGCAGGGAAACGGCGCAATGCGAACACGAATCATCACCACGTTAAAAACTCACCCCCTCCTGCCTCAGTACCGGGGGGAGAACGACTGATGGCCCCGGCTTTGCTCCTTTGGTCGGGCCGTTTTTTGATCGGGACCAATACCGGGAGAAAAGCAATGAAGGCCCTTGCCGCGACACTGGCCTTGCTTGTCTCAAGTACTGCCACCGCTCAAGAGTGCCAGATATGCTCAGCGGCCGACGCCTGTATAAAGACGTACCTTAAAGCGACATCGGAGGCCCAAAAGGCCACAAAGCAGGCAATCCGGGATTGGAAGCAGAATTTGGACAGAAAAGCCTCCGCAGAATTCTTCAGCAAGGGCACGCTCGCATTAGAAGGCGCCATGGACTCCGAAATTCGTTCGGATCTTGATCGCCTGAAGGAATGCCTGGCGAAGATCAGGTAGCCACGTCAGCAAAGAGCGCCGGAACGCGGAACATCCGGACTGATCAGTCGTAGACTCCCGGCTTCCCGGAGACAACAACGCGCGTCCAAGTCTGGGAGTCCAAGGAGGAGGTTTGACGGCCTCGCCGTCCACACAAACCAACGGACCGCAACCGAAGGGGGCCTCGCTGCCGACTACTTGCAAGGTGGCTTGGTGCTCGCTATCCGTTGGCAAATATTTTCGCAGTTTTTGGCTGATTTAGCGGAACATTCCTCGTAGCATTTTTGTGAGTAACAGTTTGGGGAAAAATTGCTTTGATCCTTTGGTGCTGCCAAAGTGCCGGTCGTCAATAGCACCGTTAGTACGGCAACAAATGCTGAAATCCGGGGCATAGGAAAATCCTCCAACGGTGAACGTAAGGGTGGCTTTTTGTCGCTTGCTAGAAATGGTCATTTTCTGAGGGTTGGGAAGGGCAGGTCGTTTTGGGACCGTTTAGGAACCCGCGCGGCCGAAATGCCCGCCAAGGGCCCCGCCGCGTGATTGAGCCGGTCCACCGGTCCAAGTGAAATCAAGATTTCTCCGCTTTTTGGACCTCGATAACAGCTATACCCGACAGGAACATCAGGATGGGGCATCACGCGATGGCGACGAAAGACGGGTTTGATCCGGGCGATCCCCTGCCGCTTTTTCTCTCCGCCGATGAGCCTGACCAGGGTATCGGGAACGACAAACCTGTTATCTCGTTACGAGGTCTCATGTCGACTATTTTGGTTGCAGCGGCGATAGCGCTCGGTATTGCGAATCTGTCGGAACGGGTGACGCTCTTTGCTGACGTCACAGCTTCGCCGGTCGACAAATTGGCGCCGCAGCCTGCCACCGATCAGTCGACGCCAACAACACCAATAACTCAATCAGCTGTAATTCAATCAACCGCTGACGCTGAGGCTTTGCCGCCGACCGCAAAGGACGTCCCGACCCGCGAAATCAATGTCTCTGAACCCTCCAGCCAGCCTCAGGCGGAAAACACCGAGGCATCATCAGAAGCCCTGTTTAGGGAGTTTCAGGCCTGGGCCGCTGAGCAAGATGCGCGGGCCCTTGCTAGGCCCGTACAAGATGCCCCAGCGCCGGTCGCGGAAAATGCCCGAGCGCCTGTGCAGCGCCAGCAAAAGCAGCCAAGGGCCCGGTCGATACATGATACGCAGCCAGAGATCGGGAGCATTTGGCGGGAACGCGTACGTGATGCGCAGGCAGACATCCGGCGCATTTGGCGGGAACGCCCACTTTATTAATCTCCCAGACGTAGCCGCGTAGTTACTACGCGAACAGGGGCAACAGCCGTAAGGCAGTCCGCTTCGGGTTTCAGTTGCGACCCGGCCAGCCGGCGTTGCCTACGATCGGATGTTCGCTTTGCACCAAAGGCGGCCTGATTGTCGCGTGAATGCGAAATGACGCGAAGGGCCAGAGACCTCGCCAACTTGGTCCCCTGTAACAGAGGTCGCCGATTGAGGTGGCCTCACTTTTTACGGAGGAGAAGGGGCGGCCATCCGTTTTATGCTATAGTCAGAGGGAGGCCGGAGACGACCGAATGTGGTGGTTTTTTTCGTTGTCTCGATTGCTTCGATACCGCTCGCCGAAACGATGGCCCAAGGAGCGCCCAAGGTCGTTGATCCCCCGTGATGCAGAGCATCCTGCGCGAGCAAATCAGGAGACTCCAAAAAATCAAAAGGAGGCCGAGGCATGAGGATAATGACCGTGGCGTTCGCTTTCGCAACGACCCTGGCGCTGTGTAGCCAGGGAGCCTTTACCGGCGCAGCCCGGGCGAAGGCAAAAGTCGTTCACGAACCGCGGAGGATTTACATCGTCAGGCCCGTCGTAACTCCAGAGCCCTACTGGGACTCCAATATCGTTCCAAGATATCGTTATCGGCCTGAGGATGATCGGGTCGATCCATACGGTCCGCCCGTGGTGCCGGTGATACGGTACGGGAATCAAGAGATATATCTTCCGGTGTGGAACTGGTAGGACGCCGGGGTACAAGCGCGCACGGTGATGTTGCCTTGTCTCCGATGATCGCCTTGGGTCATCAGCCGACGTTGTCGGCCGTCGAGCCAAGGTCCGCGGTACCCCTGGACATTGCGGAAGTGGCCGCGCATGTCGGCCTTGGGCCAATTCCGGACTCATGCGCCGCAGCAAAAAGCACCCTTATTCGACCACCTCGTCGGCGCGTTGTTGGAGCAGCGGCGGCACCTCAAGTCCGAGCGCCTTTGCGGTCTTGAGGTTGATCACCAGCTCGAACTTGACTGGAGTCTGGACAGGAAGCTCGCTCGGCTTTTCGCCTTTGAGGATGTGGTCGGCATAGGTCGCCGCGCGCCGGTACTCCTCGACAAGATTAGGACCGTAGGAGATCAGGCCGCCGCCTTCAGTGAATGTACGGGACCAATTGATGGCCGGGACACGATAGCGAACCGCCAGCGAAACAATGTCCGCGCGATGGAGTGCTGCGAAGGCATCCGGTATCACGACGAGACCACTGCTCGGGTCGCTTGCGGAAACGAGCAATTCAATCTCGTGCATGTCGGTAACGGGTGCGACGCTCGCCTCCATGCCGCGGGATGCCGCGGCGGCTTTGAAGGAGCTCAGATAACCTTCGACATATGTCACCGTTTGCGGGTTGAACATCATGCTGATCTTGCCGACGCTCGGTGCGATTGCCTTCAGGAATTCGACCCATTTGCCACCCAGCGAGCCCACGATAGGGGTGAAACCAGTCACGTTGCTGCCCGGTCTCGGCAGACTGGCGACGAATCCAGTACCGACAGGATCAGCAACCAATACGAAAATCACAGGAATGGTACGAGTCGCTTGCAGCATTGCCGCGGTAACAGGCGTGGAGCTCGTAAGGATGAGGTTAGGTTCAAGCGCGACAAGTTCCTTCGCAAATCGTTTCATCAACTCGGCATCGGCCGCCGCCCATCGCACGTCGATGGTGACGTTGCGGCCAACGGCCCAACCAGCCTCCTGCAGGCCTTGCAGAAATCCCGCGAGGCGGCTTTGCCCCTCCGGATCGTCGGCCGCAAGGTTCATGAGCACGCCTATCCGGCGCATTTTTCCCAGCGCCTGCGCCGCGAACGGCCAGGCTGCGGCGGTACCGCCGACAAATGTGATGAACTCCCGCCGTCGCATTGCCTCCCCCAGGAGACCAAGGACCGAGCATCGAACGGCTCAAACTAGCACACTCGAAGGGGATTACCGATGTCGCAGTTGGGTCATCTTCGACCGAACCCCAGTCGACGGGCATCCCAAAAATCGTCGGCCTCGATCGCGCAGCAATTCACTCTTTCACCTTCAGTCGCGCTTCGTTTTCGGCAATAAACGCACGAATGTCATCGGACATGTTCAGAAGCTTCAACCACTGCTCTTTATATAGCGTCACTGGAAAGCGTCCCATTCCGTAAACTGATACGGCACCTTTCTCACTTACCTTCATGCGGACGCCGTCGGAAGTTCCCTTCTTGAGAGCCTCGTTCTCCCTGCGGAGACGTTCGACCTCAGCTTTCATATCATCATCGGACATGGCACTTCCTCTTCGTTAACGTGACCTTATCACGCTGGGCTTCTCCCGCTCATAAATAAATCGCAAAGGCGCGCTTGAGGCCGCACCGGGGACAAAAATTTGTCGGTGACTGCGCGCATGGTCGCTTTCGGGGGCAGGGCTAAAGCAGACATCGGAGTTGTCTTCGGTCATGTCGGCTTTAGGCCACAAGCAACTCACGTTTCTCGGCCGGTGCCGCACCGGTCATCCTTTGCAAGACGAACTCACTCGACCATTGTCGAGAGAGTTCCAGTCCGGTGAGCGTGAGCCTCATCCCAGGGTCAAATTCCCGTAGAGTGCCGAAAGGCCAAAACGCCGCCCACGGGGGCGATGCTTCAGCGCTCTCCAAACTTCGGCCGGGGCGTGCCTAAGAAAGCAATTGCTCCAACCACCAACAGCCAGAATGGAAGTACCCCCACGCCTGGTATCGCCTCCAGGACTAGCCCCGGCAAAAGTAGCCATTGCCAGCCCAGCACGACGAACAACAGCGCGGCAGTCACGACATCGACCGCCCATCCGATCGGCGGCGCCAAGCTCGCGAAAGCACCAATGACATCGGATACACCGGCGATGACGAAGGCGAGTGCAAGTCGCAATACCGAGAATTTGAGGGCCGTAGAGGCTGTCATCTCGGTTGAGCGCTTCTCCAATTCCGAGGGAGCAGAAGGATCGGACATTTTAACAGTCGCTCTCCGGCTTGTAGCAGCAGGAGCCCATGATACACCAGCCTCGGCACCGCGGAGCTTGAAGCTGGCTGTGGGCCAAAAACAGACATCTGGCGAGGATGCTCAGGTTGGACAGGTTACGTCCGCTCAAGCCGTGGTGCGATAACCCCCCAAACTACCAGGACTATGATCGCGCACGATTGCTCCGATGAAACCCGCTTCTTCGCCAGCTTTATACCACCGACCGCCTGGCCAAGGTATGTTGCTACGCTCAGGGCCCGTTGCGATCGCCGCGATTTATAACTCCCCGACGCACGCCTGGGTCCAGATCGCGATCGGGTGCTCAAGCCCGCGGATTGTCTGCGGCGCTTGCGCAACCAGTGGCCGGAACGCCGCATCAGTGCTGCCGAGCTCGGCCTTGGCGCGCTTGACGAGATCATCGCTCGCAACCAACTCGCAGTCGAGCGCACGGGTCAAGGCTTCGAGCCGGCTTGCGGCGTTTACGGTCGACCCGATCACCGCAAATTCAAGACAGGTCAGCCCGATGTCGCCGAGCACGACCGGCCCGTAATGCAAACCAAAGCTGACGCGCATTGGAGCCTCGCCGGCCGCTTTGCGCCCGCCGTTCCACCGATCCGCCGAAGCCATCATCGCCTGCGCGCAACGTAGCGCGTTGCTGGCATCGGCCTCTCCCACGAAAGGCGTGCCAAAGGTCGCCATCAGCCCATCGCCGAGGTATTTGTCGAGCGTACCGCTGTGACGGAATACCTCCTGCTCCATCAGCGCATGGAATTCACGCAAGGTTCGCACAACCTCTTCCGCCGTGCGCGCGTCGGCAAAGGCGGTGAAGCCAACGATGTCGACGAACAACACGGCGACTTCTTGTGTGCGCACCTGCCTTAACGGTTCGTCGTGCCTGGACAATTCCTCGACCACGTTGGGCGAGAAATAGCGCGCGAGGTTGCCGCGTTCGCGTTCCACTGCGGCATGGCGGATCAGGAGATCATTGCCGCGGCGCACCGCGATGGCGAGTGTCATCGCGACAATCAGGAACACGACGATCTCCTGGATGCGCGCGCCGAACACGATCGAGTTGGGCGAGATCAGCTCGAATAGCCTTTGATCGTCGCCCGTTGCCGCTGCGATACGGTCGGTCAGCGCCGGATTTGCGATCGGGCTGCCACCATACCCAGACCATGCCGGCAATCCAAAGAGCGGAGGTCCACGTTCCGACCGCAATGACGGTGCGCCAGGAATAGGCCAGTGTCGCGCCCGACAGCAGCACGAAAAAATAGATGAAGTTGCCGAAATGATACTGCATCGCCACAGCCCAGTGAGCGGAGCTGAAGGGATTCGGCACAACGAGGATGAACGTCAACAGCGCAAGGTCGCAGAAGAGCAGCGCAAGCTCCGGCCTCGACACGCCGACACGTCCAACCTTGACCTGACCCCAGCCAATCAGCGCGAACAGTCCAAGCAACACCACATAGTAAAGCTGCTCCCACGTCGGATTGATAATCGGCAACAGGCAGGCGATTACGACGAGCGCGATATATCGCGCGCGCACCGCCAGCTGCAGGCCCTCCTGCTTGGCCGCGGCGAGCGCAGCCTGCGCGAATTGAACAGTATCGGTTTCGGTGTCGCGCCGACTGCGCGAGCGCGGCAATGCGGCGGGCAAGTCCAGGCGCTCGATGAGCGTGGTCACGGGGCGGTCTCCTCGAACAAGCGGTTCAGCACGCTGGAGGACGTCGGCTGCCGCATCCATAGTCGGTGCAATGATACACGGGTTTCAATGTCGCAAAGTAGTCCGCAACAGAGCCGTCATGTATAATTGCTGTTCTATTCGGCGCGGAAGATAGGCCGATGCTTTCCTGTGCTTCGAGTCTGAGACGCCGACGTCGAAGACGATAGCGACCCTCTAAAGCAAACCGATCGAGTGAGCGCTATTGCGGCAAGACCCTGTCTTGCGGCCCGGAAGCCGAGGTTCGCCGGTCGAGGAGGGAAGCAGGGCAGGTCAGTCCAGCATCAGCCTGAGATCTTTGGCGGCGCTGGTTGCAAGATTCTTGCGCGCAAGTTCTTCGATGGCCGGCCAGTTCTCCCGAAAAAGCGTTGCCGCCTGGACTGCGTCGGTTGCCCGGATCGTAATGCTGCAGGCGTGCCTTGCCCCCGAATTGATCATCTGGAAATTCAACCTGAATTCCGCCGTGTCTCGAGCGAGCACGAGCGGCTGCACGTGGCGCATTTTCGAGGTCCCCCCTCTTTGCGACGATTAATGTACGTTTAGGATTTGGCTTTTGGTGGGGCGCGATTGTGGCTGCGCTGGTGCGCAGATCGCACCTTAATGCGACCGTGCACGCTTCGCCCGTTTTGCCGGCCTGATGGCCGGGCGAACGGGGTTTTGCCCGTTCAAGGGATCGACTGGTTCGCGCACCAAACGAAAAACCCGGCAGCGATGCGGGGTCATAGGCGAGGCATTTCGCGGCCGGACAGAGCCTCGAACAAAAACCCCGGCATTGCTGCCGGGGTTTTTCAAGATCGTGTTCGCCGATCGAGGTCCCGGCTCTGCCAAGCACCGCTTGTCGCGGCTCGCATCGCGTCCGGGACGACTTCGTCGCCTTAGAAGTCCATGCCGCCACTCAAACCGGGCCTGCCCGGTTTGAGCATTTTTAAACCAGGGGCGGCGACTTCTAACGCGTTGCGTTAGAAGTCCATGCCGCCACTCAAACCGGGCTTGCCCGGTTTGAGCATTTTTATACCAGGGGCGGCGACTTCTAACGCGTAGCGTTAGAAGTCCATGCCGCCCATGCCGCCGCCCGGAGGCATGCCGGCCGCAGGCGCCTGCTTCTTCGGCAATTCCGCCACCATGGCTTCGGTCGTAATCAAGAGCGCCGCAACGGAGGCTGCGTTCTGGATCGCGACGCGAACCACCTTGGTCGGGTCGATGATGCCCTTGCCGACAAGGTTGACGTATTCGCCGGTCTGCGAGTCGAAGCCGTACGAATACTGGTCCTTCTCGAGGATCTTGCCGACGACCACCGAGCCGTCTTCGCCCGCGTTGATCGCGATCTGGCGGGCGGGCCAGGACAACGCCTTGCGCACGATCTCGACGCCGGTCTTCTGGTCGTCGTTCTTGGTGCGCAGGCCCTTGAGGTGCTCGGACGCACGCAACAGCGCAACGCCGCCGCCCGGCAGGATGCCTTCCTCGACCGCCGCGCGGGTCGCATGCATCGCGTCATCAACGCGATCCTTGCGCTCCTTGACCTCGACCTCGGTCGCGCCGCCGACGCGGATCACCGCGACGCCGCCGGC
>Ga0210384_10003930_pt1 | contig 16872 bp, 15 predicted proteins | sample IncBWH2MmetaG_FD_160574 | JGI IMG/M metagenome (GOLD analysis project Ga0210384, IMG submission 160574) | Forest soil microbial communities from Barre Woods Harvard Forest LTER site, Petersham, Massachusetts, United States - Inc-BW-H-2-M | ecosystem: Environmental > Terrestrial > Soil >...
TCAGGGCTCGGTATATACATATGCTGATCCCAAAAATATAGTGGTTTTTAATACATGTACAAAGCCACAAGCTGCGTGGGACCTGATAAGAACCATGATTGATAAAAAGGGCGATTTGAAGTTATTAACAAATACAGGGCAGTTTCCAAGAAGAAAGAATTTACAATCGGATAATTTTTATAATGAATACTTTAGGTTGAATCCAATGATGATACCTTTTGCAAAAGAACTTCCTTATGTAAAAGGTGTTGATAATTGCGAAGTAATCGTGGAAGTGCTGGATATTATTTCGCAGGAATATGAATCCTGTGTGGTATATGGGAAAAAAACGCCCGAAAAGGCGATTAAAGATGCTGAAACCGCGGTGAATGTATTATTGGCTGGTGCCAGCAAGATGTAAACGGTCAGGTAGTAACATATATTAATTTGGAAGAAAAGGAATTATATATCGGAGTTGTCGGAGCTGGTGAATTTGCCAGATTTGCTACCAAGGCATTTTCAAAAGAGCCTGGAATAAAGGTTATTGCCGTAATGGACCTCAATAAAGGTGCAGCTAAGTTAATGGGCGATGAACTTGATGCTATGGTATATGATACGTTTGAGGAATTGCTGGAGGACAAAAATATTCATCTGATATATATTACAACTCCTCCATTTTTACATTATGTGCATTCGAAGATGGCTCTGCAGGCAGGAAAGCATGTGATTTGCGAGAAACCAGCTGCATTGAAAGCAACTGAAGCAGAAGAACTTGCGGCGCTTGCACTATCTCGTCAATTGCTATACACCGTTAACCTGATGCAACGGTACAATCCATTATTTAAAAAAATAAAATCGATTATAGAGGAAAATATACTGGGTAATTTCCTTCATGGTTATTTTGAAAATTATGCAAGCGATGAAAAACTGAATCCGGATCATTGGTTTTGGGACGAATCCAAAAGCGGTGGCATATTTATCGAACATGGAGTTCATTTTTTTGACCTGTTTGAAGGCTGGCTGGGAGAAGGTAAAATAATAGGTGCCTGTCAAATGCTGCGTCCATATCAAGACAAACATATTATTGACCGGGTACAGGCGACCCTTTTATATAGAGGAGGCATTGTAAATTTTTACCATGGATTTGATCAGCCTGAAATACTGGACAGACAGGAATTCAGGCTGCTGTTTGAGCGGGGTGAAATTACTATGTACGGATGGGTGCCACTTAAAATGAAATTGTACGGATTATTACAAGACGGACAACTGGAAAAGCTAAAGGAAATACTGGTGTCATTTTCCGTCTCTCATCACAATGATCTTAGCCAAGTGATTCAAAGAGTTAATGGGAGGTTCAAAGAAGTAATCTTCAAGGATCACATTACAATTGAATGTGAGAACATCTTAGGGAAGCAAAATCTTTACAGACAAATGCTGACTGCCATGATATCTGATCAGCTGAACTGGATCCGTGATCACCGGCATGCTCGCATTATAAACGACAAAAATGCTGTACAGTCAATACGAATGGCGGAAAATGCTACCAGGATCTCTCAAAAATTATAAATAAGATATCAGAAATAGATTTTATGATCTCAGGGCAACTTAAGAATTCGTTTTTATTCCGGAAGAAAAAAATCCTTCCTTATCTGCTGGTATCTCCTTATCTGGCATTTGTATTGGTTTTTGTTTTGTTCCCGGTCTTTTTTTGTCTTTTTCTGACTTTTCATAAATGGAATATCATAGCTCCCATGCATTTTATCGGCACAGGTAATTATACCCGTTTATTTCATGACAGGTTGTTCTGGAAAGCTATAGGAAACACATTGAAGTTTTTGTTGCTGCATATACCATTACAATTAATGGTCTCTTTATTCCTTGCCCAATTGCTAAGCTTGCAGATCAAAGGGGTTTCTTTCTTCAGGGCTTCTTTTTTTCTGCCTGTAATAGTTTCGGGCGTAGTTATTACGATTATTTGGCAGCAATTATTTGGATATGACACGGGCATGTTCAACAGGATGTTAATGTCCATCGGGCTTTCTAAGGCAGGTTGGCTGGTTAACCCTGACATAGCCATTTATTCCATTGCAATAATGGCTACCTGGAAAAATCTTGGATTATATGTAATCCTTTTTCTCGTGGGGCTGCAAACGGTACCCATGCAATATTATGAGGCGGCTAAATTGGAGGGTGCTTCTGCCTGGCAGAGATTTTATCATATTACCCTTCCTATGATAAATCCAACCATATTTATGGTAGTCGTCTTGTCAACAATTGGCGGATTTTCACTATTCATCGAGCCCTATATTATGACGGGAGGAGGGCCCTTAAATCAGACGCTTTCAGCTGTATTATATATTTATAAACAGGCATTTCAATATTACAATATGGGATATTCCGCCACTCTAGGTTTTTTTTATGCAATCATGATTATGACCGTTGTTGTATTACAAAAAAAATTTATAGAAAAAGAAGAGTAAACAATGACACAAAGAGCATCATTTGTGAATATTATGGTGTATGTCGTGTTGACTATAGCGGCGTTGTCTTTCATCTATCCTTTTATATGGATGATGGGAGCTGCCTTTGCTCCCATGCATGAAATTGCAAAGATGGTCGTCTGGCCTTCACATCCGGGTTGGGGCAATTTCAAATCATTGGTGCAGAAAATTCCGATTGTCCATTCTCTTCTTATCAGTTTACTGGTCGCATCCTTTACAACATTTTTGGTTTTGATATCGGGATCGACGGTTGGATATGCGCTGGCGAAAATGCGGTTTAAAGGAAGGCAGCTGATTTTTTATGTAATTGTTTTTACTATGTCGCTGCCTTTTCAGATTACACTGATTCCAAATTATATTACCATGGTGAATTTTCACCTTGTAGATAGTTTCCTGGCCCTAGTTGTGCCGTTCGCGGTAAGTGCATTTGCCATTCTGATGTTCAGACAGGCGTTTCAGGGTCTGCCACAAGCTCTTATTGATGCGGCCAGGATGGATGGATGCAATGAGATGGGAATCATTTTCCGTGTCTTATGGCCAAATATAAAACCTACACTGATAACGGTAGCTATCCTGTCTTTCATTGGTTCCTGGAATGAGGTCCTATGGCCGCTCATCGTGATCCGGAATGAGCAATTGATGACGATGCCTCAGCTGGTAACTTTATTTGCAGTAGGAGGCAGGGCGGACAGCCAGTTAGGCGTTAAAATAGCAGCAGCAGTTCTATTGGCACTTCCCGTCATGATCGCTTTCCTATTTTTCCAAAAGCATTTTATCAATAGCATGGCTTCAACGGGATTAAAAGACTAAAATAGAAAATTATATGAATACGAAATGAAAATCATCAAACATCCGTTAAAATTATATGCTTCAGCAAAAGCTGTCATTACTCTTTTCCTGCGTTTACCGGGTAATGATCGCGTTCACAATGTAGTTCGGCGATTGGAAAATTTGAATGAAAAGGATATTGAAGAAGAGTTAGAAAATGTTATGCTGGAATTTAGTGGCCGTCACAGGCATATTAAAGAAATATTTTTAAATCATTTCAATAAGATTCAAATACAATATAACAGTGACCTTTCACATTTCACTGTGCAAAAAAAATTGTTGATCGGTTCATTTTTCACAAAGGAATATTCCTTCCAGGCAGCAGCCCTGTTTAATCCTTCGATTGTCCCACATCCGGATCAGCAAGGATTGAATCCTGGTGAAAAACGTTTTATAATGAGTCTCCGGGCGACCGGCGAAGGCCATATTTCCTCGATTGTATTTAGAACCGGAACTTTTGACCATTATGGACATATCAATCTGGATGCGCCTACCGGTTTTTTCAGAAGTTTGCATAAAAATGAGGCTGCGATATATTATAAGAAGGATATCCAAAAATCCACGGAAACAAACCAAGGATTTGATATAAAACTACTGGATAAATTACCCATATCGTTTACTGCATCTGAAGCAAAAAGTGTTTTAAAAGCAATCCCCAATCCCGGGCAGTCAGTGCTTGATTCTATACGAATAGTGGAAGAATTACTTGATATGAATTATGAATTGGAAGATTCATCCTTTCTGCCTATCAGCGAAAAAGTAATTTTCCCGATTGCCAAAGGAGAAGGTATGGGTATGGAGGATGTACGCCTGGTTAAATTTGAGGATGAAGGCAGGGTTTGTTATTATGGTACTTACACTGCATATGATGGCAAGCAAATAAAAACGCAGCTCATAGAGACTGTTGACTTTAATATTTTTAAGATCCGGTCACTATTTGGTTCAGCCATAAATGACAAAGGCATGGCTTTGTTTCCCGAAAAAGTGAACGGACAATTTGTAATGATTTCCAGGCAGGGTGGAGAAAATATAAATATCATGTTTTCTGATGACCTCTATAGCTGGAAATCATATCAGGTTCTCATGGAACCACTGTTTTCCTGGGAACTTTTGCAATTAGGGAATTGCGGATCGCCAATTAAAACAGAGAAGGGATGGTTGCTGCTAACCCATGGAGTAGGTGCTATGCGAAAATATGTGATCAGCGCAATTTTACTTGACCTTAACAATCCGATACGTATTATAGGCAGGATGAATAAGCCATTTATTGAAGCGGATGAATCAGAGCGGGAAGGTTATGTTCCCAATGTGGTTTACACTTGTGGCTTCATGCATCACGGGGATTCAATAATTATTCCATATGCCATATCTGATTCAGCCACGGGATTCATGACTGTTTCATTGGAAGATTTATTAAATGAGATCGAAATAATTTAAAGAGTATGAAGAAGAAAATCAAATTGGTCATGTGTTGTGTGTATGTCTTATGCGCCAGTTTAACGGCTTGTTCAAAAAAAACAGTAGTCACTGTTATAACGCCGCCTGTAATCATGGATACGGGGCTGGTCAATACAAGTCATCTGGACAAATTATATACACCTGTTACTTTCCCGGATAATGTAAAGGCTGCTGGAGTATATATATATTCAGAATATCCGGATTATCACCTCGTGGAAGCCACCGGCGAGGGATTCGCCTGTGTGGATGATGTAGCCAGAGCAGCGCTCGTTTATTTAAGGGGAGGCAAAATTTTAACAGATACATCAACCCAGTCGAAGTTGTATAATTTAATACAATTCATCCTGGAGATGCAATCGGGCAATGGCTATTTCTACAATTTTTTATTTACAGGCAACACAATTAATACTTCAGGCATAACAAGTGTAAACAATCCAAACTGGTGGTCTTGGAGGGCGCTTCAAACACTTACTGAAGCGGCTCCATTTATAAAGAATAAAAATGCAAATCTTTACAGTAAGATGAATCTGGCTGTCAACAATCTGATTGACCGGATAAAACAGGACCTGGTTGGCATTCCAAAGATAACAACAACTATATCCGGGATTACTATTCCACAATGGCTGCCATCAGGAAGTGGCACGGACCAATCCTCGGTGCTCATCGAGGGGCTTATAAATTATTGTACAACGACCAGTGATACGATTATCACCTCCTTTATAACTAAACTGGCTGATGGAATCGTACTGATGCAACAGGGAGATTCGACACATTTCCCTTATGCTGCTTTTTTAAGCTGGGAAAATACATGGCACGCCTATGGGAATGCACAGGCATTCGCATTATTCCGTGCGGGAGTTTTTCTAAATAATACAGAATACACGTCAAAGGCAATGGCCGAAGTAGATAATTATTATCCCTGGTTATTGCAAAATGGCTATAAGTCTTCTTTTACAATGAGTGACAGTTCCGGGTTAAATCAAATACTTACTGAAAATAGTTATGATCAGATTGCTTACGGTATTGAACCCATGGTATTTGCTGCTGCTGAAGCTTATGAAGAAACCGGGCAGAATAAATATGCTGACATGGCCGGTCATTTGGCGGCTTGGTTCCTGGGCGCTAACAGTGCGGGAACAAATATGTATTCTGTATCAACGGGCATTTGTTTTGATGCCTTGTCGGCAACTGGTGCAAATCTAAATTCGGGTGCAGAATCTACTATTGAGGCTTTACTCACTTTAGAAAAGGTGGAAAGTGATCCTGCTATTAAAACTGCAATGAATAAGTACAAAAAATAATAGCTCAAATATGAGCCAATGAATAATAAATTTATAAAGTCTGATCATTTAATTTTTAAACCGGATAATGTAGACTTGTCCCGCTCTCCAATGCGAATCAGCCTGGATGAGGAGACGTATGTATTAGGTGCTTTCAATCCTGGTTTATGTCGTTTACAGAATGGTAATTTACTTTTGATGGTCAGGGTTGCAGAAGCTCTTTCACAACCTTTTTTAAATGATAAAGTGCGGTGTATCAGGTGGGACAAGGAAAAAAGATTCGTGACCGATGAATGGCCTTCTGCTGAAGTAGACATGCATGATCCACGGAAATTTAAAATTCGCGCTTATGGATTTCCAGTATATGCATTGACTTCTTTGTCCTGGATTTTACCGGTTGAACTGGATGAAGATGGCTCAATAATTAAACATATCCATTATGATAAAATAATATCACCTGAATTCAGCAACCAGGAGTATGGAATAGAAGATCCCCGAATATCTTTCATTGATGGCCTGTATTATATGACCACCTGTTGTGTAAGTTCAGAAAGGCATTCTACTGTGTTGTATGTTTCTGAAAATGGACTGGATTATAAAAATCTGGGAATTGTACTTGACCATCAGAATAAGGATATGTTATTATTTGAAGGAAGAATAAATGGAGACTATTATGCATTGACAAGGCCTTTGGGGGAGTGTTATTTTGCAAGTTCTCCAGAATCTGAATGGCACCCTGGCGCCGCTATTCAAATGGCCTCATCGCCGGACCTGTTACATTGGAAACCTGCGAATACCCCATTTTTACGCGCCAGGATATCTTCCCTTTCAAATGTAAAAATTGGCGGAGGAACGCCACCCATTCTTACTTCCGTCGGTTGGCTAATGCTATACCATGGTGTTGAGAGTAAGAACGATATTGGAATATACAGGACTTTTTGGGCCTTACTTGATAAAGAAAATCCATTAAATATTTTACATATGGAAGATATAGTGCCGTTGCTTGAATCGGATTCAACACTTACTTCCATCATAAAGCATCAATTAAATATTGAAAATATTGTATTTACCACCGGCATTGTATTACATGGGAGTGATTTTATTCTTGCATCCGGCGAATCGGATCTAGCATGTCGAATTACCAGAATATCTAAAAAACAATTCCATTTATGAGATCCACAACAGAAAATTTATTATGGCAGAAGTAATTCTTGAGCATATCTCAAAAACTTATTCGGATGAGAAAATGAAACGTCCCGGATCGAAAGCGATTGACGATATTTCATTTACCGTGCATGATAAAGAATTCATGGTAATAGTTGGTCCCTCCGGATGTGGTAAGTCCACACTCTTGCGGATGATTGCAGGTTTAGAGGAAATCAGTGATGGAACGCTTAGTATAAATGATAAAAAGATTAACGACCTGAGCCCGCGTGACAGGGACATTTCAATGGTTTTTCAGAATTATGCCTTATATCCGCATATGACTGTTTATGATAATTTAGCATTTGGGCTCCGTTTAAGGCATTTTAGTAAATCTGAAATCAAAAAGCAGGTCATACAAACAGCGCAGTTGCTGGAGATTGAAGAAGAACTCTACAGAAAACCAAAAACCTTATCTGGAGGGCAGAGACAAAGGGTAGCCATCGGTAGAGCAATTATCAGAAGGCCAAAAGTTTTTCTCTTTGACGAACCACTGAGTAACCTGGATGCAAAACTCAGAAGTCAAATGCGCATTGAATTGCAGAAATTGCATCGGGAAATTAAGGCTACGATGATTTATGTGACACATGATCAAACAGAAGCTATGACATTGGGCAATAGAATAGCAGTTTTAAATAAGGGGAAATTAATGCAATTGGACACCCCATTACATTTATATAATAGCCCGGCGAATAAATTTGTTGCAGGATTTATAGGATCTCCCACAATGAATTTTTTGAATGGGACTATTCAAAATAAAAATGGCTACTATTTTGTTCATGAAGCAAATCTCTGCAGTTTTAATTTGGGTAGAGAAATTCCAATATCATTAAAAAGCTACCTTGGTAAGAAACTTATGATTGGAGTCAGACCCGAACATATTTTTATTAACGAAGAGGAAGATATAACCAAGGCGTATGATTGTAAATTAGAAATAGTGGCATTTGAGAACATGGGGAATGAGCAATTTGTCTATTTATCCGCAGGAACGCAAAATTTGATAGTGAGGCGACTTCCATTGGAAATAACTGAAGTCGGTAAGCGAAAAAGCATAAGTTGTGCTTCTGAAAAAATCATTTATTTTAATGAAATAAATGGGATGGTCATTAATGTTAAAGATGAGACTCTTGGATTACTAGAGAGTGGTTATCAAGGCATTAATGGATAATTATGATGTGATGGCTCGAAGCTAACCTTAAATAATTACAAGTTTTACCTGCATTATTTTTTGAAAAAAGGGCTTGAATTAGTACTAAAGATTATCAAACAGGTCTTATACAGATTAAACATGCCAATTAATGGCTAAAAAATGAATTCCTATGGAATTAGACGAACATGTCCAATTGTTGTTTGCAAAATACATTCGAAAAGATTGCTCGGAAATAGAATTCGAGGAACTCTTAACATGGCTTGTCGCAATGGATGAAGATGAAAAAAATGCACTTTCAGCGCCTTTAAAAGATCTTTGGGAACAGGCAAAAGCAGGAAAACTGGATTCAACAACTGACCAGATTAATTGGGATCACATATTAAACCGTGTTTTGCATTTGACCGATCAGTCTCAAATAATACCTCTTGATGAGGCCTTTCCCCGACGAATCGGTTGGAGAAAAATAGCAGCTGCCATTATAATTTTGGGGGTTGTTCTAAGCGGCAGCATTTTCTTTTTGACACGGAAATCTTCTACAGAAGCAGTAAAAACGGTCGTTAAGCCATTGCGTTACCCAAAAGATATAGTTACCAGGGGGAACAATGCAATATTGACACTTTCTAATGGTACAATTATAGTTCTTGATACTGCAAAAAAAGGAGTGATTGCAGAGCAGGGTAATGAAAAAGTGATTATGATGGACAGCGGTCAATTATCGTATACACCTGCAACAATCATCGGAACTTATTCTACAGATATCAGATATAATACGATTTCTACACCGCGTGCCGCTCAATATCAAATTTTTTTATCAGATGGAACGAAAGTTTGGCTAAATGCCGCATCTTCACTCCGGTATCCAACCACATTTTCTGGTAAAAACCGAATTGTGGAACTTCAAGGAGAAGGTTATTTTGAAGTAACAAAAAATAAAGAAAAACCATTTCTTGTCAGGACAGCTGGTATGGAAGTAGCAGTACTTGGCACTCGTTTTAATATTATGGCTTACGAAGATGAAAATGCAATTCAAACGACCTTACTTGAAGGGCTTGTAAAAGTTAATCACGGTAACCAATCAGATTTACTTGACCCAGGAAAAAAAGCTGTTCTGAGAAGAGATAATAGTATTCTTACGGTAGGCGATGCAAATGTTAATCAAGCAGTGGCTTGGAAAAACGGTTATTTCTATTTTGACAGGTCTGATATCAAGACAATTATGCGACAAGTAAGCCGATGGTATGATTTGGATATCGTATATGAAGCGCCAGTACCTGATATGCAGTTTTCAGGAAAAATAGAACGAAAGCTGCCATTATCAGGCATAACACGCCTGTTGGAGAGTAGTCAGATTCATTTCCGGATTGAGGGTAATAAATTTATCATTATGAATTGAAGGAAATGAAGAATTAAAGATGGTATTTTTAGGCTTTACTAATGGTTTCAGCCCTTATGTATATTGCAATATGTATGCCTTGAAAACTCTCTGCTTTTGTTTCATTTTATTTCAAATAGGATTTTCTGTAAAAGGTCAATATAATTGGGTTTTAAAAAAAGATAAGGATGGAATAAAAGTGAGTTCCCGCCATTCCGATCGTTCCAAATTCAATGATATTAAAGTAGAAATGGATCTGCCCGGAAATATTTACCAGCTGGTCAATATTCTCCTGGACGTCGATAAGTATTCTCAGTGGTCTTATTCAGTAAGCAGGTCTGAACTAGTAAAAAAGATCAGCCCTTTAAAACTTGTTTATCATTTAGAGGTTACGGCTCCATGGCCTGTAACGGACAGGGATCTTTACGCCATGATTGTAACAAATATTGATTCTGTTTCCCGTTCCATTAAAATTATCGCTGCAGGAGACAGTGGTTACCGTCCGGTAAATAAGAATTTTATCAGGATCCCGTATTCTAAAGGCATTTGGGATATACATACAATTTCTAAGAATACCGTGCACATAGTTTATATTCTGCAAATTGATCCCGGTGGTTCAGTACCGGCATGGATCATGAATATGTTTGGTACAAGAGCGCCCTTTATTACATTTCAAAACCTAAAACATAAAATGGTTTTGCTTAACCCGGGCGTTTTAAAATGAATGTCAGATTTTACTATTAATTCTGCTTTACGGAAAGAAATTGTTGATTAGTTAATATTCCATGGGCGTGTTAAAAATATTTCGGCCTGTTCAGCTAACATGACTCATAATAAGTTGATTATCAGGTTTTATCCAGCAAATTATCCCAGGTTTCCTACCATTGACGTAACCATTCCTGCCACTTACGGATTAGGATATAATTTAAGTTAGCTTGCATATTACCTTTATTATTAGTAATTATACGGTATTATTAGTAATTATACTTCCGAAATAAACCTAAACCTTAGCCTGATGAAATTTTCTAACATGAGATCTGCGATCGCATGGGGAATTATTCTCCTGATCGTGGATATAGTCATTATAGTTCTTGCCAAATAAGAATCTATAACCAATATTATCATCACTCCGACAGTATGGTACTGGAATATTTCTCCTTTGCCAGAAATTCTGTCATGATAGCTTCCCTTATAAAGACCGGGGGTTAAATATCCCATTATTTAATCAGGGTTTAATATTAGCCTCTATGTTTTTGAATCAGGTTTCAGATTTGTAACTGCTTTGAAGAAAATAATTAAAGCGAACGTAAATAGAAGCACCCAGACTATAAAATGCATGTCGATCCCCGTTATAAAGATAGTTTGTTTTTTAAATCCACCTGTAATACCCGTCCACCAAAATGAGTAATCGAATATGTCCAGGATTGAATGTCCGATAATACCTGGAATAAGGGATCCTGATTTGTAAGCCAGGATACCTAATAACACGCTGGCAAAAAATATATGAGGAATTATCGGGTATGCCCATGCTTTACTTAGATGGATTGATGTAAAAATGATTGAAGTAACAAGAATAGCTGAAGCAGGGCCATATTTTTTTTCAAGAGGTACCTGTAAAAATCCCCGATAACCGGTTTCTTCACAAATACCTGCAACAACCGAACTCATCATAAGCATTATCCAGGCTGTCCATAACGGCATTTTATCCAGCATTTTGTAGTCAGAAGTAAATTGCGCAGCAGGAAATTCCCTAATTCTAAAAGTTATGACAAAAGAAGCCTGTAAGATGACTACAAAAAATATGGCAGCTACTAAACCCCATTTCCAGGTCTTAGGAGATAGTTTAACCCCACGGAAATTTTCCCGTCTTATTTTGGCTATTTTCCCCTTACTAAAGTTGCCACTGAAGAATTTCCAATATGCCCACAAAGCGAAAACCATGGGTAGGCCAGACCAGGGAGGTGTTATTAGCAACAGCATGACTGTCCAAATGGCAATACCGACCGTGCTAACAAGAAATCCTGAAAAGATAGACCGGATTAATAATGGAAGTTTTTCCCAGTTTTTCAAAACCCCGTTTGTGCCCTGGTTCTTTTTCATATAGAATAGTTTAGGCAACAAATATGGTATGGGCGGGGAGCAATTTCGACCGGATACGTAAATCCGAACGGATTAAATGGGTACTTCTTTATGCATGCAGAAAGTCGAACGGATTCAGAGAAGGTTTTTTTTCTTAAACTCGCTGGGTGTCAATCCGGTATATTTTTTGAAAAGGGTGTTAAAAGAAGACTTTGAATTAAATCCCACTTCATATAATACCTCAAGTACTGTAATTTTTCTGTCTTTGGGATTCGTCAGTAACCTTGAAGCTTCTTCAATCCGGTTGCGATTTATGAAATCATAAAAATTCTGCCCCAATTCTTCATTGATTACCTGTGAAAGAAGTCTTGACCTTAGGGAAAGTTGAGAGGCAAGCTGGTCCAGCGTAAGTTCGGGATTCAGGTAAGGTTTATTGTTTTTTACGTATTTCAACACGATTTGGGCAATTCTGGCTGCTTCAATATTTTCCTGTTTGGGAGAATTTTTCAAATGGGAATCGGGATACTGATCATGAAATTCCTCTTCTCCGGATATCGAGAAGAAATCAGGCCTGCGAAGGGCCTTCAACATTACCCTGATAACATAAAGCAGCATGAAAAAGATAATACAATTGAAAACTGTCAAAAAATATTTTGACCAGTGAGTCTGGACAATCATTCCATTTAATGCAGAAATAATTATTATTGCAATGAAAAAAATCAAAGTGGTATAGAGCCATGATACGTCTATATTTTTACTGTCAGAAAAATATTGACTTGAAGCTTTTTTATAACCGGAGACGAGGTTCAGAGAGGCTAATACATAAATTAAAAACTGAATGAAAATCAAAGTGGAAACTACAGAAATTAATATTGGGAAATGATGGGATCGAAATCCGGATAAAATATTTTCCTGACTGCTGCGTGACTGTCCTAGATAATAGTATTCCGTACAGGCACATAAAACGAGAAAAGGTAAAAAATGTAAAATATTTTTTAATCTGAAGAAGAAGTTTTTATAGATAACGGATTTGGTGTAGAAATAAATGAGGGGACCAAACAGTAACGGAAGGCAGCTCCCCAGGCCAGCCAGTCGCAGAATTGAAACATAAAACCCTTCCTGAAGAAGGAAAAAATCAAGTAAATTAATGCAGATGGATAGAAAAAACGAGCCAAGCAAAATATTGCTTATCCGTTTACCTTTTTTCTGTGTCAGCAGGAATAAGCTTAGGAATAACAGCTGGAAAATGATAAGAATAAATAAAATGTTCGTTAGGCTGATTTTCATTATTTGATCTGGAAGAGCCGGGTTTTGTTTAAGAAATAATAAAAACTTCGACAGAAAGGATTTTTATTGCCTGACCTTTGCATTTAAGAACTAATAAAAAACGTCGGAAATGGTTTAAATTGTCTAAAATCACATGAGAAAATACAAAATAACTTTGACATACACAGTCATCACCAGGAAAGAAATAAATTCCATGGTTGCTGAAATTCTTAGCAGGAAAAACATAATGGATGAATTTGGATGATAAAATACTGGTTATCCTCACGCCCGGGTTCCCAAAGAATGAAACCGATACTGCCTGTTTTCCCTTTCTGCAAGAGTTCATTATGGAACTAAATGAACAATTCCCAAGATTGAAAATAGATATACTAGCATTTGATTATCCATTATTTACAAATATCTATCAATGGAATAAAAATGAAGTAATCAGTTTTAACGGCTGGAAGAAAAGGAATTTCAAAAAACTTTTCAAATGGCTGCTTATCTGGAACAGGTTGAAAAAAATAAACAAAGGCCAAAAAATAATAGGCCTACTCAGTTTATGGTGTGGCGAATGTGCTTATATAGGAAACCGTTTTGCAAAAAGAAATAGTCTTGCTCATTTTTGCTGGATACAGGGACAGGATGCAAAAAAGGAGAATAAATATGTTTCCAGGATAAAGCCGGTGGCTGAAGAATTAATAGCGATTTCAGATTTCAATCGAAAAGAATTTGAAAAAAATCATGCATTACTACCTGGTCATGTCATTCCGGTTGGAATTAAACTGCCTGCATTTTTAAACGGGAATACGATAAAGGATATTGACATTTTGGGAGTTGGTTCACTTATCCCATTGAAGCAATACCAATTATTCATTGAGATTATTTATAAAATCAGGCAATTTTTTCCGGAGATTAAAGTGGTTTTATGCGGGAAAGGTCCGGAGGAAGAAAAATTAAAAATAGCGATAGCAAATAATAAGTTGCAGGGAAATATTGAACTTACCGGAGAATTATCACATGAAAAAATATTGGCGGTAATGAAACGGGGAAAAGTTTTTTTACATACTTCAAATTATGAGGGGTTTAGTGTTGCCTGTCTGGAGGCATTGAGCTCCGGTTGTCATGTAATAAGTTTTATCAAACCTATGCAATTCGATATTGAACAATGGCATATTGTGGATACGATGGCTGAAATGGTTGAAACAGCGAAATCTATCTTAAATAATTCCGGTACGGTTTATGAACCAGTTGCACCATTTACTATGAGGGAAAGTGTTAAAAGCATCCTTCAATTATATAATTATAGCGATTCTATAATTTCCTGAAACTTAGAGAAGATAGCTTCGAATGAGAGAACAGTTTTGAAACGGCCCAGGGTATGATTCCTTTTCTCTTCAACTTCGAGATGGATGGATTGTTGAAGTGCCGAAAGAAGTGAATATTCATTACCAGGTTCAAAGAATAAGCCGCAATTATTGCTAATCGTTCTGAATGAAGGGATATCTGAAACCAGGGGGATACAACCACAACTCATGGCTTCACATAATGCAGTTCCGCTACCTTCATAATGCGAGGCTGAAACATAAAAATCAGCGCTGTTGAACCAATAAAGCAATTCGCTATGTTGAATTTTACCAACCAGTATAACAGGATTGTCTCCGGGTTTTGGAGGGAGTAAATCATATATTTCTTTAATTAATTCATCAGTTTGATATATCATATACAATTTTGCATTTGGCTGCAATAATGTGAATTTCAAAAATGCTTTTACCACTATTAAGGGATCCTTGTTTTGATTTAGCCTGCCTACCCATAGGAAAACGGGCAAACCAGATATATTTGTTTTTTCTCTGGCTATTTTTTTATTAACAGGATAAAAAGGGGAAGAAACCTCTAACAATTCATAAACTTTTTTTTCAGAATCAAGGTTTTTATTTTTTACCCATTCCGTGCCTGTTTTATATGAAGTAAAAAAAAAGGAGTCCACTTTGCGGCTGGATAAATATTGAAGATATTTTTTTAAGCCTTTAAATGGTTTTTCAGCATGATGTTGTAAAATAATTTTTGCTTTATTACCCAAACAATTTCTCAATTGTATTACCTGCAAAGGGAAAAGAAAACTACTTACCAGAATTATGTCAGGTTTTAAATCTTTTACAAACCGGTTTAGCTTCCTGGGGAAATAATTCTTTTTTTTCCCATCATCCACGCAATAATATTGAATACCATTGTATTTAAAATTTCCTTTATAGTCGATTTGATCCACGCGGATAACAGTATGTTTATTTGCCAGAAATTCATTCCAGCCAATATAAAATTTTATCCTATCTAGCCATTCCGCCGGGGAATGGATATCCGGTGAATAATTATAACTTAAAAAAACAATCCGCATAAGCACTGAAATTAAGGATATCCAATATAGCCATAATTAGGATATTTTTGTAAAGCACAATTTAACTCATGACCGATAGAGGAAAAGAGCAGTATGTTCAAATCAGCAAACAAAATATTTCTTACTATGACGAAATAGCCGGGAATTATGATGCAATCCTTAACGAAGACGGAGACAATAAAATTATCCGGGAAATAGTGGCCGGGAAATTTTCTTCGCTCGTAAAAGGTGGTTGCGTACTGGATTTTGGAGGTGGAACAGGCGATGACCTCAGATGGATGATTCGGCATCATTATCAAATTATTTTTTGTGAACCTTCTGCTGCCATGCGGGAAATTGCCATTAACCGGATAAAGAATGAGTTTTCCGAAGCCATTATTTCCTGTTTTGACGATAATAAATCAGATTTCAGAAACTGGAATAATATATATCCTTTTGAACGAAAAGTGGACGCTGTAATTGCCAATTTTGCAGTAATAAATTGTATTCCTGATATACAATTTCTTTTTGAGAAACTGGCGCTGGCAATAAGGCCAGGCGGAATAGTTCTTACCCTTTTGCTGGATAACCGCTTATTTATAAGGTTGCGGTCAAATTTTAAGGAGACTATTAAATCTTTTTTTACAGGGAGACCAATAAGCATATTTATAGAATATAACGGTAAGCGTCAACAGGTATTTATTCATACGACCGGGAATATCAGAAATGCTGCAAAAAATGATTTTAAGTTCATTCGTATTGATAGATTACGTCAATTTGGATTCAGTTTGATACATTTAGAGCGAAAATGAAAAAATATCTCCGGAATATATTATTTGGCGATATACCTGTCACTGAATATTCAACCATTACAATCAAGGATGGAATTTTGGAAAAGGTTTACCTCGAAGCGGGGAATACTCGTATTGATATTTCTGTTATACATTGGCTATTATGTCTTGATCCGGTTGTTTTTGGTATTTGGTTCGCTAAAAAAGAAATTGGCCATTCATTTGATATGAATCTTCCCTACAGCATGTATTTTAATGATACAGTTGAAGATGCTGCAATGGTTGCTGTTTTAAAATTGAATTTCTTTGATAAAATTGAAGAACATGACGGAACGCTTCTTTTGCTAAAACTTGTTGACTCAAGAATTCATCACATCAGTCTGATCAGGACCCGGTTACTTTTTTATAAGTATTATAAAAAACCTGAACAGGATTTTTATAGATTAAAAGCATATTCTGCTGCATATAGTTACCCCCGGAAAGTGAGATTGATATCTTTTAGGGAAGGAGACTGGTACAATATTTTTCCTATGGATCTTGTTGGAGATATACCCGGGAGTAAAAGGTACGTATTTGGTTTGAGACATACCA
>Ga0210384_10003931_pt1 | contig 16870 bp, 13 predicted proteins | sample IncBWH2MmetaG_FD_160574 | JGI IMG/M metagenome (GOLD analysis project Ga0210384, IMG submission 160574) | Forest soil microbial communities from Barre Woods Harvard Forest LTER site, Petersham, Massachusetts, United States - Inc-BW-H-2-M | ecosystem: Environmental > Terrestrial > Soil >...
TGCTTCCCGCGTTCATGACTGTTTCTCCTGCTGGTTGATGTTTATCCGGTTCTCCATGCCGTCGGTCGCTGCGCCATGGATTGCCTGAGCTCCGAGATAATCTAGGAATTCCCGGCGTTCGGAAGGCACGTTCGTGAGTTCATGCCGATTTCCGTCTTGGTACTGTTCTTCGGACTTTGTGGACTGATTGGGGTATTTGCCAGAGTGCGAGCGGGACGTCAGGCATTGCTGGTCTTGATCGCTTTCCTGACGGTTGCGACGATTTGGAATTGGATTGACTTCGCTCTGATGGCTACGGAATTCGGTGCAAGTTTTCCAATTTCATATTGGATGCCAGCATTTTCCTCGCTCTGGTTGGCAACCTATTGGCTTGCTCTTGGCCGATCAAATTGCGCGCCCCTGGGGACGATAGGTACTGGTAGCGAGAATTTTCTTCAGCGGGAATAGTTTTTTAGGTATTTAGGCACTGGTTGATCACGTTGGCGTTTTTCGTCGGGGATGGGTGGCTTTACGCTGACTTGTAGCGGCAGGACTCCCGCCCAGACTGGCAGTGCGTAATCTTCTTCGTCGTCGATGGGGCCGCCGCTGCGAACTTTTGCGCTTACCTCTTCGAGAGGCAGAGCGAGCACAGTGGTGGCTTTCATTTCCTGCTCGGTTGGTTGGCGGACATCGTCCCAGCGGCCTTTCATGACGTGATCGGTGAAAATGCGCAGGGCTTCCATTTTTTCGGCGGGATCTTCGACGAGCCGCGCGGTTCCGAGAATTACCACCGAACGATAATTCACGGAGTGGTGGAAGGCGGAGCGTGCGAGGACCAGGCCGTCGACGTGCGTGACGGTTACGCACACGGGCACACCACCACTGAGAGTGCGCAACATGCGGCTGGCCGCGGAGCCGTGCAGATAAAGAGTGTCGCCGGTACGTCCGTAGTTGGTGGGGATCACGTAGGGCTGGCCTTCGACGCTGAAGCCGACGTGGCAGACGAATCCTTCATCGAGAATTTTGTGCACGGTTTCGCGATCGTATTGGCCGCGCTTGGGGAGGCGCTTTACCTGGGTGCGTTCGGTGGGAGTGAATTCGCTCATGGGAAGAGTTTACTTTGCTGTTGGCGAGGCGCTAGTGCCAAGTTGGCTTCCGCCGGGACTTGCACGTTTCCGCGACGCCAGCCAGGGAATCAGCTCGGGTTCGGAGAAAGCGCGATCCCCGATGGCGTGATCTGCTTGGTGGTATTCGGTGTAGCGCAGGTTGGCGTTGGCTTTTTTCAGCTGCTGCATCATTTCGCGAACCATGGTGACCGGGACGGTCGGATCTTGATCGCCCTGAAAAACCCAGAGCGGCACGCGGGAAATTGCCTTGGCGTTCGTGAAATTGTCGTACGCCGTCAAGATGATCGCGGCGGCCCATTTTTCCGGGTAGAGTTGCAACAGCGAGTAGACGCCGAGACCGCCCATGGATTGCCCGACGAGGTAGACGCGATCGGGATCAATGGAGAATTCCTTTTGGATGACGGCGAGAGTTTGCAGCGCGAGTTCGAGGGATTTCGATGGTTGGTTCAGGTCCGGGTCGGACCAGTTTTCACCTACAGGACATTGTGGAGCGAGAACGAAGGCGGGGAACTTCAGCTGAATTCCCGGTGCGATCCACACGTGCGTACCTTTCTCGTTGGTGTGGACGATTTGCTGGAGATTGTCGGAGCCACGGCCTTCGCCACCGTGCAGCCAGAAGATGAGCGGATATTTTTGTTCGGGGCTGTAACCGGTGGGGACGAAGAGCCGGTAGGGGAGACGTTCGCCGTTTTTGTTTACGTAGACTTTTTTGCGGAAATCCAGGTCGTCTTTGGTAATTTCTGCTGCGTGCAGGAATCCCGCGTAGATACACAGCAGAGCGAACACTACGGCGATGCGGGTGAAGGAAAACTGGAATCGCATCAATCGCTCCCTGGGCTGCTTCGGCATGGATTATTTTGCGGGCGCAGTCCGCGGTGGGGCAGCCGCTGTGGAATTGCGCACCACGCGGAATCCAATATACTCCGGCGCGGGGGAGCAACTCGAACGGGCGTCGGAGGGGCAGTCTGCGCTGCCGCCCGCGGCTTTGCCCTTTCCATCTTTGGTTTCGACCCATTCGGCGGCATTGCCACCGAAATCGAAGACGGGCTCGTCGCTGATGGAAGTTTCCATGGCAAAAGCGCCGACGGCTTTCAGCAGCGGCGCGGTGCTGGAAAGTTCCTTGGCTTTTTCGCGTAAACGGATGGTGTCGTCGGGATTCAAAGGATAGCCTGCCCAATAATCGAGAGTGTTTTCGTTGTCGCGCTTTTCGTAGAGAGCGGAGAATTCCGTTTCTGTTGGCAGGCGCCAGGTCTGTCCGGTGAGTTTCGAGAGCCACTGGACGTAGGCCTTGGCTTGTTCGAGGGTTATTCCACTGGCAGGAAAATCCTCGGTGCCTGGCGGGGCTTTGTAGTTTTTATCGAACGCAGCAAATTGCGCGCGGGTTAGTTCGAAGCGGCCGACCTCGGTGCCGCTGTGGTTTACGACTTCGGGAATCAGTACAGCTTTTCCTTTGCTCTGCACGGAAGCGCCGTAGACTCCGCCGACACGCGCGATGGTTTTTGCGCGCAGCGCTGCTTCCAGCGGCGAGCCGGATTTCAGGGCTTCGTTCGTTGTGGGCGTGGATTTGAAGAAATATTTGTCGAACCACGCCACTTCTTCGTCGACCTTGCGCACCTGGTGGGTGAGTTTTTGCGGGCCGTGGGGTTCGCCGGGGAAAAGAATCAGCTTTGTGGGAACTTTTCCATAGTATTGCAGCACGCGGAAATAGGACCAGCTTTGTGCGGGCGGGACGTTGTTGTCCGCAGTGCCGTGGAAAATCAGGACCGGGGCTTGGACTTTGTCCAGCTTGAACATCGGCGATTTGCGAAGGTACAGCTGCGGATCTTCCATGGGCGATTTGCCGAAGTAGTAGGAGTCGAAGGAATCGCCAAAAAGCACGTTGCCCCAGTCGCTGATCCATTCGATATCGCCGGCGCCGAGGCTGGCAGTTTTGTAACGATCAGGATAGCTGATGAGCAGGCTGGTGGAGAGAATCGAGCCGTTGGACCAGCCGAGGGTGGCAATTTTATCGGGATCGACGAGGCCTTTGGCAATCAGGTAGTCGACGCCCAGGTTTATGTCTGGCGTTTCGAGATCGTAATACTTGCCGCAGCAGATGGATTCGACCCATTTCAGGCCGTAGTTGTTGCTGCCGTGATAGTTGGGCTTGAGGAGGAACGCGCCGCGTTGTGTGAGCAGATTGTTTGGATAGGCCCAACTGTCTTCCCAGGCGTCGGCATCGTGGCCTGAGGGGCCGCCGTGAACCGCGGTGATCAGTGGATATTTTTTGCCGGGTTCGTAGCTGGTCGGATAGTACAGGAGTCCTTCGACTTCTTCGTCGTTGGCGCCTTTCCAGCGGATGATTTCGGTTTTCGCGAAGGCGCGGGATTTGTTCAGATTGTCGTTCAACTTGCTGAGTTGCACCGGCGAAACGAGTTTCGTGCCTTCAAGTTGCGCCCGGTAGATTTGCGGAAGGGTGCTGGCGGTGGAATGGAGATAGACGATGGTCTTGCCGTCTTCACTGACTTCGAAGTACTGGATATTTTTTGTGTGCTGGCCTTCGAGTGGAGCGCGCTTCCAGGTCCACTGCTCACCGGATTTTGCGCGGATGTAGCGGGAGATTTCGAAGCGGTGGCCGGCGGCCAAACCGGTCACGAATCCATCCTGTGTGGCGAGCAAGTCGGAGCCGATGCCGTTTTCCCAATCGAGCGGGACTTCTACGCTTTTACCAGCGACGAGGTCGTAGAAGTACAGTTGCACAATCGAGGCGGTCAGGAATTTCGGGTGATTCGAGAATGGAGCTCGAGCATAGAACCCGGAATTGTCCGGCGCCCATTCGAATCCCAGGGGACGCACGCGGCCATCGGTGAAAATCTGTTTCTGGGCTCCGTCGGAGAGATTGTGAAGGATAGTGACTGGGGGAACTTTCTGATCGAAAACGTAGTGCAGGCTTCTGGCGTGGACCGCGGCGACGTATTTTCCGTCCTTGGATACGGACCAACTGCCAATCCAATCGGTGTTGCTGGTGAGTCGGGTGATTTTTTTATCCTTGACGCTGATTTTGAAGAGGCGCACGGGCGGTTTGTGGTCGGCGTCGTCGACGATTTCGGAATCGTCTTTCTTGTGTTTGCTTTCCAGTTCGACCAGGGCTGGATCTTCTTCTGCGCTGAAAATTACGTTGTCTTTATCGAGCCATTCGATGTGACGCGGTCCGTGAGCGAGTTCGGTGAGTGGCCAGGGCTCGCCGCCGTGCGCGTCGATGAGCCAGAGCTGCGTGGAATCGGCCTCTGATTTGGAGCCGTGGCGCGCGCGATTGCTGAGGAAGGCGATGAGTTGCCCGTCGGGCGACCATTGTGGCTGGCTGTTGTTGTCGCTGCCGCGGGTGAGTTGAATTTCCTTGTTCTGTGTGAGGCTGGACAGAATCAGGTTGGAGACGCGGGCGTCTTTTTCCTTGTCGGCGGTGGATTTGACCCACACCAACCATTGGGCGTCGGGTGAGATGCGCGTCTGTGGCTGGGCGGACTCGGCGTAGATGATGTCTTCGGATTTCCAGGGCTCGGTTTTTTGTGGCGGCTGCTGCGCCGCGAGTACGATGGGAGTGGCGACGATCGAAGTAGCAACGGCAATGAAGCACGCAACGATTGCGGTAGGCATGATCCCCTCAGTGTTTCGATGATGGCGACGCGTGTGTGTATGAGAGCAGCAACGCGAGCAAGAGGATAGTGCAATTGACCTCGATTGGGAATGGTGTAGTCTGAAATTCGTTTGTTACAAAGATGGAGTAGCTATGGTGGCGGCAAAGGGAATTTTCACCGACGAAACATTTCGTTTCTTTCGCGATTTGGGTAGGAATAATCGGTTGACGTGGATGGAAAAGAATCGCGAGCGCTATCGGGCAGCGCTGGTGCAGCCGATGCGGAGATTTCTGGAGGAATTGACGCCGGCGATTCTGGAGCTCGATGAGCGCTTCGATACTTCGGGGCGGAGCGGGGCTAATTTTTCGCGGATCAACCGGGATATTCGTTTTGCGAAAGACAAAACGTTGTACAAGAACCACATGTATCTGAAATTTCAGCAGCCGGTAGGTGGGGATCGGGAGAGCGGGCAGCTTTACGTGGGGCTGACCAAGGATCTGGTTACGGTGGGATTTCGGCTTTATGCGGGATCGAAGCGGCGCGAATCATTGCTTGCGCTGGTGGCCGAGCCGCGGGTGGTTACTGATCCGGGGTGGGTAGCGCAGCAGAAGAAAAGACTGGGCCGGCGATATGACAGTTATTGGTACACGACGGTAAAGGGGGAATGGACAAAGAACGAAGGCTGGCCGGTGGATGCAGAGCATTGGAAGAAAATTCAGGCTTGGATTGTGCGCAAGAGCATGACGCCGGCAACGGCCATGCGTAGGTCGTTTGCGAAACAGGTGATGGGGGTTTTTAGGGAGGTTTATCCGTTGTTGAGGTTTACCAGTTTGGAAGGCTGCGGCGGAGGCGGCGCAGAAGCAGGCAGATTCCCAAGGGGCTAGAGCCTATTGAAAGCCTGACCGTCCATGTCGGGGCTGAAGCTCCGACTCCCAAAAAGCGAAAGCCACACCTGAAAGTCGCAGGGTGCGGCACCGGCAGAGGAATAACCAAGCTTGGCGATCTGAAGATCGGCCACTACACAGGCGGAGCTCCGTGTTGACGGGCTTCGAAGCGTTGCATAGGATTTGCGCTGCTGCTCGTGTGTTGTTAGGTGGCTTGGTGGCGAATTGAGCCGAGTGCTTAAGGTTGGCGTTTGGGTTGTTGTGGCGGTGGTGGGCGGCGGAGCGCTGGCTACTATCGCGCTGCATCGCGGTGAGCCGATCAGTGCTACGTGGTTTGTGTTGGCGGCGGCTTGTTTCTATGCAGTGGCTTACCGGCTATATTCCGCGTTTATTGCTGCAAAATTGCTGGCGCTGGACAATAGGCGCGCTACGCCGGCCGAGCGGCACGATGATGGGCGGGATTTTGTGCCGACCAACAAATGGGTTTTGTTCGGCCACCATTTTGCAGCGATCGCGGGGCCCGGGCCTCTGGTTGGGCCGACGCTTGCGGCGCAGTTCGGCTATTTGCCGGGGACACTTTGGTTGATCGCTGGGGCGGCATTCGCCGGGTGCGTGCAGGATTTTGTGATTTTGTTCTGTTCGATACGGCGCGACGGAAAAACGCTGGGAGAAATGGCCAGGGAGGAGGTCAGTAAGCGCGGGGGATTCATCGCGCAACTGGCGGTGCTAGCGATCATGGTGATTTTGCTGGGCGTGGTTGCGCTGGTGATTGTGAATGCGCTGAAGAGTTCGCCGTGGGCGACGTTTACGCTGGCGATGACGATCCCGATTGCGCTGCTGCTGGGCGGGTACTTGCGCTTCGTACGGCCGGGACGCGTGTTGGAAGCGTCGGTGATCGGCGTTGCGCTGATTTTATTTGTTGTGGTGGCGGGGCAATGGGTGGCGGACGCTCCTTGCTCGGCACGAGTTTTTACTCTCTCGGGAGTGACCCTGGCGTTTGCTTTGATGGCGTATGGATTTGCGGCATCCGCGCTGCCGGTGTGGTTGTTGTTGGCGCCGCGTGATTATTTGAGTGCGTTTATCAAGGCGGGAGCGATTTTTTCGCTGGCTGCGGGTATTTTGCTGGTGCGACCGCTGGTGCTGATGCCGCCGTTGACGCGATTTACCGATGGAAGCGGGCCAGTGTTTGCGGGGAAGATTTTTCCGTTCTGCTTTATCACCATTGCGTGTGGGGCGATCAGCGGATTTCATTCGTTAATTTCAAGCGGAACGACGCCGAGAATGATTCGGCGGGAGGGCCACGCGCGATTTATTGGATACGGCGCGATGCTACTGGAATCGTTTGTGGGCGTGATGGCCATGGTGGCGGCTTGCGCGATGCATCCGGGCGTGTATTTCGCGATTAACAGCCCGCCATCGATTGTTGGAGCGACGCCAGAAATTGCGGCGCAAACGATTTCGACCTGGGGGTTCCCGCTTACGGCGGACACCATGGCCGGACTGGCTCAGGCGGTGGGCGAGCAGACGCTATGGAACCGCGCGGGCGGAGCGCCTTCGCTGGCGGTAGGAATGGCGCAGATTTTTTCGAAGACGATCGGTGGACCGCGGCTGCTGAGTATCTGGTATCACTTCGCGATTATGTTTGAGGCGCTTTTTATATTGACGGTGCTGGATGCAGGAACGCGTGTGGGCCGATTCATGATTCAGGAACTGGGTAGCCGGGCGTGGAAACCTTTGGGCCGGAAGAATTGGATGCCGGCGATTTTGATTTCCAGCGCGTTGATTGTGGCGGCGTGGGGATACTTTTTGTATCAGGGAGTGATCGATCCGCTCGGCGGGATCAATTCGCTGTGGCCGCTGTTTGGGATTTCGAATCAACTGCTGGCGGCGGTTGCGCTGGTGGTGGCTACGACGGTTTTGCTCAAGATGGGGCGACTGAAGTGGATTTGGGTGACTATGGTGCCGATGACCTGGCTGGTGATTATTACCATGACGGCGAGTTATCAGAAGATTTTCAGCGCGAATCCACGGATCGGGTTTCTTTCCTACGCGAATGCGTTGGCTGCGCAGATTGCGGCTGGGAAAATTCCAGCGGCGAAGATGGTGGAAACGCAGCGAGTGATTTTTAACCAACGGCTGGATGCGGGAGTCACGGCAGTGCTTGCGGCGATGATCCTGGTGCTGATTGTGGAAGCGCTGCCGCGGTGGTGGGCGATTCTGCGGAAGGACAAAGCGGCGATTTTACATGAGACGCCGTATGTGGCCACGCAATGGGTGGAGGGAGATTGATGGGTCCCGCGGGAAAACGGTTGATGGGCTGGCTGTGTGTGATGTGGAGGGGGCTGAGGGATTGGTGTGGTGATTCGGCCTATGACACCTATGCGGCTTGCGCGGCAAAGAGGAGTTCGTTGCCGGAATTGTCGCCTGGGGAGTTTTATGTGGCACAGATGGAGCGGAAGTATTCGAGGCCGAACCGCTGTTGTTGAGAGTCGACCCGCGTAACAGCCGTTTCCTCAGGGGCCTAAAACCCATTACGAGCCACGTCGTTAATGTTGCAGTTGAAGCTCCGACCCGCAAAAGAAAAACCTGAAATCCGCACCCTGAAAATCGCCCTGCGAAGCTCAGGACAAGCAGGGTGCGGCACCCGGTCTCCTAAACACAAGAGCAAGACAACTGCGCCCGCTTCGGAAAGCGGCCGCTGCACCGGCTGGGCCGCGCTAGATGTCTTCGTCTTCGGTTGGGGTTTTCAGGATTTTGATTTTGTGGGTTAGTTTTACGTTGTGCTTGCGGATTTCGGAGAGAATGCGGCGGCGGATTTCGGCTGGGAGATTTTCCGGGGCGAACATGCCCGGCGTGCCTTGCGGGAAATATTTTACGAACAGGGCGGCCACGTGAGCGGTTGCGTAGGCAACGGGAGTGGTGAAGCGGCCCTGGCGGCGAATCTGGTACAGCGTCGGGAAATAAGCGTCGCTGCGAATCAGCAGTGTTTCGTCTTCTTTTGGTCCGTGTTTCCTGCCCTTCACGATTACGGCTGCGGTGAAACGCGCGTTCTGCAAGATGCCGCGGCGTATCAATGCGGCAATTTTTCGCGGCGATGAGGTTTCCGGAAATCGTTGCCGGGTGAGCCCGCGCGACTTGGAGAGTTTTCCCTGTTTGTGCCAGCGGCGAAGACGGTCGAATTCGTTGCCGCCGATCTTAACGTCGAGATCCTGCATGGGAATGAAATAAGGTAGAGTGGCGACTTCGTCTTGCGCGGCGAGGACCACGTTGGCGTTGCCGATGGGTTCGGCGAAGTGGAATTTTTCCAGCTCGGAGAAGCGTTTCGCCAACTTGAATTTTTTCCCGCGATAAATCCTAGGATTGGAAATGGCTTCGTCGAAGGAAACTTCCGGCGACCATTGCGAAATGGGATCTTCGCTTTCGCTGCTTTCGTAGATGCGAATGTGTACGGACTGGACTTCATCAAGCATGTCAGCGGCGCGTTTTACGAGCAGATTGGTGAGGCCGGGAGCGGCACCGGTGTTGATGACCGCGGTGCGACGTTTTTCCTCGAATCTTTTGGCGTAGGCCAGTTGTTCGGCTTTGAAGGGATTTTTGGTGAGGTGGGAACTGAGGTCGAGATAATTGGAGCGCAAACGCAACGCGGCGCGAAGAACGATTTGATTAAAGACCGACGCAGTGGCGTTGATGATCAGCTGGCAGCCCTTGGCGGCACGCAGAATTGCGCGGAGATTGCGGGCGTTGACGGGAGCGATGGGGATGGAAGATTTCTTGCCTAGGAAGCGGCGGGCGCGTTCGGGGTCGCGGTCGCCGCACCAGACAATGTGGCCCCGCTTCTCCAGGAGTTGAGCCAGCAGGGAACCTGTAGCGCCAGCACCCAAGATGAAGATTCGCATAGATTTAGCAGACTGTATCACAGTCGCGGAGTGAGATTACCCTTGGTTCTAAAGCAGTTTATTTCGCACTAGGTCAGTTCCGGTTACCCGTATTTTGCTGGTTTGGAAGAAGGAGTCCGTTTCGACGCGGAACATCTAAAACAACGAGCAGCTTGAGTGCCTGGTTTAGAACTTTTCTTCGCAGATTCATTTCTGGCGATGATGTTTCGGTTCTTCCGGTGCTGTGGTTCGAAGGTGAGTATCCATAAGCGCGTTCAGACGGAGAGGGTGCTTCGAGCACCGCCTGTCTCGTGATTGACCATATGCCCCGCGGACAACCAGAAAAGCTATAGGCCACGAGTCTCCGAGTTCCCCGGAATTGCGCCCTTCCTATCGTGGGGGGTACACTGGTGGCGTTAACTCCGATCCCGTTGGCCTGCGAGGAGAGACATCCTTGGCGGCGGGGCGAGATGATCCGGGCTGTTGGGATTGTCGAGGGTGCGGGCGGAAACACCCACGCCTCCCGTGAGTGGCTGCTAGGGTGGCCACGCATTTGGAAAGGAGCGGTTCAGCGGGAATATGCGTATTTCCGGTGATGAGCCCGATTCCCTATGCGAATCGGGTTTTTTGTTTTTTGGATTCGAGTATGACGCATGAGGTGAGCGGGCCCTTAGGGGCTAAGGGCCCAGTTAGTGGTGGGAGGTTAGGGCAAGACGGAAGTGGTGCCCTCCCGTTCTGCGGAGGCCGTTCGGTTACTCCCAGAAATTCGCCGGTTTTGTTCAAACGGGAGGCCCCGAAGATTTAAGAATTTGGGAACGATGAGCCTATTCGACAAATTCGGACGGCAAATTACCGACCTGCGGATTTCGGTTACGGACCGGTGCAATTTCCGGTGTGTGTATTGCCGTTCCGCCGACCCGGAAAATTACCAGGCGACGGAGAAGATTCTTTCCTGGGGCGAGCTGGAGCGGCTGGCGAAGATTCTTGTGGGCATGGGGATCCGCAAGGTGCGCATTACCGGTGGAGAGCCGCTGGTCCGGCCGGGTGTGGAAGATTTCATTTCACGGCTGCGGGAAATCGTGGTGCAGGATTTATCGATGACCACGAATGGTCATCTGCTGGCGGAGCGATGTGAACGGCTGCTGGCGGCGGGACTGCAGCGCATCAATATCAGCCTGGATTCCCTGGACCCGTTGAAATTCGAGAAAATTACGCGCACGCATTCCTACGATGCGGTGATGCGCGGGATCGATGTGGCGCAAAAAACCCGGCTGGCGCCGGTGAAAATTAATGCGGTGCTGGTGCGCGGATTTAACGAGGATGAAGTGGAAGCGTTCGCGGCGTTCGCCCGGGATCGCGGCGTGATTATGCGCTTTATCGAATTTATGCCGCTAGACGCGGACCGGCACTGGTCGCGGGAATCGATGGTGCCGGCGGCGGAAATTTACGGGCGCATTCACGCGCAATGGCCGCTCGAGCAGATCCCGCATGAAACGAGCGAGACGGCGCGGAAATACCGGTTTGCGGACGGCGCTCCGGGCGAGATCGGGTTGATCGCGCCGGTGACGCAACCGTTTTGCGGGCATTGTTCGCGGATACGGCTGACTGCGGATGGGAAGCTGCGGACCTGCTTGTTCAGCAAGGACGATCGCGATTTGCGTGGGCTTTTGCGTGGCGATGCGGCGGATTCGGACATTGCCGAGTGGATTCGCGGCGTAGTGATGGAGAAGGAGGCAGGGCACCGGATCAATGAGCCGGGATTTATGCAGCCTTCGCGGACCATGGTGTTTATTGGAGGTTAGGCGCCTTTGGGCGTTTCGCGGGTGGGCACGTTGCTGGAGTTTGTGTGGCAAAAGGCGGGAAAAGGCGTGAGAATTTGTTTAGGCGGCGTGTAGCCGGTTAGATCGAAGAGGGTCTCTCGGTCACGGTGAGGCACAGGGACTGAAACACAGCGCCGCGTGCCGCAAACGGCGCGGCACTCCGGTCGTGATGACCGCGCGGGACGGATGAAGTAGGAGCAGGAATGGCGGATAACGAAGACGATCAGGACGAGATACCGGAGCAGCCGCAACGCATTTTTACGCTGACGGAAGCGGAACAGGCGCGCCGCGAACTTGAGCCCGTGCTGATCGAGGCTATTGGAGCGCGGAAGAAGCTTTCTGCGTTGGAGAATGACCTGACGGCGGTGTCCACGCGAATTTTGATGATGGGCGGGATTCTGGTGCCGTACGCAAAGCTGGCGGAAAAGCGGCTGGAGCACCAGAGCCTTGCGGAAGTGATGAAGGCTAACCTGGAAAAAATTCTGGCGACCGGATGCATCATCAAGGACCTGGATGTGGGGCTGCTGGATTTTCCCTCGATACTGGACGACGAAGAAGTTTATCTTTGCTGGAAGCTGGGCGAAGACCGCATCCGTTACTACCACCGGCAGGATGAAGGCTATGCCGGCCGGAAGCCACTCGATCCCCGCGACCTTGGCCCCGGAGACAAGCTTCAGTAGCGCATTCCTACAGCTCCAGACTCGTTCAAATTTATGACTGAAAACCGATTGAAAGATTCCACCAGCCCGTACCTGCGTTCGGCGGCGCACCAACCTATCGATTGGCATGAGTGGGGCGATGCCGCGTTTGCGCGGGCGAAGGCGGAAGACAAACCGATGCTGCTGGATATCGGCGCGGTGTGGTGCCACTGGTGCCACGTGATTGACCGCGAGAGTTACGAAAATCCAGCGATAGCGAAAATCATTAATGAGAATTTTGTGCCGGTAAAGGTGGACCGCGACGAACGGCCAGATGTGGATTCGCGCTACCAGGCGGCGATCAGCGCGATCAGCGGACAGGGCGGATGGCCGCTGACCGGATTTTTGATGCCGGATGGGAAGCCGTTTTTCGGCGGCACGTATTATCCGCCTGAGGACCAGATGGGGCGGCCGGGGTTCCGGCGGATTTTGCTGGCGGTTGCGGATGCGTACAAGAACAAACGGGAAGAATTGTTGAAGACCGCGGATGCGCTTGCCGAGGCGGTGGCGAAGGCTGAAGTGTTCAGCGGGGCGAGCGGGGAATTTGATCTCGGCGTGGTGGATTCGCAGATCAGTTCGTTGACACAGATGTTCGACATTCGCAATGGCGGATTCGGGAAGTCTCCCAAATTTCCGCATGCTTCGGCGGTTGATCTGTTATTTGAGCGTTACCGGCAAAGCGGGGAAACCCACATTCTGGCGATGGCGGAAACGACGCTGGAGAAGATGGCGCGTGGCGGGGTTTACGACCAGTTGGTTGGCGGATTTCACCGGTATTCGGTGGATGAACGCTGGCTGGTGCCGCACTTCGAGAAGATGAGTTACGACAATTCGGAACTGTTGAAGAATTTTGTGCACGCTGCGCAGGTGAGCGGGAAGCACGATTGGGAGGCTTCGTTCAGCGACACAGCGGACGGAATTATCCTTTGGGTCAATCAGGTTTTGTCGGATCAGGAAAATGGCGGGTTTTATGCAAGCCAGGATGCAGACTATTCACTGGATGATGACGGCGATTATTTCACCTGGACGTTAGAGGAAGTTCGGGCCGTGCTTACGTCGGAGGAGTCGCAAGTGATTGAGTTGTACTACGACGTCGAGGAACAGGGAGAGATGCACCACAATCCCGCAAAGAATGTGCTTTGGATCGCGCGAGGGTTTGAAGAAATTGGAAAAATGCTGGGTAAAGATCCGCATGAGGTAGTGCCCATCAAGCTAAAGGCCGAGGCGAAAATGCGAAGGGCTCGGTTGGCCCGGCCGACACCTTTTGTAGATAAGACCATGTACGTGGCGTGGAACGCGATGTTTGTTTCGGCGTATCTCAAGGCGTCAGGGGTCACGCCCAATCCACAGATTGCAAGCGGGGCGCGCGCGTTTGCACTGAAGACCATCGAGCGGATGTGGAAGGAAGCCTGGAGCGAGGAGCAGGGATTTGGGCATCGCATTGGAGGGCCGGCCTTGCGCGGGTCGCTCGATGACCAGGTGTTTGGCGTGATGGCGCTGCTGGATGCGTATGAGGCCACGTTGGATGCGAAGTATTTCCGCGCTGCGCAGCGCACCATGGATATTGCCATCGAGAAATACGGCGATGCCGACAACGGCGGTTTTTTCGATCGGGCTGCGGATGCTGCTCCCATGGGTGGGCTCGATGTGCGGCGCAAGCCGTTTCAGGATTCGCCAACGCCGAGTGCGAATTCGGTTGCGGCAATGGCGTTGACGCGGATGCACGCGTATACCGGGGATGCGAAATATTACGATTGCGCGAAAAAGACGTTGCAGGCGTTCGCTGGAGTGGCGCCGCAGTATGGGTTGTTTGCCGCGACGTATGGGTTGGCAGCGATTCTTTTTGCGGAGCATCCCACGCAAGTGGTGATTACCGGAGCGGCTGGGGACCAGACAGCGAAGAAACTGGAAGAGGCGGCGAATTCGGTGTTCCGCTTTGGCAAGGCGGTCTTGCGGGTGATGCCGGATACTTCGCTGGAGAATTTGCCGTCGGCGCTGCGGCAGACTTTGCCGCATATTGCGCGGGAGCAAGCGGTGGCGTTGGTTTGCGCGGGCAATAGCTGTTTGCCGCCCACCACTGATGCGGAGGAGTTGGTGCGATTGCTGAAAAAGGGGATCGCGGGGACGGCGGCGGGGTAGGCAAGCAAGCACGCCCGAGATAATTTCACAGAAAACTCCTACGCTTGGAACCGAAGGCGCACCCCAAGAAACCCAAGACCCCACGCGAGAGCGGCGTATGGGGGGGCACCCACGTCAACTAGGACCCCCCCAGCGGGCGGCCTACAGCCGCCCCTACAGGTTGTGTCGTTGGGAGTCGAGGATTACTTTTTGGGGCGGGATTCGGGGGGGACCAGGCCGTTGAGGCGGTAGTAGACGACGATTTGGCCGTAGTGCTCGTTGCCGTGGGTCAGCAGCCCGTAGCCCAGGGCGTCGAAGCGCATCATTTGGCCGCCGGCGTCGTAGGTTTTGCCCAGCCCTGCATCGCCCTGGGCTTTGATCAGCTTGGCGCCATCGTCAAAGGACTTCTTCACGAAGGCGACCACCTGGGCGCGCGTCTTCAATTGCGACATATCCGGATCGTCTTTGGGGAAAGGCTTCCCTTCGACCGGATTGATGAAGTAATAGTTGCTTTGGGCCGCATGGGCGAGTTGGCCTAGCCAGGAGCGCATTTCCGGTTTGGGCTTGTAGTCGTACTTGTCTTCGGGCATATCTTCGGCAATGACGATCAGACGGCGGCCGAGGTCGTTCCACTCTTCCAGCAGTGCCGCCGAGGGCCCCAGGGCAGGTTTTGGCGCCTTTTTGGCTTCTTGCGCTTTCGTGGCCGGAACGCTAAGACAAGACAAACAGAACACCACTGCCAATAACATCCATTTCTTCATTTCGGCTCTCCTTGGAACGTGCCCGAATCTCCTGTTTCAGACGAATGAGCAAGTTGGAAGTTTCTCGCCTGTAACAGGGAGGACTACACCGGGAAATATGAGCGCCATCATACGACGAGGGAGGGTGGGTGGCGCAAGGAGGCGGAGGTGGGTGGGTGGAGGTGTCCCATTTTGGGAATTCGGGGCATGGGAGCAGGTATCTGGGGTAGCTCCCGAGGTGACTGGACGGTGGGCCGGTTACTGAATGTAGGCTTTATGGTTTCCAAAGGTCCCTGATTTGTTGCGCATGTTATTCTTGAAGAGATAGGCAATAGGAGGCCGGCTAGTGAATTTGGGCTGGTTTTTACTGCGGAGCGTAGCGGTACTGGGGATTGCGACGGCTCTTTTCCTGTCGCAGCGCTTCTGGTATCGGGCACTGTGGCGCGTCACTTCCAACTGGGGACGGGTGTGGCTGCGTGTGGGGCTTCGCCTGATTTACATCTCCGGCTGGGTGCTGTTTATCGTGACGGCTACCGATGCGCTACGGCAGGACCACGGACGGATACTAGCGTACCGGTCGAATATCGAGGCTTTCGCAGGGCTGTGGTTTGCGAGCGCGCTGGCGGCTTACGGAGCGGTGAAGGCGGTACACGGGGTGGAGTGGCTGTGGCACCGGTTGGTGAAACACGATGGCAAACGGCTTGCCGGTGGGACTCTTGATACCGCGCATGAGCATCTGCGGGAAGATTACGTACCGGATCCTTCTCGCCGAACGTTTTTCCGGACGGCCAGTGTGGTTGCGGGAGCTGCGCCTTTTCTGGGCGTGATGTATGGCTTTGCTGCCGAGCGGCTGCGGTATGAGGTCCGCCGGGTAGAAATTCCAATTCCTAATTTACCGAAAGAGCTGGATGGAATAGAGATCGTGCAGCTGAGCGATATCCATTTGAGCGGGTACATGACGCGCGAATCAGTGCGCCGGGCCGTGGACATGGCCAATGACGTGGGGGCGGACCTGGCGGTGGTTACCGGCGATCTGATTACCGGGATGCACGATTCGCTGGAGGATTGCGTTGCAGAAGTGCGGCGATTGCATGCGCCGCTGGGAGTTTACGGCTGCAACGGGAATCATGAAATTTATGCGCGCGCGGAAGATCGCGCCGAACGGCTTTACCAGCAAGCCGGGATGAAGATGCTTCGCCGCGACAATGCGGTGATTCCATTTAAGGGCGCGGCGCTGAATTTGATTGGCGTGGACTATCAAAGGGAGCGCACGCCGGGCGGGAGAAAGCAGCAGATGCTGGCCAACCTGGAGCCGCTGGTGCGGCGCGATCTGCCAAATATTTTGTTGTCGCACAATCCCAATGCGTTTAACCGGGCGGCGGAACTGGGAATTGAGCTGACGCTATCGGGACACACGCATGGCGGGCAGGTGCAGGTGGAAATTCTGGATGTGAGCTTGAGCCCGGCGCGGTTTATTACGGATTACATTGCGGGGCTGTATCACCGGCCGTTGCTGATGCCGGAGCAGCCGAAGCGTATGGGCGAAACCATCAAGTTGATGCCCAATGCGCCCAATGGGCTGGCGGCGCTATATGTGAATCGCGGGTTGGGCACCGTGGGAGCGCCGGTACGGCTGGGTGCGCCGCCGGAGATTACGCATTACATTTTGCGCAGCGCGTAGGTTGCGCGTTCCTGTTGAACATTCCTTACAGATTCAGGTAGTAGCCGAGAGCAGGTGATCGTGCGGAAATGCGGCACACCCTTCGTTGCCGAGGGTGAAGCAGTGCTGCGCCCCTACGGGTTGGTGCTAGAATCTGGCGCTGCATGATGACCATTCGAGAAAACAATTTTTGGTTGGAGACGGTTTCCGAGCGCGTAGCCGGCACTGCGGGCACGTTGCCGGAAAGGGTGGATGTGGCGATTGTGGGGGCGGGATTTTGCGGGTTGGCGGCGGCGCTGCATCTTGCGAAGCGTGGGGTTAGGGTGGCGGTGCTGGAGGCGGAAAGCTTCGGCTG
>Ga0210384_10003932_pt1 | contig 16866 bp, 23 predicted proteins | sample IncBWH2MmetaG_FD_160574 | JGI IMG/M metagenome (GOLD analysis project Ga0210384, IMG submission 160574) | Forest soil microbial communities from Barre Woods Harvard Forest LTER site, Petersham, Massachusetts, United States - Inc-BW-H-2-M | ecosystem: Environmental > Terrestrial > Soil >...
CTGCGCTGAAGCTGCTCCGCCAGTTGCTGGTCTTCTGGCGCCGTTTGCAAATCCCGTTCCGTCCTGTTGGCCGGACTTGCACTGACTTCTTTTTGCGCGTTTAGTGCTCGTTGAACCTTCACTTCGGACATAGCCCTTGCCGCCGACCATTGAAGTGCGGTTCCTACGACCACGCCGGTGAGTCCAATCCAGCACGCCAGTACTGTATAGGCCAGAAATCTATGCAGGCTCACGCTTCGCACCTTTGCCCCGGATCAAATTGCCGGAGAGGGATTTGTGACCGCCGCTGAGTGCTGAAAATCAGGGACGCACAACTGCACCTCGTCCCGCTGCGATTGCGATCGTGGTGGAATGGTCGGTTGGCGAGATCCCGCCGACACTTCCGAGCAGCACTACAAACCATCCACTCGCTTTAGCACGATTAAACTACATGGCCTCTTTGTTCGCAATGAGGAGGCCGGGGGTTCGAATCCCCTCTCGTCCATCATCTTTTCGAGGTCCATGAGTGTCAGCAATTCAACTCCAGTTTCCCATGAGAATGAAGGGAGCCTTCCGGTAACCGCGTTTTTTACCAGGCACTGTCCGCACCGCGCGTGGCTCACCTTCCGCTTAAAAATATCCTCTTGAAAAACAAAAGCTAGGCATGCTAACGGAAGACTATGCAGACTCCGACGCGGATCTAAAGTTATCAGAGGCTCAGCTTTTTTTTCGTCTAACTTCTCAGATTCTTAATTTGGACAAGAATGTTGTCATCGCTATATTATTGCCAGTTGAGAAAGAGTCTGCGTCCGATTGTCTGCGGTCAAAAATGTGCTTCCCAACTGTCTGTTTTAAGAAGCTCGAGACCAGCTTGGCCCCCGGATCAAGTTACACTTTCGGCTTCAGTTCATCCGTGAGTTGTCGAGCGGCCCTGATTGTAGCGCAGTCGCGTTCGATAGGGCGTTGTTTCTGTTCAGCCCTCCTACGAAAGATCTGTTCCGCTGTCCTCATCCCCTCGATAGCAGCGGAAACATCACCGCTCAATTCCTCGGCTCTCGGCAACGCTCCCTTGATCCTGACAACCTCCATCTCGCGAGCCGCTGCTTCACCACTTGAGCAGCGGTGTTGAGAAAGAATGGCGGCACACTCCAATAACTTTTCAGAGGGAGGTATGAGAGCAGCGCGACAAAATCACCATTGGGGTCGGGAGAACCAAGCGTTCGCCACGGGCTTGCGGGCATGATTCCGAGATTCTATAAGCAGCGAAGACCGTACACGAAGCGGTACCGGCTCGTCTCCGCTTGAGTGCAGCGCAACGTGCTTAGTAAATTCTTTCGAATTCGTACCTCGGGAAGCTTTCTTCGCGCGACATCGAAAGGAATTACTTGTAGATATGGGGCGTAGCCAAGTCCGTTTCTGGCCCGGATGGTCCACTTACCTACTCGACGAGTGAGGGACGATTGGCCTCATCGAAGATCCAGGGTAGCTCCAGTTCTTGCATGCGATCCAGCAGCGCGCCGGAGCCTTGCTGCTGCTTGAAGGCGCGCTCCCCGTCGGAGATCGGGATGTGCCACAGGAGTGACATCGGTTCTCCTTCAATCTCGACTGTAAACTTGGCGTGCGGGGTAATTGGTGGCAGCAGGAAGAAAGCGTTCTTCCAGGGCGTGCCTTCCACGGCGGGCCAGTCCCACGCGATACTGTGATGGCTGTCGAGCAGGAATCCGTCGTGCAGGGGGAGCCACGCCATGTCTCGCAGCCGCTTGGCATGGCCGGGAGTGCATTTCCGCAAGTACTGGATCAACTCGCGGCGACGCGGCTGTCCAGGATCATCGCCCTCGGCCATCCTTTGGTCCGACATACCATTGGTAATCGCGGCGTAAACGGGGCCGTCTCCGCCCTCCATCTCCATCGGGTAGACGAACACGTCGATGAAGTCCGTGCCGTTCGCTGCTCCCTTAAGTTGGTGGGAGGCGAAAAATGCGTCGGGTTTGCGGCCGAATAGCTCCGCATAGGCTTGGGCGCGAACCATCGTCAATTGCCTATGCTTGGCTTCTTCGGGAGTCATCCTTCAGCGACCTCCCAGGTGGTCCCCCGCGCGGAATCGCGCAGGGCTGCCGATTTGCGTGATTCTTCAGGCTGCGAAGCGCGACGCGAGTATCGTTACGTTCGTCATCAGCAGGAAGGAGACCCCGCAATCCCTGAAGCAGCGAATCCGTAGAGCTACCTCTGCGAAGTACAAATGGTGTCAGACATTCCGATTCGACCGCTTCTAGCCTGCGTCCCGGAAATACCGTGCAATTCTCGCGACCTACACTCAGGCGGAGCAAGCCCCGCCCCTACAAGCTGTTGCGAGATGGAAACGATGCACTTATTTCCGGGACACACACTGGACCGAAAGCAGGAAGTTCAAGAAATCCTGCTGCCTTTGTGGAGTGCGGTTGTTGTTGAAATTGCGCCTATCTCCGGTCCCCGCCAGGCTGACCGAAGCGGTTTGGAACAAGAAAGATAGCGGACCTTTTGTGCCACTCAGGAGGCACCCGCTGCGCGGGCTGCCTGTTGGCTGGCTATTTGTTCCATCATCTTCCGTTGCATTTCCTTAGGTGTGGGTTCTGCAATGTGGGTAGCGACCATCCAAGTATATCCCTCGGGATCGACAACGGTTCCACAACGGTCGCCCCAAAACATATCCATCACTGGTCCCTTGAGCGCAGCGCCGAGCTTTACGGCCTTGGCAACCACTTTGTCTGCATTCTCCGTCAGCAGGTACAAAGTCGTCGGTGAGGCACCGATTGTTTTCGCGGCGCGGGTACCCATCTGCGCCATTTCCGGACCCAACATTAATGTCGTCCCTCGGAGTGTGAGCTCGGCATGGATCGCTTTGCCGTCCGGGCCATTCATGATCCCCCGTTTGGCAAAGCCGAATCCCTTTTGATAAAAGTCGGCTGCCGCTTTCACGTCAGTCACCGTTAGCATTGCCGTTACCGAACCGTACTGCTTTTTATTCAGGGGATCGATTTTTCTGGGCATAACATTCCTTTCGAAAGGCGAGTATTCGAGCTGAATCTCGGCGGAAGTTGTTCATGATGCACTGCTCGACGAAACTTCTGTGCAGCCGAGAGCAAGCATACTTCAAAGAGAAACATCCGGTCAACGCGCGAATCGATGCGAATCGATGGCCGTGGCATGGGACTTAATGTCTGCGAACAAGACAAGACCGACACACATGTGTGTAGCTGAGATGTGACGTTTCCTGCTCGGGCAGAGTCGGAACGACGATATTTCGCTGCATACTCGGTATAATTCAGAAGGCGAGCAACGAATGGTTTTGCCCGTAAGCGACGGCAGAGAAAGGGTTTATAGATTTTGCCTCGTTGGTTCGTAACCAGACGCACTATCCAACTGAGCTACGGGCGCGCGGTTTAGAAATATCAGCATAGCGGTGCGCTGCTCATCCACCCGCGCCGGAACTCATTGAGAAATAGGCGCGCGGGCCGCGTTTCCCGGAAACACGCCTTCCACGAGCTGACCGTCCTTCAAAACGGCAACTCCGCCTACAAGGACGAACCGAATTCCTTGCGAATACTGCAGCGGTTCCTCATACGTCGCCTTGTCGAGGATGCGCTCCGGATCGAAAACCGTGATATCCGCATCGGCGCCGACGCGGATCCTACCTTTATTTCTGAATACCGGCGCCCTCTTCTCCAGCCGTTGTGCCGGCATCAACGTCATTTTACGAAGCGCCGTCATGAGGTCGAGCGCCTTTTCCTCCCTCACGTAGTGCCCGAGCACTCTCGAGAATGTTCCCTGTCCCCGGGGATGCACTTTTGAGCCCGTAATCGGCATGCCGTCGCTCGCGATCATCACGATGGGATTCGCCACCGCGGTTCGCGCCGCTTCTTCCGGAATCGAATGGATGACTACAATTCCGCCCTTCTTCCGGTATTTCTCAAACGTCTCCGCAGTCAATCGCTCGCCTGTTTCGGCCCACTGCACGTCCTTGTACGTGATTCCCATATTCTCCTGCCACCCGGGATCGAAAATCGCGGACTCCAGCGCCGTGCTTCCCGCCGTATACGGATAGCACTCCGTCGTCACATCAAGCCCGTGCCGCTGCGCTCCTTCCACTATCGCGATCAGTTCCGGCGTAAACTTCAAACCCATGCTTGTGATGTGCACAACGTGCAGCGAAGCGCCAGTCGCGACCGCCGCCGCAAGGACTTCTTCGAGCCCCGCGACTCCCGTCGTGGGCTCTTGCAATCCTGCGTAACGAAGGTGCACATGCACGGACGCGGTGTACTGTGCGGCGATTCTGAACATCTCCAAAATCTCCAGCCGTGAAGCCCCCGGCGTGTAGTTCACTCCCATTCCTTCCGCCAGAGCCCCTTGCCGAAAGCCCTTCTCCATATCTGCTTTCATCTCGGCGAGCTCCGCGCCCGTTGCAGCGCGATGAGCCGCGTCGCCAGTCGCCAGCATGCCTCCTGTCGCATCATGCAGCGCTTTCATCCGCACAGGTATATGCCCAATGCTCACCCCGAAATTGATCAGCGACTTCCCTTCCCGCTTGGCATACCAACCAGCCACGTCAGCCGTCCCCGCCTCGAGTTCGAGCGAAGTCGTAACGCCGTCATGCGCTTGGAACTGATAGTTCTTCGGCTCCTGCCCGTGTTCGTGTAAATCAATGAATCCCGGTGCGACGACGAGCCCCTTCGCATCCATCATCGACTTTCCTTGCAGCGGACTCGGCGAAATCGCACGAATCTTCCCACCGCTGATCCCCACGTTGCGTACCGCATTTAGCCCGGATTCCGGGTCTATCACGCGGCCGTTCGCGATGACCACGTCGTAATTTTCATCGTCAGCCGCATACCCCGCCCCGACGCCATAACTCATGGCGATCGTTCCCGCAGCAATCGCGATGGCTGCGATGCACATCCTGCGAAACGGCCTCTGCCCCATTCTTCTTCCCCCGTGACTTTGCGGCGCTAAGTCTCAATCCCCAAGCGCCTGGTGTCAAAGGAAATCTGAACCCGGCGAAGAGGACCAGGCCGCAGACTTCAGAGATATTTCCACGCAGGGCCGCAACCTGTGCGGCGAAATCTCTTTGGAAAATAAAAACCCCGGGTCGCTGGGGGGAGCGACCCGGGGTGGGGGTTACTGCTGAGGGGGGCCGGAGGAAACTCGAGAAATTTTTAGTTCACCTGGTGCAAGGTCAGCATGCAAATCTTTCTTAACTCTTCGTAGGTAAAAAACATCTCTTCCTTCTCTCCCGCGCACTCTTTGCGTCCCAGTCCTGATTCATGGGAAAGCCGGGAAAGTTCGGCTTCAGAGATTCCAAGGAGCAGCGCCGCGCGTCCTCGTGTCACATACTTTGGCACTTGGCTATTCATTGTTCCTCCTCACGCGGGAAGCAACGCCATAGCATCTTGCTCCACTGCCAGGATCATCGTTTTATAGATGTCCACATCCCAGCCTTCGCCAATCCTCATTCGAACCGTCTCATCGCCATCTTTCAGCAGCGTACCCCGGAGCGGCACCTTAATATCGCCTAGTGCCACCTGCAGCACGACCGGCTGCCCCAACCAAGATGCGTATGCGCTGTCCATTCCCCCTCCTGCATATGTTCAGCACTCGCTGACGGGAACAGAATCGCTGAACGAACTTCCGCGAACAATGGTACAGAGGGGGTACTAGCCTAGTAAGAAGGTACTGCCTGCTTCTCAAACGAGCTTTGCCTCGATTTGCCACACCAGTACGCACGTACTGATTTATAGGGACGCCTGGCCCATAGGGAATAAAGGATGTGGATGGCATTCTTCTGGCATGTCGCGCCCCCATCATTCCTCACTGGACGCTGGGCCAGTCGCCCCGTCCGAAAGACCAGGTCTAGGCCTGGCTCTAGGCGGCGGATTCGCGCGTGGATTCGCCCATCTCGGCGTCCTGCAAGTTCTCGAGCAGAATCGCATTCCAATTTCTTACATCGCTGGCACGAGCGTGGGCAGCATTCTCGGCGCGGCCTACGCCAGCGGGGCGCCTCTGGCGCGCATCATTGCGACTTGCCGCACGCTCCGTTTCCGCGACATCGCCAGGTGGCGCGTCTCCCGACTGGGCCTCGCCAGCAATCACCGCCTGGGCGATCTGATCGAGCAAGTGTTTGAATCGCGAAAGTTCGAGGATCTCAAAATTCCCATGGCTATAGTCGCGACAGACTTGGCCAACGGAGAGCCCGTAGTTTTCACGCACGGAAATCTGTGCGAAGCGATTCGCGCAAGCTGCGCTTTCCCGGGCTTGTTCGAACCCGTACAAATCGGAACACGCTATCTAGCCGATGGCGGTCTCGTCGCCCAGGTTCCCACATCCGCGGCCCGCGACCTGGGTGCCAGGCACGTGCTTGCTGTTTCGGTCGGCCTCGATGGTCACCGCGGCGCTCCATCCAACATCTTTCAAGTGGTCTGCCGCGCCGTCAGCGCCGCCCAGAAGCATCAGCTCGAAATATGGGAGCGCCACGCCGACCTGGTACTCCGCCCCGATGTCCAGTCCCTCGCCTGGGATGATTTTGATCGCGCCGACGAGGCCATCGAAGCTGGCGCCGTAGCGGCACGCCGCGCACTCCCCCGCATCCAGCAACTGCTCAACCCTCCTCAAGACGCCCATATCGAATTCCAGGCTCGGATCGAAGCCGAAGCACAAAGTCATCTCTGGCTCGCGGAGGCATCCCGATGATTCGCCTAACTGCTCTAATCGCGGCCATTATCTCTTCCATCGTTCTCTGGCATGAATGCGGAGAAGATATCGGCGTTTTCTGCTACCGTATTGGGCTGGGTGCTTTTACGACGCTACGCTCCCAGACGCTCGTCCCAGTGCCCGTACCTGTAAGAACCATCGCGAGGACCCGCACCGAGTGCTCGAATCGATCCGTCATCTCCTCCATACACTTTACGACGTCGAAGGACTAGTCCGCTGGGGCGGCCCGCTTCTAGTCTGGATTATCGTATTCATTGAAACCGGCTTCTTTGTCGGTTTCTTTCTCCCCGGCGATTCGCTTCTGGTCACTGCTGGCGTTTTCGCGGCGACCGGATCGGTCCACCTAGCATGGCTCCTTTTTCCCACCATGCTCTGCGCCATCGCCGGTGACCAAGTCGGCTATTGGATCGGCCGTGCCGCCGGAGCGTCGCTTTACCGCCGCGAAGACTCTTTCTTATTCCGCCGCAGCCATCTCCAGCGCGCCCACGATTTCTATGAAAAGCACGGCTCCAAGACAGTCATTTTGGCCCGCTTTGTCCCCATCATTCGGACGTTTTGCCCTCTGGTCGCCGGCGCCGCAAAAATGTCCTACTCCCGCTACCTGCCCTACGACCTCTTCGGCGGCACCCTGTGGGTCGGCAGCATGATTCTGGGAGGCTATACACTTGGACGCTCTATTCCAAACATCGGTCAGCGCATCCACTACGTGATTGCCGTGGTCATCGTGCTCTCGCTCCTTCCCGCGATCATCAGCATTCTCCGCGCAAGGCAGCAGTCCAAATCAGCCGGGTCGGCGACGCAGGCTTCCATCCCTGGCGCCGATACTAAATAGCCGATGTCCCCCGCCAATCTCCGCGCAATTATTTTCGACATCGGTCGCGTCTTGGTACGGATTGATGTGACTCGGGCGATGCAGGGCCTGGCGGCCGGAGGTTCTCTTTCTCCTTCGGAACTATGGACCGCCATCGAGAACGATCCTCGCTGGCACGACTGGCAAGAGGGTCGTATCTCGCCCCGCGATTGGTACCTCCATCTGGCTAAGCGCTTTGGAAGCAACCTCAGCTTCGAGCAGTTCACTGAAATTTGGAACCGCGTCCTGGATCCCACGCCCATTCACGAAGACGCTTTCTTAGAAAAACTAGGCAAACGGTATCGCCTTGCCCTCCTCTCCAATACCGACGCCATTCACGTCCGGCATATGGAGGTTGCTTACAGCTTTTTCGCTTTTTTTCCCACTCGCATCTATTCCTGCGTCGTCGGCGCCAGCAAACCTGACCCGATCATTTACCGGGAAGCTCTTCGCGCCCTCAAAGTCCAAGCCCAGGAAGCCGTCTATATTGATGACGTTGCGGACTATGTCGAAGCCGCTCAACGTCTCGGCATGAGCGGCCTGCAGTTCCAGTCTCCAGCTCAGCTGACTTCTGACCTCAAATCTCTGGGCGTCAATCTCCCTTGATCCCGCCGGAAGAGTAAGAAACTCCGAAATGGGTCTTCCTTGCGTAAAGATTGCTAGGACTAGTACTGCCTCTGTTCTCCGTATGCAATCCGGCTCCATGGGCAACCCGCATTTATTCATCAATTTACAGGTATCTTCGCCCCATGTTCCCTGTACCTCCTTTGGCGTTCTACTTGCATCCTCATTGTTACGGGCCGATTAAGAGTTCAAATCGTTCGCCCACATTCGGGTGAGGAGAAAACACTTTTTATGGTAGAGGAACACATCATCGAAACCAGAAACAGCTCATCTTGGCAGTTGCCTGCGATCATCGTCCTTGGCTTGGTCGCGATAGCCGGTTTGGGATTCGGCTGGAACGCTTCGTCAAAGCTTGACTCCACGCAGCAAGCGGTCACCACCGAGGTTAAGTCCGCCCAACAGTCCGTCCAGCAGGACATGTCTTCTCTGAAGGACCGCCTCGCGCAGGATGAGAAGGCCAATGCTGATCTTCAGGGTGATCTGAAGGTCGTCACCGACAAACTTAAGATTACCCAAGGCCAGCTGAAGAAAGCTCGTCAGCAGGCCGAATTGGTAGCCAAGCAGAACGACGAGACGACTCAAAAGCTTAGCGCTCTTGACACGTCCGTCCACACCGAGCTGGCAACCAAGGCTGGCACGGATGACGTGAAGAACGTCGACACGAAGGTCACCGCAGTCGGCGCTGATCTCAACACCACCAAAGAGGACCTGAAGATGGCCAAGAGCGAGATGGGCACTCTCATCGCGCGAAACCACGATGAAATCGACCAGCTCCGCCGCCTCGGCGAGCGCGACTACGTCGAATTCACCATCGCAGGCAAGAACAAGCCCCAGAAGGTCGGCAACGTCACTGTCGAGCTCAAGGGCGTCAACCAGAAGAAGAACCAGGTCAATCTCGCCATGACCGTTGAGGACAAGCGCTTCGAGAAAAAGAACCGCGCTCTCAACGAGCCTATTTTCTTCTACATCTCCGGCACGCATATACCGGAAGAGATAGTCGTCAACAAGGTTGGCAAGGACCAGATCAGCGGATACGTCAGCATCCCCAAGGCGAACTCGCAGCCGACCACTACCTCCACCACTTCCGGCAACTAAACGCATACAGCAAACTTCGGCCAATGAGGCAGCGGGCAGGGATTCCTGCCCGCTTTGTTTTTGTAGCCCTCATTTTATGGCCTCTTCGTGATCTTTTTTTTGAAGCCGTTCGTCCGGTTTGTTATCAAACTCCGCTAAGATGGAAGCACGCACAGCGGAGATCCGTTTGCACCAAACTTCTTTCATCTTGTACATCGCCATCGACGGCCTGATTCCCGCTCACGGAAAAAGTGTACCTGGTCTCGACGAATTCACCGCCGCCCTTGATCACCGCGGCATTCCCACCGTCTGGTTAACCAGCCGCACTCGCCTTCAAATGGATGCGCCTCGCCGCAGACTCGCGCACACCCACCCTTTTATCGCCGAGGACGGCTCCGGAGTATTCCTTCCCGAAGGCTATTTCCACTTGAAGCCCCAAACTACCTCTCCCCGGCCGCGCGATACGCCTACCGTCCGCCTCGGCAGGTTCACTTGCCTACCGGTCGCCGAGCAGCAACCGGCAGCTGCGGAAGCATTGGAAACCCTGGCGGCCGAAACCGGTATGTCGGTGGTCTCTTTGCGCTCTCTTCCTCCCCGCGAGTTGGCGCAGAACGCGAATTTGCCACCGGCCGAAGCAGAGCTGGCGCGCCAGCGTGATTTCGACGAGCTTTTTTTCTTCGCCGGAGCCTCTCAGCAGGCCATCGAAAACTTCCAGGCCGCGGGCCGCGACCGAAGTATTCAGCTTCGCCAGCGCGGCATCCTGTGGTCCCTTTCCATCGGAGCGAGCGTTCGCCGCTGTGTTAGCGAGCTTTCCAAACTATACGACCGCGCTCTCCGCTCTCACGCCCGCACCATCGGAATCGCCACGCCAGGCCAAGAGACAGCACTTTTTGCTGCATGCGATCGCGCCATTCTTCTGACCGACGTGGGCGACAATAAACCGGACATTCCTCCTGCGCCAGCTGCAGGCCAAGCTCATCGGGTAATAGAACTACCACTCCGATCCGCTGACACGTGGGAACAAGTGCTCGCCAATCTCTCACCGCGACGATAGGAAGCCGCTCGAAAACGGAAGAAGCCGACACGAATCTTTGGAAAGAAAGTGTCTGTATTGCGACTGGTTTTCCACACGCTTGACAGTTCACACACAATCTCGTTTCCGCGCAACTCTCCCAAATCTACTGTTTTCGCGAGGATAGCAATTCTTTGTGCTTCCATGATCGTGGCCCTTCGATTGCCCTTTGTTGTGCGGGTGTTAGGCTTTCGCATGTGTTTTTAACCCTGTCGGTCAGACACAGTTCGTCGAAGATTTCAGCAGGCTGAGTACTAGGAGAACCCTTACTATGGCATGGCTCACTCGCAAGCTTCGCATTCCAGCCTCTGAAGGTGCCATGGGCGTTGTTCTAACGGTTTGCATCATCACCATGGGTCTCATGTCGGTTGCTTTGCTATGGCAGGCTCAGATCATCGCCAATCAGCGTGAAGCGATTCAGTGGCTCGAGACTCTCAAGTTTGGTGGATAGCGTTTCCCCTGCCCAGACCCCGCTAACGCCAGGCGCGCTCCCTCCGCGTGCCTGGCACCCCTCTCGCGCCTCTCTGCCACTCGTTTGGCAAAGGATGAGTTTCATAAAAAATCCATCGCGACTTTCGCGCTCTCTTATGTTTCAATATCCCGACGGGAATTCTGATCAACGGAGATTTACTGTGAAACGTATTGTTTGTCTTTTCGTGCTGGCTGCCGCACCGTCGCTTTTCGCTTCTGACGCGCAAAGCACTCCCAACGCTCAACCGGCTCTCACTTCGACGGCCGGCAATGGCCAATCTCCGTCATCCAATGCGGCTTCATCGCACGACCGTCACCATCGCCGGCATCGCAGCCGTCATCGTCGCCATCACCACACTTCGGGTCAGCACTGACCTATAAAATCGAGAAAATAAAATCAAAAAGGGGGAGCCATGCGGTTCCCCCTTTTTGCTAATTGGCTGTGTCGTCTCCGAAGCGCGCCAAGTGCACGTATGTTTCGGAAGCGACTCGCACCGCGAGAGCGGTGTGTTCAGCTTTGGTTCAGCTCTAAGCCCGGTGGAGTCATGTCCCCTCCGGAGCTCATGGAGCTCTCACCTCACGGTCTACTCCCTCTTAGTCTCAATTGCAAGTGAAGATTGGTGGACGGCGCGCCACGTCAGCCGTGGGACGATCGGTAGGCCGCGATGTGTTGTACGGCGCTGCAGGGCGACGCAGCGAAATCAAGCGTTGCCTACCAAGATTTCCTCTCCCTTTGGAAGGACGGCGATTCGGGCATCCCGATCCTCAAGCAAGCGAAGGCGGAATACGCCAAGCTGCCATGACCCGCGAATCAAGAATTTTGCGAATGCGTTCCTGCGGAATGACGGCGCTGTCAGAAGGTGACCACTCGCGGAAGTTTGGTGAACACACCCATCCCACACAAGAGCCTTTCTCCTTCGTTCCTCGGCGTTTTACTTGATGAAAAGTGTTTCCCGAAGCTGATCTCGGCTTACGAACGACTTCATCGTGCGGAATCGGATGAACAGGTCTTGAATCTCGCGGTTCTGGTAAACCTTCTGCGCCGGGCACAATACCGTGGCTGAAATGATTTGCAGAGAATTCGAATCCGCGATCCGGTAGCGCTGAAAACCTTCCGGCTTCTTGCTGTGGAATAGTGCGAAGACGACTCCGCCCGGACGCAGCAGCTCCGTCAAATTCGCTATGGCTTGCTTCGCCAGGGCGGGCTCCAGATAATCCAACAAATCCCACACTAAAACCGCATCAAACGAAGCGCGCGGGTACTGCAGATTGGATTCGAGGAATCGGGCCGCCCGCCCGGTCGGAGTCATGTCCACCGTATCCGAGACGACGCCTGGCTGCTGCAGCCGCACTTCCTCTTCGGTCAGAAAATCTTTCCACTCCCGGAGAATATCTTCCGAAGACACGCGGAATCCACGCTCGATGAAAAAGCTGAGGGTTGTCTGCCAGGCGGGCCCGAGATCCAAGAGCGTCCCGCGTCCAAGTCCATCCAGGTTCCACAAGAACTCTTTCAATCCGTTCGAGACGCGCGTCGACCCAGGCGCCTCCGGCGGGCGCGGCGAGCCCAGCGCAGGGACCGGGCCCACGTTGCGCGTTCTTGCGTTTTGAGGTAACGGCCGCGAAACCTCACGGCCTGTGCCACTTCCAATCCCGATGCCGAGTTTATTCAGAAAGCTCATGGATCAATCCGCCGCCGTTCCGGTATTTACAGAAATCGGGCCCGATGACTTCCCTGCCGAAGGCGAGGCGCTCGCCGCGGTTGCGGCTTCTCCTGTCTTGCCTGGGTGTTTTCCAGCTTCGACTTTTCCCCGCAGCGTTGCGCCATCTTCAATTGCCAGTCGGTCGGTCTGTACTTCCCCGGTCACTTGTCCGGTGCTCCAAAGCTGTACTTTGTCGCGCCCAGAAACTTTTCCATCCACCCTGCCGCGAACGATCACCTCGCGAGCGGTCACATCCGCCTTCACGTATCCGTTCGGCCCGATCGTCAAACTCCCGTTCGTAAGATTCAGCTTTCCATCCACCTGGCCGTCGACGAATAGATCTTCGCTGCCGGTGACTTCGCCTTTTATTCTAATACCTTGACTGATGCAGGCTGCCGCCTTCGACGAGACGGGTACTTCCTTCGTCGTCTCCCGAATTGGGGACGAACTTGGACTTGGCGTGGTTGGAATGCCCGCGGGTGAGGTGGAAATCTCGGGCGTTCCTTGTGGCTTTCCGTCTTCTTTTTTCCACATCTGACACCTCGACAGCGAGAATTGGATTTTCGAAGCCGCTAATCGAGCGCTGGGAGGAACCGCGACTCAGAAGCGTGAACATAGTACAGGACTTAGCGGCTGTAAACAAGTATGCAGGGTAGCAAATCTAGCGTGTTTCCTAGATCGCTACACCACATTTAGTGGTTTCGCTCCGGGTATAGCCACTACGGATTGCGATGCCTCACCGGTTTGGTCACCTCCCTGGGGCCTACCGATTTACCCTATTTTCAGTATTACTTTCTGTGTTAATTATGCGCTGCCTTCGTCGATATTAATATGTTTGCTTTGCGGAAATCGCAGCCGCGGGCTGGCGCATTCCTCAGCCGAACCCTCTTGTGAACGAATGTCAGCACATTCTCTCGTGCGCGCCCCCGGTCTTTCGTTCAAGAAATCTCGAATGCGTCGGGCTTTGTTCGCGTTCTTCCCGCGAAAAACACCGCTTTCATGAATTCGGGTCCAACCCGCGCAGGTGTGCGGCCGCTTGCTCGGGCAGCTCCGCATTGAAATACACCTCTTTAATGCTGTACGACTTGCTGCGCTTTTCCAAGATCGGCATGATCTCAATGTGCCAATGGTAGTCTTCCGCCAAGGTTTTCCAATAGCCCGCTAATTCGCCCTTTTTGCTCTTCGTGTTCGGCGCCGTGTGCACCACAAGATGGTAAGCCGGCGTGACTTTTTCCAACCGGCGCAACACTCGCCCAAGCAGCGCCGCGAGTTGTTTACGATTGGAACCGGGCCGCGGCTGCTCAAACATTTGATTATGCTTGCGGTGCAGTACCCAAACTTCATAAGGCACGCGTGATGCGTACGGGCACAGCGCGTAGTAGTCGCCTTGCACGTCCACGATTCGCTTGCCCTGCTTTTCCTCTTGACGTACGAAATCGCAGAATATGCAGCGCTCTTTGTCTTTGAACCAGTCATGCGCGGCGTGCAACTCGTATTTGATTCGCCGCGGAACAAAAATCGTCGCGGCAACTTCGGAGTGTGCGTGCGGCCATTCCTCCCCTGCCAGCACACCGCGATTTTTGAAGACGCTCACATACTTAAATCGGGGATCCTTTTTCAAATCGGCGATCCGCGCACCCCACACCCACAACACCCGTTCGATCTCCTCGTCACTGAACTGGGACATCCTCTTGTCGTGGTCTGGCGTCTCCACCACCACTTCGTGGGCTCCGAGCGGTCCCATTTTGTCGTACATGCCTTCAGCCAGCCGCCCGGCATCTCCTTCCAGCCGGTAGAGTGGGTCTGGATGAGGCACCACACGCACTTGCCACGGGCCTTCCGCGGGCCAGCTCAAAATGGCCTTCATTTTTTCAATCTTTTCCGGCTCAAACGGACACTCGGACAGGGATTCGCCAACGACTTCCCGGTGGCCTAATACAATCCAACTCTGTGTGATGGGATCTTTTCGGAGTTCCATTCAGGTTTCTTCAGAAGTTCTCGCGTTTGCCGTGTGGCGCACAGCACACCCACGCACGCCGTCTAAGAAAATCGATTTGCGAGGGCTTGCACCGAGCCGTCTCGCCTCCGCGTAGTTTGTTTCCCCCCTCCCTAATTGTCAAGCAAGCGGCTTGGAAATCTTGGAAATTCCAACTCGCTGGTTTTTCTCTGGGTCCGGACCCCCGTTTCCTTGGACCCTGTCGCCAATTGATTCTCACCATGCCATCTCATTCGTTGTTTTCAGGGCCGCTTCGCCGTGGTTTCTCATTCCCATCGTCTTTCCACGTGCTATTCTCAGGCCAAACATGGAAATCGTCGACGCTGACATCTCTTTCATGCAACTCGCCCTCGAGGAAGCGCGCGCAGCGGTGGCTGCCAGCGAAGTCCCTATCGGCGCCTGCCTCGTCCACAACGGTAAAATCCTCGCCCGCTCCGGCAACCGCACGATTCGCGATTGCGATCCCACGGCCCATGCCGAAATCATCGTGATCCGAGAAGCAGCTCGCCTCCTCAGGAACTATCGTATGCCCGGCACAACACTCTTCGTCACTTTAGAGCCCTGCAGCATGTGCGCCGGCGCCATCATCCAGGCCCGCATCCCTCGTCTGGTCTACGGCGCCGACGACCCCAAAGGCGGCGCAGTCCATTCTTGTTTCGAAATCCTCGCCAACTCCGCCCTCAATCACCAGGTGGAAGTCCGTCTCGGCGTTCTCGCAGTAGACTGCGCCTCCATCCTTCAATCTTTCTTCGCCGCCCGCCGCTAAATCGTACAGCAGCGCAAGTCTCCCTCCACGGGCACCGCTTGACGGCCCAGAGCGACCGTTTTTCTAGGCTTACGTCGCGCCGCACGACGAATCCGCACAACAACCGTCAAAACTAAAGTTGGTTTGAAAATTCCTCGATTGCCCGAAGCCAAAACACTTGCTACGATTAAAATTGCCATGGCCGCGGAGAGGTGACTGAGCGGTTCAAAGTACTCGCCTCGAAAGCGAGCGTACGGGAAACCGTACCGTGGGTTCGAATCCCACCCTCTCCGCCATTACTTTCAATAGAATGGACCGAGCCGAACAGTCTGAGAACACGGAGCACGTGGTTCCTGAAGTTATAGAAATCCTTACTTGTGAAGAGCACGGGCTGCTCGTAATTCACACGTTGCTCGAAGTAGCCACCGAGTCGAATGCTTCCCATGGTCCTTTTGCTTTCCAATATGTTCGATCACTGGTGTCCGCGGAAAAGTTGGTCCGCGCCGGCAGTCTATTGTCCATCTTCTCGATCAGCATGGGCCCATTTTAGATTGTCTCGGGAACCGGGTGGACCCAGGGACTCCGGTATTTGCGGCGCAACAATTGGTTCGCCTCATCGTCGCCGATCACTTTTTGTGTTTGCGGATCCCAGGACAGTGTACGCCCCAGTGTCATAGAGATGTTCGCGAGGATGCAGCTCGCCGTGGAGATGTAGCCCTGCTCGATGTCCGCCACGGGCTTGCTGCCTGAGGCGATCGCCGCCAGCATGTCTTTCATCTGCCCGCGAATCGCCGGCGCGCAATGTTTTTCCAAGTCCTTTTCGGTTTTGTCCTCGGGATACTGCTCCAGTTCGTAAACGACGTCTCGATGAACCGGAGCCTCGCCCTTCGTCGTTGGAATGAAGTCATAGCTGTAGACACTGGCCTTGAGTGTGCCCTTGTCGCCATAGAGGGTCGCTCCCCAAGTGTATTTCGGGTCGGGAGCTTCGCCCCAGGTGCGGTGCTGCCACACGATTTTCAGGTCGTCGTAGTCAAACGTGGCGACCTGCGTGTCCGTGATATTAGCTTTGCTTCCGCGTTGCAAGAGAATTCCTCCGCTCGAACTGATGTGCTTGGGCCAGGCCAGCTCGAGCATCCAGCGCACCATATCGAACATATGAATCCCCATGTCGCCCATGATGCCGTTGCCATACTCCATGAACGCCCGCCAACTGCGAGGATGAACGATACGGTTGTAAGGCCGCATGGGGGCGGGGCCGGTCCACATTTCGTAGTCCAGGTAGTCCGGCGGCGCGGTGTCGGGGAGATTCGTGTCGTTGCGCATGTGATAGTAGCAGTAAATTTCCACGAAGCCGACTTTTCCGAGTTTGCCTTCGCGAACGATTTTGTCGCGGGCGTCAATCAAATGCGGAGTGCTGCGGCGCTCTGTGCCGATTTGCACCACTCTGTTGTACTTCCGGGCGGCGGCCAGCATGGCTTCGCCCTCGATGACGTCAACGCTGACGGGCTTCTCGCAGTAGACGTGGGCGCCGGCCTGCACGGCGGCGATCATCGGCAGGCAGTGCCAATGATCGGGCGTGCCGATCAAAACGATGTCGAGATCTTTTTCGGCCAG
>Ga0210384_10003933_pt1 | contig 16865 bp, 12 predicted proteins | sample IncBWH2MmetaG_FD_160574 | JGI IMG/M metagenome (GOLD analysis project Ga0210384, IMG submission 160574) | Forest soil microbial communities from Barre Woods Harvard Forest LTER site, Petersham, Massachusetts, United States - Inc-BW-H-2-M | ecosystem: Environmental > Terrestrial > Soil >...
CCATCGTGAGCTTCGACCTCCGCGACGGCAAGGTCTCGGCACGGCGCTTCGCCGACGCACTGGAGCTGTTTGCACTCAGCGCGAGTCTCGGGTCCACCGAGTCGCTGGTAGTGACCGCTCAGATGACGGGCGGCCGCGAGCTCAATGCCGATCTGCAACGGCTGTCGGCGGTGACCGAGGGGACCATCCGCCTCTCGATCGGGCTCGAGGATCCGGACGATCTGCTCGCGGATCTCGAGCGCGCACTCGCGGCAGCGGCCGGCTGAAAAACACCCCAAGAAATTGCGCCCGTCGCGCTCGGCGAGCTTTCTCCGTCGGACAAGATGCGCAATTTCTCGGGGACCCCGTGACCACCCCAAGAAATTGCGCCCGTCGCGCTCGGCGAGCTTTCTCCGTCGGACAAGACGCGCAATTTCTCGGGGACCCCGGGGCGCGGTCCTCGATCGAACGATAAGAACAGCACCCGAAAGGAAGCGCTCACCGACAAGTTCGAGCTTGTGGGCGTGGCAACGCTTCGTGGCCTGCGCGCGCTCGGCGGCGCGCCCTGAGCGAGGGCCGCACGCGCGGCCGGTCATGCGGACTTGTCCTCTTGCGCATTGCTCGCGGTGGGCGTATTCAGTCGCGAGCGAGACTTCACCGCCACGGAACCGGTGCGGCGCTCGCGCGGTCCAATCAATCGCATTCGAGTTTCATTTGCAGGAAGGACGCCGCATGAACATCGAGTCGCCCGCAATGCCCTATAACTTCGCCGATCTGGAACCGGCGATCTCGCGGGACACCCTGGTGTTTCACTTCCTGCGCCATCAGCGCGTGTGCTTCGACCGGATGATCGCGATGCTTCGCGGCACGGAGTTCGAGCCGCTGAGCCTCGTCGAGCTGATCCGCGCTACCGAGCGCAACCCGGCGCAGCACGCCCTGTATCGCTACGCCGCGGAAGTCTACAACCACAACCTCTACTGGAACTCGATGGGTCCGCGCGCCGGCGGTCCGGCCACGGGACTGGTCGGCGAGAGCCTGCACGAGCGCTTCGGCTCGCATGAGCGGTTCGTGCGCGAGTTCACCGATGCCGCGAGCGCCCACTTCGGCAGTGGCTGGCTGTGGCTCGTGTGGCGGGCTGGCACGCTCGAGATCCTCACGACCAGCAACGCCGGCACTCCTCTCGTGCGCGGAGACGTGCCGCTGCTTGCACTCGACCTGTGGGAGCACGCTTACTACCTCGATCACCAGAACCGCCGCAGTGCGTATGTCAACGCCTTCCTCGAGGAACTGGTCAATTGGGATACCGCGAATCGCACCCTGGCGGAACTCGTGGCGGGAAGCGAGCAGCGCCTTGCGGCACGATCGCGCCTCACCGCGGAGCCGGCAGCGCGGGCGCGCGGTCTCGGGATGCCGTGAGTTCGGCGCGGCCTGCGCCGCTCGCGTCGAGGTGAAGGCACAGCTGCGGAGGGCGCGTTGCCTCACAGGCTGCCGGCGACCCGCACGCGGTGCGGATGGTAGGGCAGCACTTCCAGCACCTCGCCCTCGTTCAGGCGCTGCTGCACCCCGCGCCAGAAGGCGGCGGTCAGTATCTCGCCATGCACGCGCAACAGCGCCGCGCGCTGCTCTTCGCTGAAACCGAGGAAGTTGAGGAAGGTCTCCGGGAAGACATCGTTCTCGGCGACATAGAACCAGGCCTCCCCGCGCATCTCGTCCTCTTCGTGCGTCGCCGGTGGCACGTCGCGGAAATTGCAGTCGGTGACCCGGCACAGCTCGTCGTAGTCGTAGAAGATCACCCGTCCATGGCGCGTGACACCGAAGTTCTTCAGCAGCAGGTCCCCGGGAAAGATGTTGGTATAGGCCAGATCGCGGATGCATTGGCCGTAATCGAGCACCGCCCGCTCGGCCTCCGCGGCGGGGCTGCTGCGCACGTACAGATTGAGCGGGGTCATGCGCCGCTCGATGTAAAGATGATCGAACACGAGGTCGTCGCCATCTTCGTGCACGGTCCCGGGAGTCTCGCGCCGCAGCTCCGCCAGCAGCTCGGGCGCGAAGCGCGCCCGCGGGAAGCGCAACCGCCGAAACTCCTGCGCGTCCACCAGCCTGCCGGCGCGATCGTGGATGAAGACCAGGCGATACTTTTCGATGACCTCCTCGCGCAGCACGGTTTTGGGGTAGGGAAAGCGGTCGCGGATCACCTTGAAGACCACATCGAAGGAGGGCAGCGTGAAGCACACCATCACGAGCCCGCGCTCGCCCGCGGCCTGCACGAAGTGGTCATCCGTGTGTTCGAGGTTGCGCATCAGCTCGCGGTAGCGCTCGGTCTTGCCCTGGCGCGCGCGGCCGAGCACCGTGAACAGCTCGCTCACCGGCTTGCGCGGCATGAGCGAGCGGAGAAACACCACCGCCTCCGCCACGCGCTCGAGATCGGCGTGAAAGTAGGAGCGCGTGAAGCCGAACAAGATGCTCACGTCGGCCTCGGCCAGCATCACCGCGTCCACCAGCACCCCGCCGTCGGTGTTCTTCAGTGCAATGACCAGCGGCACGAGGAAGCCGCGGCCGAGGACGCGCCCGACGATGTAGGCGCGCGACATCTGGTAAAAGACGGCGCGGATCACCTCGACGCGCTCGATCCCGCGCCGCTCGCCGCGCGAGTGCAGGTAGCTGCGCACCTCGGCTGTGACGTGCGCGATGCTGCTGTCGAGGTCGCGCCAGGAAGAACGGAAGCGCACATCGCCGAGCAGGTCCTCGATGAGCAGCGCGAGCGAGCCGTGATTGACATAGGTATTGGTGCCGACGCCCAAGTGGATGTTGGCGAGCGGATCGAGATCGGTCGCCACGAACTCGATATCGGACGACACGCCCACGGTGCCGAAGAGCCGGCGACTGATGGAGCTGAAAAAGGTCTTGGTGAACTCCGGGTCGGGAAGGGTGGTGATCTGCGCGGCGAACTCCGCGCGCAGCTCCTGCCACAGGCTCCGGTCGGCCGCCTGCACGCCGAGCGCGAGGCGCAGCGCCGCGATCGTCTGATTGACGTAATGGTCATACAGCTCGATGCGCTCGACCGCATCGCGCTGGCTGCCCTTCCAGTCGCGCGCGTCGAAGCGCTGCGGTGCGCGGCGCGTGATGGCGCGAAACTCCGCGTTGTAGTGGGCAAAGGCATCGACGATCTGCCGGGCACAATCGCGCGGGGTGAGGACGGCTGGCAGGTCCATGGAGCGCCGCAGGCTCAGTCGAAGTCTGTCGGCAGGGAGGGATCGATGCGGTGCTGGTAGAGCCGCTCGATCTGCGAGGCCAGCACCCGCCCGGTGGAGAGCGGCGGCAAATTGTGCACCGGGAAGAATTCCACGGCATCGGTCTCGTTGCTCGCTGCCGGAGCGCCCCCAAGGAGCTCGCAGACGAAGAACAGCTTGTAGATGTGATGCACGCCCGGGGGATGCGGGTGGCGGTTCTTGTCGATGAGTGCGGCGAGCTTCACCGGGCGCGCCCGGTAACCGGATTCCTCGTAGATCTCGCGCGCCACCGCCTCGGATGGCGCGTCATTCACGTCCACCCAGCCTCCGGGCAGCGTCCAGCGGCCATCGGCGCGTTCGCGTACCAGCAGCACCTGCTCATCGCGGAATACCCCGCCGCGCACGTCCACTTTCGGGGTGGCATAGCCGTGCTCATCGGCCCACAGGGCGCGCGCCGCGCCGACGGGCATCTCGAGCGCGCGGGAGAGGAGTAGTGCCACCAGCTCGGTGAGCTGCGTGTAGCGCTCGCGGTCGAAGGGGTCGCGCGTGAAAGCGAGCCCGTTCTGCGCGATCGCCTGCACCTTGCGGGCCCACTCGAGGAGGTCGCGGGGAGGGGGCGAGCTCATGGGCTACGGGCCGACTGCGCCGCGCGAGTCGCGAACAGGTGAATCAGGCCGCGCATTCTGCGGGGACGGGTCCGTTGCTCGATCCGCAGCGGTGATGCGCGCTAGAGGTTGCGGATCAGCGCATCGGCGAAGGCGCTGGTCGACACTTCCTGCGCGCCCTCCATGAGACGGGCGAAGTCGTAGGTGACGATCTTCTGTCCGATGGCGCGGTCCATGGCGGTGATGATCGCATCCGCAGCCTCTGCCCAACCGAGGTAACGGAACATCATCTCGCCCGAGAGAATCACCGAGCCGGGATTGACCTTGTCGAGGTTGGCGTACTTGGGCGCGGTACCGTGCGTCGCCTCGAAGACCGCGTGTCCGGTGAGGTAGTTGATATTGCCCCCCGGAGCGATGCCGATGCCCCCGACCTGCGCGGCGAGCGCATCGGAGAGATAGTCGCCGTTCAGATTGGTCGTGGCGATGACATCGAACTCATCGGGACGCGTGAGCACCTGCTGCAGTGTGATGTCGGCAATCGCATCCTTCAGGATCACGCGACCCGACTTGCGCGCCGCATCCATCTCGGCATTGGCCTGCTGCTCGCCCCTTGCGGCCTTGGCGCGCTCCCATTGCTCCCAGCTGTAAGTGCTGGCGGCGAACTCGCGCTCGGCGAGCTGATACCCCCAGTTGCGGAACGCGCCCTCGGTGAATTTCTGGATGTTGCCCTTGTGGACGAGGGTCACGCTGCGGCGCTTGTTGGTGATCGCGTAGGCGAGGGCCGCACGGATGAGGCGCTCCGAGCCCTCTTTCGACACCGGCTTGATGCCGATGCCGGAAGTCTCCGGGAAGCGGATCCTGGCATAGGCCTTGGGGAAGGCCTGGCGGAACAGCTCGAGAAACTTTTGGGTCTCGGGTGTGCCGTATTCGAACTCGATGCCCGTGTAGATGTCCTCGGTATTCTCGCGGAAGATCACCATGTCGACCTTTTCCGGATGCCGCACGGGCGAGGGCACGCCCTTGAACCAGCGCACCGGGCGCAGGCACACGTACAGATCGAGCATCTGGCGCAGTGCCACGTTGAGCGAGCGGATGCCGCCACCGATCGGCGTGGTGAGCGGTCCCTTGATGGACACGAGATACTCGCGGCACGCGGCGACGGTTTCATCGGGCAACCAGGTGTTGAACAGCTTGTTGGATTTCTCCCCCGCGAACACCTCCATCCAGTGGACGCGGCGCTTGCCGCCGTAGGCCTTGGCCACCGCGGCGTCCATCACCCGTACGCTCGCGCGCCAGATGTCCGGCCCGGTGCCATCGCCTTCGATGAAGGGGATGATCGGATTTTCCGGGACGCGCAGCTTGCCGTCCTGTATGGCGATCTTCGCGCCCTGCGGCGGCGGCGTGATCTTCGGGGTGGCGGCCGTGGACATGAGGGGTGCACTCCTGGAGGGAAAACCCGGGCGCATGGACGCGCCGGGCGCGAAATGCTAGCACAGGCGCACCCGGCGAGCCGGGTACGTACCGCACTGCAGCCGCGTGTGAGAGACTGCACCGCGGCCGGCATGCCGGGGATGAACGTGAAACGAGCAGCGGATGTCCGACTCCGTCAATATTAATAAGAGTGGGGGGGTGCCCTCTGCGCAGCGTTCGGTGCTGCGCCAGCTGCTGGCGGTGCGGCCGATCGATGCGACGCCCGCCGGCAAAGCGCGGCTGAAACAGGTGCTGAGCGCGCGCGCGCTCATCGCTATCGGCCTCGGCGCCACCATCGGCTCGGGCATCTTCGTGCTCTCCGGCACGGTCGCCGCCAACCACTCGGGCCCGGCGATCACGCTCTCGCTGCTGATCGCCGCGTTCGGCGGAGGACTCGCGGCGCTGTGTTACTCGGAGTTCGCCGCGTTCCTGCCGGCGCCAGGCAGTGCCTACAGCTACACCTACGCGACCCTCGGTGAGGCGCTCGCCTGGTTCATTGGCTGGAACCTGCTGCTCGAATACGCGATCTCAGCCTCCGCGGTGGCGGTGAGCTGGTCGGCTTACGTGGTGAGCCTGCTCGCCGATGCGCACATCCATCTGCCGCAGCAGTTCGTCAACGCGCCGCTCGGAGTCGATGCGCACGATCACCTCATCGCGACCGGCGCGATCGTCAATGTGCCGGCGGTACTGATCATCGCCGCCATGACGGTGCTGCTGTACGTGGGGGTGCGCTGGTCCGCCAGCGCCAACACAGTCATGGTGGCACTCAAGGTCGGCATCATCATCATCATTGTGCTGGCGGGCCTCTCCTACCTGAACCCCGCCAACTGGCGGCCGTACATGCCGCCCAATACCGGCACCTTCGGGCACTTCGGCTGGAGCGGCGTGCTGCAGGGTGCCGCCATCATCTTCTTCTCCTACGTGGGCTTCGACACGGCCTCGACGACCGCGCTCGAGGCGCGCAATCCACAGCGCGATCTGCCGATCGGCATTTTGGGCGCGCTGGTCATATCTGCGGTGCTCTATGTCGCGATGGCGACGGTGCTGACCGGCATGGTGCCGTACCCGAAGCTCGACTCGGACGCGCCGGTGGCGGTGGCACTCGATGCACATCCGCAGCTCTCCTGGCTGTCCCCCCTGCTCAAGGTGGGGGTCATTGCCGGTATGACCTCGGTCATCCTCACCTCGCTTCTCGGCCAACCGCGCATTCTGCTGTCGATGGCCGATGACGGCCTGCTGCCGCCGGTGATGAGCCGCTGTCACCCGCGCTTCAAGACACCGCACGTCGCCACGGTCGTGACGGGCATTGGTGCGGCGCTGATTGCCGCGGCCTTCCCGCTGGACGTGCTGGCGGACCTGATCTCCATCGGCATCCTGCTGGCGTTTGCCGTGGTATGCATCGGGGTCCTGGTGCTGCGCAAGACACGACCGGACGCGTACCGGCCATTTCGCGTGCCGTGGGCACCGGTCACCTGCGTGCTGGGTGCCCTCGTGTGTCTCGCCATGACGCTGGCACTGTCCAACGGCACCTGGATCCGCCTGGTGGTGTGGACCATCCTCGGTATGTCCATCTACGGCTTCTACGGATTCCGCCACAGCCGCCTGCGTCAATGACGCGCACCCTCGCGAGCACGCCCGCCGCGGACGGCTTCCGCATGCCCGGGGAGTTCGAGCCGCACGCCGGCTGCTGGATGCTCTGGCCGGAGCGTCCCGACAACTGGCGCGCGGCGGCGCGCCCGGCGCAGCTCGCATTCGCGCAGGTGGCCGCGGCAATCGCGCAGTTCGAGCTCGTCACAGTGGGAGTCTCCGCTGCGCACTACGAGGCGGCACGGGCGCTGCTCCCTGAGCGCGTACGCGTCCTCGAGATGGCGCACGATGATGCGTGGATGCGCGACGTCGGTCCCACGGGCGTCGTGAACCGCGGTGGGGTCGTGCGCGGGGTCGACTGGCGCTTCAATGCCTGGGGCGGATTGAACGGCGGATTGTATTTCCCGTGGGATCAGGATGATCTCGTCGCGCGCAAGGTGCTCGAGACCGAACGTCTCGATCGTTACCGCGCACCGATGGTGAACGAGGGCGGCGCCATCCACGTCGACGGACAGGGCACCGCGCTCGTCACCGAGGAATGCCTGCTCAACCCCAACCGCAATCCGCGCTTCGAGCGCAGCGACATCGAGCGGCATCTGCGCGAGTATCTGGGCGTGCGCAAGATTCTCTGGCTGGGCAAGGGCATCGTGAACGATGAAACCGGCGGCCACATCGACGACCTCGCCTGCTTCGTGCGTCCTGGCGTGGTGTGTCTCACCTGGACCGATCGCCGGGGCGATCCGCAATACGCCATATCGCTCGATGCCTTCGAGCGGCTGCAGGAAGCCCGTGATGCCCGCGGCCGGCGCCTGAAAGTCGTGCGGTTGCCGATGCCGGGACCTCTTTACATGCGCGCGAGTGAGGCCACGGGCATCATCCCAAAGGAAGGCAGCCGGCCGCGCGTCGCCGGCGAGCGACTCGCGGCGACCTATGTCAACTTCTACCTCGCCAATGGCGGCATCGTCATGCCGTTGCTCGATCCCCGCACCGATGCTGTCGCGGCCGCGCGACTCAAGCGACTGTTTCCCGGGCGTCGCGTGGTGGGCGTGCCCTCGCGCGAGATCCTGCTCGGCGGCGGCAATATCCACTGCATCACGCAGCAGATCCCCGCGGGAACGCGAAGCCGGTCACCGTCTGCGCGTTGAAGGAAGCTTCGGGCAGCACCTTTGGGTATCGTCGCCCTCATGCATCGCAAACACGCGCGTCCGCGCCTGCTCGGCGCAGTGTTGCTCGCGGCGCTTGCTCAGCCGTACGCGCTGGCTGCCGCACCGGCGCCCGCGCCGGCGGCGGCTCCTGCAGCACCCGTCGAACGCTTCATCGTCAGGCTGCGCACGATGCCCGAATCCGCAGCCTATGAGGCCGCGCCCGCGCGCGTGGCGGCGCTCGCTGCGCGTCATGGGCTCGCCATGGCCGAGGCGCGGCACATCGTTTCGGGTCTGCACCTGCTGCGGGTCACTCCCCGCACCGGTGAGAGCACGGCGCAAACGCTCGTCCGGCTGCGCGCCGATCCGGAAACCGAGTACGCGGAAATCGACGAGCGCCGGCACGCACTGCGCACGCCCGATGATTCGCTGTTCAACGAGCAGTGGTATCTGCAGAGCTCGGAACCCGCCGCGGTCAACGCGGTCGCCGCATGGGACGTGACGACCGGGTCAGCGGGCGTGGTGATCGCCGATCTCGACACCGGCGTGCGCTTCGATCATCCCGATCTGCGCAACGCCTCGGCCAATCGGCTGCTGCCTGGCTACAACATGATCTCCAACGTCACCGTCTCCAACGACGGCGGTGGGCGCGATGCGGACGCCTCCGACCCCGGCGACTGGGTGACCGCAGCCGATGCGAAGACGCAGCAGTTCAGTGGTTGCACCGTCTCCAACAGCAGCTGGCACGGCACGCGCGTCGCTGGGATCCTCGGCGCACTCACCGACACCAACATGCAGGGCGTCGCCGGCATGAGCTGGCAGGGTTGGATCGAGCCTGTGCGGGTGCTCGGTAAGTGCGGCGGCTACGACTCCGACATCCTCGCCGCCATGGCCTGGGCGGCGGGCTTCCCGGTCGCCGATGTCCCCACGAATCCCTATCCGGCAAGAATCATCAACATGAGCCTCGGTTCGAGCGGGTCCTGCCCGCAGAGCTATCAGACGATCGTCGACCAGCTGGTTGGCGCGGGAGTCCTGGTGGTGGTCGCCGGGGGCAATGAAGGCGGGCCCGTAGACGCACCGGCCAACTGCGCGGGAGTCGCCGGCATCGCGGGCCTGCGGCAGGTGGGCACCAAGGTTGGCTACAGCAGCCTCGGCCCGGAGATCGCCCTGAGCGCCCCGGCGGGGAACTGCGTCAACACCGGCGCGGGCCAGCCGTGTCTCTTCTCGATCGTGACGACCACCAACACCGGCACCACTGTCCCTGCAAGCAACACCTATACCGACCAATACAACTTCAACGTCGGCACCAGCTTCTCCGCACCGATCGTCGCGGGAATCGCCGGACTGATGCTGGCGCTGAACGGCAACCTCACTCCCGACCAGCTCATCGCACGGCTGCAGAAGTCGAGCCAGCCCTTCCCGGTCTCCGCCACGCCCGGGGTCGGGATGTGTCACGTGCCGACCGGCCCGAATGATCTGCAGACCAACGAGTGCAGCTGCACGACGCAAACCTGCGGCGCGGGCATGGCCAATGCCAGCGGCGCGGTCCAGGAAGCACTGCGGCCTATTGCTGCCGTGGCGGTGTCCGGCACCGTGCGGGCCGGCAACCCGGCGACGCTCGATGCGGGCGGTAGTGCGGCCGCCTGCCAGGCCAGCATCGCGAGCTACGCATGGACGGTGACCCAGCCGGCCGCGAACCCGCCGCCTATCCAGAATGCCAACAGCGCCCGCGCCAGCATCGTCGCACCGACAGCGCCCAACACGTATACGCTGATGCTGACCGTGACCGACAACCAGGGGCGCATGGACAGCGCAACGGTGGTCCTCACCTCGAGCAGCGTGCAGACGACTGCGCCCGTGGCCGCGGGCAGCGGTGCGTGTCTGGCTGCGGTCGCCTACACCGTCCCTCCGCCTGCGAGCGGTGCGGGTGCCGCCGGCGGTGGCGGTGGGCACGGCGGCGGCGGTGCGCTGGATCTCCTCACCCTGCTGTCGCTCGCCGGTACCACATTCGCCGCCGCGGCGGTGCGGCGGCCGATGGCGGTCGTTCCGTCATCCCCGCCGCGCTAAAGCACCTCGTCTAGCCTTGCAGCAGCCGCTGCGCGGCCTCCAGCCAGGTACGCTGCGCGCGGCGATAATGTCCGGGGGCGATACGCGCCTGCTCGAGCAGCTCTCTCACTACTCGCTGCGCCTCGGCACGCTCGCCCTGTTTCTGCAGCAGCTGTGCGTAGCGCACCGCTGCCTCGGCACCCGGATAGGAGTTCGCCAGCGCGCGGTACTCCTCGAGCGCTTTGTGCACGTTGCCTTCGGTCTCGAGCGCACGTGCGTACAGCAGATGACCCACCGGCGAGCGGAAATCCGGGTTGAGACGGATCAGCTCATCGAGCGTGGCGCGTGCACCGGCGGCATCGCCCTTGCCGAACTGCGCCTGCGCGAGTCCCAGCATCAGGTTAGGATCGTGCTGGTAGAGCCCGGTGAGAGCCTCGCGGTACTGACCGATGGCCTCATCGAAGCGCCCGTGACGCACGAGCTCGTCGGCGTATCGCTGGCGGCTGGCGACGTTGCCCGCAACGCGCGCCTCGCTTTCGTAGCGGCGCAGCTCCGCACCAGGGTCCATCGCCTTGCGCAGACCGCGTGCGGTGCGCTGTGCGGTGCGGCTGCGGAACAGCTCCGGCAGGATCTCGACGACGATGTAGGCGAGGACGCCCGCGAGCGCGAGCCCGGGAATGATGAGCACCCAGATCCACAGCTGATTGCGCCCCGTCTTGATGACGTGAATGATGAAACCCGCCTGGATCAGCAGCGAAACGATGAACAGCAGCGACATCCGGTCCCTCCGCGTAAGCTAGCGCGCCGCTCGTGCCGGCGGCGGCAGCGCGAACGCCATCACATAGTCACCGCGCGGCGTCCCGAGCGGCCCGTGCCCGCCGGCGCTGATGACGAGATACTGCCGCTGGCTCGACCCGGCGCGATAGGTCATCGGCGTCGCCTGACCACCGGCGGGGAGCTTGTGCTTCCAGAGCTCGGCCCCGGTCTCGATGTCGAAAGCGCGCAGGTAGCCGTCGATAGCGGCTCCGACGAACACCAGCCCGCCGGCGGTGGCGATCGGACCGCCCATATTAGGCATGCCGAAGTCGCGCACCGGCACGAACCAGGGAGTGAAGCCTTCCGTCGAGCCAAGCGGCGATTGCCAGGCGATGCGATTGTGGCGCAGGTCGACGCTCACCAGCGCTCCCCAGGGCGGCGCGGTGCACGGCAGCCCCCACGGCGAGAGCAGCGGCTCGCGGCGCATCGCATAGGGTGTGCCCGCCTGAGGCCCGAACTGGGAATGCGGGTAGTCGCCCGACCGCACCTCGCGCTCGTACTCCGCGCGCGTGAGCAGCGTGACCACCATGGGCAGCAGGTTCACCGCGGCAATGACGCGGCCGTGATCCTGATCGAACGCCAGGCCGCCCCAGTTCACGCCGCCGATATAGCCTGGCGTGAGCAGCGTACCGTGCAGGTCCGGAGGCGTGAAGATCCCCTCGTTGCGCAGCGTCGCGATGAGCTGGCGGCACTTGATGCGATCGTAGAAGGTGACTCCCCACGCATCCTCAGGGAGCACGGGGTGTTGTGGGGCCAGGGCCGGAAGGGAAGAGAATGGCTGTGTCAGGGAGGCCTGCTCGCCCGGCACCCGGCTCGCTGGCACGGGCCGCTCCGTGAGCGGAAAAAGCGGTTGGCCGCGTGAGCGCTCGAATACGTACAACATGCCGGTCTTGGTCGCCTGGATGACGGCGGGTACCGGCATGCCCTGCACCTCGACATCGCCCAGCACCGGTTGGGCGGCAAGGTCGTAGTCCCAGAGGTCATGATGAACGAGCTGCTGTTGCCACACGAGCCGGCCGCTGCGCGCATCGAGCGCGAGCAGCGAATCGGCGAAGCGATCGGAGCCGAGGCGTTGACCGCCGTAGTAATCCGGGCTCGCCGAGCCGGTGGGCACCAGCACCAGGCCATGCTCCTGATCGACCGTCATCACGCCCCAGGCGTTTCCGGCGCCGGTACTCTGAGCCTGCTCGAGCTTCCAGTCGGCCGCCGCAGGATGCGCCGGAGAATCGGGCAGCGGATCGAAGGACCAGAGCTGCGCCCCGCTCTCGGCGTCGTAAGCACGAATGACTCCGCGCTCGACCTCGCTCGCACGGTTGTCGCCGATAGCGGATCCGACGATCACGACCTTGCCGAAGACCGCCGGTGGCGAGGTAACCAGATACTCTCCGCTATCGCGAATGCGCAGGCCACGGGTGAGGTCTACCTGGCCGCCCGTGCCGAAGTCGCCGCACGGCCGGCCGGTGTCGGCATCGAGCGCGAGCAGACGCGCATCGAGCGTGCCGGTAAATACCCGATGGCGGCAGGCGCCACCACCGGCCGCGCCGCCGGCCGACCACAGGCTCACGCCGCGCGCACTCGCTTCCGAGTAGCGGCGCGCACGATCGATGTGCGGATCGAAACGCCAGCGCTCACGGCCCGACTCCGGGTCGAGCGCGATCACGACATTGGTGGCGGTCTCGAGGTAGAGCAGACCGAAAGCGATCACCGGCGTCGCTTCGAAGGTGAGCTTTCTGGCGCTCGCGAATCCTGCGCCCAGCTCGCCCGTGCGATAAGTCCACGCAGGGGCGAGGCGTGCGACGTTGCCGCGGTTGATCTGATCGAGAGTGGAGAAGTGCTGGCCTAACGCATCGCCGCCGTAATAACCCCAATCGCTCGAGCCCGGCGCCTGAGCCAATGCCGCGCTCGACAGGACCGCTATCGACAATGCCGACACGGTGCGCAGCGCCTGCGACCGGTGCCGGGCGCGCTGCGCACCGGAGGCACGGTGCACTCGACGCACCAGGCAATGTCCGCTCATGCCTGCCATTATCTGTGATGGCGTGCGCGGCCGGCGAGTCTCGAGGCGCGCCCTCGCCGACAATGCTGGTATTCTTCGCCGCGTGAGTTCAACACGGGCGGTCGTGTCCCGTCTTCGGGCGCTGAGTCTATTCCTGGCAGCTTGTCTCGCGGCGCCCGCCATCACCGACGCACAGGCAACTCCCGAGCCGCCGGCGTCACTCGACACCCACCATCGCCCGCGCATCGGTCTCGTGCTCTCCGGTGGCGGCGCCCGCGGTACCGCGCACATCGGTGTGCTGAAGGTGCTCGAGCAGATGCGCGTACCGATCGACGCGATCGCGGGCACCAGCATGGGCGCGGTGGTCGGCGGTCTGTATGCGAGCGGCCTCTCGGCACGCGACATCGAGAAGGTCATGACCTCGATCAACTGGCAGGACGCCTTCCGCGACCGCCCGCCGCGCGAGGATCTTGACCTGCGTCGCAAGGAGGAAGACGAGACTTTCCTCGTCAAGTACCACTTCGGGTTGCGTGATGGCCGCATCGCGCTGCCGAAGGGACTGATCCAGGGGCAGAAGCTCATCGAGACGCTGCGGCGACTGACACTGCCCGTGGCGCGCATCAGCGACTTCGATGAGCTGCCGACTCCCTTCCGCGCCGTGGCTACCGACCTCGAGAGCGGCGAGAGCGTCGTCATGGGCTCGGGCGATCTGACCAGCGCGCTGCACGCGAGCCTGTCGGCGCCCGGCGTGTTCGCGCCGGTCGAGCGCGAGGGGAAGCTGCTGGTCGATGGCGGCATCGCTGACAACGTACCGGTTGACATCGCGCGCACCATGGGTGTCGATGTGCTGATCGTCGTGGACGTGGGCTCGGGCCTGCTGCCGCGCAAGCGGCTCACCAGTGCGCCCGTGATCTCCAATCAGATGCTGGCGATCCTCATCAACCGCAACGCGCAGGCGCAGCTGGCTACCCTCACGCCGAAGGACGTGCTCATACGTCCGGCCCTGGGGGATGCGTCCTCCTTCGACTTCGGCAATGTCGCACGCGTCATCGGAGTCGGCGAGAAGGCGGCGCGCGAGAGCGCGTCACAGCTTGCAGCGCTCGCGCTGAGCGAGCAGCAAATCCAAGGTTATGCATTGCATCGCGAGACGCTGCGCGTCCCGCCGCCGCGCATCGACTTCGTGACCGTCCAGCCGGGCTCGGAACGCTACGCTGGCGCGGCCAACACACTGTTCGGTGACCTCGTCGGCAGGCCCCTGGATCCGGACGCAGTGGCGCGGCGCATGACCGCGCTCTACGGTCGCGGGGCGCTGGATACGCTTGACTACCAGGTGGTCGGCGAGACCGGCCACTACGGGCTCGCCATCGATGCGCGGCCGAGCTCCCAGGGCTCGAACTACCTGCGTTTCGGGCTCAGTCTCCAGGATGATTTCCAGGGTAACTCGACCTACACGGCGGCGATGCGCTTCGTCATGTCCGACATCACCCGCAACGCCGGCGAATGGGTCACCGATCTCGCGATCGGCAGCACCTCCGGCATCTCCTCGGAGCTGTTCCTGCCCCTCGCACGGTACTCCGGCTGGTTCGTCATGCCGCACATCTCGGACCTGGCGCGCGACCTGTACGTGTACCAGGAGCAGACGCTGGTCGCGAAGTACCGCCTGCACACCTTCGACTACGGCGTGGATTTCGGGCGCCAGTTCGGCAACTGGGGGGAGATCCGCCTCGGCGCGGTGCGTGAGCAGGGTCACTACGTGCTCGCGACCGGCGATCCTACGGACCCGAACCTGCCGGTGCAGAGCTTCACTCCCTACAGACTGCAGCAGTACTTCGTGCGTCTCACCTACGACCGGCTCGACGACATCAACTTCCCGCGGCATGGTCAGCAGGCGGCCCTGCAATACAGCGCCTATCGCAATGCGAGTGGCATCGTGCAGACTGCCGACCAGGTCACGGGCAGCTACATCGGCGCCTACTCCTTCGGCCGCGACACGCTGGCCTTCTCCGCCGCCGGCGGCACAACGCTGCAGGCGAATGTCACCGACCTCAATCTGCAGTTCCCGCTCGGTGGTTTCCTCAACCTCTCGGGTCTGCGTGCTGATTCGCTGCTCGGACCCAACTACGGCATCGCGCGAGCGCTCTACTACCGACAGATCGGGCGCGGCGGCCCGGGATACTTCGACCTGCCCACCTATCTCGGCCTGTCACTCGAGATGGGCAACGTGTGGCAGACCCGCAGCGAAACGAGCTTCGGGAACACCGAGAAGGATGCGAGTGTGTGGCTGGGGCTCGACACCTTCATCGGCCCGATCTACATCGCCACCGGCTTCGATACCCACGGCAGTCAACAGTTCTATCTGTTCCTCGGGCGGCCGTTCTACGGCGGCCCGCACTGACCGGCCGGGGCCTGCGGCGGCAGGTTGACTACAGGCCGCGGCTCTCCGCGAGGTTCTCGATCTTCTGGAACACGAGCGCAGGCTTGTCACCGGCGCGGGAATATTCGTGGCGACGGCTCATTTCTGCCATGGCCGCATCGCGCTCGGCCGGACTCGAGTACCAGTGCAGCCGCTGCCAGTCGGGCCCGAGGAGCTTGCGAAACGGATCCCCGGTCGGGAGGCTCACGCGAATCCCGTAGGGACGCAGTTTTTCGATCGGCGGGATGCGCAGGTTCTGAGGCTGACTGATTCCCATGGCGGCCGAGAGCTTACGGTGCCCGGAGCGCGGGCCGCAAGCCGAGGGCAGCCGGCCGTGCCCAGTGCAACTCTTGAGTCATGCAGCGCCCGTCCCCACACTCTGCATCCCCCCTCGAGGAGACCTCACCATGGCGCTGTTCCGAAGGAAGTCCACCATGCCGGCCGCGGATACGGCGCTGCCCGGACGCAGCACACCGCTCAAGGTGCCGGAAGCGCATTTCGTCAACGGTCACCGGATCGTCCCGCCTTTCCCGGCGGGGCTGCGCGAAGCCATCTTCGGGCTCGGCTGCTTCTGGGGTGCGGAGAAGCTCTTCTGGCAGTTGCCCGGCGTCTATTCGACGGCGGTCGGGTATGCCGGCGGATTCACGCCGAATCCAACCTACGAGGAGGTCTGCACCGGGGACACCGGGCACGCGGAGGTGGTGCGCGTCATCTACGATCCGCAGAAGATTTCCTATCAGGAACTGCTGAAGCAGTTCTGGGAGGCGCACGACCCGACTTCCGGCATGCGCCAGGGAAACGATGTGGGCACTCAGTATCGCTCGGTCATCTACGCGCTCGACCAGGATCAGCGCGCTGCGGCGGAGGAATCGAAGCGAATCTTCCAGGCGCGTCTCACTGCCGCAGGTCGCGGCACGATCACCACCGAGGTCCTCGATGCGCCGAGGTTCTACTACGCGGAGGACTATCACCAGCAGTATCTTGCGAAGAACCCGGCAGGGTATTGCCCGGATCACTCGTGCGGGGTCTCGTTTGGTTCTGCGGGGTTACGAGAGGGTGAGAAGGCGTAGTCTGCGGAGTGACCCCGGTTTCTGCGGGACGCCAGAGGGGAGCTGAAGGATCCAAGACCCTGCGGATTTCTGCAGGAGAATGGCGGCTGTTTTCGGCGCTGAAGTCTACCGGAATTCTACCGGTGTTCTGGTCTTAGGAAAGTCCGCGGGGAAGGATTCTCGCGCATGTACTGCGGTATCACTAGGACGAGATGAATTCATGGCAGCACGAAAGATCAAGCTCACGCATCCGGGGAAGATCCTGCGGGAGGAGTTCATGAAGCCCGTGCGTTTGTCTGCGTATGCATTGGCGAAGGCCCTTGCTGTGCCGTTGCCGAGGGTCAATGACATCGTGCGGGAAAGGCGTGCGATTTCGCCCGAGATGGCGGTACTGCTGTCGACGTACTTCGGAACTTCAGATGCCTACTGGATCAACTTGCAAGCGCATTTCGACCTCGAAATGGCGAAGGACAAGGTGGGCAAGCAGGCTGCGCGGATCAATCCCACCCACACGACGAGACCGGTGCGCTTC
>Ga0210384_10003935_pt1 | contig 16860 bp, 13 predicted proteins | sample IncBWH2MmetaG_FD_160574 | JGI IMG/M metagenome (GOLD analysis project Ga0210384, IMG submission 160574) | Forest soil microbial communities from Barre Woods Harvard Forest LTER site, Petersham, Massachusetts, United States - Inc-BW-H-2-M | ecosystem: Environmental > Terrestrial > Soil >...
AGTCCCAAGCAAGTTCGCCTGGAAGGCAGCACCAAGCAAAAACCCCAATCCGCTGAAGTGGTTGGCGAAGCTCCCGCCGAAGAATTCAGCGTCACCGTAATGGTCCGCCGAAAGAAGCCGCTACCCTCGCCCGAAGCCGCCGCGCAGCTCAAGCCCGAGCAGCGCCAATACCTTTCCCGCGAGCAGCAAGCCGCAGAGTACGGCGCCGATCCCGCGGACATCGCCCTGGTCGTGCAATTCGCCAAAGACAACGCGCTCCGCGTCGTGCGCAGCGATCCGGCGCAGCGCCAGGTGGTGCTCTCTGGAACTCCCGCCGCCTTCAACCAAGCTTTCGGCGTCAACCTCAAGACTTACAAGACGCCCACCCATACCTATCGCGGCCGCGAAGGCGACATCTATCTTCCCGAAAATTTGCGCGACGTCGTTACCAGCGTCACCGGACTGGACAATCGTCCTTTCGCGCGCCCGCACTTCCGCGTTCATCGCGGTGCCGCCAAGGCCGTCAACGCCGGCCGTGACGCCGCCGCCACCTCCGCGCGTGCTTCCCAAATTCCGCCCGGCTTCTCTCCCTCGCAAATCGCCGCACTCTACAATTTCCCCGCCGGACTCACCGGCGCCGGCCAAACCATCGCCATTCTCGAACTCGGCGGCGGCTTTCGTCCCCAGGAACTGGCCACTTATTTCAAATCGATCGGAGTCGCAGCGCCCAATGTGACCGCCGCTTCTTTTGCCGGCGGCGGCACGAACCATCCCGGGACCAACGCCCTCGACCCCGCCAATCCCGACGTCGAAGTCATGCTCGATATTCAAGTCGCCGGCGCCGTCGCTCCCGGAGCCAAAATCGTGGTCTATTTCGCTCCCGACGCTACCGATCAAAGCTTTCTCGGCGTTATGAACGCCATCGTCCACGACGCCGTCAACCGCCCGAACATCGTTTCCATCAGTTGGGGCGGCCCCGAGGACGAAGGCACCGATCAGTTCCGCAACGAATTCGATCGCATTCTGCAGTCCGCCGCGCAAATGGGCATCACCGTGTGCGCCGCCGCGGGCGACAATGGCTCAGCCGACTTCGGCGCCAACGATGCCAACTGGGACGGCCACGCGCACGTCGACTTCCCCGCTTCCAGCCCGCACATTCTCGCTTGCGGCGGCACGCAAATCACCGCGTCCAGCAAGAGCATCAGCAACGAAGTGGTCTGGCACGACGGCCCCAACGATGGCACCGGCGGCGGTGTCAGCCGCAAATTCCCCCTGCCGGATTATCAGAAAAACGCCGGTATCAACCAGCCCGCCGTCGATCCCGCCGGCCCAGCCCAGCGCGGTGTCCCTGACGTAGCCGGCAATGCCGCTCCCGCTTCCGGCTACAAGGTCTTGTGCGACGGCCAGTCCTTCCCTGACCCGGCGCAAGGAATTCCGCCCGTAGGCGGCACCAGCGCCGTCGCTCCCCTGTGGGCCGGATTGCTCGCTTTGCTCAATCAAGGACTTGGCAAGCCCGTCGGCGCGGTGAATGTGCAGCTTTACAACCTCCTCGGCAGCAGCGCCTTCAACGACATCGTCACCGGCAGCAACGGCGACTACCAAGCCAAAAAAGGCTGGGACGCCTGCACCGGCCTCGGCTCCCCCAACGGCGCCAACCTCCTGCAGGCCCTGAAAGCTTAGAGCGCTTGGCCGCCGCGCGCATCGACGCCATAATTCATCGCGCTCCGGCTGCTACTCTAGCGCCGCAGGCGCGACACATATCGCGGAATCGCTGCGACATACGGCCGCGCGCGCCACTCCGGCACGCCCATAAGAAGGAAAAAAGAAGGAAGGAAAAACCACCTAACCTAAGACGAAATCGAACCTGCGCTGACTCGCCGTGTCCTTATAATTTCCATCGCGCGTTCCAGCAACACTTCAAACTCGCAATCCTCCACCGTCCCATGAGCGGATGGCGTTGCTTCGCTTGCTTTCGCCTCTTTGGCCGTCGATTCCGAGGAGGGCAGGGTGGGGTCAAGTTCCAGCATCATACGTACGTCCTGGGGAGAAATTCCCGTATCGGGAGGTAGTGTACCAGCCCGCCCATTCGTTACACTCTTTTTTCTCCGCCTAGGTGGGGCGTCCCTTTCACGCCAAGCTTCGAGCCGCGAACACCCCGCGATTCGCACTTCGGCTTCTTCCTTAGCGCGCACTCGGCTCCCTCTCAAAATCTGCCAGGCCACTTTCGCGCCGCGTTTTTGGGTGGGCTCTTGCTTCGCTCCCTTCTGCTCCGCGTTTCTTTAGTCGGACCTTGGTGTATGATGTGTATGACACTTATGACGTGTAATGCGCGAGGGTCGCGCAGGAGGTTACAATGCTCTCGATCCGCTTGAAACCTGTCCTCGAACGTCGCCTCTCCCGCTTGGCTCGCAAGACCGGGCGCACCAAGACCTTTTACGCCGCCAAACTTATCGAGGAAAATATCGACGACCTCGAAGACCGTTACCTTGCCGAAGCCCGCCTCGAAAAGCGTGGCAAGACCTTCACCAGCGCCCAGGTTCGGAGGCAGCTTGGCGTGGAAGATTGAGTACGACGCGGGCGCCGTTAAAGACCTCCGGAAACTCGATCGCCAAGTGCAGCGGGAGATTTTGGATTACATGGACAGGCGCATCGCCAAGGCCGACGACCCGCGAGCCTTTGGCAAGCCCCTTCGCCACACTAAGTTCGGCCTCTGGCGCTACCGCTTGCGCGACTACCGCATCATCTGCCAGCTGCAAGATGCCAAGCTGATTGTCCTCGTGGTCGCCATCGGCCATCGCAGTACCGTATACGAGCGTTGATTGGGGGACTGGCGCGGCCTTCACGCCGGTCACCTCACCGTCCGTCCCGTCATCCCGGCATCGAAAGATAATCCCCCGCAGCAACGTAGTATGGTTGACCGTCTATGACTGCCACTGATTCCCTGCTGTCGGCGGAAAGTGTGTCGCGCGAGTTTCGACTTGGCGACTCGATCGTCCGCGCCGTCGATCAGGTGTCGATCACGGTGCGGGCTGGGGAATTTGTGGCGCTGCTGGGGAGCTCAGGCTCCGGCAAGTCTACGCTTCTGAATTTGCTGGCTGGGCTGGACCGGCCTACAGCAGGGGCGATTCGGGTGCAGGGTCGGGATTTGGCGCAGCTTTCTTCTGCGGAATTGGCACGGTACCGGCGGGAGACGGCAGCGATGGTGTTTCAGTCTTTCAATCTGCTGCCGCGGATGACGCTGGAGGAAAACGTGGAGTTGCCGCTGCGGCTTGCGGAGGTGGAGCGCGGGTCCCGGGCCGGGCGGGTTAAGGAAGCGCTGGACCGCGTAGGGCTGGCGCCGCGGCGGCGGCACCGGCCTAGCGAGCTTTCTGGCGGCGAGCAGCAGCGCGGGGCCATTGCGCGGGCGCTGGTCAATCGGCCGTCGATCCTTTTTGCGGACGAGCCTACCGGAAATCTGGACAGCAAGAATGGCGAAAACATACTTCAGTTGCTTGCGGAGATTCAGAAATCGTTGGGGATGACCATCGTTATGGTGACGCATGAGCGGCCGCTGGCGGAGCGCTTTGCGAATCGCATTGTGTTTCTGTCGGACGGCAAGCTGGTCAGCGAAGGAACGCCAGGCGACCTAACGCCTAGCAAGGGCGGCGCGCAATGAAGGCGCGTGACCTCAGCGAGCTGGCGATGCGCAATCTGCGCGAAGCGCTGCTGCGCAACTCCCTGACGACGCTCGGAATTGCCGTGGGCGTGGCTTCGCTGGTGGCTATGCTTTCGCTCGGCGTTGGATTGCAGGCGCTCGCTTCGCAGCGGCTTACGCGCTCCGGCTTGTTCGATGCGGTGTTTGTGACTTCGCCGCGCGGATTTGGCGGCGCGGGCGGCGCGCCTGGTGGAGGCGGTGGAGGAGGCCCGGCACGCGCCGTGGCTTTGAAAGATGCCAAGCCGCTCGATGAAGATGCGCGTCATCAGCTGGCGCAAATTCCAAATGTCACCGAGGTGTATCCGCAAATCCGCTTTGCCGCGCAGGCGCAGTTCGGTGCCAGCAGCACGACTACTTCCGTTCTGGGATTGCCGGAATCTTCGCGAGTGAGCGGAGCGTTTGAGGGCATGAAGGGCAGCTTGTTCTCGTCTCCACAGGCCCACGAGGTGATCCTGCAAAAAGATTTTGCCAGCGAACTGAGTACTGCACCGGACTCCTTGATCGGCAAGGATTTAGTGCTGCGCTACGCCGAACGCGCGTCTTCGCCGTCTGGAGACGCCAACGCTGGATTGCTGAATGCGCTGACCGGAGCAGGGCTGGGCGGCGGGATTTCAGTGGCGCCGCACGAACAGAAGTTTCGCATCGCCGGAATCATTGAATCCGACCCCTCCGCAGGAATTGGCGGGTTTGGCGGCGCGCGCGTGTTTCTTCCGCTGGCTACGGCGGAAGCGCTGCACGTCGCGCAACCGTCCGACCTGCAGTCGCTGATGTCCAGCGCGCCGAGCAAGCCGTCGTATCTGGCGCTCACGGTGCGCGCCAAGTCTCCCAAAGACGTGCAGCAGATTGAAGACGCCATCAAGAAGCAGGGCTTCCTGGCGTTTTCGCTGCTCGATGCCACCAAGGGCTTGCGGACCTTCTTCACCGTGTTCGACTTATTGCTCGGTCTGTTCGGCAGCCTGGCGCTTACGGTGGCTTCGCTCGGTATCATTAATACTTTGGTGATGGCCATCCTGGAGCGGCGCCGCGAAATCGGCATCCTAAAAGCCCTAGGCGCGACCGATGGCGACGTCAAGCGGCTCTTTTTTGCCGAAGCTGCCGCCATGGGCTTTCTTGGCGGACTACTCGGCGTGGCCGGCGGTTGGCTGATCGGCCGGGCGCTTACACTCGGCACGACGATTTATTTGAAGCGGCAGGATTTGCCGAGCGTGCAAATATCGTCGGTGCCTTGGTGGCTGGCGCTTAGTGCGATCGGCTTCGCGGTCGTTGTCAGCCTGGCTGCGGGGCTGTACCCTGCCGCGCGCGCTGCAAAGCTGAATCCCGTCGAGGCATTGCGTTATGAGTAGGGGCGTTATGAATGGGTGCACTGCGAATAAATAGTTCCTTACTGTCACAAGACCCACGGAAATCCGCACACGCGAAAGTAATTTCGTTTTGCCGCGCTGGCCGAAATGATTAAACTCGGCGCATGAGCTTGCTGGACCCTCTCTTCCGTTCTCCGGCTGTCGACGATATTCTTTCGGACAAATCCTCCATTCAAGCGATGCTCGATTTTGAGGCCGCGCTGGCGCGAGCGGAGGCCCGCGCCGGCGTGATTTCTTCCGGCGCTGCCGGAGCCATCGAGTCCAAGTGCCGCGCCGAACTCTTTGACCTGGGCGCGATCGGCGAGTCCGCGGCGGTCGCGGGTAATCTGGCCATTCCGCTGATCAAGCAACTCACCGCGCTGGTCGCGCAACGGGATAAGGAAGCCGCGCGGTACGTGCACTGGGGCGCCACTAGCCAGGACGCCATCGACACCGGGCGCGTCCTGCAGTTGCGGCAGGCGCTGGACCTGATCGCGCGCGATCTGGATGGTTTGGTCGAGCCGCTGGGACGCATGGCGCAGAAGCACCGCGCCACCCTGATGGCCGGCCGCACCTGGATGCAGCAGGCGCTGCCGATTACCCTGGGCGTGAAAATCGCTGGTTGGCTGGATGCGCTGGTGCGGCACTCGACGCGATTGAAGGAGACGCGGGAGCGGTGTCTGGCGCTGCAATTTGGCGGCGCAGCGGGAACGCTGGCGGCGCTGGGCGGGCGGGGGCCGGAAGTGGCGGCCCTTCTCTCGGCAGAGCTGAAGCTGGCGCTGCCGGACATTCCCTGGCACGCGCATCGCGATCGCATGGCGGAAATTGCTACGACGCTGGGACTTTGCGTTGGCACGGTGGGAAAAATCGCGCGCGATATTTCGCTGCACATGCAGACGGAAGTGGCGGAAATGTTTGAACCGGCGGCGGAGGGGCGCGGCGGATCGTCGAGCATGCCGCACAAGCGAAATCCGGTGACCGCCGCGGTGCTGCTGGCGACGGCGGCGCGCATGCCTGGGCTGGTGAGCACGATGCTGGCGGCGATGGTGCAGGAAGACGAGCGCGGATTGGGCGGCTGGCAAGCGGAGTGGGAAACGCTGCCGGAAATCGTGGGGCTGACGGCAGGTGCGCTGCATCACTTGAGCGTGCTGCTGCCGGCGCTTGAAATTGATGCCGAACACATGCGCAGGAATTTGAATATTACGGAAGGTTTGCTGTTTGCGGAAGCGGTGAGCATGGCCCTGGCGGATAAAATCGGGAAGGCGCAAGCGCATGAATTGGTGCAGGCGGCGTGCATGCGCGCGATCAAAGAGAAGCGAGGGCTACGGCCGATTCTGAGCGGCGATGCGCGAGTGAGCGAGCACTTGAATGCCACGGATTTGGATCGATTGTTTAATCCGCACCATTATCTGGGAGCTGCGGATGAATTTTTGTATCGCGTGGTGGCGGCGAGCCGCGTGAAAATTCCGGCGGGAGAAGAGTGAGCCATGGCCTTTGCAGAGATCGGTGACGTGCGGATTCGCTATCAGTGGGACGGGCCGGAGGATGCGCCGGCGGTGGTGCTATCGAATTCGCTGGGCACGGATTTGACGATGTGGGACACGCAAGCGGCGGCGTGGTCGAAGAAATTTCACGTGTTGCGCTACGACACGCGGGGGCACGGGCAGTCTTCCGTGACGCCGGGGCCGTACAGCATTCAGCAGCTTGGTTGCGACGTAGTGGCGCTGATCGAGGCTTTGGGAGTCGAGCGCGTGCATTTCTGCGGATTGTCGATGGGCGGGCAAATCGGAATGTGGCTGGGCGGCAACGCACCGGCGCGATTGCACAAGCTGGTGCTTTGCAATACCGGCGCAAAGATTGGAACGCCGGAGCTCTGGGGCGCGCGAATCGAAGCGGTGAAGAGCGGCGGAATGAAAAGTATTGCTCCGGCGGTGCTGGAGCGCTGGTTTACGGCGGGATTTCGCGCGACAAAAGCGGAAACAGTGGCGGCAGTGCGGAAATTGCTCGAGGACACGAATCCCGAAGGCTACATCGCGAATTGCGAAGCAGTGCGCGATTTCGATTACCGGGAGCGCGTGGACAAAATCGCGGTGCCCACGCTGGTGATTGCCGGCTCGGCGGATCCTTCTACTCCACCGGCGGATGGGCGGTTTATCGCGGAACACATTGCGGGTGCAAGCTTTGTGGAGCTGCATGCGGCGCATCTTTCAAACATTGAGGATGAAGCGCGATTCACGAAGGAAGTGGGCGACTTTTTGGCGGGTTGAAAGCGGAATTCACCTCGGAGGACACAGAGCGCACAGAGAGGCGGACCGAGAGCAGGGGGAACGATGGACGAACGGGAGCGGTATAAGCAAGGGATGAAGGCGCGGCGAGAGGTGCTGGGGGACGCACATGTGGATGCTTCGCTGAAGAAGCGCACGGATTTCAATGAGGCGTTTCAGAATCTGCTTACGCGGTATGCCTGGGGCGATATCTGGAGCCGGCCGGGATTGCCGCGGGAGACACGCAGCATGATCACGGTGGCGATGCTGGTGGCGCTGAACCGGACCCAGGAACTGAAGCTGCATTTGCGGGCGGCGTTGCGGATTGGTTTGACGAAAGACCAGATTCAGGAAGTGTTGCTGCAGACGGCGGTTTATTGCGGAGTGCCGGCGGCGAATGCGGCGTTTCATGCGGCGGAGGAAGTCTTCGCGGAAAAAGAGGAAGCAAAGAAGTAAGGACGTAAGACGGCGCGCGGGATTACGAAGTGCCGGAGAGGGTTTGCCAGCCGCGGCGGGAGAGCGACCAGTAGATGAAGTAGCCGGCGGCGGCGGCGCAGCCGAGCAGCACGAAGCCGGGGAGCCACTCCTGCAGGACTAGTTCGCCGATGCCGAACATGGTGCAGTAGATCAGCGCGCAACCCATGATCCAATCGAAAGTGTTGGCCGCGAAGTCGCGGACCGGCTTGATGTCTGGCGCGAGAGCGGCGATATGTTTCCAGCCGTGCACGGTGGGCTGCACGCGGCGGTAAAATTTGAGCAGGCGCTCTTCGGATTCGGCAGGCGTCAGCAGCGTGGTGATAATCCAGACGAGTGTGGTGGCTCCGGTCGTGATCATGGCGGATTTAGCAAAGACGACGGAATCGTTGCCGGAGAAATGCACTTGCGTGAGCGAAGTGGACACGATGAATGCCGCGATCATCGAGGATATTTCACTCCAGGCGTTGATGCGCCACCAATACCAGCGCAGCAGCAGCACGCCGCCGGTTCCCGCGCCCATGCCCAGTAGCAATTGCCACGCGGATTGAATGGAATTGATGTGCGCGGCGGTATAGCCGCTGAGAATCACCAATAGAACGATGAACACTTTGCTGGCCAAGACGTAGTGCTTCTCGCTTCCCTGGCGCACCAGAAAGCGGCGATAGAAATCGTTGATCAGATAGGAAGTGCCCCAATTGAGCTGCGTGCCCACGGTGGACATAAACGCGGCGAGGAACGCCGCGACCATCAATCCACGCAACGCCGGCGGAAGAAAATCGCGCAGCACCATCACATAGCCCTTTTCCGGCTCGGCAGTAAATTCGGCGCTGGGGTGTAAGCCGCCGTGAGCGGAATACACTGCGACGGCGACCAGGCCGGTGATGATCCACGGCCACGAGCGCAACGCGTAATGCGCGATGTTGAACCACAGCGTGGCGCCGAGCGAATTCTTTTCGTCTTTCGCGCTGAACATGCGTTGCGCGACGTAACCGCCGCCGCCAGGCTCCGAGCCCGGATACCAACTGGCCCACCACTGCATGGCGAGATACAGAAGAAATGTGAGCACCGGCAGAGTCCAGAGCGCGTCCGTGGTCCATCCGAGATGAAAGGAAGGAAAGAACGAAAGAATATTTCCGGTGGTCTGGCCGGAGGCGCGCGTGGCAGCGTCGACTTGCGAGAGCTGCACTTTGAGCAGCGCGATCCCCCCGATCTTGGAGACAGCAACCCACGCGAGAACGATGATCATCGACATTTTCAAAATGAACTGGAAGAGATCGGTGACCAGAACACCCCACAGTCCGCCGATAAACGTGTAAATGCCAGTGAACGGCACGAGGATGAGCACGCAGATCAACAGAGCGGTGTGCTCGGGGGCGCCGAGCGTGTAATTGAACAGTGAGTGGCTGGGGAAACCGATGGAGAGGACGCGGCCCTGCGCGATGGCATCGCCGAGAAGCACGGTGGTGATGCTGATCATGGCTTTGATGACCCAGCCGAGGATGAGGCAGTTCATCAGCGCGCCGAGATAGAGCGCGCGGAAGCCGCGGAGGAATGCTGCGGGCTTCCCGCCATAGCGCAGCTCAACAAACTCCACGTCCGTCAGAATTTCAGCGCGGCGCCAGTACCGCGCGAAAAAGAAAACCGTCATCATGCCGGAGAGGCATAGCGACCACCACAGCCAGTTACCGGCAATGCCGTTTTTGGCGACCAGCCCGGTGACGAGCAGCGGCGTATCCGCCGCAAACGTAGTAGCCACCATGGAAGTCCCGGCGAGCCACCAGGAAACATTGCGCCCGGAGACGAAGAACTCCTCGGTGCTGCCGGAAGAGCGCCGACGGTAGTAGAGGCTGATCAGCAGATTCAGCAGGAGGTAGACGCCGATGACAATCCAGTCTGTGGCAGTGAGGGCCATGGTCGGGTCAATGCTCCTTTTTGGCGAGAGAAGAAAACACTTTGGGATGCGCGAATTGCGCAACCACTGGCGCAGCACGCTGCGCCATCACCAAGAGGGCTGAGAAGATCATTTCAATTTGCCCTCACCTTCCGTGATGGTGATGTAGCGATCGATGGGGAGATTCGTGAAGCGTTCAGTTTTTCCACTGGGGAGGGGCCACGTAATCTCGAGGAAATCGATTTTTTCGTGGTTGCCGCAGCCGAGGACCACTCGGGGGTCGTGCGCGGAGAGATAGCTTCCGCCCCCGACTTTGCAGCGACTCTGCTTGAGGTCGCCTGCCTGGTAGGAGATCCGGGCGCCGACCGCGTCAGGATTGCACTTCTTGCCGATGAGACGAAGGCCGAGCCAATGATTCTGTCGGCCGGCGTTGTTGCGCAGCAGCACGGGAGCGCCATCGTTGACGGAGATGAGAACGTCGACCGCGCCGTCGTTGTCAAAATCGCCAAGAGCGAGGCCCCGCGCGGAGAAGCGCTTGGAAAAGACGGGACCACTCCGTTCGCTCACGTCGACAAATGTTTTTCCGTTGTTTCGAAAGAGAAGAAGAGGGGATTCGTAGGGCACTTGAGGCTGAACCTTTTGAATCAAGTCGTCGGGATTGCCGTTTGCCAGAAGAAGATCGAGAAAGCCGTCGTTATCATAGTCGAAGAACTTCAAGCCCCAACCGCTCATCAGCCAGGTGGCCTTGCCGATCCCGGTGGGGAGAGCCAGATCGTCGAAGGTTTCGTCACGATTGTTGTGATAGAGCGAGAACATTTCGCGGTCTACATTGGCCACGAACAGGTCCATGAAGCCGTCGTTATCGTAATCGGCCGAGTCGACACCCATGCCGGAGCGCGGACGGCCGCTGGCGCTGTAGGCGACACCGGCGGTCTCGCCGATGTCCTCAAAACGGCCGCCGCCACGATTGACGAATAGAGAATTCGGCGCCGTATCGCTGGCGACAAAGAGATCGATTAGGCCGTCGTTGTTAATGTCCGTGGCGACCACGCCCCACGCTTTGCCAAGATGAGCGGCGATACCGCTCGATTTGCTGACGTCGGTGAAGGTGCCGTCGCCATTGTTGTGAAAGAGCCAGCTGGGCATGGGCTTGTACAGCCGCGGGATGCAGTAGTGCAACCGGCCATCGTCGCCGACACCACAGGGAACATTTTTTGACTTATCGAAATCGACGAAGCGGCAGACGAAGAGATCCAGACGGCCGTCGTTGTCGTAGTCGAACCAGACGGCGCTGGAATTCCAGCCGGGAGCAGCAACGCCGGCTTTTTCGGTCACATCGGTGAAGGTGCCGTCGCCGTTGTTGTGATAGAGAATGCTGCGGCCATATTGGGTGACGTAGAGATCCGGGAAGCCGTCGCCGTCATAGTCGCCAACGGCAACGCCTTGCCCATAGCCGCCGCCGAGGACGCCGGCTTTTTCGGTAACGTCGGTAAAAGTACCGTCGCGATTGTTGCGATAGAGCGCGTTACGAAGTGGCGGATTCGGCGCGAAAAAGTCGCAGACGCCGCTGTTGATCAGGTAAATGTCCATCCAGCCGTCGTTGTCGTAGTCGAAGAATGCACAGCCAGCGCCAGTGGTCTCCGGAAGATACTTTTGCGCGGACTTTCCGGCGATGTGCTTCCACGCGATACCGGAAAGACGGGCAGGAACTTCCTCGAAGGGAAACCCTGCATCCGCGGCGGAATGCGCGGCAAGAGGAAGCGCACTGCATGCGAGAGCGCCGGAGATTCCGGCCAGGAAACGGCGGCGCGAAATCGCGTCACAGACGTCCCGCAAGAGTGGGCCGTGGATTTTCATGGCCAAAGGAGTTTCAGCCGCGCGCGGTGAAGGAAAGCGGACAGCTGCTTGTACCGGGTCACTGCGGGCGATCCGGGGGAGCGGCGTCCGGAGGCGTCCCGCCAGCGGCGCGTGCTTTTTCGGCCAGATCGCGGTGGACGGCGAACTCGCGATCAGCATCGTCTTTGCGGCCAGACCTACTGTAGGCAGTGGCCAACTGGAAATGCGCAGTCGGGTTCTGCGGCTCGAGCTTGACCGCACGCTCGAGCTGTGGAACGGCCTCGGCAAACCTGCGGGCGTCCACCAAGGCGGCTCCCAATCCGAGAAACGCATCACCCAGCGTGGGATCGAGCTGGGAAGCGCGCGAATAATGCTGAATCGCTTCTTCCAGGTGAGCGTCGCGGCGCGCCAGGCCCGCTAGGACATATTCCGCACCGGGATTGTTCGGATCGAGCTGGAGTTCTTGCTCAAATTCCTTGCGGGCTTCTTCCGAGACCACAGGATCGGAGCTGGTCTTGGAAAGCAGCGCGCGGCCGATGCGATAGTGCATGCCGATCATTCCCGGATTCTGCTGAAGGATCTTGCGGTACTTTTCCGTGGCTTCGTCCCAGCGCCCCTGAACTTCAAGGGACTCCGCGTCGAGTTCAATCGCCGGGATGGAAGAGGGCGCCGTACGCGCCAATTGCAGAGCTGCCCGTTCGGAAAGATCGGAGTAGGCGTGCACGGTCACGTAAAGAACTTCGGGATCTCCTGGGAACTCACGACTGAGCAAACTGAGAAAATCGCCTGCGGCGCCCTGTTGATTCAGCGCCAGCGCGCAGCGAACACCGGCAAGCGCAGCACGTTTTTTCAGATCCTTGTCGGCTATTCGCGCGGCGGACTTCTTCAAGATAGGCAGCGCTTCGGGACAACGGCCAACGCCTGCGAGATTCATGCCTTGTTGGGCCTCCGTGGCTGGATCGACGCGAGACTTCGGAGGGGTTTGTGCGCCGGCCGTGAGGGCAGAGAGCGCCACTGCAAGAGTCACGGAAAGGAGAGTCAAATCTAGGGCCATAAGAACTGTGGGGCAGGCTTCTTCTAAGCCTGCCCCAGTATACACATGGGTCGGGGGTTAGAAGTAAAGCTTCAAGCCGAGTTGAATATTACGCTCGCCTTGCGAAGAATTGATTACCCCAAACCCGCTACCACAGCAGCCGGTAGCAGGGGCATTGAGAATGGGGTGATTGAATAGGTTGAAGAAATCGGTCCGGAATTGCAGTCTCGCGCCCTCACGAAGAAAGCCGAACGAAAAATTCTTCTGCACACTAAGATCCACGTTGTTGAGCCTGGGACCGCGCACGATTCCATTTCCGCAGGTCCCGAACTGGTTCGGTTGCGAAAACCCGCTCGCGGTGAACCACTGGATTCCGGGTTGCCCACTGGCTGGAGTTCTTAGATATTGAATTGGGCCAGAGCAGTTGGGACGTGTATTGCCGGCTCCGGCGGCGTTGCCGTTCAAGGCTCCGGTTGTAGGCGTGATCGCAAAACCAGAACGGTCCGTCACGATAGTGGTGAGGTTCCACCCTCCCACGACGGCATCGGCCACGGAGTTCATATCTTTGCCGTACTTCTTCCCCCTACCGACGGGAAGCTCGTAAATGACGAAGGTTGCCAGTGAGTGCGTCGCGTCAAAGTAGCACGGTCCCCACTCCGCCTTCCGGTCGTAGAGGTTCTGGTAGAAGTTGCTATTGGCCGAGCTTTGGTTGCCGTTGAAACTGCTAGTGAAATAGCCTTCGTTATCCGTCATACATTTGGAATACGTATAGGCCACATTCGCCTGCAGCCCGTCACTAAGACGCTTTTGGAAGTCCGCCTGCAGCGCGTTATATTTCTGGTTGGTGCTCGAATCGGTTCCCACAATCGTGTTTCCACCGGGATTGCCACCGAGGAACAGAGTAGGGGCGGTAAGAGATGCGCGAGGGTCTGTTGCAGGGACAGTCTCGCTTCCAGTGAACTGCTTTTGGCTTAGGAGCAAGGGAACAACCAGGTGCGTGCCGTGCTGGCCGACGTAGGCAACAGTAAGTGTCGTTGTGTTCGTGAATTGGTGCTGAACGGAAATGTTCCATTGCTGGACAATCGCCGGTTTGAAATTAGGATCCCATACCAAAAGCTTGGCACCGGCGAATGGATTGCCCGGAGCAGGGGGAGGAGCGAGAATGCCCTGGTCCGTCGTGCTCTTGGGCAAGAGCCCTGCACCCTTATTGCTAACCGTCTGCACCTGAGTGACGAAAGGCGCATTCTGCGTAAGGCGCAGGTTGTCGCCCGTCCCTTCCAAATACGTCGAGATCGTAAACGCACCGCGCAATACCGTCTTTTTCCCCAGGGCCTCGGGCGACCAGGCAAATCCGATGCGCGGTTGGAAGTCCAAGCCGCCATAGTAGCCGTTGTAAAGAGCCCGGCTATTACCGTTCTGGTTGGCGAACATCGGCGTCCCGGTAAACAGTCCGAAGTTAACTTGTCGGTCGTGCACCTCCACCCAGGGAGTCTGTGCTTGGTAGCGCAGGCCAAGGTTTAGGGTAAGCGTAGGCGTTACCTTCCAATCGTCTTGAACGAAGGGTGCAAATGCCCACGCCCGGTGTCCCCATGCCTCCTGGCTGGATCCGCGGCCGAATCCGTTGACCAAGCCAAGATAGAAGTCCGCCCCTTGGTCTCCCGTGTAGCTTCCGTCGAAGGTCATGAATCCCAATGTGCCTAAAGTTCCCCCATATTTCGCATCAACGCGGTATCGCTCGAAGTCCGCACCGACGTGAAAGGTGTGACGCCCGCGTGTAAAAATGAGCGCATCGCTGTAAGTAAACTCGGTGTCGTTGAAATCCTGAAAACTGTTCCGGGTACTTATGGTGCTCAGCGTTGAGTTGGGGAAAACCAACTCGATCATTCCAGGGCCATTCACGTTGCCATTGGCAATCCCCAGCGTTGTGGCCAGGCTACCGACCCCGGGGCCGGGAGCAGCAAAGGTAAAGATTTTGTTATTGTTAACTCCCGCGCGGAAGTCATTTAACATGCCATTGCCGAAGGTGTGCGACCAGCTCAAGGCCGCATTTCTTGCGGGAAAGGTTCCCGTGTTGAAACCAGCGTTTTGCAGAGCATAGCCAGCAACTCCAGGCTGCGTCTGGGTGAACTGCGAGTATCTGAAACTTAGATGATCGTTCTGCCGGAGATTGTAGTCGATCTTTACGTCACCCTGGTTATTGCTCAGAAGAGTGGTCGCCGAAGTTCGGAAATTTGCTCCGGCCCCCTGACCCGTTATGTTCGGCCCCGGATATAGGGGCGACGCAAACAAGTTTTTGGCAACGACGTTAGCGGGCTCGGTGATTATGTTGTTTTTAAAAGGTGCGTTCCCGTTGAAGGGATCATGTATCTGCTTCGTTGCATCGCTGCATAGACCGGCCGCGTTAAAAGTAGCTCCCGAATCGGTGCAGAGGTCCCCGAAGTTCCCCATTCGCTCTGGGCCAGGCACGAGGCGATCTTGTGCCGAACCGGGCTGATCGAAGCGTATTCCTTGATAGTCGAGGAAAAAGAATAACTTGTCCTTCTTAATCGGGCCACCAAAAGTTGCGCCGAATTGGTTGTAGGTGAGTTGAGCCTTCGGCGTGCCGCTAAGATTATTTCCCCAATTGTTGGCATTGAGTGCGTCGCTACGGAAAAACTCATACGCATCACCGTGGTAACCGTTGCTACCGGACTTAATGCTGACGTTAACGATGCCACCTTGAAAGTTGCCGAACTGAGCGGGCGCGTTCTGGCTGATCAGGTTGAATTCCTCGATCGCATCCGAGGCGGGGGTATAGCTGAGCGTATTGTTAGCGCTGTCTCCGTTCTGAACCCCGTCCAATAAATACAGGTTGGCCCGGTCTCGGTTGCCATTGATATATGGTTGGCCGCTTTGCGTGACGTCCACAGCGCCACTGGTACCCCCGCTGAAGAACGACTTAGGATTCGGATTGGTTGCGCCGGGAGTTAACAGCGTCAATTGCACATAGTTGCCCCCGGCCAAAGGCAACGATTCATTGGTGCGTGAGTCAATAACCGTGCCGACCAGCGTGCTCTCGGTCTGCAGCAGTGGCGTGAGCGAAGTGACTTCAACGGTCTGGGTCATCGAGCCTACCACCATCTGGACGTCCACGCGCGCGACTTGATTGAGAACCAAGTCGAAGGCGGAACGCACCGCCGTTTCGAAGCCCTTGGCCTGCACCTTCAGCTCGTAGCTTCCGGCGGAGAGATGCGCAATGTAGTACAGACCATCCGCGTTAGATTGCACCGGATAGCCGATGTTTCGGGCTAGATCTTGCGCGGTGACCGTTGCTCCAGCGATAGGAGCCCCGCTTGGATCAGTGATCGTCCCGGTGATAGCGCCAGTGACTTCCTGGCCGGGCGTACTGGACGCGCCAGCAAAAAGCGCGATCAGCAGCGACAACAAAACACCCACAGACTTCACATTCTTGATCGTCACGTTCATGCCTCCAAGCTTCGAAGCCGCCGATCATCCAGCAAACTGGCGGCGGCCGCCGTTTCCCCCGACATGCAAAGCGAGCACCCTCACAGCTATATGGCCCAATGCCGCATAGCTATATAGCACGAAATAATGCTTGTCAACAGAAAAATTGTGCTTTATAAGAACACAACGAGCTTTACTGACTTTGCGCCCTGTAGCTGGCTGGCACGCGCTCTATAACACCGCTCTGCCGCAGCGCGGAGTGCTATATACCGCGCAGCGTGAGGCGATTCATTGTCGGCGGGGCCGGGGCCACGTAGTACTGGAACTGGCGCGACGCAACTCTTGCCGGACGACGGCGCGGGCGCCCAGGGTGCGCAATTGGCGAACCGGGACCAGTCGCGGAGCTCGTTAACCGGGCTGTCGCGGAGATTGTTGTAAGCTGTGAAGCAACGTCGAGGAGAGTAGTGTGGCGCAGAAGAACCGAAACGGCAGAGCCGGCATGCCGGCCTACCAGCGGATCCAGAGTTCCATCCGCAAGCGCATTGAAGCAGGCCAGTTGCGCCCAGGCGACGGCGTAGCTTCCGAGCGCGACCTCGCGCGCATTCACTCGGTCAGTCTGATGACCGCGCGGCATGCCCTGGCATTTCTCGAGCATGAGGGCGTCGTGGAACGGCGGCGCGGCGTCGGCACGTTCGTCGCAGCACCGAAGATTCATTTTAATAAGCTGATGAGCTACACCGAGCAGATGTCCGGCCGCGGCCTGAGCGGCGGCTCCAAAGTGCTGGTAGCGAAAATCAGCGACGATGAACCGGAAGCGGCCGCGCGCCTGTCGTTGCCGCCCAGGACCAGCATCATCAAACTCGAACGCCTGCGGCAAACCGCGGACGAGCCTTTTGCCCTCG
>Ga0210384_10003939_pt1 | contig 16842 bp, 18 predicted proteins | sample IncBWH2MmetaG_FD_160574 | JGI IMG/M metagenome (GOLD analysis project Ga0210384, IMG submission 160574) | Forest soil microbial communities from Barre Woods Harvard Forest LTER site, Petersham, Massachusetts, United States - Inc-BW-H-2-M | ecosystem: Environmental > Terrestrial > Soil >...
AAAGTCCAGGAAAGCTAAGCCCGCGGTTCGGACCGTGCCATACAGAACTTGTTTGAGACGGCTACCCCTCGAGCCGGATGCCCTTTTGTTTTTGTCCGATGTATTCGTGGAAGCAGTTTGCTTGGAAGCGGCCGGCTTGGCAGAAGGCGTTGCTGGCCGCCCGCAGATAGCGACGAGAGAAGGGAGGCTTGATGAATCACCCAGCACTGGTAATTGGCATCGTGGTGGCGGCGCTGATTCTGATCGCAGTTGCCGCCTACGCGTACAGCCGGCAGCGTCGGACACAAACGCTGCGGTCGCGCTTTGGACCGGAATACGACCGCGTGGTTGGCGAAGAAAAAAGCGTACGCCGCGCGGAGGGTGTTTTAGAGTTTCGCGAGAAGAAACGCAAGACGCTTCCGATTCGGGAGCTGTCGCGTGCGGATCAGGTTGCGTTTGACGAGCGCTGGAACGGAGTGCAGAGCCAGTTCGTGGACGATCCGTCGGGAGCGGTCCTGCTCGCGGATGCGCTGGTCAGCGAAGTCATGGTGGCGCGCGGGTACCCGGTCGCGGATTTCGAGCAGCGGGCTGAGATCGTTTCGGTCGATCACCCGGTGGTCGTCCAAAACTACCGCACAGCCCACGAAATTGCGTTGCGCCAGAAGCAAGGCCGGGCGACTACAGAAGACCTGCGCAAGGCCATGGTGCATTACCGTACTTTATTCGACGAACTTTTACGAAGTGCAACACTCGAAAGAAAGGAGGCACGTGGATGACACTGCCACTGCGAAAAGAGAAACCGGAGGGCTCGCCCAGGACGACCATGGATCCGAGTTCCAGAGAAATGCAGGAACCCGATACCAGAGAAATGCAGGAAACCGATACCAGAGAAGTGCAGGGAACCGTTATTGGAGCGGAGCGGGAACGGCCCAGACTACTGCGTCCTGATCCGGAGACCGCGACACTGGAAACGGAGCGCGAGCCCGACGTCGAGGTTCCCGCCGCCCAAAGGACGAAGGAAATGGCGGCACGAGCAGCGACGGAATCTGCGGGGGAGAATACGCCCTTGTTTCCCAGCAATGAATTGCAGGATTTCCAGGGCCGCTGGGATCGGATTCAAACTGCATTCGTAGATCAGCCGCGGCAAGCGGTTCGTGATGCGGATTCTTTGGTGTCTGATGCGGTGGAGCGACTGGCGGACACATTTGCCGAAGAGCGGTCGAAGCTGGAAAAGCAGTGGGATGGCGGCGACAACGTCTCGACCGAAGACCTGCGAGTGGCGTTGCGGCGTTACCGTTCGTTCTTTCAGCGGATGCTTTCAGTCTGAGAATTGCAGAAGCGATGAAGGTGGTGGGGCGATTCAATGAGTCGCCCCTCGTTTTTTGGGCGCAGATCTGATGATCGATGAGCCGGTTTTTCTTGCTCTCCGGGCTCGGAGCACGCCTCTCAAGCACCTGGTCCAAAAGCGTGAGACAGTCCGCGTAGGTTGCGATTAGTCCCCTTGCGTTCCGGTGGACATCTCCGTGGCGGACGCACGGCCGCGGGTGGCGCGGGCGGCGAGCCCCTCGACGCTGCTTTTGGCCTCCATGGCCTTGTCGCGTAAATTGGCGCGGGTCTCTTCGCCCGACGCGGGTGCGAACAACATGGCCACGGCGATTCCGACGCCAACGCCGGCGAGGAGACTTGTGGTCCGAGCCAACCAGTCGCTCTTGCGCTGCAACCCGCTGCGGGCGGCGGCAAGTTGATCAGCTGTTTCCTCGTATTTCTGCTTGACGGCGTCGCCGATGTCGTTGGCGCGCTCCTTGATGTCGTCCTGTACAGTCGCCCAGGTCCTGGCGTCACTGACAATCAGGCCCAGTTTCATGGCGAGGCGCGCCCAGTCTTTTGGTGTGTTTCGTCTCCCGAACCGCATAGTCGATCCCTCCCATAACGGGTTTACACTCTGCTGGCTAGCGACAGCAATCCATAAACTTGTGTAGTTGCGGTACAGGATTTGCCTATGCGGAACGAGCGCCCGTGGTCTCAGGAGCGCAGCCAGAGTTGCGGAGCGCCCAATCAAAGGGCGCGGTTCCCTCGCTTCAAGGGCCCCGGTTCAAAGACTCCTCGGCCGGCGGACTGGGGTAGTTGCCGACTGCCTCTGCGACGAAGCGGAAATTTAAATTGTCGATGGCAGGGTTTCGATTGATAATCGCGCCTTCGTTTCCATCCCAACCTTCTGCACGGTGAATCGATTGAGAAACCGCCGATACCTTGTGACCGCCTGCGTCATTGCTGCCCTGTTCTTGCCAGTGTCGCTGCTGGCTAGCGACACGCTTTTGATTCACGGTCACATTTATACCGGAAATCGAAATGCTCCCTGGGCGCAGGCCTTGGCCATTAACGGAACGCGGATCGAGGTTGTCGGAAGTGACCAGGAAATTCTGAAGCGCCAACCGCCGAATACCCACGTAATCGATCTGCACGGACAAACAGTGATACCGGGCATTTCGGATTCGCACACCCACATGTGGTTCGGCGCGATGGAACTGCACGGCTTCAACCTTTCCACGCCGGAGGCGAGCCTTACACCGGGCAACGCGGATGCGATCGTCGAGAAAATTAAGGCGTTCGCGGCGAGTCATCCCAACGACAAGATTCTGTTTGGCCGCGCCGACTTTGGTACTGTGCCTCCGGCGGTGCCGACGCATGAGCTTCTTGATCGCGCGGTGTCGGATCGTCCGGTCATCATTCACAACACCAGCGAACACGCACTCTGGGTGAATGCAAAAGCGCTGGCCTTCGCTGGAATCACCGACGAACCGGTAGCTGATCCCGCGGAGGAACGCAACGTGATTCGCGACGCCAGTGGCCACCCGAGCGGCCTGCTCCTTGAGGCGGCCATGCAACTGGTGGAGCGCGCCGTGTTCGGAGCGTTATCGCGCGATGAGAAGCTTGCGCTGCTGCGCGATGCGTCGCATTACCTGAACCGATTTGGGATCACCAGCGTCGTGAACGCCACGGGCAGCCTTCCCGAAATCGAGTTGTACGCGGCGCTGCGCGACCGCGGCGACCTGACCGTGCGTACTCGCAATTCGTTCGGCGCCGTTGCGGTGAACCATCATCTGACTCCGGAGTTTCTGGCCGACCTCGAGAAGGCCCGCACGCAATATCACGACGACTGGGTTTCGGCCAATCTGGTGAAGTTTTTTACTGATGGCGGGAGTGGCATGATTCCCCCGCTTACCTACGAGCCGGCAGAATACAAGAAGCTGGTTCTGGAACTCGACAAGCGTGGCTACCAGGTGATGACCCACGCGCTGCGTGGCGATTCGGCGCACCTGGTTTTAGACACTTACGAAGCAGCGGAAAAGGCGAACGGGTCGCGCGATCGCCGCTTCCGCATGGAGCACGCGGAAATCTTTCCGCTCGAAGACTTGCCTCGCTTCGCGAAGCTCGGAATTGTGGTCAGCACGCAGCCGTCATTCTGCTGCAGCGACATTGGCTCGAATTTTGATCCGCAGGACAAGACGCCGACAGATCGCTGGCGTAGCCTGGAACAGAGCGGCGCGATGCTGGCCTTTGGTAGCGATTGGCCCTGCACCTGGCCTCCCGATCCGTTTGCCGGAATGCAGCAGGTGGTGCTCCGCACCGTGTGGCACTCGGCGGCGGCGAGTGCGATGGTGGGCGGCGTGTTCGACGGTGCGGGCCAGGGCGGCACGGTTCCAACCTTGTCGGCATACGTGCCGGAGGAGAGCATCACGGTCGAGCAGGCGGTGAATGCCTACACCATCGGGTCGGCGTACGCGAGATTCTCCGAAGACAAGCTCGGGACGCTCGAAGTCGGCAAAGAGGCCGACCTCGCCGTGCTTTCGCAGGACATCTTTTCTGTCGCGCCGCAGGAACTGGCAAAGACTCACGTGGTGATGACCATGGTCGGCGGCAAGATCGTGTTTACCGAGAAGCCGTGAATATATGAGAGATGGCGAACCCCAGCGGGGACGCCGGCAGACTAGAGCCCATCTGCTTATCTCATAGATGGTTTGAGAAGGGCACGACTTCACCGCCTGCGGAAAAAAGACTGTAGCGCCGGCGTCCCGCCGGCTGTCGTGAGGGCGTCTCGCCCTCGCCTTCCGCGATTGGGGAAGGGCACGCCTTTCAAGCGTGCCGCCAACGGCGCCATAAACACTGGGGCTTTAGCCCCTGAGGTCATCTCCTATGCGGAGCTATTTGTGAGATAAGCTCTGGTTAGGAAAGACTGTGCCCAGCTGCCAGCCACTCGCCTCGAGCCTGAATCCGAGTTAATCTCGGCGGTGAAGAAAATCGAGGAGAGGTTCATGGCTCGTGCCTCCACTTTGCCAGCATCGGATATTCTCCAGGCGATGCTCGAGACCTACCTCGTCAACGACCGGATGAACCAGTTCATTCTCGAGCATCTCGATCCCCGCGCCTGGCGGGCCAAGCCTCCGGGAGGTAACGCGCGGACCATCGCTGCGATATTCGCCCACATGCACAATGTCCGTCGCAAGTGGCTGCGGCTTTCGGCGCCGCATCTTAAGCTACCGGCGGAACTCGATCGCAGCCGCTGTACGCAAAAACAGGCTCGCGCGGCGTTGGCGGTCAGCGCGACACGATGCGGCAAGATGCTCGCCGATGCGATCGCAAATCCGGCAGGCCGCAAGTTCGTTCGTGACGGCTGGGCCAGGCCGTGGGTTCCGGGCGTGGCCATGTTGGCTTACATGATTTCGCACGACGCCCATCATCGCGGACAGGTTTGCCTGCTCGCCCACCAGTTCGGGTATCCGCTACGGGAGGGTTACGGCATCTGGAATTGGGAGAAGCTGTGGAAGCAATGCGGGTTCAGACACCCGCGGTGAGAGCCTGTTGGCACTGGCGGCTGAGCGCAGTCAACTCCAAAGTTTGTGCTGTGTTGGTCGCCCAAAATCAGGCGATGGAAGCCATTATGAAGCCGGGCCGGTGAACTAGCCAGAAACCGTGGAGCTGCGAGCTGCCGTCTCAATGATGGCGGGTTGTGGTGTAGCGAAATAACGACGTTGAAAATGGAAGGCGACGTTTACAAGCCCGATCATGACTGGTACCTCGACCAATGGGCCTATAACCGCGGCAAACGCGGCTCCCGAATTGATACCGAATACAGAGACAGCTACAGCAATGGCCAGCTCGAAATTGTTCGAGGCAGCTGTAAACGAAAGGGTGGTTGTTTTGGAGTAGTCCGCCCCCAACTTCTTCCCCATGTAGAAAGAAACCAGAAACATCAGGAGAAAGTACAGCAGCAAGGGAACTGCGATCCGTAACACGTCCAGGGGCAGGCGGACGATGTACTCGCCCTTCAGCGAGAACATGACCACAATCGTGGACAACAGGGCAACTAGCGTTAGGGGACTTACGCGAGGTACAAAGCATCGTTCATACCACTCTCGCCCCCGGACGCGAATCAAGCTCGTCCGAGTTACGTAGCCTGCGAGGCACGGAATCCCTAGGTAGACGAACACACTTTTCGCGATCTCCGCTATCGAAACGTCCACAGTAGCCCCGCGAAGGCCGAATTTGGAGGGAAGGACGGTGATGAATATCCATGCATACAGGGAATAGAAAAAGACCTGAAAAAGCGAGTTGAAGGCGACCAGGCCCGCAGCGTATTCCGTGTCGCCTTTCGCCAACTCGTTCCACACGATGACCATCGCAATGCATCGCGCCAGGCCGATCAAAATCACGCCAGCCATGTATTCCGGGTATGCCCGCAAAAACACAATCGCCAGCACGAACATCAAGATCGGTCCCACCACCCAGTTCTGTACGAGAGATAGCCCGAGTACCTTTTTGTTGCGGAAGACTTCCGGCAACTCCTCGTATCTCACCTTCGTGAACGGCGGGTACATCATGACGATCAGGCCAACGGCAATCGGAATTGAGGTTGTGCCAATGCTAAAGCGATTCAGAAAGGGCACCACTCCCGGAACAAGGAATCCAAGGCCGATGCCAACTGCCATTGCCAAAAAGATCCAGGCGGTCAAGTACCGATCGAGAAATTTCAGACGGCTACTTGTATTCATGGAAGGTCGTGTACTCACGTGTTCTGAGCGATTGGTGATGTAGACTTCGCGATGTTGTCGAGTTCTCGCTGTAGCGTCAGGTTATCGAGAGCCGTGAACGGAAGACAGAGAAAGAGGCTGATTCGCCGATCCAACAGAAAGAAGGCATCCCGGAAGGCTTTCTGCACTTCCTCGTGCGTGCTCTTGACCGCCGCCGGATCGGGAACGCCCCAGTGGGCGGTCATCGGCTGTCCCGGCCATAGCGGACAAATCTCGTTGGCGGCGTTGTCACAGACGGTGAAAACGAAGTCGAGCTTCGGCGCGTCCGGTTTCGAGAATTCGTCCCAGCTTTTGCTTCGAAAACCGCTCGTCGGAATGTGAGCGACTTCAAGCTGGTGCACGGCCTCCGGTCGCACTTTCCCCGAGGGATGGCTCCCGGCGCTATAAGCCGTGAACTGTGGTCGGCCTTTGAAGTTCATGATCCCTTCGGCCATGATTGACCGAGCCGAGTTGCCCGTACACAGAAACAGAACGTTGTAATGCGGCTTCATGCGACTCACCATCAGTTGCAACACGTCGGAGGGCAACACGACTGCTTCGTGAGCGGCTTCACCGCCCTGACGAACGCACTCATGATCTTGCCATCCACTTGCGACGCGATCACGTCAACGTCAATGTTCTGGCCCGCTAGAAATTCGCGGGCGTCATCCACGTTGTAAACGCGGGTTGGTTCAAGGTCTATTTGCTCAAATCCTGCGGCGGCGAGTTTGGTGCGGTAGTCGTTCTCTTCTAATGATCCCGCTATGCAGCCAACCCAGAGCAGAACGCTTTTCCGAACCTCCGGCAGCATTTCGCCGCGAGTGACTACGTCCGACACCGCGAACCGCCCACCCGGTTTGAGCACGCGGAAGGCTTCCCGCAGAACCGCGTCTTTATCCGCTGAGAGATTGATAACGCAGTTGGAAATGATCACGTCAACGGAGTTGTCGGGTAGCGGTATGTGTTCAATCTCACCCTTCAAGAACTCCACGTTTCTGATGCCTGACTTGCGCTTGTTCTCTTCGGCCAGCGCGAGCATCTCGTCCGTCATGTCCAGCCCGTAGGCTTTTCCGGTCGGACCTACTCGTTTCGCTGAGAGTAGAACGTCAATGCCACCGCCCGACCCAAGGTCCAGCACCGTTTCGCCCAGATTGAGCTTCGCCAGCGCAGTCGGATTTCCGCACCCCAGGGACGCTTTGAGGGCCTCCTCGGGAACTTGCCCGGCCTGCTCGCTGTCGTACAGGTTTGAAGTAATCGGGTCGACACAGCCGCAATTGGCGGTTGCTCCGCAGCAGGAACTCCCTCCGCTTGTCGCCCGAAGCGCCGCTTCTCCATACTTCTGCCTGACCGTCGACTTGATGTCTGTACTGCTCATGGAAGTCTCCTAACAACGAGGTCTCCTAACAACAGAGTTGAACAATCTGCTCAGGTTTCACCGCTTTGTTGCGCGTACAGCATTCCGCGTACAGGAACCCGAGCAATTGTCGAAGGGTTTCCGCGTTTGCGGTGTAGCGTAAGAATGTGCTCTCGCGCTGCACCTGAACCAGTCCCTCGCTCTTCAGCTTCTCGAGATGATGGGACAAGGTTGAATTGGGAATGTCGAGCTCTTGCTGGATCTCGCTCACGACCAGACCATCCGGATGTGCGGAGAGTAAGAGCTGCATGATACGCAGCCTTGCTTCGGTTCCCATCGCGGAGAACATGTCGGCAAATTTCGTGACCTGGTCGTCGGATCGGGCGGAACCATTCGGCATATTTCCATATTTGCAGAAATATAAAATAAAGTCAAATTGCAAGAACAGGAACGTCTAAGGCCGGGTTACATTCGAAACGCGCAGGTAGATAGAAGACACGAAATCAGCATGGAGGAGAACCGAGAGGGAAAACATGGTAGGCCCGAATGGACTCGAACCATCGACCTCTTCCGTGTCAAGGAAGCGCTCTAACCAGACTGAGCTACGGGCCTACAAGAGGTGCAGTTAGTGTAACAAACTTCGGCGGGAAACCACTGTGGCAGCGGACTACTCCTCGTCGAGCGACTCCGCTTCGATCCCGATGTTTGTCTCGCCTGCGGCTTTTTTCTCGTGGTACTTCTTCACCCAGGCGGCGAAGCTCTTGCCGGCGGCGGTATCTTTGCCGGAGAAGGCCAGCGCGGCAATTTCGCTATACGCGATTTGAATTTTTTCCCGGCTGTTCTTGGGGATCATGCGGAGCTTGCAGTCGGCCAGCGTGGCGCCGTCGTTGCGCCGGTCGAAGATGTAGCCTTCGATCTTGTCGCCGTTTCTCAGTGTGATGGTGAGATCCCCGCGATAGTCGAACGCTTTTTCAAGAGCGGTACGGATTTCGGCCTCGCTGGCCAGAGGCGGGATCCAGCCTTCAAGGTTCTCGTGGGCGAAGCCAAGCTTCTCGTCGTCCGCAGGAAGAGGATTGGGGTTCATATCGCGGGATGACGTCTAAGCGTCGGGACCAGCGCCGATCTGCACCAGCGGGCCTGTACTTTTCCGCGGCGTCATCGGCGTGTCATCATCGACGTCAGGATCGGGATACTTGTCGAATAGTGTAGCCCGCACCGTGGCTGCGAATCCGCTCAGCGAGCCAAAGGTGTCATTCACGGCGCTGGCCTCATAGCCGCTGTGCACCATGCAGTTCGCGCACTTCGGATTGCCGCTCTCGGTGCCGTACTGTTCCCACTTCGTGTCGCGCAGCAATTCGTCGAAGGTGTCAGCGTAGCCATCGGAGAGCAGGTAGCAGGGTTTCTGCCAGCCGAAGATGTTGTAGGTCGGCATGCCCCAGGGCGTGCAATGGTATTCGCGCCTGCCCATGAGGTACTCGAGGAACAGCGGGCTCATGTTGAAGCGCCAGGTCTTGCGGCGATTGCTCAGGATCGGGCGGAACAGACGGCGGGTTTTCTTTTTGCTCAGGAAGTGATCCTGATCGGGCGCCTTGTCGTAGGTGTAGCCCGGCGACAACATCATGCCTTCGATGCCCAGGTCCATCATCTCGTCGAAGAACTGGCGCACGCTTTTTGGGTCGGCGCCGTCGAACAGGGTCGTGTTGGTCGTCAAGCGGAAGCCGCGCTTCAACGCTTCGCGAATACCTTCGACCGCCTTGTCGTACGTGCCCTCGCGGCAAACGGCGAAATCGTGATGCTCGCGCAGGCCGTCCATGTGCACGACAAAGGAGAAATACTTGCTGGGTTTAAACTCGTCGATCTTCTCTTTCAGCAGCAGGCCGTTGGTGCAGAGGTAGACATATTTCTTGCGCGCGACGAGACCCTCGACGATCTGCGCGATCTGCGGATGCATCAGCGGCTCGCCTCCCGGGATGCTGACCAGGGGCGCGCCACATTCCTCCACCGCTTTGAAGCATTCTTCCGGAGTAAGATCGGTCTTCAGAATGTGCGCGGGGTACTGGATCTTGCCGCATCCGGCACAGGCGAGGTTGCAGCGCAGTAGTGGCTCGAGCATCAGCACTACGGGGTACTGCTTCCGTCCCTTGAGCTTCTGCCCGATGACGTAGCTCGCCACCGTCCACATCTGCGAAACGGGTACGCCCATGCTTTCCGATTATCCTTTCTAAATGAACGACTTAGCCGAAACGCGACCCCAAGACCAAAACTATTGGATGACAGCGGATGCTCCTATGATACCGAATAAAGTGCGGCGCGGAAAGTAACCTTCGCGGGGCCGCGCGGCAGCGGAGTGGGTACCTACCACGGAGTCACGGAGACACGGAGAAAACCTTTTTCTAGGTTTTTCTCTGTGTGACTCTGTGTGACTCTGTGTCCTCTGTGGTGAACGCATTGCTCACCGCGGCTTGGTGATCGCTCCCTCTGATGCCGACTGGACCAGGGCCGAGCGGCCGCGGGGTGGGTACCTACCACGGAGTCACCGAGCTACGGAGAAACCCCTTTCTAGGTTTTTCTCTGTGACCTCTGTGCCTCTGTGGTGAATGCATTGCTTACCGCGGCTTGGTGATCGCTCCGTCTGATGCCGACTGGACCAGCGCCGCATACTTCGCGAAGACTCCGCTCGTATACCTCGGTTTTGCCGGCTTGCGTTCCGCCAGACGATGCTTCAAGGTTGCGTCGTTCAGCTCGACTTCCAGCTTGCGCTGGTTTACGTCGATGTGAACGGTGTCGCCTTCGTGCAGGGCGGCGATTGGACCGCCGAGGGCAGCTTCGGGCGAAACGTGTCCGATCATCAGGCCGCGGGTAGCGCCGCTGAAGCGGCCATCGGTAAGGAGAGCGACGGAGTCTCCCAGGCCTTCGCCCACGATGGCAGCGGTGACGCCCAGCATTTCCCGCATGCCAGGGCCACCCTTCGGCCCTTCGTTGCGGATGACGACCACGTCGCCTGCCTTGATTTGCTTGGCAGTTACCGCGGTCATCGCGTCTTCCTCGGATTCGAAAACCCGCGCGGGGCCGCGATGCGTCAGCCGCTCGTGACCGCTGATCTTCACCACGCAGCCTTCAGGCGCAAGGTTGCCGTGCAGGATGACCAGTCCGCCCGTCTTTTTGAGTGGCTGATCGAGGGGCGCAATCACCGGCTGGCCGGGAGTTTCGACGGCAGCATTGGCTTCGTCGGCAAAGCACTTTCCGGTGATCGTCAGCGCAGCTCCGTGGGCTAATTTGGCGTCGAGAAGACGCTTCGCAATGACGGGGATGCCTCCGGCTTTGTCCACGTCCGCGGCCACGTACTTTCCGGCAGGTTTGAGGTTCGCCAGCAGCGGAGTGCGCTCGCTGACCTTCTGGAAGTCGTCGATCAGAAGCGACACCCCGATTTCGCGGGCAATCGCGAGCAGGTGCAGCACAGCGTTCGTCGAGCCACCCGTGCAGGCCACGCCAGCAATGGCGTTTTCGAAGGCTGAACGGGTCAGGATATCCTTCGGTGTGATGCCTTTGTTTAACGCATTCATGACAATTTCGCCGCAACGGAAAGCGACATCATCCTTGCGCGGATCCATGGCGGGCACGCCGTTGAAGCCCATGGGCGAGAGGCCGATCAACTCCATCACCGTCGACATGGTGTTGGCGGTGTACTGACCGCCGCAGGCGCCGGCGCCGGGGCAAGCGACGTTTTCGAGTTCGAGCAGGTCAGCATCGCTCATTTTGCCGGCCGCGTTGGCGCCGACCGCTTCAAACACATCCTGAATCGTGACGTCTTTGCCGCGATAAACGCCGGGCGCGATCGTTCCGCCATAGAGCACCATGCCAGGCAGGTTCATGCGAGCCAGGGCCATGGCCCCCGCGGGGATAGTCTTGTCGCAGCCCACAACGCAGACCACGGCGTCGAAAAGCTGGCCGCGGCACACCAGTTCGATCGAGTCGGCGATCACTTCGCGGCTGACGAGCGACGCCTTCATGCCTTCCGTGCCCATAGTCTCGCCATCGCTGATGGCGATGGTGTTGAACTCCATGGGCGTGCCGCCAGCGGCGCGGATACCGTCCTTTACCTTGGCCGACAAACGGCGCAGGTGAAAGTTGCAGGGCATGGTTTCGATCCAGGTATTGGCCACGCCGATGAGAGGCTTGCGCAGATCGTCGTCGGAAAATCCGATGGCCTTGAACATGGCACGAGCCGGAGCGCGGTCGCGCCCCTCGGTGATGCCACGACTGCGATGCTTGGGATCCATAGGGGTAGAAGATTACGACAAGGGAGCCTGAAAGGAGAAATCCGGGCTCTGGTGGTTTTGACCGCGATGTTCAGCGACCACTCCGGTGGAACAATGAGCGCTATGGCCTGGTTGCGACAGTTGAGGCAGCGTCAGCGCGATGCGGTAGGCCGTTTCAATAGCCATGAACGCATGAAGATGGCGAGAAACAGAAGACCACCGACGAGGAGCAGTGCAAAAGCATTGATACCTAGAAACGCCAGCGCCGGGTTGTAGCTGGCTTGCTCAGTTCTCATGCCTATGTAGTGCAGTTGTCCCAATCCGAAAACAGCCGAGAGTGTGATCAGTAAATGAAGCAGCGACAGGCCCAGCGAGACGCTCAGATTCAGAAATTTCGCACTCACGTAGTACAGGATTGCGTAAAGCAAGCAAACCAGCACTCCGACTCCTAGCCAGCTTAACTCCACGTAATGGCTACCTGCCATGAAACCGACTATGGGAGGGAGGGGCCGCGTTGCGAACGAACGTGCAAGTGCAAACAAGCTTCCTGCGATCAAGAACGGCATTGAAGGTAGTAACTGCTGCCGAAGACCACTCATGCGACCGGGAATGTTACACCGTCATCCCAACTGTTGCAAAATCCCCATTTCACTCATCTTCCCGGCGCGGCGAGCTTGCTTGTAAACGCTGAATTCTCGGTGCGGAAATCGCACACTTGTCTTGGCTGAGTTGCTATTTCTGAATTGACTTCCATCAGTAGGGTGACTCTGTGCTCGTGGCCGTTGGGTTCGGCTTGCATGCAAGGCATATCGATGCCGCGGCGAGTGGCGGCGGTCAGGATACGCACCGAGGAGCCTTGCCTCTCGTAGCGAACGTGAAATCCAAAGCCGATTTCAGATTGCAGATTTAAGATTTCAGAATGAACATCCCACGAAGCTTGATTTCCAATCTGCAATCTGAGGTCTGAAATCGAAAATCTGAAATCCTTTACGCGTTCACGACCTTGGGATCTTCTTCCTGCGCCGGCTTTGCTTTCTTCGCGTCTTTGTGCAGCCATGACATCATGCTGCGCAGCTTTGCGCCGACTTCTTCGATTGGGTGCTTCTTCTCGGCTTCGCGCAGCGCGGCGAATTTCTTGCCGCCCGTTTTGTTCTCTTCGATCCACTCACGGGCGAACGTGCCGTCCTGAATGCGGGCAAGGATCTCTTTCATCCGGGCGCGCGTCTCATCGCCAACCACGACGTTGCCTCGAGTGAGGTCGCCGTACTCGGCGGTGTTCGAAATCGAGTGACGCATGCGGGCCAGCCCGCCTTCGTAGATAAGGTCGACGATCAGCTTCATCTCATGCAGGCACTCGAAGTAGGCAACCTCCGGTTGGTAGCCGGCCTCGACCAGCGTCTCGAATCCTTTTTTGATCAGCGACGTCAGGCCGCCGCACAGGACCGCCTGTTCGCCAAACAGATCGCTCTCGGTTTCTTCCTTGAAAGTGGTTTGCAGCACACCAGCCCGGGTCGAACCGATGCCATAGGCATAACACAAGGCGTTTTCGTGGGCGTGGCCGGTCGCATCCTGGTGGATGGCGAGCAGCGATGGCACTCCCCGGCCCTCGGTGTAGATACGCCGTACGAGGTGCCCCGGACTCTTGGGCGCGATCATGACCACATCCACGTCGTTCGGCGGCTGAATGGTCTTGAAGTGGATGCTGAAGCCGTGAGACACGCCCAGCACTTTCCCGGGATGCAGGAACGGTTTGATGGCCGACTCGTACAACTCGCCCTGGGTCTCGTCTGGAGTCAGGATCTGAATCCAGTCGGCGCGCTTGGCAGCCTCGGGTGGCTCGACGACCACCATCCCGTCACCCTTGGCCTGCTGTGCTGAAGGACGGTTCGATTCGAGACCGACGATCACCTTGTATCCGCTATCGCGGAGGTTTTGCGCCTGGGCATGGCCCTGACTGCCGTAGCCGAGGATGGCGATGGTCTTGCCCTTCAGTGCATTCGGATTCGCATCTTGCTCGTAGAAAACGGTAGCCACGGGAAACTCCTCTTGTGACAAGGGGCGCGACCCTTGTGAGATATCGGAACAGGATAACAGAAGGGCGGAGCCGTAGAACCGACCGGTCGGTCGGTGCAATGATAGTAAGAAGTTGTCTCCGGGATGTCAAGGGTAACCATTGGCCAGCGTGCGGATTTGCTACCATGTCGCACGTGACCCGCGAAGCCACTCTTGATTCCCGTCAGGACATTCTCCGTACCGCTGCCCGCCTGTTTCAGCAGCGGGGCTACGATGCGACCTCGATGAACGACGTCGCGGCCGCGCTGAAGCTCAGCAAGGGCGGCCTTTACCATCATTTCCAGAGCAAGGACGAGATGCTGTTTCACATCATGAACCATGCCCTCGATATCACCGAGGACCGCGTGGTGAAGGTGGTGCGAGGCATCACGGGCGCCGACGAACGCCTTCGAACGCTGATTCGCCTGCACATTGAAGTCGTGCTCAGCGTGCGCGACCGCGAAGTTACTGTCATGTTGCATGAGAATCATCCGCTGCCGCCGTCGTTGCGCAAGCAGATCAACCAGCGCAAGAAGGACTACATTCATTTCGTCGAGGGCTGTATTGCCGATGTGCAGAAGCAAAAGGGATCGAAGGGAACGGTTTCGGCGCGGGCGGCGGCTCTGGCCTTGCTGGGAATGATCAACTGGATCTACCAGTGGTACAAGCCGGAAGGCCGGCTGCAGGCGCAGGACCTGATTCCGCAATACACGGAACTGCTCTTCGCGGGAGCGTTTCAGTGAAGACATTCCACGATCTGCCCACGATTTCCTCCGAACGTGCCCAGGCCGGGAAAGCTTACCGGGAATTCGTGCGCATTCCGATGCTCAGCGTCGGGGTTTACGTTTTGCCGGCCGGCGGGACCGACGCGCAGAAGCCACATAACGAAGACGAGGTCTACTACGTCGTACGCGGCCGGGCGCGCATGAAGGTTGGAGCGGAGGAAGAGGTGGTAAAAGCTGGCAGCGTGATCTTCGTCGCCGCCAAGGTGGACCACCGCTTTTTCGACATTAGCGAAGAACTGGAAGTTCTTGTGTTCTTCGCCCCGGCGGAGACGCCATAGAATTACGCGCCCGCCGTTCTGCAATTGGACAAGAGTGTCCGACCCACACGGGATGACAACTCCAGATTCTTCTTCCTGCCGCATCACGGCCATGCAGGCCGCGGACTGGCCTGCTGTCGAAACCATCTATCGCTCTGGTATTGCGACCCATAACGCCACCTTCGAAACCGAATCGCCCGGTTGGGACAGATGGAACGCAGGCCATCACGTGCATTCGAGACTGGTCGCACGAGACGAGCAGAGACTGCTGGGATGGGCGGCGCTCAGTCCGGCCTCCACGCGGCGCGTTTATGCGGGCGTAGCTGAAGTCTCGGTCTACGTGGCGGACGACGCCCGCGGCAAGGGTGTGGGCAAGGCCTTGATGGCAGCGCTCATAGAGGCCGCGGAGCAGAACGGCATCTGGACCCTGCAAGCCGGCATCTTTCCCGAAAACGTTGCCAGCATCCGCCTGCACGAGGCATACGGATTCCGCCAGGTGGGCCGGCGGGAAAGAATCGGGCAGCTCGAAGGGAAATGGAGAGATACAGTGATCCTCGAACGACGGAGCCGGAGAGTAGGGGTATAAGTCCGGCGCTAACTGAGCAGCTCACCTTGCTCGGACAAGAAACTTAAACCGCAAAGCGCGCACAGGTCGCAAAGGCAAAGAAAGGCCCGCTTCTTACTTTTGTGCGTCCCATTCCTCGGGAGCCTGGGCTCGCAGCTGTTCTTCGCGACCTTTGCGGCTGTTCTTTGCGACCTTTGCGGTTAAAAGCTTTGCTTCAGTTTGCCAGGCGGACGCGTCAATTCGACGCCTTCATCCGCATGTAGCCATGTATCTGGAAACTATGCCGATGCCTGGGCGACGTTGTCTTTGGACGGAATCCAGTAAATTTCTTCGCGCAGAAACTGTTTCGTAAATCCGACGCGTTGCAGAATGCCTTTGCCATGCTCGATCATCTCGGGATGGCCGCATAGATAGCCGACGCCGTTCTGCCCGGTGATGCCCCAGGCGTCGGCGTACTTGCGGATGAGTTCGTCGACGCGGCCGATCTCCCCGGTCCATTTGGGATCATCCCAGGGCCGGCTCACGGTCGGGATGTATTTCAACCAGGGCACCTCCTCCGCGTACTTCTGCAACTCGTCGGAGTAACCGAATTCCCAGGAGCGGCTGGCACCGTTCAGCAGGTAGAGCTTGTGATCGCCCGCGAATCGCCCTTCCTTCCAGTCTTTATAAAGCGTCCGGACGAAGCTGACGTAGGGAGCGACGCCGGTGACGGTGCAGATCAGCAAGTGGTTTTTGCGGCCGCTGGCTGTATCGAGCGTGAAGCGCCCTTTCGAGACTTTGCGCATCAGCAGTTCGTCGCCGGTCTTGAGCTCATAAATCTTGGGCGTGAGTTCGCCATGGGGCACGAGTTCGAAGAAGAACTCGATCTCCTTCTCGTACGGCGAGGAGGCAATCGAATAAGGGCGCTCCGAGCGCTTGTCCTCGCCCTGGATTCCCAAGGTCGCGTATTGGCCGGGAGTGAACTTGAACTCGGCGCCGGGATCGATGCGGATCATCCACAATTCTGGTGCGAGATCCACGCGCTTGGTAATCCGCGCCCGGTAGTGCTTGTCATCCAGGGATGGCATGATGGTTTCTCTCAGAGACGCCGCAGGGCTCAAAAAAGATGTCATATATTACAGAACAATCTGCAACCCGAAGGCCAATTCGACGGGAATCTCGCTGTTTTCCTTGCCGAAACGGAACCGAGCCATGTGGACATCGTGGCGACGCGTTTTTCAATTGCGAAAATCGAAAGTACACGGACCCCGCGCTATTGCAGTTCGTGAATGCTCTCAGCAGGTCGTTGCGCCTCAGACTGTGTCGTTTTTACCGGCTCTGGTGTCATCGACGGGGTCGCGGCTCGCAATCGTTCCACATTGGCCAGAGTCTGGGTCCATGCTTTCTTGTTGTGCTTGGTCCAGATAGGCGCCTTCAGGTCCGCATAAAACTCCAGAATGTTTTCCTGAAGTTGCGGTGTGAGATGTTCGAACTTCTTATCGGTGAGCTGATTGAGCAGCTTCTCGTAAGTCTTGTCCGTCAGT